>Ga0310695_10000023_pt1 | contig 362319 bp, 345 predicted proteins | sample RumenRJG_04DNA_FD_203882 | JGI IMG/M metagenome (GOLD analysis project Ga0310695, IMG submission 203882) | Bovine rumen microbial communities from Lethbridge, Alberta, Canada - RJG_04 (v2) (version 2) | ecosystem: Host-associated > Mammals > Digestive system > Stomach > Rumen | place: Canada...
CCTTAAACCGAGATGCAGCAGAAAAAGAATAGCATAAAGGAAACTCTGTTCCTCAAAGTGAATTCCGTGTAGTGTTTTTCAGAGTAAGTTCAGTATGGAAACCGGAATTTAATATGCAAAATAAGACTTTTTTCATGTTTTACTGCCACTCCCTCCCGGGACTGCGTATATACAGGTGTCAGCGGTGAGAGCCGCTGCGAAACATAAAGAAGCCAGACGCCCTGAGGGCGATGAAAGGAAGGAACCCCCATGAAGAAGATAATGAGTGTACTGATGATCCTGGTTACGGTCTTTGCCCTGATGGTCCCCGCTTTCGCCGATAACGCCACGGGGCTCGGAATCGATATGTGGGTCAACTGCGCAGACGGTTACCGCCTGAACGTCCGCGAACAGCCCGACATCAACGCAAAGCAGATCACCCGCTTCGACTGCGGCACCAAAGTCCGCGTCCTGGCAGACGCCGGCAACGGCTGGGTGTACGTCACCAATGAAAAGATCACCGGTTATGTGATGCGCAAGTTCCTGCAGGACAGCAAGCCCGGCAAATATGAAATCACAGAACGTGACGACCACTTCGTCGCCGTAACTCCCTACACCGTGTTCGCAAAGGCCCTGAATGCCAAAACCGACAACAGCGTCGGCCTCCGCGTGAAGCCCAACAAGACCTCCCAGGCGATCCGCCGCCTGGCGGCCGGCGATTCGCTGCAGGTAATCGCCCGTGGCAAGGTCTGGAGCAAAGTGATGGATCCGCTGACCGGTAAAACCGGTTATGTGGCGAACGATTACACAACGCTCTTCTGATTCCCTGTTCCATACGTCTTCCCGAAGTCCGGGTCCCGTGCCCGGACTTCGTTTTTTTTGTCCCCGGAGCCTGGATCTTCCTGCCATCCCGCTTCCGGCTGCGTACAAACCACTGGTAGCCAGAATAAAAATACGCAGCCGGCACAGATGCCGGTCATGACCGGGAGGAAGAGAAAATGGAGATCGCAGTGGTACTGACAGGCGCGGCGGGAAACGGACCCGCCGGAATTACCTGGGAGCAGGCGGACATGGTGCGGAGCGACGCGGAATTCCGGAAGCACACCTACCGGATGCCCCTGGAGCAGGCGGTGGAAGCGGCCCGCAGCGCAATGGCGCGGGCGGAGCATTACGGCGTCCGTTCCCTCTGGAATGAAGCGGCGATCCGGTACATGATTGACAACTGGAATTCCTTCTGACCGTCTTCCTCCGGCCTCCTGTTTATGGTACAATCCGGATACTGAAAACCCGGCATACGGGGCACGGAGGGGATCCCATGGAAATCAGGGAATATACGGAATACCGTGAAGAGGAGATCCGGCGCCTTTACTCGGCAGTAGGCTGGACAGCCTATACAGAAGATATGGTTACGCTGCGGCACGGCTTTGAGCGTTCCCTGGTGACGCTGGCCGCATATGAAAGCGGCGAACTGCTCGGGATCCTCCGCGCCGTCGGCGACGGATGCACGATCGTCCACATCCAGGACATCCTGGTATTCCCGGAAAAGCAGCGGCAGGGCGTCGGAAAAGCGCTCCTGCAGGCTGCGCTGGACCGGTATGCCGATGTCCGCCAGATCGGACTGGTTACGGACAATACGCCGAAGACTGTCGCGTTCTATGAATCAATGGGGTTCACGGAGCTGTCGGAAGCCGGCTGCCGCGGATTCATGCGGTTCCGGTAACACAAAAGGGTATAACAAAGCCCGGCTTTGAAAGCCGGGCTTTGCGTTTGCGTATCGTATGATTATTTTCCCATGATCTTCTCGGCCACGCCCACAATGTCCAGGCCGTCCGGATCAGCGGTGAAGACCGCAAGCGAATACACGAGTTCGCTCTCCGGGTCGTACCAGAGGAGCTGTTCCACCCAGGCCTCTCCGTCGGTCCGGGCCCGCCCGAAGGTGCCGTAGCATTTCCCGAAACCGGTCTTTTCCACATCGGTCCAATCATAGTACATTCCGGAGATATCAATCAGTTCGCCGTTTTCCATTGTCTGCTTCTTTCCGCGCACGAAGTAAACATCTTTTCCCCCGTCGGCCAGTTCCCGGGAAAACCGCACCTCCGCCAGGTCTTCGCCCGCCAGGTAAAGATAAACAGCATTCCCCGCGTCTTCCGGCAGGCTGAAGGTCAGGCCCGATCTCTCCGCCAGCTGCTCCGCCGTCAGGTCCTCCCATACCACCGGGTATCCCACAAATCCGCTTTCATTCGCTTCGCTGGCCAGGAACCAGTTTTCCAGCGTTTCCTGATTCTCCTGGTCCATAACATGCGCCCAGAGCTGCATCTCTTCGGAAAGCACGCTCACAGGTGTTCCGGGAGCGTACAGCATCATGACGTCGTCTTCGCTCAGGCCGCAGCCTTCCGTGGGGATATAGCGGACGCCGTCAGCGATCTCTTCCTTCGCCGGTTCCCGTTCCAGCTTGTCCACCCGGATCTTCCAGGTGTTTTCGTCCGTCTGCTCCGCTACGCTCATCCGTCCGCTGAAGGTACCGAAGTAGACGGTTCCGTCCGGATAGTTTTCCGCGGTGTCGCCCATGTCGCTGTCATGATACTGGCACGTGAACGAGCCGTCCGCCCGGATCGTCAGATCCGAGGACCAGGCGCCCGCGCCGCTGCAGTAGCTCCAGGCCAGTCCGGCCAGGGAGCTGAAAACATTCGTGGCCGTATCCGCGCAGCCGGCCGCCGTCATCGCCAGCAGGGCCAGGCAAAGGATCGTCGCAATTGTTTTTCTCATATGAATCTCCTTTCCCGGGAAGATTGCCTTCCCGTCTATATATACGACCCGGGAGCAGCCGCCGTTCCCGCTAAAAATGTATCCGGTATCCCCGACAGGTCTTTTTCACGCGGCGGATCCGTGATATGATACTGTCCGGTACGGCAATTCAGGCCGGGAAAGGAACATATAGCAATGGGCATCAAAGCGACTGTACTGATCATCCTGACGATCATATACCTCTATGAGCTGGCACTTCACCTGCTCCGGATGCGGTCCGCCGGCAATCCGCTGCCGGACAACGTTTCAGATGTCTATGATCCGGAGACCTACCGGAAATGGAAGCAATATCACGGGGGAAAAACCCGGCTGGGCGTGATGACCTCCACGGTCTCCTGGCTGATCCATATGGCGCTGATGGCGCTGAACGCCTACGCGGCCTTTGCGGGACTCTTCCCGCAGAATCCGTCCATGCAGATGGTGGCTGTGCTGCTCCTTGCATCGCTGACGGACCTGCTGCTGCTCCCCTTCTCCTGGTATGACACCATGCATATCGAGGAGAAATACGGCTTCAACCGTTCCACCGCGAAAACCTTCGTGCTGGACCAGGTCAAGGAGTTCATCATCAGCCTGCTGCTTCTGTCGGCTTTCGGCGGTTTCCTCATCTGGTTCCACCAGGCCCTGGGCGACTGGATGATCGTCGCCTTCGCGGGTGTGCTGATGATTTTCATCCTCCTGTTCCTCTTCCTTTATCCGTTTTTCAGCAGGATCTTCAACAAATTCACGCCCCTGGAGGACGGGGAGCTGAAAGACCGGCTGACCGCGCTGCTGGAAAAGAACGGCTACCGCGTCCGGGCGATCCAGGTCATGGACGCCTCCCGCCGGACCACCAAATCCAATGCCTATTTCACCGGCTTCGGAAAGATGAAAACGATTGTGCTGTACGACACCCTGGTCCGGCAGATGACGCCGGATGAGATCTGCGCGGTCTTCGCCCATGAAATGGGCCACGGCCTGCATCATGACACGCTGCGGAACCAGGCCCTCAACTGCCTGATGATGATCGTCCTCGCCGTGCTGGCCTGGCTGACCCTGCGGACCGCCGGCCTCTATCCGCCCTTCGGCTTTGACGGGGTGAACTACGGGTTTGCCATCCTGCTGATCATGACTGTGGAATTCGCCCTGGTCGCGCCGCTCTTCGGCCTCCTGACCGGTTATTTCTCCCGCAAGGCCGAGTACCGCGCGGATGAGCAGGCGGCGAAGGAAGGTTACGGGGACGACCTGGTCTCCGGCCTGAAGAAGCTGTCCCGGGAGAACCTCTCGGATCTCTCCCCGAGCCCGCTGCTGGTGAAGCTGGAGTATTCCCACCCCACCCTCAGCCAGCGGATCGACGCCCTTGAAAAGCTGCGGGAAAAAGCATAACGAACGATCTCCCCTCCGCCGGACGGAGGGGATTTTTGTAAACATTTGCCCGGGAATGAATAATTACCTCCGTTCCGGTCGTCTTACCGGATGAGACCAAAAAACGGAGGCCTGAAAAATGATGAAGCGATTCCTTTCCCTGTTCCTGGTCCTGCTGCTCGCCCTGTCCTGCGCGGCCGCCTGTGCGGACAGCAGCGACTGGGACCTTGCGTATTCCCTGATGGAAAAATTTACCGGTTATTCCCGGGACCAGGTCAGGCCCGGCCAGCTCCTGTATGAGGACGGCATGCTGTCCTTCAGCGTGGTCCTGAAGGATCATCCGGAGGATGAGGACGGCCTGCTCGTTTTTGAGATGGACGGACAGAACAACCTCGTCAGCCTGGAAGGCCCGGAGAAGATCAGCCTGGAACAGCAGCTGGTGGCCGCCCTGAAGGAATGCTTCAACCGGGAGGACTGCTGGCAGCGCCTGGCCGGGGTCCATGAGAAATGGAGCCGGATGCTTGCCCTGCTCAGCGAGGAGCAGAAGGCGGAGGAGATCTGGGATAAATATCTCCGCGTGATCGACCTGGGAATCACCCTCCCGCCGGAAGGCGCGCTGGACTATGCCACGGCTTTCGATACCGCCCTGAAGCAGGCCGCCGCGGCCAGGGGCTGGACGGAAGAGATGCTCCGCATGTACCGTCCCGTCATCTCCGCATATTATGTGCTGGACGGTTCGCCTGTCTGGTTCATCTACCTTGAAACACACTCCTGGTTCGAGAAGGAATACGAGAGCGACCAGGCGATGAACCGGTACAAAGCGCAGCTGAAGGAAGCTTTCGGCGCTGTGGGCCAGAAGGCTCCCGACAAAATCGGGATCCTGATCGACGCATATACCGGAGCCCTGATGGAAAGGCCGATGACGGACTATATCCCGGTAGAATTCCACTATCTGGACTTCCTGATCCGGACCGAAGAAGCAGTGGAATCCATCCGGGATCTGTGATATGATCTGAATACATTGCCGGCGGGAGTGCCGCCTCATGCATATCTGCGGGAGATTGAACGATGGATCATGGAATCAGCAGCGCAATTGCCCGGATGACCGGGGAAATCGTCTCCGTCCTGGACGGGGACGTTTACGGCGTCTGGCTGTACGGGAGCGTCGTGATGGAGGATTTCCGCCCCGGATGGAGCGATATCGACTTTGTCGCCCTTGCCCGGGGGACCCTTTCCGAAAGCCAGGCGGAACGGCTCCTGACGCTCCGGCAGGAGATGCTCGGCCGGGAACCCGGCAATCCGTATTACCGTTCCTTCGAAGGCGTCATCGCCGGCGCGGGGGAATACCGCCGCGGCACCTTTGAACGCCTGGTCTACTGGGGAACCAGCGGCCAGCGGATCACGGACCGCTATGCGCCGGACGCCTTTTCCGCCTTCGAGCTGGCAAAGTACGGCAGGCCGGTATACGGCGATCAGCCGTGGATCCTTCCGGCGCCGGACCGGGAGGAACTGGTCCGGGCGGTCCGGGCCCATTACGATACGATCCGGAAATACGCGGTGCAGACGGACGCCTCCCTCTATTCCTGCGGATGGCTGCTGGATATCGCCCGCTGCGTCTATACCCTGCGGCATCACGACGTCATCGCCAAGACGCAGGCCGGGCGCTGGGCCCTGGAAGAGCGTCTCTTCGCGGACGAGGCGCCGCTGCGGAAAGCCCTGGAGGTCCGGCAGGATCCGCTGTCGTTCAAGGGAAAGGCGGAAACAGGCCAATGGCTGGAAAGCCTCGGGCCGGCGATCCAGCAATACGCGGATGTGCTGGAGCAGGAGCTGCGGAACGCATAGCTCCTGCTCTTTCTTTACGGATCATGTTTTTCCTGAAATATTTTTTCTGTCATCCGGAGCACAGGGGCGGGTTCCCCGCGTCTTAACAGTGTATCCGGATAACAGGAAAGGAAAGTGACAAAATGAGCGAACATATCGAGCAGCTCTTCATCGACGCCGTACGAACCAGGCGGCAGGCGATGTGGCGGGTTGCTTACAGCCTTCTCCGGTCGGAGGCGGACGCGGAGGACGCGGTTTCCGTTGCGGTGGAATCCGTCTGGAAACACCTGCCGCGGATCCGGACCGAAGAAGCGCTTCCGGCCTATCTCATGCGCAGCGTCATCAACGCCGCCCATGACGAGCTTCGCAGGCGGAAACGGACGGTTCCGATTGAGCCGCTTGAAAACGTGCTGGAAGCGCCCGAAGCGGACCGGGGTATCGCGGACTATGTGGCGCGAATGGATGAGAAATACCGGCTGCCGATCCTGCTGAAATTCGATGAAGGGATGCAGGAAAAGGAGATCGCGGCAGCCCTGCGCCTGCCCCGCGGGACTGTGTCATCACGGATCGCCCGCGGACTTGAGATGATCAGGAAAGACATGAAAAAGGAGGAAGCGGAATATGCTTCAGCAGGAAGTACAAAAAGCGCTCCAGGAAAAGCGGCATACTCCTCCGAAAGGTTTTGAGGAAAGAAGCGACGCGCAGCTGCTGCACCTGGCCGCGGAAAAGAAAAAGACCGGAAGGCGGCTCCCCCGCGCAGCCGTCGTGCTTTGCGCGCTGCTGCTCGTGCTCGGGATCGCGACCGGCCTGGCCGCGACGGTGGAAGCTGTCAACGACAGGCTCTATACCTACTGGCCGGAACTGGCTGAAGCCCTGATGCCGGTGAACACCAGCTGTGAGAAACTCGGCGTCCGAATGGATGTTGAATCGGCTGTTGTGCAGGAGAATAAGATGATGATCATCTACTCCATGCAGGACCTGGAAGGGGACCGGCTCAACGAATACACCCAGGCATACTTCGATGAGACTGTCATTCCGCTGGACGGCCCGGCCGCGGACGACCTCTATGACGGCACCCGGAGCACGTCGCTGCTCCTCTCCTATGACGCGGAAACCAGGAAGGCCACCTTCGCGCAGGAGATTGAGTACAGCCAGCCGGTCAAAGGCGCAAATGAGAAAATCCGCCTGGCCATTCCGTACCTGCACCTGCAGGACGAGGTGGTGGCGGACCTGCATCCCATCCTGGAAACACACGGGGAAAACCCGGCAGTCCTTCCGGCCTCGCAGGCGGACGTCCGGCTGTTTTGGGGCTTTTATACGGAAATCCCGGAGATGCCGGAGAACCTGAAGGTCCTGGACTATACCCGGAACCCGGAGATCCGGATCCAGGAACACGTCGCGATCAGCGGCATCGGCTGGATCGACGGGCAGCTGCATGTGCAGATCCACTACATTGACAACAGCATGATCCGGAATAAAGCAGGCACGGTCTTCTATCCTCCTGTCCGGGTGCATATACTGACGCAGCTGGCGGACGGATGGTCCCCCTGGCGCCGTTACGCGGACCGGCTTCAGGAAATGGTCTTCTGCGTCCGGATGGGCGGCGATGAAGACCAGCCCGAATGGGAGGAATATATCTTCCCCTGCAGTCCGGCTGAAATACAGGAAGGTACCCTGGAAGCGCAGATTACGCTCAACGATACGGTGAAAACCCTGGACGGCTTCTGGACCGTTGATGTTCCGCTCCAAATGATCCGGTACGAATAATACGCAGCGAATCCGCAGGCCGCCGGCATTGCCGGAGGCCTTTCCCGCAGGATGACGCTGTAATGGTGCCTGATCGCGGAATGAACCGGAGGACGGAACAAAACCCCGGCCTGGATCGTTCATTTATCCGGAGGTGTTTTCCTGTGAAAAAGATTGCTGCCCTGGTCATTCTTGTTGTGATGCTGTTTACTTCTGCCGCCCTGGCGGATGACCTTTCCTCCCTGAGCGACACGGAACTGATCAACCTGGGCCGGGAGGTGCTGGACGAGCTTGAGCGCAGGCAGGCCGGATCCCGGGAAGAAGCGTTTTCCCCCGTACAGGTGGATACGGATGAGGCCCACCCGGCCTTGCCGCAGCTGGTGCTGTTTTTCGATTACTGGAGCCGGAATCAGTACGACGAAATGCTGGGCTTCTGCCTGCCCGAGTGGAAGGAGCAGTGCGAGAACCCCCTGTTTGAGCTGTTCAAAATCCTTCAGAACAGAACGCCCAAAAGCCTCAGTCCCGAAAAGATCAGCCCCTCCGATCCGGAGGGTACGGTCTGCACGGTAACGGCAACCGCTGAAATCGACCGGAACAACGGCACGGCTCCGGCACTGTACCGCCTGCAGATCCGGATGGCGAAGAGTGCCGACGGGCTGTGGTACGTTGATCCGGAATCCCTGCTCACCTATGAAACCGCGGAGGAAACCCCTCTGCCGGAACCGACGCCGGTTCCCGCGCCGGGCGCACAGGACCTGGTGACGATTGCGGCGTCGGAATTTTCGGCAGGAAACTCCTTTCAGCCGGTTGCCACGGAAGAAGACAACCTGGTGATCAGCCGACTGTCGGAGTTCTTTGTGGAGTGGAATAAAAACGACCTGGACGGCATGCTGGCCTGCTGCATGCCCGAATGGCAGCTGAAACAGGAATCCGCAAGAACGGCGCTGTTCGCGCTCCTCAGGAACAGGATGCCCCTGAATGTCATCATCGAGGGAATCACTCCCGCGGAACCGGCGGACACATTCCGCAGGGTACTGGCCAGTGCAGATATGGACCGGCATAACGGGGAGGATCCCGTCCGTTTTCTCCTCGTGATCTGGATGGTCAGGAGCGGCGACGGACTCTGGTATTTTGATCCCGGATGCCTGTCGAACCCGGACAGGCTGGACCTGGTGACGCAGGCCGAACCGACGCCGGATCCGGCTGTCACGGAGCAGTTTGATGATTCCGCCGAAACAGTCCTGTATTACAATCCCACCGGCAGCGAGTATTACCATTGTGACCCGAACTGCCGGAGCGTCAATCCGAAATTCCAGCCGCTGGCCGGAACCTTCAGGTTCAGCGAAGTCAACGATGAGCCGTACGTTCATCTGAATCCCTGCAATGTCTGCGGCGCGCCCCTGCGGCGGGCGGAACCGTAAAAAATGATCATGGAGGGTCTGCCGTGTATATCATTCATGTAGCCAACAAAGCGCTGTTCGAAAACGAAATCAAATCCGGCGCATACGGGTCGGAAAGCCTGAAGCGGTGCGGCTTCATCCACTGTTCCGACCTGGACACCTATTACCTGGTGGCTCCGAATTTCAGGAACGACGCGGACGAAAAGGTGATCCTGGTAATCGATACGGACCGGCTCGTCCCCGAGGTGAAATGGGAGGACGGCGGCGGGCTTGATTTCCCGCATATCTACGGGCTCCTGAACCGGGACGCGGTCGTCGATGTCCTGGAACACCTCTGGAGTCCCGACCGGGAATGGATCCCCAATGAAGAACTGAAGCAATACGCTCCCGACGGTTTCCGGCGGGAATGGAACGGATAAAAGGCGGCCGGCGAATCATCATTCGCCGGCCGTCTCTTCATCCCACTCCCGGAGGAAAGCTTCCATAAAGGCGTGCCGTTCTTCGGCAATCTCCCTGGCCTTATCCGTATTCATCAGGTCCTTCAGCAGAAGCAGTTTTTCATAAAAATGCCCGATGGAGTCTTCGGGCGGCCGGCCATGCTTCCCACCGTAGGCAAAGGTCCGGGCGATCCCGACGGCTCCGATCGCGTCCAGCCGGTCCGCGTCCTGTACGATCCGGCCTTCCGGGGTATCCGGGCGCCTGTCCCCGTTTTTGCTGAAAGAGACCGCGTTGATGGCCCGGCAGATCCGGTCGGCCGTCTCCTGCGGTACGCTTTGTTCCTCCAGGAACCGGCGGGCGTTGGCATTGTTCTCCGTGGAGAACAGCTTGTGGTCATCCGCGTCATGCAGCAGGGCGACCAGGGAAACCACCTGCCTGTCACAGGCCGGCTCCGCCTCCGCGATCCGCATCGCGTTCCGCCAGACCCGGATCGTATGCTCCGCGCCGTGGCCGTCCGCATTCCCGTCAAACAGAGCCCGGATATATTCCATGGCTTCCTGTGTGATCCGGTCCATCCCTGTCCCGTCCTTTCCCCGCCGGCTGCCCCGGCTTTTTGCTCTGTATGGTTATTTTACCACGCTTTCCCCCGGATGGAAAAGCAGGCAGGCCGGCAGGATCCTGCCGCACGGGAAGAACTTTCCCGTGCGTTTCGTTTTATCATCAGCGGGCGAAAAGCCCGGGAAAGGAAAAGGAAGATATGAAGAAGTTTCTGAAGAAAACGAAGCTCCTCCGATGCGCGCTGCTGCTGTGCCTGTGCGTCTCCCTGCTCTGCCCTGCCGCTTTCGCGGAGACGGCGGTGGATCTGGTGAACACCGAAGGGGAAGACAGCATCCACGATTTCTGTACGCTGCCGGACGGCGGACTCGTCTTCGCCGGCTTCACGGAAGCCCCGGCCGCATCCGGCGCGGAAGACGCGCAGAAGGATACCCGGGGCAGGCTCATCTGCCTGAATCCCGACCGGACCGTACGCTGGGTCTTTGAGGACGACTCCTCCTCCGTTTACGGACCGGTCGTACTGACGCAGGACGGCCGGATCGCGGCAGAGTCCTTTTCCGGCTGCGTAAAATTCTTTACCCCGGACGGAAAACCTGCCGGGCCGGATATGATGCTGCCGGACATGGACGATACCTTCTATACCATCACTGCACACGGCGTGCTCCGGGCTGAACGCCATGACGGCAGCACCGCGGAAGAAGCCGAACTCATCGGCTGGGACGGGAACGTCCTGTTCCGGATCCGCGAGCCTGAATCCATGTGCTGTACCGGATATACTCCGATCGCGGAAGATGACGGCCTGATCCTGTTCGGCCAGGCTGCCGGTAACCCCGCGGAAGCCCCGGCTAAAATCATGAAGGTGGACCTGCAGGGAAACACCGTATGGGAGACCGAGCTTCCCTTCATACAGGAAAAACGGGATTCCACCGGCGTGGGACCGGCTGTCCGGACAGGCGACGGCGGTTACCTGGCGATCGTCCAGGATCTGGTATACCAGCCGAAGGAGGATGTCTGGAGAGGTTTCTTCAACCTTGTCAAGCTCGACGGAAACGGCCTGATCTGCTGGATCCATGAACCAACCTTCGGATTCCAGGAGCTCGCCCACTACAACGGGATGCACGTGGTGTATGGCCCGGCGTTCGTTCCGGGAGAAAAACGGTACGTCATGAACTACCTGTGGCTGGATGTCAACGGGAAGGACCTGGGCACCACACAGCTCCCGATCCCGGAGGCAGGCCTTTCCCCGTACAGCAGTGAGAATGCTTCCGCTTCCGGGGAAAAACTGGTCCCCACCGGTGACGGACTCTGGCAGCTGGTCTCCTTCTGGGAACCGGATCCCCTGGATGACGACGAATTCCCAGCGATGGTCACCGGGGACAGCCTGCTGATCCGCGTTCCGGAGCTGGGTGCCGACGGGCAGTGATCCTGCCCCGGCCGGCATATCCGGTAAAGCTCCCTGTACAGGACTGCCGCGGCAGTCCTGTTTTTTCTCATTTTCCGTTTGCCGCCTTGCTTTTCCCGCCGGTCGGAATATGATATGATAATTGGAGTTGTCCATACAGCTTTACTGAAATGATCCGCAGTCGGAAATGAGAAACGGGCAGTTGTGCGGGGAGACGGAACGATGAATTATTCGAGTATTCCTTTTCTGGCGCTGGCGATCCACTGTATCGTCAATCATACTGTCATCAAAAATATCCATTACCGGAAGAACACGCGGTCCGGGAGAAGCTTTCGCGGGCTGATCCTGAGCATGATCGCATTCTTTGCTTCGGACTGCCTCTGGGGTCTCCTGTACGATGCGGACATCACCGGTCCCGTCTATGTGGATACCGTTGTTTATTCAGTCCTCATGATGGGTACTGTTTTTCACTGGACACGTTTTGTGTCCCTGTATTTCCGCGACCGGGGCATGGACTGCTCCCTCCTGCAGTTTGCGGGAAGCCTGTTCGTATTTTTCGGGGCCGTGTCCCTGGTCCTGAACTTCTTTGTGCCCGTCCTGTTCCGGTTCGATGAGGCCGGGACATACCATATGGAATGGCTTTCGATTGCCGCCCATGTGTACAAGATCGTCCTGTTCCTTGCCGGGGCATTCTCGGTCCTGATGGCCCGCCGCGGGAATCCGGACAGTAAAAACCTTCCCCATGCGGCGGTCGGCATCTCCGGCGTCGTCATGGCCGGGATGGTCGTCCTGCAGATTCTCCATCCGCTGCTCCCCTTCTATTCCATGGCATGTATACTGGGCAGCTGTATCCTCCATACCTTCGTCGTGGAAGAGCTGAAGGAGGACCGCCGGCTCGAGCTGGAAGACCTGCTTCGCCGGGAAGAGGAGAAGGAACAGGAGCTGGGCTCCGCCAAAGTCCTCGCGTACACCGATCCGCTGACAGGTGTGAAAAACACCCTTGCCTATGCGGATTTCGAGGATGAGACAAACGAACAGATCGCGAAAGGCGTGCTGAAGGATTTCGGCCTGGTCGTCTTCGACCTGAACAACCTGAAGAAAACGAATGACACCAAAGGCCATGAAGCGGGCGATGACCTGCTCAAGGAAGCCTCCCATACGATCTGCGACCATTTCAAGCGCAGTCCTGTTTTCCGCGTAGGCGGCGACGAGTTCGTCGCCGTCCTGGAGGGAGAGGACTACAGGAACCGGTATGCGCTGCTGGAGGCCTTCAACCGCCGGATCGAGGCGAACCTCCACACGGGCGGCGCGGTCGTCGCCAGCGGCCTGTCCGTTTTCCGTCCCGGGGAGGATGGCAGCTGCCGGCAGGTCTTTGAACGGGCGGACCGCCGGATGTACGGACGGAAGAGCGTGCTGAAAGCCATGAAAGTATAAATCATACATGTCGGAGGAACCCCATGCTCGAAACATACAAACCCGATATCGGTGAACTCGGTTTCCGGCAGGGCCTGATGGCCGATCCGGAAACCATGTCCTACAACGCCGCCTGGGGCGGAACGATCCCCTTCCCGCAGGAGGACTGGCAGGACTGGTACGAATACTGGTTCGACGCCCCGGAATCCATGATGTACTACCGGTACCTGTATGATCCGGAGCTGAAGACCTTTGTCGGCGAGATCGCGTACCATTACGACGACGAACGGAAGATCCATGTCTGCGATGTCATCGTCCTCGCGAAGTACAGGAACCGCGGATACGGCTCCGCCGGCCTGCAGCTGCTGTGCGAGGCGGCAAAGGAAAACGGGGTTTCCGTCCTGTACGACGATATCGCGGCGGACAATCCGTCCTGGAAGCTGTTCGTGAAGAACGGCTTTGAAATTGATTACAGGACCGATGACGTGGTTATGGTCAAAAAGGACCTGTGACCGGAGGCTCCCATGGAAAAGATCATCCGTTACCTTCTGGATACGTATCATCCCCGCTCCCTGCTCGTCTACGGGTCATATACCCGCGGGGACATGGATGAATTCAGCGATTTTGACTGCATGGTCATCGTGGACGCAAAGGAGAAGGACCATGATGACTCGGTCATTGACGGCGTGCCGCTCGACTGCTTTATCTTCACGGCGGAGGAAACCGCCGCGGAAGACGTCGATCCCTTCCTGACCGCGTACGACAGCCGGATCATCTGTGATGACGGCACCGGCGCGGCGCTGAAGGCCCGTGTTCGCCGGTATGTGGACGAACACACCGCGACGGAGCAAAGTGAAAAGGAATTCATCGCCGCCTGGATCCGGAAGACCGTGCGGCGAATGCGGAAGGGCGATGACGAAGGCAGCTACCGCGCCTTTCTGTTCCTGTCCGAAAGCCTGGAGGATTACTGTTCCCTCCGCGATCTCTTCTACTTCGGAAGCAAAAAGACCATCGCGCTGCTGAAGCGGGATGATCCGGCCGGCTACGAACTGTTCCGTCATGCCGTTACAGGGAGGACAGACGACGCCATCCGCGCATGGGCGGAGTATGTCGCAGGCCCGGTTTCCTGACCGGTTCCGGGATCCTGTTACTGTCCGCAGGGGGAACTCCCCCTGCTGTTTCTTTACCCTCAAAAAAAGTTTTTTTCTGTTTTTCCGGATGACCCGAAATAAACCGGACGTCCCTCCGTCAAACATAGTGAAAGGGGTGAGCAGCAGATGCAGGGGATCAAGGCGCCTGATTCCTCTACAGAGCAGGTATTCACCGGGCTTGTCAGCGAGCACCAGACGTCCCTGCTGCGTATGTGCTACCTGATTCTTCACGATTCGGGACTGGCGGAGGACGCGGTACAGGAAACTTTTGTGAAAGCGTACAGGGCTTTGCCCGCGTTCCGCGGACAAAGCAGCCACAAGACCTGGCTGATGCGGATTGCCATCAACACCTGCAGGGATATGCAGCGCGGTTCATGGCTGAAGCATATCAGCCGTACGGTCACGCTGGACCGGCTGGCGGAGCCTTCCGAATCCTTTTCGGAAGACGCGCTGGCCGTGAACATGGAAATCGCCCGCCTGCCCGGCAAGCTCAGGGAAACCGTGCTGCTCTACTATTATCAGAACCTGAAGATCGAAGAGGTCGCCGATGTCCTGGGAATCGCGGTCTCCTCGGCTTCGGAACGACTGAAAAGAGCCAAGGAGAAACTGCGTACCGCACTGAAGGAGGTGTATTTCAATGAGTGATCGGAAAGACAAAGCATTCGTACGGCATTCCATTGATACCGGCCTTGAATCCATGCAGGGCAATCCCTTCCTGGCGCAGCGGATCCTGAACCAGGAAAGGACGGAGCAACCGGTTATGAAAAAGAAAATTTCCTTCGCATTTATTCTCGCGATGATCCTGCTGCTTGCCTTCGCCGCCACGGCGATCGCGGGATCGGTCAATGAAGACTTCAACGCCTGGCTGTACCGGATCTGGCCGGAAGCAGCCACAACCCTGATGCCGGTCAATATGAGCTGTGAGAACAACGGGATCCGGCTGGAAATCATCTCCGCCGTTGCCGACGGGGAGGAACTGTATATCACCTACTCCATGGAAGACCTGGTAAAGGACCGGCTGAACACCGAATGCAGCCCGGTCATGTATGTGGACGATGCCCGGAATTATGACTGGGATGCTTCCTTCGAACAGCCGATCCGGGACGAGGCCACCGGAAAGATCATCTTCGGCGAGCACTTTACCTACCACGGAAACATCACCGCGACGGACAATGTGCTGAAAGCACATATCCACAGCTTTATAAGCCATGGGCAGACAGTCCTGGTGGATCTGTTCCCGTACCTGGAGCAGTTCGGCAGCGAGGTGGAAACCGTGACCGTACCGGAAGGTGCCGGAACTCTCTGGCGGGCGGATGTCTATGCGGAACAGGATATTGAGAATCGTTCCGGCTCTGTCCCTGCCTCCACGCAGGTGATCAATCCTGCTTACAGCCGGGAGATCCGGCTGGCGGACACGGTCTTTCTGTCCGGGATCGGGATGGTGGACGGCCGGCTGCATGTACAGCTTCACTTTGTGGACCATCAGAAGAGAACCATCGGGGAATATCTGGACACTGTCTCCTACCGCCCGGACGAAACAGAGGTCCTGCTGCGGGATAAGGACAGCGAAACCTGGTATGACGAGAAGTACCTGGTGCAGGATATCCTCGGAGGCGCAACCTGCGGCATCGGATGGGGAACCCAGCCGGACGACCCGCAAACGCCCGAATATGCCGAGCTCATCTTCGCGGCTGACGCGGACAATCTGTCCCCGGACATGCAGGATTTCCTTATCGACATCTCCCAGGCGGTCCCCGTCGTCGGCGGCTGGAGTGCTGAGATCCCTGTACGGCTGATCCGGCACGTCGACTGAGAACCCGTTACCGCATTTGCCCCCTGATTGTATTTTTCCTGTTTTTCACGACACAAAAGCAGTCCCTGAAGCGTCTAATAAGTGCAGACCGCTGAAAGGAGCCGTGCATGCGTATTAAGAAAATCCCTGTCCTGGTTCTTGTCCTGGCCGCAATCGTGCTGATGTGCGCGTCCTGCTCCAGGCAGGAGGAAACCCAGCCGGAACCGGTACAGAAAAAGGCAAAGATCTCAACCTACTGGGTCTATAACAATACCCGTGAAGTGATCCGCGAGATATCGCTGACCTCCGGCAGCCGCGACGATACCTATTCGGTCACGTCGCACATCAAATCGGAAGGCCTCGGAGAAAAACATTTCCTGACCGAGCTCAGCGGATACACGGATCTGCCCGGCAGTATGAAACTCTCCTACATGACCGAGAACGGGAGCCTGTTTGAAGCTGACCTGCCCCCGGAGAGCGCGACGGTCACGCTGCTCCCCGGCAGGATTTTGCTGACCGATCCTGAGGAATAAAGGAGAATTACGATACGGGCCCCGCGGATTTAGCCGCGGGGCCCCGTTTTTTAGTCCGGTACCTGTGGAGCCTCCTTTTTATTCTGCTGACCGGCCTGAAATTTTTCTGTAACACTTCTGCGGATCATACGACTAAATGTTTGAAAGCAGCTTTCACCGGAAACCGGAAAGGAGGTGGACATCATGACAGACCTGGACGAGGTATACAGCAAATTCAGCGGAACGGTCACCTCCTATCTGCTCCGGCTGTGCGGCAATCAGCAGCTGGCCGAGGAGCTGACGCAGGAGACCTTCTACCAGGCGGTGCGATGCATCGGCCGTTTTGACGGAAAGAGCAGCATCAGCACCTGGCTGTGCAGCATCGCCCGTCATCTGTACTATGACTACCTCCGGAAGCAGAAGCCCACCGTGCCGGTGACGGATACCATTCCCTCACCGGAAGACTTTACGGACCGGATCGAAAACCGGGACCAGGCCATGCATGCCCACCGGGTGCTGCACGCGCTGGAGGAGCCCTTCCGGGAAGTGTTCACCCTGCGCACCTTCTGCGATCTCTCCCACAGCCAGATCGCGGAACTGTTCGGGAAGAGCGAATCCTGGTCCCGGGTCACTTACTTCCGGGCCCGTCAGATGTTACAGAAAGCCATCAGGGAGGATCATCATGAAAAAGAATGAATGCGCCATTGTCCGGGACCTGATGCCGCCGGTACTGGACCGGGTGGCAAGCCGGGAAAGCCTGGAATTTGTCGAAAACCACATCCTGACCTGCGAGGAATGCAGGAAGCAGTACGAAGAAATGAAGGCCGATCTCCCGGAAGAGATCCGGGCTGAATATGAAGAAGAGCAGGGGAAGTATAAGGAAGTGCTCCGGTCGGTACGCAAAACACGTCTCCGTCGCCGGATCCTGGCCCTTGCGCTGGCAGCAGTCCTCTGTTTTGCTGCGGTCATAGGAGGCCGCTTTGCCTACGACCGGCTGTTTGTGGAGCCCTCCGTCATCGTGAGCCCGAACGATTATCCCGTAATGTTGTCCCGATTGAAGGATGGGAGCGTTGTAGTCACGGCGGATATCCACAAACTGCACTTTAACCGGGTATCGACCAGCGAAACAGTCGAGGAAGGCGGCAAAAACATCCTCTACCTGTATTACCTGGCCGCCCCGATCCGTTCAAGCGATCCGGATGCCGGCTGGAAGCAGCAGAAAGAGGAAATGAACCACCTCTCCGGGGAAACGAATTACTCCGAAATCCATACAGGCCTGCCGGGCCATTCCGTCCTCATCTGGAAAGAAGGGGATCCCATCCCCGCCGCTTCGGAGGAAATGGAGACTTATTATGCCCTGGAGGAAGAATGCATGCAGTATATCCGCTCCCTCCCGCCTGCTGAAGCCGGGGAGACCCGTTATATGAATGACTGGCCCCTGTACAGCAAACTGGAGGAAGCGCAGAAAGCTGTCCCGGAATGGCAGTAATACGCCGCACTGTTTCCGGTCCGGTCCGCAGCCGGGCCGGTTTTTTCATTCTCTGCTTCCATCCGGGTTGTCCTTTCGTATCAATCTGCGTACAATAAATATAAACGGGCCGCAGCCCGGAGGAAGTGTCGGAAAATGGAAAACGAAAACCGCGAACTGAACGAGGAAGAAGAAACCTGCAGGCCCCTCACGGATGAGGAATTCAAAGCGTTCCAGGAACAGGAAAAAAAGACAGAGAAGAAGATCCGAAACTTTTTCGACGTAATCTGGAGCGTGTTCAACTTTTTTACCTGATCCCAGGAATCCGGAACAAGACAGGAGCTGATCGTAATGAAACGAATCCCTGCCCTCTGCCTGGCCGTCCTGCTGCTCTTCTGCTGCATGGCGGGAGCGGAAGATGAAAGCCTGTCCACTGTTGATTTTGAGGATTTCACGCTGCAGCCCGGCGTCCCGCTTACCTACCGCGGTGAAAAGACCGACGGCATGCCCCTTTTCGCCTTTTCGCTGACGGTCGAAGGGAATATCGCCCTGTCCGCCGTGAACGCGGTCTGGAGCCGGGAGCAGGCACAGCTCACGCCGGAGGAATTTACCGGAAGCGTCCGGAATACGGAAAGCGAAATCCGCTCCCGGTATGAGGCCGGCGGTTATGTCCTGCAGTCTTTGGATGTCCGGGACGCCGTCGAATGCGAGTACTGGGGACAGCCTGCCCTCCGGTGCGATGCCCAAATGCAGGTCAATATCAACGACACCGAAGTCATCATTGTCCAGCGGACCATCCGGATCACCGGCAGCTTCGGCACGTATCTCTTCTCGCTTTCCTCCTTGTCTTCCGATTACCTGGAGGAGGCTGACGACGCGCTGGTCCGGGCCATCCGGTGGAGGCAGCCGTAACTCTCCGGACAAAGATCCTCCTGTATCGCCGGATATTCATTCCGGAAACCGGGAACCGTACGCGGTTCCCGGTTTTTCCTGTTCCGGATTCTTTGAAAACACGCGGTTTCGTGATATGATCATGGTACAGGAACACAAAACAGAGAACTGACCGGACCATCCAGAGGAGAAACAAAATGCGGTCATTCATGTACACCATCAAAGCGCCTGTGGGGATGCACGCCCGTCACGCGGGAATCCTGGTGAAACAGGCCGGCCGGTATCAGTCGGAAATTACCCTGTCACTGGGTGAACGAAGCGCGAACGCCAAATCCGTCCTGGCCCTGATGGGGCTCGGCGTCCGGCAGGGCGACCTGATCACCGTCACGGCGGAGGGCGATGACGAAGACCTTGCGGCCCGGGAACTCCGGGACTTTATCTGGACCCATTTCTGATCATCATATGTAAGGAGACCGGAAGCCATGGATATCACCCTTGCACTGCTGCTCTTTTCCATTATCATCCTGCTGTACTGGGTTATCACGGAGCTGTTCACCTTTGTCTTCCGCCTGACGGGACTGCCGGCAGAGAAGGCGCGTTTCCAGGTGATTTCCCTGCTGACCGGTACGGGCTTTACCACGCGGGAAAGCGAGATCGTCCTGTCCACCCGGCGGCGGCGCAGGCTCGCGCGGATCACCATGCTCTTCGGGTATGTATTCAATATCACGATCGTATCCGCGTTCATCAACGTGTTCCTTTCCATGAAGGTGAGCGTCGAGGGACACCAGCTTTTCGGCCTGCTGATCCCCCTGGGCGCCGCTGCCGTGATCTTCATCTTCATGCGCGTGCCGAAGGTCCACGCCTGGGGCGAAGACCTCCTGCGGAAAGCCGCGGACCATATCTTTGACCGGAAGGAAACCTTCAATGCGGTAATGCTGCTGGACAATATCCACTCCGAATCCATTGCCCAGGTCACGCTCCGCCATATCCCGGACGAACACCGTGGACTTACCCTGGCCGAGACAAAGCTGCGCCCGGACACCGGTATCCTGGTTATGCTTGTCGAACGGGGCGGGGAAAAGCCGTTCCCTGCGAAGGCGGATACCGTGTTTGAAATCGGTGACAAGCTGACGGTGTTCGGGGATTACCATACCATCTGCAAAACCTTCCACGCCCGGGAGCATTTCGCGGACGACTGACAATGCCGTCCCGGGCAAAATAAAACCGCCTATTCCTCCGCTTTCATCCTTTATGCTTCTTCCTGTACCGGTATAATGAGCATAACCGGAAAAAGCAAATCAGACAGGATGGTGAACAGAATGAAGAAAATGTATATGGTAAGCCTGTGCCGCCAGGGGATCCTCGGCGGCTGGATTATTGCCGATGACGAAGGCATTACCTATAAAACGGGCAAAGTAACCGTTTCCCCGAAGCTCCGGAACCTTGAAATGAAATACAGGGATATCCGGAACTTTTCCAGGGGGTGGCTGGCATGTTTCCCGACCGTCACGGTCACGATGGCGGACGGGGAAAGCTATAAATTCATTGTTTTCCGGCCCGGGTCCTTCTGCGGCCTGCTGGAAAACAGGATCGGGGGACAGTCATCATGAAGAAGACCATCCGGCGATGGATCAGCCTGTTTCTTTCCGCATTGCTCGCGCTGTCCTTCGCGGCCGGCGCTGAGGAGGATCCCCTGGCCGCGGGCGAAGCAAACCTTGCGGACCACGGGCTCACCCTGGATGATGTCCTCAGTGATTACGGCGGGATTACCCGGAAATCCAAAGGCTTCCCCGATTTCTGGCTCTCGTACATGCCGGACGGCAGTCCCTCTTTCTGCCTCTTCGATGTCACGGGAGACGGGTGCGTGGATCTGTGCACAACCCGGATGGTCGGAAGCGGAATGGTCCGCATACAGCTGGTCGTCTATGATCCGCTCGCCCGTGAACGGTATATCCTGGACGGATATAACTACTATTACGGCATCAGCGGTATTGAGGACGGCCGCCTGGTTGTCTTCGAGGAAGGACCGTACGGCTATGGCGATCCGCTTACAAAGACCTTCGGGACCGCCATCCTTGAAGAAGGACGGCTGGTCTTTGTGCCGGATCCATGACCCGTATAGCCCGGGCGGAACAAACGCATATAAAATGATTATGGAGGGAAAAGCCCGATGAAAAAGTTTTTCCGCCTGGCAGTCGTCATTCTCATTCTTGTCACGATTTCTCTGATCTGCACACATTGTCCTCTGGTATATCCGGGCCAGTACTGACCCTGTGGACCGGAACTGACGTCAGGAACCGCGGTTTGCGGTTCCTGTTTTAGTATGCCGTATTCAGCGTCCGCAGCAGGTACTGCTCCGCCACATCGTAGATCGATCGTCCCACCGCTTCCGGGTCACTCCCGGCGGCGGTTACCTGGATACTCACCGGAGCCTCCACGGAGGAATGAGAGTTTTGCGTAATCACCGGCGCGGCGGCGGCCGGCGCCGAGGCCAGCAGGTCCGGCAGAGCGGACAGGGCAGAGCCCTGCTCTTTCTTTTCAAAACCCATACGCAGCGTTTCCCGGGCGGAATCGGACAGCTCCCCGAACAGCTGCCGCAGCAGTGGCAGGGCGATGGATTCCTTCTTCACCGGGATCACATATTCCGGATCCCCATCCTCCGCGATCTCCGTCATGGTGGGACTGGAAAACCGGCCGCCGGTGGCAGCCTTTTGCGGAAGCCCGGGGAACCCGCCCGAAATGCTTACCGTCGCGTTCACCGTCAGCCTTGTGGAGGCAAACATAGACTGCAGCTGCGCCAGGGCTTCCTGCCCTGCGGAAATCACAGCGGAAGCATCCGCGACCAGAGGCAGCAGGATTTCCCCGTAAAGGGCCTGCAGCATGAACAGCGTCTCCTCCGCGACCGACACCAGCGGGGATTCGTCCGCCGTCAGCGGCAGGGGCGTGGAATCGAAGAACTGCTGCGCGTTTTCCATAAAAGCCCTCAGCGTCCCATCCGCATCCGTCGTATCCAGGTCCATGGAAAAAGAGATACCCTTTTCGGACATCTCCATAAGCCGCTGATAGGGGCTCAGTTCCCCGGAGGGCAGCGTGGAAGCGGAAAGCTGTTTGAAAAACTCACTGACTGCATTCCGGGCACTGTCAAAAGCGGAAGCCAGCTGCTCCGCCAGCGTCCGGTTCTGCTTCAGGGCTTTCTGCAGCTTGTCCAGGCCGGATTCATCGATCTCGACGCCAAAGGAGGCAAGGAATTCCTGGTCAGCCATGAGTACGAACTCCTTTTTCATGAGATTTATCGAAATGAGAAAGGACTCATGAGTCCCAAGCTACAGGAGCCACGATTGACAAACGAATGTGATGTCAGAATAGCCGCAACGATCGCAACGAATGCTCAACTCCTTTGAATTAACAGTAATATACTCACTGGTTAAGCTAAAAAACTTATTGTTTAGCAAACCACTGGTTCGGAAATGCAAATGTTACAATTTTGTTAAGTTTCAAAAATCGCTACCAGCCTCTCCCGGTACTGCGTATATACAGGTGTCAGAAGCAAAACAACTTTTGCGGAAAAGAAAGAAAACGTACACAATACAGGAGGATAAGAAAATGAATACTTACGAAACAGAACTGAACCTGAACCAGATGGTACGGATCACAGGCGGGACAAACAATAATAATCCGAACCCGGACAAGATGGATCCCGGTATCGACGGAATCATCAACGGGGAAAATTACAATGCGATCGCGCAGGCGATCGCCGACTGGCTCAATGGAGACAACAACAGAACCCGCAATGTGAATAACGACGTCGATATTTATGATACCGCTATCTGAGCACAGACACTGAAAGGAGAAAGATGATGAATACATGCATGACTCCCCTTACCCTGGATGAGTTGGAAGAAATTGCCGGAGGCCATCCTTTTGAAGAGAAGTTCGCGGATTACTCCCTGTACCGCGCCGGAATCACCTGTGAGGAGCACTTCTTTGATGACGACGAATTCCGGATCGGATCCACCAGGATCTCAAAGTCCCTTGCAAAATCCCTGAGGTCACGCAGCAAGACAGTATGGGCTGATTATTCCGCCAGCGGTGATTATGTCGCCTATGCGCGGGTCTGGAAAACCATTCTGGCGAATGAGTACGGGATTTCCTGGAACGGCGAAATGGGCTGCCTGATCGGCTACTGTGACTGATAAACTGAAACAGACTGAAAGGAGTAAATAAATATGACAGCTTTTGTAACAGCAAACAATATTCCGTCCGGCACAGCAGAGCTGACGCTGGATGAACTGAATCAGGTGGCCGGCGGAACCTTCACCATCAACACATACTCAAAGAGCGTCTATCATTCCGTTGGAATCAGCACACGCTACAACTTTTTATGCGAAGACGAGTTCATGTTCATGGGCCGGGGAATCAGTTATCAGCAGGCAAATGAAATCGTCGCCCTGGCGAAACGGGTTTACAACGTTCTGAATGAGGGAAACAATGGTGCCAATATCATCGGATACGGAGAATCGGCCTTTATCCGGGCATTCAACAGTCAGCTGATGCTGAAGTACGGCATCCAGTGGAACGGTGTAGCAGGATCCGACTATTGATCCCTGCGAATGAACAAAGTCGGTGAAATCCGGCTCCGGCATCCCGGAGCTGCACCAAAGAGCAGCCTTTACCAGGCTGCTTTTTGGTATACAGGGAGTCGTTTGATCATTGTCAATCATTGCAGAGACAAATGAGGCAGCTTATCGTTTCCGTTGGTATAGAAAACAAAATTATCCTCTCATGCGCGGACTGCATCTGCAGCCCGCGCTTCGTTTTCTCTCTTCACCCGAATCAGCTCCACCGCGTCCAGCAGATCGTCCAGGGTATATGTCCCATCCCACAACTCATGCTGCTGCCACATTCCGGCGCTCACCGGCAGAAACAGGAACTCATCCAGGTTCGGGCATTCCGCCGTTACGAACCCGGGATCTCTGGCAGGGAGGTCGAGCCTCCCCCGCCGAAAAAACCTTCCAGCGTCCAGAGCACCTCCTCGATCGTCAGCTTCAGGCAACCGGCGGTATCATGCTCCAGTTCCGGATACGTCCATTCTCCCCGGGTCATCACCGGCATCCAGCCCGCCGGCAGCAGCACCTCGCAGTGCTGCAGGCAGGTAATCATGAGAGACCGGAGGTCCGGTTCGGAAAGAGAAGTGATAAATCCCAGGACGGAATCATCCCCCGGATCCTTCCGCATCCCGGACAGCATCCGCAGCAGAGATGCCCCGGAGAATGCGTCCAGCTTCGTCAGCCGGAAGTTCATGGGTTTTCCTTCCACGGGAATGGAAATGGTTTTTTCAATTTCACGCATACGGCACCTCAGTACTTTATTTGCTTTTCCGGATCTGGTACAATTCCGAAGGAACAGAATCCGTACAACGTTTAACCTTACATTTTCTTACTTTGCTTAAACCGGGTGATGATGAATTGAGCGAATCGGGCCTTTACAAAGAGCTGGGAATACTGACGAATCAGAAAGACCGGTGGGAGGAGAATGTCCCGTTCGTTTCGTCGCTGCTTTCCCATGAATCTGTAAAGATTCAGGCTAAGGCACTATGGCTGCTTGCTGAGATGGGACTTGCTTATCCGCGGTCAGTCCGGGACGCAGTTCCTGCAATTGCTTCCTTCCGCAACAGTCCGGTGTCGCTTTTGCGGGAACGTGCCCTGAACGCCATCGGCAGGATCGGGCGCGGTGACTATCGTTTGATCGAACCGTACTGGGCAGACCTGTTCCGTTTTGCGGATGATGAAGAGGCCCCTGTCAGGCTGAGCTTTATCTGGGCGTCAGAAAACATTGCCACAACCACTCCGGATATTTATGGGAACCATATGATGATATTTGAAAAACTGCTTCATGATCCGGATGATAAGGTCAGGATGGAAGCACCGGAGATCTTCCGTGTGCTCGGCAAACGCAAACCGGAATTCGTCAGGCCTTTTACGGAAGAACTGCAGGAAATATCAGAAACCGACAGCAATCGTGTTGTGAGGATCCATTGCCTGGGTGCGATCAAAGCGACAAACTGCTGAACAGGAAGTTACTGAACCCGGGGGATTGCAATCCGCAATCCCCTTTTCGTCACTGTTCCGTAATCGTTGCGGATGCAATCATGAAAGCGTACTCTTCATACGGCAGAATAACCGCTTTTATTTTTCATCCTTCGCCCTGTTTCCCCGATCCTGCCTGGCATAAGATATAATCACCGGCCGGGAAACAGCCGGGACTCAGATGCCGGGGTGCAGGTTTTTTGAAAATAGTTGTAACGAAACGCTGTTCACCCCGTCTAAATGATGAGCGGTTCAGAAACCGCCTGAATGAATGAACTGGAGGATAACAAAATGAAAAGCTTTATGGATGAACTGACAGGATATCGCGTAAAGATTGAACGGGACGGTAAGGAACTCCTGAATGTTCCCGGAATCCTGGCACTGCCGGCCGCGCTGATCGCCCCGAAAGCGAGTATCATCGGAACAATCGCGGCATCTCTCCTGGGATGCAGCATCCATCTGGAGGGCTCGGACGGGAAGGAAGTCGACGTCAGCGAGAAGGTTCGGAAAACGGCGGAAACCGTAGCCGAAACGGCAGGCAATGTCGCAAAGACGGTCCGGGAAGAGGTCGAGAAAGCGTGGGAATCTGTGTCTGCGGATTATCCCGAGGAATGCCCTGTGGGAAAAGAAAATGAAGAAAACGAGGCAAACCCGGAAGATGAGATCCCTGCCATTGAAGTAAAGCCCGACGACCCGGAAAAGACTGAATAATGCAACAGGCCCGGCGACCGGATACGGTCTCCGGGCCTGTTCTTCTTTTCCGCATGGCATCCGGCGCGCGGCTTTTGCAGCCCTGCACAGGAAAGGCCCGAAAACCTTTCCCTGCAGGTCGGTATATGGTATGATGCAGAAAGAATGGAAACCGGAATACTTCAGCGAACCGGACATGATCCTGCAAAACGGATGATCCGGTCAGGGAAAGGAGTCTGAAAATGGACTACAGACGATTCGGGGATACGCTGGTCATTCGGATCGACAAAGGCGAAGAGATCACGGAACAGCTGCGCGCCGTTGCTGAAAAGGAGGAGATCCGTCTGGCCGGCATCGAAGCGTTAGGCGCGGTCAATGATTTCACCGTCGGCGTGTATAACACCGCGGAAAAGAAATACTACTCCAATCACTTTGAGGGCGCGTTTGAGATCGTCTCCCTGACCGGTACGATCACCACCATGGACGGCCAGGTCTACCATCACCTGCACATGAGTGCCGGAAATGACAAGGGTGCCGTTTTCGGCGGCCATCTGAACAGCGCCATCGTCAGTGCGACCTGTGAGGTTGTGATGCGCGTCATCAACGGGTCTGTCGAGCGTGCCCATGATCCCGAAATCGGACTGAACCTGTTCCGGTTTCTCTGAAATCCGGCTTCGCGGACTCTTTCCGCAAACCGCAGGAAAAAAACGGAATACAATCTTCTACTGCTCCGCAATGGTCGCAGCCAGCAGGGTATAGACCAGGTTGGTGGCCGTCCGGTCAAACACCCGGTCCGGCACCTTCTGCAGCGTCACCCCGGTGCAGACAATGGAAAAGCCTCCGGCGGAATCCCGGATCGTCAGGGTCCCGAGCGCGATGCGCGAGGGATCCTTACTGTTTTTCTGCCACCTTGCCCACCGGCGCAGGAACCAGTCCCCGACCGAGTTCTGCGGGACCTCGATGGTAACCGTCCCGCTGGTGCTCTTCAGCCGGTTCACCACCACATACCCATCCGCGGTCATGGTATGGGATGTCAGGTCCCCCGCCGCGGATACCGTGATCTTCCCGTGCCCGCACTGGTGCAGGTTCGCCGTGCCGACGTCCGGATGGTACAGCACCGTCCGTGTATCCGGAAGTGAATAAACGTTATAAGCCATGAGGATGAGCCTCCTGTGTGGAAATATAGTATAATCGGGTGTATAGTCTGTACGGGAAGCTTTCCGGGTGCAGAATCATCCCGCTTTCCGTTTATCTGATGGACAGATCGGGATTTAGCGAGGTGCGTGTGTGGCAACATTATTTGTTGGCTTTAAGGGAAACGGAAATTCCTCCAATAAAATCGTGAGCAGTCTTACCGGCGAAAAACTGTTTTTGACAAATTCATACGCCGGTTTGCGGAAGGACATTGACAATATCCGTAATACATATGATTCAGTGTATATGTTTGGATTGGATAAAACATTAAAGGGCAGTATACGAATAGATTGCGCTGCCAGAAGAGATAACGTGTGTTTGTATTCGGATATGGATCTTGATATGCTTGCCGGGAAGCTGAATGAAAGAGGAATTATAACAAGTACAGAAAATACTCCGGCACAGTCTTTATGTAACGAAGCCTATTGGTATATGCTGAGAAAGTATCATTGCCATGCGGTGTTCCTGCATGTGCCGTCTGTAAAGTATATTACAGAATCTTTTATTGAAAGCGTACAAGCTGCTTTGTAAGAGAATGACAATGAGGCAATTCCTGCGGAGGCAGTCCGGAAAGCGTTTACAGCTGCAACGGATGGGATCTTCACCGTAATCATATGAATCGGGGACAGAAAATGAAAATCTGCAATCTGGGGAATCGTATTGTCAACAATTACCTCATCCCCTGCGATGGAGGGTATATCCTGATCGATACGGGCTATGAGAGCGGATTCCGCCACTTTCAGAGAAAGCTGGCGGAGAACGGAATCCGGCCGGAGGATATCAGGTATGTTTTCCTGACCCATGCGCATGACGACCATGCCGGTTTTCTGAACGATGTGCTGGCAATAACCAATGCCAAAGTGATTCTTCACCCGCTGGCAATTGAGAGGCTGAAGAAAGGACAGAATTCCTTTGAGGGAGGCTGTTCCGGTCGTCTTGCCTGGCTGTTCTGCAAGGTCCTGGCGCTGGCCGGCCATGGAGATCACAGGTATCCCGCCGTCCGGGATGAATACCTGGACAGGCTTGTTTCCATTGACTCCGAACAGTTCAGGGCACTGTGCTTCCCATATGGTGTTGTGAAGACGCCGGGACATACCGCTGATCATATCTCGCTCCTTGCGGGAGAGGATCTGTTCTGCGGTGACGCGGCAATGAACGGTTTTCCCTGCAGAAGGAGAACGATCATCTGGATCGAAAACCTGAAGGAATACAGAGAATCCTGGAGTACGATTCTCCAGGCCGGACCTGTAAGGTTATACCCTGCGCATGGGAAACCCTTCCGGACAAATGACCTGGAAAAGTATCTTCCGGCACTGGATAAGGTACGCCTGTATCCGTTGAAGTAATCATGTATCATGAATGAATGGGAAGAAATGATTGAAGGACTGAGGATAAATGAAAGCGATTGCTTTTGATGCATTCGGAACCCTGATTAAAGTCACAAACGGAGGCTCTGCCCGGACAATCCTGAATAACATAACCGCCGGCGGCGGCAGTGTTGATGAAAAGGCTTTTATGGCTGAATGGAAGGCTTATTACAAGGACCATACGAAGAATGACTGTCCGTTCATGAAAGAACGGGATATCTTTATATCCAGGATTCAAATGTTTTATGACAGATACGGGGTAAAAAGGGATGCCGCGGAAGATGCCGATGCATTGCTTTCCGGAGCGTTTGAAAGGGAATCATATCCTGAGGCAAAGACGGTGCTGGACAAGCTTCGAATGAAGTACCCGGTCTTTATCGCTTCCAATACAGATAATAATGTCCTGGACAGTGTGATGAGGAAAAACAATATAACCGCGGACAAGATATATACCTCTGAAGATCTGAAATGCTATAAGCCGGACAGGAGATTTTTTGATGCTGTTTTGGCTGACAATGATCTGCCCCCGCAGGAACTGTTATTTGTGGGAGATTCTGTATCGGACGATGTCCTGGGGCCGAAGGCTTTGGGAATAAAGACTGTCTGGATTGACAGGAACGGTATCGGCGGCCATTATGGACAGGATTATACGGTTTCCGGTCTTGAGGAACTGTTCCCGATATGTGGTCTGTAAGTCGCTTTCCGCTTCGCGAAACAGCCCCCCGGGCTGACGCTTCTTTCGCTCACCCGCCTTGTCAGGCAGCCGGCGCATGCTCCAGTTCCGGATACGTCCATTCCCCCCGGGTCATCACCGGCATCCAGCCTGCCGGCAGCAGCACCTCGCAGTGCTGAAGACAGACGGTCATGAGGGACCGAAGATCCGCTTCGGAAAGAGACGTAATGAAACCCATGACGGAATCATCTCCCGGATCCTTTCGCATCCCGGACAGCATCCGCAGCAGAACCGCCCCAGAAAAGGCGTCCAGCTTTGTCAGCCGGAAGTCCAGGGATTTCCCGTCCACAGGAGCAGAAATGGTTTTAGTGATTTCGCGCATGAAAAAGCCTCCATGGAAACTTTTTCAACAAGCAAAAATATGGTATTATCGAAACCGAGTTATAGTGGATATCTTTTGATTTTGTTTACGATCGACAAATCGGGATTTGCGGAAGAGAAAAAATGATCATTCGAGACTTTGAACCGAAACATACAGAGGAAGCGGCGGAAATTGCCCTTGGCGCATACAATTGTGAGAGAGCATTTACACAGGCGCTTCCGGAAATATCAGGCATTCCGGTACTGAAACAATTATCCGGAAACGGCTTCGGCGTTGCAGCGTTTGAAGGCGGAAAAATGGTCGGATTTCTTTGCAGTGTGGAACCATTTGAGAATGCTTTTCGTTCCACGGATGTGAAAGGTATTTTTTCGCCCATGGGTGCGAATGGTGCAGCCATGGAAAATCACGGCAGGATTTATGCAGCATTGTATCAGGCTGCTGCAAAAAAGTGGGTAAAAGCCGGAGCGGTGTCTCATGCCATTTGTTTATATGAACATGATGAAGAGGCAAAACAGCAGCTTTTTCGTTATGGATTTGGCATGAGGTGCGCAGATGCTGTTCGTCCGATGGAAACAATCGATGGCGCTGCATGCAGCGGATATGAGTTTCTGGAATTGCCCGGGGAAGATTATGCATCCGTTTATCCACTGTATCTGGCACTGAATGAGCATTACTGCGCCAGCCCCTTTTTTATGAACCGAAAACCGGATACACTGGAAGCGTTTTTGGATTTTTCGGAAAGGAATAAGGAACGTTACTTTGCAGCAAAGACAGGCGGAGAACTATGCGCTTATATGGCAGTGTCAGATCAGGGCGAGACCTTCGCTGCATCCGGAAATCATTATCGGCATATCACGGGAGCATATTGTTTGCCTGAACACAGGGGCAGGGGTGTATACAGGAACCTGCTGAATGATGTGATCAATACCTTGAAAACTGAGGGATATACCAGTCTTGGCGTGGATTTTGAAAGCATCAATCCGTCCGGCAGCGGGTTTTGGCTGAAGTTTTTTCATGCCTATACCAGCAGCGTTGTGCGCAGGATCGATGAGCGGATTATGCAGAGAACTTCTCTGATATAATCTCACAGGATGGTTGGTTCCGGACAAATATCAGTTTGTCGGGATACCTTGGCACACAAACTCGGAAGTTAATCCTCCTACTGCTCCGTTACGGTCGTTGCCAGCAGGGTATAGACCAGGTTGGTCGCCGTCCGGTCGAACACCCGGTCCGGCACCTTCTGCAGCGTCACCCCGGTGCAGACAGTGGAAAAGCCTCCGGCGGAGTCCCGGATCGTGAGGGTCCCGAGCGCGATGCGCGAGGGATCCTTACTGTTTTTCTGCCACCTTGCCCACCGGCGCAGGAACCAGTCCCCGACCGAGTTCTGCGGGACCTCGATGGTGACCGTCCCGCTGGTGCTCTTCAGCCGGTTCACCACCACATACCCGTCCGCGGTCATGGTATGGGACGTCAGGTCCCCCGCCGCGGAGACCGTGATCTTCCCGTGTCCGCACTGGTGCAGGTTCGCTGTGCCGACGTCCGGATGGTACAGTACCGTCCGGGTATCCGGAAGCGAATAAATATTATAGGCCATGAAAAAGCCCTCCTTAACAGCTTTACCTCAGAACCGAACCATGATATGTTTATGGCACAGAAAAACATGCGAGGATCCTGCCATGAATATTGAATGGAAAGACGGTTTTGAAATCCGGGTCAGCCTTATACAGAATCAGGTTGTCATTTCCGCCAACAGGGAGGGGCTTCTTTCGCTGCAGCAACAACTGGCAGCGCTGGCGGAAGCACCGCCCGGAAGCCATATCCATTACGATGAACACAATTCTCTGGAAGAAAAATCCCTGGAACTCATCATTGAAAAGAATTGAATCCGTTCCGGTCCTTACACTCTCACATTCACCGTAATAACTACGCTTTCCAAACTTCCCGCCAATGTCAGCGCGCACTGGACCGGCACCGCCTTATGTGCCGCCCGGTCCGCTTCGCTCTGGTTGTCATAGCTGTCCGCCCACAGGGCAAACCCGTTCTCGATATAGTCCCCGGCGGAGAAGCTGCCGACGGCAGATCCCCTCCACGGGGCTGTGGCCAGGATTCCCCGGTTCGTATAGCCGATCAGCACGGAGGAGAAAGCGTTCATGAACTGCGCGGACGCGTCATCCGTCTGCGGCAGCCGGTCCGGATTCTCCGCCAGCAGGGAGACTGCCGCGTTCTGCAGATCTGCCGCAATCATATCCAGGTACAGCACCTCGTCGTAGCGCCAGCCGGACGGGGTGCTTCCTTTTTCCAGCAGGATATGGGAATATCCCCGGGTCACATACACATTTCCGCCCAGTGCCTCAATAGCGTCCGCCTGGTCCTGCGTCAGGGAGGACGGCAGCATGCCTCCGACGGGTTTGTAGCACAGGGAGAAGGCAGAAGCGGCATGCGCCGCCTGCAGGCCCATGGCCGTGCCCATCACCGCCGCCGCGTCCGACAGGGCGGAAGCACAGGTGGCAATCACCCACCGGGAGCCGGTCGTATGCAGCCGGTCCAGCAAACTGCCTGCCGCTGTCACCTCCGCGGGCGTCCCCGTCAGCGCCAGGAACAGCATCGCCGGCTTCTCCAGTCCGGCAATGTGCGTATCCAGCGCCAGCAGTTCCGCGTCCGTCCGGGCGTCCGCCAGAGCAACGCCGTAGAAATCCGGCGTCCTTTCCAGCACAGCGTCCAGCGCCTGCACCGGGCTCTCGGCCGCCGGATAGCAGGACACCAGCAGCCGCCCGGGCGCCGGGGAAGCCGCGAAGTATTTCTGCGCGGCCTTGTATGCTTCCGTGGAATCGTCAAAGCCGTCCGCGGTCAGCCCGGCGGCCGCCTCCGCAGAATTGGCGTAGGACTTCAGGCGTCTGGATACGGTGAAAGAGGAATCCTTTACCAGCAGCAGGCCGGTGTCAAAGGATGTCGGCCGGGAAGCGGAACGGACGGCATTGACCTCCACCCGGGCAATTGGATTAATTGAAAGCATGGTAATGGTCCTTTCAAGCTATTGTTTTTCTCAGGCGGTCATGATATGATCCAGTCAAGGCATCGGCTGTTGCGCCCCCGGGATTCCCGGCATGCGTTGTTACGCTGGTGCCTTTAGTTGTGGATAATCACTGCAGGCGGCACTGTTACCGCACCCCTTCTCACGGGGTGCGTTTCCTTTTCCTCCGCCCGCAGGGAGACCGTCAGGTCCGCCCGCGTCCGCCAGAGGGAGCCCTCCGGTTCATGGAGCAGCATGGACTCCGGCGGATCCGGCACCGGATACAGTCCGGCCTTCCGCAGGATGCTCCGCGGGAATCCCGGACCATCCACATACAGGAATGCCCGGATCTTCCGGGCGTTGCTAAGGGCATGCGGACCGTAGCAGACGATCTGCAGGGTCCAGGCGGAAAAGAGAGAAACCGCCGGAATATGTGAATCCCGGAAAGCATTCTCCTCCGTATATGCAGGAGGCGCTTCCCGTGCAGCAGGATCCGGCGCAATGGAGTAATAAACCACATCCGCGTTCCGGGGCAGCCTCGGTGCATTCTCTGGTTCCTGGTACGCTTCGCGGATCAGGACGGGCGCCTGCACGGAAGATCGCGGCAGTCCGAAACAGGCGCAGAGTGCGTAATAAATCATTGTATTGAATTCCTGGTTCATGGGATACCGCTCCCGTTTGATTCATTGATTTTTGATTTTTCATCCGATAACAGATATAATTCCATAATATCCGGGAAGATTTCACAGAAGGAGAAGGTCACCACAATGCTTCATCGTATCGCCGCTTTCTTCAGGCGGCTGTTCAACAGCAAAGGTTTCCGGCGGGGCCTCCTTATTTTTCTCGGAGTATTCATTGTTTACTATTTCTATAATGTGATTATATACCTCAGGGCAGTGATGAACACCGGCGCTTCACTCGGAGAGGCGCTCCGTTTCTATTTCAGTCTTCCGCTTTTTTATGCTGACTGGGTTCCCCCTTCAGCAGGAATCGCTCTCGGTATCGCCATCGGTCTTGTCCTGTACTTCAATCGCAAAAGGATAAACAGTGAAAAAGCTGAACCGGATGAAAAGCCGGAAGAGTCTTCAGACGTTGTCCGGGAAGAAGAGATCATTGAAACAACACACTATAAATATCAATGACCTTCCTGAATAAGATGGGAACAATAAGCCCGTAGCCGCGGGCTTTTTTTGTCATTCATGCATCTTCACCGCCTGCGATCGCCGTGACCAAAGTTCCTGCCGGAATTTTGACGGCTGTAGCATGGGTGGCGTTACCCGCTTATGACTTCGCTTTCGCTCGTCAGTCACGGACGCGCACCGCAACTCCCTGATGATACCCGAACATGGACCAGTCCCGGATACGGACCACCCGCCAGGTCTCACCGTTCCAGCGGATCCGGTCCGGCGTGCTGTACGTTTCTCCCCCGCCGTTTTCCCCGAGGCTCAGGGCAAATCCGGTATAAACCATGATAAACTCCTCGTGCTGTTCCTCCTCCGGCAGCAGCCGGACCGTCTCCGGCGTTCCGGGATGGATGCAGCCGGAAGCCGGCAGCGTCTGTACTTCCGGTACAGAAGTCCCGTCCTGCAGGCGGTATGTTGTCCGCAGTACGGTGAAGGCGGTAAAGCCCAGTTCCGGGTCTGCCAGGGCAGGCAATAGATTCATGGACAAAATCACCTTTTTGTCAGATTTCACTGCCGGTATGTATTCCTGTGCGTATCAAGGAATGTCAGGCTGGCAGACAGCCTGCAGAGATCCGGAACTTCACGGCAGGATAAAGGAGGAACAAACAATGCTGCTGATTACGATTGCTGTCGGAGGCGTACTGGCCGCCATGCTCTCAAAGATGTTTATCGATCTGAATGACCCGGCATGTGCGGTCTGATCACTCATCGATCTCATAACCGAAGGCGTCATACAAAGCCCCTGTGTCAAACAGGGGCTTATTGAATCCCTTTCCGGGGACATACACGCCTTTCTTCGCCGCCCGGTTGTAAATCCACCCGCCGTTCACCGTGGCCGGGCTGTTGGGCGGCGGGATCCCGGCGTCGATATACGCCCGGATCCCGTCCGCGCCGGCCTGTCCGGCGGATTCCATCGCGGCACGGGCAGCGCCATCCTCCCCTTCCCAGGCAGCCCGGACCGCATCCTTCATAGCTTCCGCCATGGCAGACCGGGTCTCCGGCTTCGCCAGCGCGGGCCGGATGACCGGCCGGGACGGGATACGCATCATCGGTGAGCCGTGCTCCTGTACGGCCAGGATAAAACGAAGCCGGTCTCCCGCGGACGCGGGAAGGCCGACTTTCACGTTCATGGACTTCAGTTTTTTGAGGGCCCGGATACGCTTTCCCAGCGTTTCCGGATCGTCATGAACAGTGATTTTCATAATCCTCCCCTGCAGAAGATAATAGAAGTTTTGATGCAAATACTCTGATTACTGGAAAAATTTTACTCTTTCTGCTGCCAGATCGTTCTTCTGGTGCGTATGAACAGATGTCAGGCAGATAACAGCCCGGCGCAAAACAAAAATAACACGAACCAAGGAGGACAAATAAAATGGATAAGATGGAACTGAACCTGAATGAAATGGAAAATATCTCCGGCGGTGCTGCCGGATCTGAAGCTCCCCTGACTCCCAAGGCCGGCTGCGACGTTTACAGGATCGTCGGAAACGACAACCTGACGAAGATCGCAAAGAAGTTCAACACCACGATCGATTACCTGATGTACCTCAACAACGGGATCATCACCAACCGGAACTTCATCCGGGCCGGCTTCTACATGTACGTTCCGAAACAGTAAGGGTTCATCCCCGATTCTGTTGCGTATCATCCCGTGTCAGGGCTGCAGGCCCTGCCGAAAACATGATCGTGAAACTGGTACAGTCAAGGAGGAAACTGATATGAAGAAGATTATTCCGGTACTGATGGCCCTTGTCCTTGCGATTGCATGCACCGCCGCCCTGGCAGAAGAACCTGCCGTACAGCCTGCTCCGGATCCGGACAACTATTCCGGCATCTGGCAGTGTGACCGCGCTTCCATCGAGATCGTCTGGGAAGAGGAGGGTTACCGTGTCCTGGTCCGCTGGGGAAGCAGCGCATGGGAAGAAACCGAATGGGAATACTCCTGCTACTATCATGAGGACGACAACACGCTGGTCTCCATGCCCTTCGGAATGCGCACGGATCTCGTTTATTCCGAGGAAAGCGAGCTCCCCGCCTATACCATCGTGTACGAAGACGGCCAGGCCACGTTCTCCCTGGATGAGGAAGGACACCTGATCTGGACGGACGAGAAGGAAAATGCCGGTGAAGGCATGCTGTTCGAGTACATCGGGGAATATGTAATGGAAGACGTTGAAGCAGAAGGCTGATCACCGGTATACAGACGCAGAACGCACCCCTTTCCGGGGTGCGTTTTCCTGTTGTTCCGCGGATCCCGGATCCGTCAGAGGATATACTGCCCGAAGCCATACAGCCGGATCAGCGACAGCAGCTGCAGGCCGAAGGTGGTTTTCTTCAGGTCCGCCAGGCCGGTGGCCGCGGCAGAATCCGAAGATGTCTCCGAATAGGTAACGGAGACCTCTCCGACCTTCCTGGAGGAAACCTCCTGCAGGGCGCCCCGCCCGGCAGCGGCAATCGCTGCAGGCGAGGGCGTCACACCAGGAGGCAGCATGGAGGCGCTGTGCAGCGTCAGCTTATGGGCCGTATACAGCCGCCGGGCTTCATCCGCGTCCTCCCCGAAATCCCCGAATCGGGCGTTCGCCTGCCGCAGGTATTCGGGCAGGGCAGCGCTGTCAGCAAAGCAGGAAAACTGTGGATAGAAGGACAGGAAGCTGACGGCCGTAATCATGGGGCGGACTTCGCCGCCGGCTTCTTCGCCGGCGCGGCGCCGGCCGGGTGCACCGGCTTCGGTTCGCTCATCGGGTCATTCTCCAGCTGCTTCTTCCGGGGGCCGTTGTCCGATACCTCGATGGAACGGTCCTCCAGCAGCATCCGGAACAGCGGATCCTCCCGGATCGCCTCCGGCGCCTCCTGGAAAGTCAGGCGGGTCTGGGGGGTAATGGAAAAGATCCTGGCGCCGGTTTTATCGTGAAACTCGGCGCAGACACGGGATAATATCAGCATGCTTTTCTCCTTTCATATAATCTGTTGAAGGTTCGCATCTCCAATGTCATTTCGGCCAGGCGAAACGCATGGAGAGCACCTGCCCCCGCAGGCAGTTTCTGCCCACTGTAAAGGCAGCCCGTGCGGATGTTCCGGTGAGGGAATATATGCGAACGCCAGTGCTTAACGATAAACGAGCCGCAGGCGATGTTTGAGTTTAGCATCTGCTGCGTGAGCATCTGAAGCGGGAGCGTGTCCCGAAACGGAATATCGGCTACAGGGCTGCCCTCTGCAATTATCGCTTATGGTCGTCGGTTTAAATCCCGTCCATATACCGAACCGTGGTGGGATACAGGAAGCGTACCTCCGAGAACTGCGCGATATACGGGATCTTGATGCGGAGATCCGCGGTCTCCGTTTCCATCCGGCGCAGGGGCTGCGTCAGGTTGAAGCAGATCCGGTCCGCCTGGTTCATATAGACCACCATACGGTCTGTGCCGCTGCTCCCGATGCCGGAGCACCACTTGCAGGCGGAGATCACCAGGGGTTTCCCCTGCTGGGCGGCGATATTGTTCTCCTTCACGTAGGTCATGATCGATCGTTCGGAATCATCCGACACCTTCCGCGTCACCAGCATACCGAACTGCTCCACGGGAACGAGGATGTGGTTCGGCAGGCCGTCGGACGCGCAGTCGTTCGCTGCCCATACCGCGGACAGGGCTGCGTTGATATCGTTCAGGATCTCGTCCGCGCTCTTGGCGCTCCAGGACGTCTGCCCGCCGGTGCCGGTCCCGGCGGAAGAGCGCATGATGTTCGGATTGTTGACCAGGCCGGTGGACGATACCTTCCGGAAACCCACATAGACGTTGCGGTCGATCACCTTGTCGCAGTGAAGCCGGATGCCCTTGTTCAGGAAATCGACGGGATCCCGGCCGATCTTCCGCATCTTCTCGTCCTCCATGACGCTGAACGCCATATATTCGGCGAAGTTGAAGGTCCGGGCGATCTGCTTGGACAGATCCGCCTGGATGACGGGAATATCGTTATAGGCGTCGTAGAACAGGTTGTCATCTTCCTGGCCGGAAGAAGCATAGGTCACGTCCACGGAGGCGATGGAATCCACCAGGCCCCCGCCGGTGATTACCGGCATGTCCCGGGGCCAGTCCGTTCCGGACAGGGGCTCCAGGATCTGTTCGTCCACCTTTTCCAGCTCCCGCCTCAGGAACTGGTAGGCGTCGTTGGTCATGAGGTTCTGGCGAAGAGAGGGGGACTGAAGCATATCAGCAAAAACCTCCTTTAGAGTATATTGCGTTTCGACAGGACAACTTCCGCGCGGTTGCTGCTGTCCGAAGCGGTCCGGACCGTCACGTTCGGCAGCGCCAGGGTGGTACCCTCCGCGCCGGCTTCGGTCACCAGCGCGCCGTCCGCCTTCCGGATATACACCGCAGACCTGGGAACCACGGCAGCCGTGAACTGCAGGATCACGGAACCGCGGACCAGCACGTCCACAGGATCCCCGACGCTGTAGGAAGCTTCACTGCTGCCGTACACGTCCGGTGCCTTCACCGCGGCGCGGGCGGCAAAGCCCAGGAACGCCGCGGCGGCGGAATCCTGCGCGTCGAAAGTCCGGCAGGCGTTCTCCCCGTGCGCCAGGAACACCGGTGCCCCGAAGGGGATCTCCCCGCCGGAACCGTTCTTCATGGAAACGATGATGTTGTCAATGGAGCGGGAAACCGCCCCGGTAAACCCGTTGGTAAAAGTGCCGAGTACTTTGCCCATGCCTTTCACTTCCTTACTGTCTGTAGTTCACGTTCCGGGCAGCCATGATGCGCTTGCCGAGGCCGGCGAGATTCGCGGCTGCCGCCGGTTTGCGGGCGGACGCCAGGGCGGAATAGATCCCGCCGTCGCCGGCTTTGCGGGTGCGCCGCATCCGGGCTGCGATATCCGCGCAGGCCTTGCGGCGTTCGCCGGAGGACATCCGCTTCAGGACAGGACGGAACGTCGTCAGCACCGCGCGCAGCGTATCCTTCGCTTCCGCGGGATCCGGCCCCTCGCAGTCGTCCCCGGATCCTTCCTCCAGGGTCACGGAGGATTCAGGTTCCAGCACGGCTTCCACGATCTCCGCGATCTCCTCCGCGGGATCGGTCGTTTCAGTTCCGCCCGCAGCTTCCAGGATCTCTTCCACGGCCTCCGCCACTTCCTCCGGCTCTTCGTCTTCCGCGGCAGGTTCCGCGGGTGCCAGGCCGGCCGTCAGCAGGGAGATCAGCTGATCCAGGCGCTGCAGGAGACCGGAGAGGGTTTCCTCGTCAATGGTGATCTCACGGTTCTCCGGGACTTCGACTGTCACCGGTTCTTCGGCGCCAGTCTCCCCGGGATTTTCGGCGATCATCTCCTCGATGATCTCGGCGACGGTTTCCGTATCGCCGTCTTTGGCCATCCGGGCCAGGACTTTGGACAGGGATTTCTTCATGGTTGTATTTCTCCTTTCAGAATAGGTTGTATGTAAAACGCGGGAAGGCCCCGCGCTTTTCTCGTCCCTGATGGATACCCGGGGACCCGCGCGCCCGGCGTCCACCACGGCGATATGGTTCCCGCGGATCTTCCGCTGGATATACCGTCCGTCCTCTTCACAGAGTTCGTAGGTATAGCCGCAGGAGATCTCCCGCTTCCCGCCGAGGATCGCGTCAATCAGCACGGGATCGGTGATGATCAGGTCCGCCAGGAGCAGGTCCGATTCCGCGCCGGATCCCCGGCGGATGTTGTGCGCGTGCCCCCGCTGCAGGCGGCGGATGTTCTCGATGTCCACGCCGTCCGGCGGATGGTCGTTGGTGACCGGCATCCCCTCGAAGGAGGCGATGGTCTCCGGCGAGAAGACCTCCTCTTCAGGCCTGAAGACAGGGATCATCTCCGGGTCAGGCGGAAGGCCGAGTTCTTCCGGCAGGTACTCCTGCGTGCCGGTCCGGGCTACCGGAACGTTCAGGCACAGCAGATATCCTTCGGGTTTCCTGAGAGATATATTCTCCGAGAGACGGGTTCCGTAGTATTGCATGCTTTCACCTCATTTCAGGCATCAAAAAAGCTCCTGCATCGCAGGAGCTTCAGGGTTTGAAACGGAAATCAGGGGATCGTCGTGTATCGGACGTTGTTATCCTGGCAGTATTCCACGGCATATGGATTCGCCGGGATGGTTACGCGCACGTTGTCACAGTAACTGAATACAGATCCGCCGAGATAGGTTACACTTTCCGGGATCGTTATTTCAGTCAGGGACTCACAGAAAATGAACGCGGCTCCGTCGATAGTGGTTACACTGTCCGGGATCGTTATTTCAGTCAGGGAGCGACAATTCGAAAACGCTTCCTCCCCGATCCGGGTCAAAGTATCCGGGAGAATGACCCTGCTCAGGTTTCTGCAGTCGAGGAACGCACTTTCATCAATCGTACAGACGCCGTCCGGTACAGTACAGGTCTTCTCCGCACGCATACACGGATAACCCACAAGACGGCTGTCACTCCTGCTGATCAGCGCACCGTCCGTCACGGCAAGAACCGGATGATCCGGGGAAACAATGATTTCCGACAGATTTGTACAGCCGGCAAACGGACTCATCCCGATCCTTTCAATACTGTCCGGAAGGGTAACCTCCGTCAGGGATCCGCAGCGCACGAATGCCCAGTCCCCGATCTCCGTCACGCCTTCCGTGATCGTGACCGCAGCTAAGGACTCGCAGCTGCCGAATGCTCCTGCCCCGATACTTGCCACGCTGCCCGGAATCGTGATTTCTTTCAGGGATATGCAGTCGTCAAACGCACGTTCCCCGATCCCGGTCACACCGTCCGGAATATTGATCCCGGTCAGGGATATGCACTCGACAAACGCATAATCCCCGATACTCTTCATGCTGTCCGGGAGCACAATCTCCGTCAGGGATCCGCAATATTCAAACGCATTATCCCCGATCTTTGTCAGACCCTCCGGGAGCGTGATTCCGGCCAGGGAAGAACAGCAATCAAACGTTTCGTCTCCGATTACAGTCACGCCGGCCGGAATCCTGATCCCGGCCAGGCAGTCACAATGGGAGAACGCTCTGTCCCCGATACTCGTTACACTGTCCGGAAGCGTAATCCCGGTCAGGCATTCACAGTCAATGAAAGCCTCATTCCCGATATACGTCACGCCGTCCGGAATCGTGACTTCCTCCAGGAAATCACAGTCGGCAAACGCTTTTTCCCCGATCCCGGTCACAGGGATCCCCTCCAGGGAATCCGGAACGTCCAGGACTTTTTCGCGTCCTGCATACCCGGAAATTTCAGCCGTGCCGTCCTCCAGGAGAAAATATGCGTAATACCCGCTGAAATACTGCCTGGGTCCGGGATCCCAGGCGGAATCTTCTTCCGCGAACGCGCAGGGAATTGCCAGGCACAGGGCCAGCAGTACGGCAAGCAGTTTCCTCATCTTCTTCTCCTCCTCGGCGGACGGATCCTGTATCCTTCAGGGGGGCTCACAAGCATATAACGCTTTTCAGCCGGTTTTCCATGCATCCTTCCGGATGCAGAATACGGAAAAGCCGGATAAAATGTCAATTTCACCCCGGAATAACAAATTACCCTTCCCGGTTCTGCCAGACGCCGTAGGGGCTTCCGCGGGCGCGCAGCTCCGCAAGCGCTTCCTCCCGGGTCAGCATGCCCGCCTTGAAGGCTTCGATCACCGGGGCGGAAAGCTTCTCCGCCAGTTCCGCGGTCTCCGCGGGGGATTCGGCGGCGATGGGATTGAAGACGAAGTCCAGGTCCTCCGGGAGGTACCCCCAGGCGGAGAGCGCCAGCACCGGCAGCAGCTTTTCCAGGGCCGGACGCAGGTGGCGTTCCTGCAGCCTGGAGATGAGTTCATAGTAGTTCTTCAGGTCGGCTTCCCCGGTGGCGTTCATTCCGGCGGGAGACCGGCCGAACAGCTTCACCGCTGGGATCTCCGCGGCGCCGGCCATGTCCAGCATGAACTGCTCATAGATTTCCGCCAGGCCGCCGAAGGAATAGGGATGGTTTTCCAGCGTATCCCCGGAGGAAAGCACCTGCAGGCCGAAGGATGTCCGGAAGCGGTTTTCCTCGAAAAGCGCGGAGCGGATCTGCGCCTTCTGCTCCTCGGTGCCCATGGCCAGGACATCCCCGAAGTCTGACATCTTCAGGGTGGTGATGTTCGCCTGGAAGATCAGCTGGGCGATATTGGCTGAAGCCGCGGAGCGCTTCCCGAGTTCCTCATGGATATGCTCCAGCTCGCTGGCGCCCCAGTAATTTTCCCGCCGCGTTTCCTGCCCGGGAAGATCCCTGCCGGTAAAACGCAGGATCCTGGAATGGTGCATGCGCACCGGGCCGCGGTCCTCCAGGTCGACGGTATAGTATTTCGGAAGGCCGAAATCCGGATCGTCCAGGTCTTCCTCCAGTTCCAGGGAGGGCTCCACCCCCTGCGTCCGGTCCAGGACGAGCAGACCCTGGAAGCAGCCGGGCAGCAGCAGGTCCGGGTCCAGCGGTTCCTCCAGGCGGTCCTCCTCCCCCCGGAGCACAATAAGTGCGATGGCCCCGCCGTAGAGGCGGGCCCAGCGGATCGCGTCCGTCATCTCCCGCCGGATGGAATGCCGGGTCTCCAGGCGGCGCAGGGATTCCAGGTCCTCCTCCGGCAGCGGCGCGGAGAAGCGGTACCAGGCACGGGTCATATCCTCCGGCGGCGTGTCGATGATCCGCATGGTCAGCCAGGATTCCCGGTACATGGCGGTCAGCAGTTCCGGATCCGAGGAGATCCCGGAACGGACGAAGGTGCCGGAAGACAGGAGCGGCGAAGCTTCACCGAGAAAGCCGGCCGGGTTGGAGTAGCCGTCCGCCGCCGGCTTTTTTCCCGGGGGCCCGGGCTGCCGGGGCGGAACGGTCCTGCGTTTCTTTCTTTTCATGGCAGCCTCCTGAATCGGCTGGACAGCGTATGGCACAGATAACGGAGGGCATCCATCGCGTGGTCGTGTTCCTTCACCGGGCGTTCCTCTCCCCGCTGGCGGGCTTTTTCATCCCATAGGTAGGCATGGATCTCCCGGAGGAAGCAGGGACAGTTTTTCCGGTGGACCCGGACCGCGCGGCTCCCGATGAGCACCGCCGTGGCGGCGATGCCCTCCCGAACCTCGTTTCTGGCGTCCCGGATGCGGAATCCCCTTTTGCGCAGCTCCGTTTTCAGCGAAGCCGCGCTGGGATCGATGATGACCGTCACGTTCCGGTCGCCGCCGAGAAAGGCTTCCAGGTCCTCCGCGTATTCCGCGTCCGTCTTCTGGCGGCGCTTCGCGGCGGAGTCCCAGTAGTACTCGTTGGTGATCCGGAAGACGGATCCGTCATCCGTCGCGTCCAGGAAAACACAGGGGTTCGCCGTTCCGTAGTCGATGGACACGTAACGGCGTCCCCCCGCGTATCGAAGCGGATCTTCATCCTCAAAACAATTGGCGTCGTCATCCCACATGGGATAGACGGCGCCTTCCGCACTGACCCATTCGCCAAGGATATACTGACGGTAAAAGACGCCCGCGAAGCTGCGGGCGTAGGATTCCCTGATCTCGGGCGAGAGTGTCAGATTGTCGTCCATGGTGAAATGGAGGCGGAACAAACCGATTTCCGCGGCACGGTCGATGAAGTCCGTTTTGATAAAATGGTAGGCTCCGTTGGGGTTGCAGTTCATGAAGATTTTACTGCCGGCCACGGAGCAGCGGCCGATCATCTGGTCAATGAAGGACCGGGGAAAAAGCGCGGCCTCGTCGGCATAGGCGCCGGCAGCGGTCATGCCCTGGAGCTTGTCCTGGGCGTTGTCCTTGTCCGCGCCGAAAAGATGGTAGGAATTGGTGCCGATGACGACCCGTCCCTCCGCCCGGCGGTATTCCCAGGGGATCCCGAACGTCTCCAGCATCCCGAAGAGCGGCGTCAGCACGTTGCGCTTCAGCGCCCCGGCGGTCACCCCGGCCAGGATGAAATCCCGCCCGGAAAAACAGCTTATGCTCCAGAGCAGGAAGGAAAGGACCATGGAGATCGTCTTGCCGGAACGGATCGCGCCGTCCGCCAGGAAGATGCGGCACCGCTCATGGCCGGAACCGGGCTGCCACCACAGGAGCGCCTGCAGCTGCTTCCTCGAGAAGGGCTTCAGCTCGAAGGCCATTCAGGAGAACACCTCCCGGACTTCCTCCTCCGGCAGGGTAACGGCGGCCGTCAGCGCCTCAATGGCCGCCCGGGCGCCGTCGTCGTCCTGTTTAACCGGCGGGAGGAAGCGGTTATACTGCTGGGTAATCACCGTAGCGCTCTTTTTCAGCTGCTCAAAGGAAGCGCGGCGGATCTGGATCAGGCCGTCCTGGCGGACAGCCTCCAGGACCTCCGGCAGCGGGCGGCGGTAGGCCTTCCGGCACCAGGCTTCCAGCTTCTGCCGGGTCGTGCCGATATATCCGAGGATCTCGGAGGGTTCGCACTGCAGGGCCGCCAGGTCCTCAAAGATCTCTTTTGTCAGTTCGCGGCGGTATCCGCGGAGCACAGGAGGATTGGGCATCTTTCTTTCCTTTCTTTGAATGAAAAACACCCGCAGCGTCCTGCGGGCATCTGCCTGAAACAATCTTGCGAGCTTACTGTAACACGGAGCCGGGCGTTGTGTCCGCAGGCACCCGCAGGCACTCGTTGCAGTTTTCACCGTCGATCGTGACCGGGTTCTCCGGGAGGACCAGGAACTCCAGGGCGCGGACCGCCCAGCGGTTCGCAGTCCCCTTGTCCATATAAAGCAGTTCCCCGACCTGCAGGAAGGATTTCCCTTCCAGGTAATGGTACAGAAGCACCAGCCGCATCTTTTCCTGCGGCAGGCCGTCGATCGCCTCCTCGACCTGGGCCCTCAGCCGGTCGTACAGCTCATTCTCCCATTTCAGTTTCTCCTGCAGCGTTTCGATCCTTTCCAGCATGCGGACATACGGTGCCTCCGAACATTGTGCGCAGACGCTCTCCCCCCAGCGGGAGGCGACCGCGTCCGCCTCCCTGCGCAGGGAGAGCAGGCGCTCCGTATGATAGGCCATCCTGCGTGACAGCCGGCCGGGCTGTTCCAGCCATTCCTTTTTCGTGATCATATCCGTACTCCTTTCCTGATCTCTTCCAGAAGGGGTTCCGCGTCCAGGGCGGACAGCGTATGAAACCATCCGGAACGGAAAAAGTGTTCCAGGCTGCGTTTCCTTTTTGCCTGAGCCCGGAGATTCGGCCTGCGGCGAAGGGCATCGCAGGCATTCCGGTAGTCCTCGACCGCCTGCAGGACGATCGCGTTTGCCAGGTCCTCCCAGCACTGCATGATGATCTTGTCTTCCATTTTCCGCTCCTTTTGCTCCCATTTGGGAGCGCATCTGCATTATAAGAGCTTCTCTTTGGATCTGTCAACCCGTTTGGGAATGATTTTTGTTACATTTTGTTGACAAACGGGAGCAAAAAGCCTACAATGACCGTGGAGGTGTGGATTTCATGGATTTGGGAAGCTATCTGATTCAGGTCCGGAATGATCGGGGATACTCCCAGCGGGATCTGGCGGAGAAGAGCGGCGTCAGCCCGGCCGAAATCTCCCGCGTGGAGAGCGGCAAGCGCCAGAAGCCTTCCCCTGCCGTGCTGCGGGCCATCGCGGATACGCTGGTGATCAGCTATCCCTACCTGATGCAGCTGGCGGGATACATGGATGAAACCGCCCCGGACGAGGCGCCCGCGACCGAGGACGTCTTCCGGGATGAAAGCACCGGCCGGATCGTGGACGTTTCCAGCGGTGCCCGGGAGATGCTGCAGAACGACGCGGCCTGGGCCAACGTGGCCTACCGGGTCTCCAGGGAACTGAGCGAGGAAGACCGCCAGATGCTGACGGTCCTGGCGATGCAGTACCTGAAAAAGAACCGGGGGGACGGGCCGTGGAACCGCTGATCCGGGAAGAATGCCTGCGGAACGCGGCCGTCCGGCTGCGGAAGTTCCGGGAGGAATACGGCGTGTGGACCGCCCCGGTGAATACGTTCCGCCTGCTCCGGGAAATCGAAAGGACCGGAAAGATCCGCCTGCAGTGGGAACAGGATCCCTCCTTCCGCGGGGAAGCTGACGCCCTTACCGTCTGCAGCTCCGAAGGGAACGGTATCCTGATTGTCACCCGCATGATTCCGCTGCACTGGCAGAAATATTCCGCCTGGAGGCGGAACAACTTTACCATGGCCCATGAGCTGGGACATATCTTCTGCGGCCATATGACCACCCCGAACGCCCGGAAATCGCCGGCTGTCCTGGAGATGGAGGAGACGGAGGCCGACGCCTTCGCCGCAGGGCTCCTGACCCCGCCCGAAGTGCTCGGGCATTTCTGCAGCGTAAAGGAAGCGGCTGAAGCACTGCTCGTTTCCGAGAGCGCGATCCGGCGCCGGATGCGGGACACCGGGATCCTTTTTGCGATCCGGACCTGCCCGAAATGCGGATTTGACCGAATCCCGCCGGCCGCCGATTACTGCCGGATGTGCGGGCAGTCCCTGCAGGCAAACCCGCATCCCCCGGCGGAACAGGCCGTGCGGTACCTTCCCCCGCCGCCGGAGGAGTGCCCGGTCTGCGGACTGAAGGAAACCGGCGCCCCGGAGGGGCGCTGCATGAACTGTGACAATCCCAAGCTGAATCACTGCCTGCCCGAGTATGACCAGGCGCAGCACTGGTGCCCTGCGGATGCGCTGTTCTGCGAAACCTGCGGGGCCCGGACCCTGTACAGTGAACTGCCGGTAAGATAAAGCAGGCCGCGGAAACGGCCTGCCGGGGTGAGAGCATGTATTATTACGAGAAAGACTATATCATGCGGCTGATCCACGGAATCGCCCTGGTGCTGGCCCGGCTGCTGCTGGGCCGGCAGATGGAGAACGAAGGCGAGATCGCCACGATCCTGGATAAACAGGAAAAGGAGCAGAACGATCTTCTGCTCCGGATGGTTGATGAGGGAAAGATCAACAGGGCGGAAGAGCGTCTCTTCGACCTGCTGGAAAAAGCCTCCTGGGACGACCGTCACAAGGCTGCCGTGGCAATCTGCTTCTACAGCCATGTCAACGACAAGGACGATGAATTCCTCGAAAAGGCGGATTTCACCCGGGAGGAGATCATGGAAGGCCTGGAGGACGCCATGAGGGCCGTTCATATGGAGATCCCGGAATACCTGCGGATCTGATTACTCCCCGGGAATGAGGCGGATAATTTCCTTGAAAGGCATGAGGTTCGCGTCGCATTCCTCCGCCCGGTGGTTCTGCAGGATTGACTCGGCCGTCTGCCGGATGGCCGGCACCGCGGCGCGCATCAGCTGGTTGGCGTAGATGATGACGTTGGCGCCCCGCTCCTTCCATTCCTCCTCTTTCACGGAATTGAAGGACGTGGGAACGAGCACGACCGGGGTCGACGGATCCTCCTTCCGGAAGGCTTCCAGGAAGGTGAAGATCTCCGACGGATCCTTCTTCCGGCTGTGGATCATGATTGCGTCGGCACCGGCCTTCGTGAAGGCGAGCGCCCGGGCCAGCGCGTCCTCCTGTCCCCGCTCGAGAATCAGGGATTCGATACGGGCGCAGATCATAAAGTCCTTTGTACGGCGGGCCTGGCAGCCTGCCCTTATTTTTTCGGAAAAATGTTCGATGGAGTCCTGGGTCTGGGCCACCTCGGTCCCGAAAAGGCTGTTCTTCTTCAGGCCGGTCTTGTCCTCGATGATCACCATGGAAACGCCCATGCGCTCCAGGGAGCGGACCGTATAGACAAAGTGTTCCGTCAGGCCGCCGGTATCGCCGTCGAAGATGATCGGCTTGGTGGTGACCTCCATGATATCGTCGATGGTACGGAAGCGGCTGGTCATGTCCACCAGCTCGATATCCGGCTTGCCCTTGGCTGTGGAGTCGCACAGGGAGGACAGCCACATCGCGTCGAACTGGCGAGCGCCGCCGTTCTCATGCACCACGGTATTCTCGACCACCAGTCCCGTCAGGCCGTCGTGGGCTTCCATGGCGGTGACGAAACCCTTCATCTCCAGCAGCCGGCGGAGACGTCCGCGGCGCATTTCCGGCATGGCAAGCTCCGCCCGCTGCCGTTTGTCGATCTCTTTGTATTTATCATCCGCGCTGTAGGGGAATTCCACCAGTTCGCCGCCCCACTGCGAGAGGACGCTGATCACCTCGTCGCGGATCGGCCGCTGGAAACCGCTGACCCAGTTGTCCCCGTGGACCACATAGTCCGGACGGAGCTCCTCCAGGATGTCCTTATAGCTGAGGGTCTTCTGCTCCACTACGCGGGAGACCCCGGCGATGTTCTCGAACATCACCCTGCGCTCCGAGGCGGGCACCAGCGGAAAGCGTTTGTAACCGGCCACCGCTTCATCGCTCAGGACGCCGACGATCAGGTCGCCGAGCTGCTGGGCCCTGCGGATCAGGGCGATATGCCCGCCGTGGATAATGTCAGTGGAAAAGCAGAGATAGACGGTCTTGCTCATAAAGCTCTCCCTTTCTGTGGGATCCTTACTGCTTTGAGGGCTGGAACGAGGGGACGATCTCCTGCAGGGTTTTGCGGACGACGGCGTCGTCGCAGGTGTCGCAGGCGGCTTCCAGTTTCGCGAGGGCGGCGCTGATCTCTTCGCGGGAAGGAATGGACTCCTCCTTCTCGATGAAGATCTTCTCGTTGGAGGTCTTCGTCATTTCGTCCCTGTTGACCAGCAGCTCCTCGTACAGTTTTTCGCCGGGGCGAAGGCCGGTCTCAACGATATCGATATCCTTGTAGGGTTCAAAGCCGCTGAGGCGGATCATGCTCTCTGCCAGGTCCAGGATCTTCACGGGGCGTCCCATATCCAGGACGAAGAGTTCCCCGTCGCGGGCGAAAGCGCCGCTGGTCAGCACCAGCTGGACTGCCTCCCGGATGGTCATGAAGTAGCGGATGATGCGCAGGTCGGTCAGGGTCACCGGTCCGCCGGCCGCGATCTGGCGCCGGAAGAGGGGAATGACGCTGCCGTTGGAACCCAGCACGTTGCCGAAGCGGGTGGCGGAGAACGCGGTGGTCCCGCCGCCGGTGCGGCTCTGGACGATCCGCTCGCAGAAGCGCTTGGTGGCGCCCATGACGTTGGTCGGGTTCACGGCCTTGTCCGTGGAAATCATGATGAACTTCTCCACGCCGAACTGTTCGGAAACGTCCACGATGTTCAGGGTGCCGAAGACGTTGTTGCGCACGGCCTCCACGCAGTTGCGTTCCATGAGGGGTACATGCTTGTGGGCGGCGGCGTGCAGGACGATCTGCGGATGATGGCGTTCAAAGACAGCCTGCAGCTCCTCCCGGTCGCAGACGGTGATGATCTCCGGAATCACCGGAAAGTCCTTACCGTAGGCGATCTTCAGTTCCTGTTCAATATCATAGGCGCCGTTCTCGTAGACATCGAGGATGACGATCTTCGCCGGCTTCATGCGGGCGATCTGGCGGCACAGTTCCGATCCGATGGATCCGCCGCCGCCGGAAATCAGCACGGTCTTCCCGGTGTAGTACTCGCGGGTATCGGGGGACAGGAAATCCTCCGGCTGGCGGAAGAGCAGCTCCTCCATGTCAAACTCGCGCATGCTGCGGCGGGCGCCGTCCTCCGTATGCGCGAGGGGGTAATCGTAGACCTTGACGCGGCAGCCGAAGTCCCGGTAGCGGGCGTACAGTTCCCGGGCCCGGTCCGCGTCCATGCGGGGCAGGGCAAACACGACTTCCTGCACGGGGAAACCGGCCAGCATTTCCTCGCTGACCTTTTCCTCGTCAAACACCTTCAGGCCGCTGATCCAGCGGCCGATCTTTTCCTTGTCGTTGTCGATGAAGAATACAGGCAGGTAGGTGCTGCGGGGATTTGCCAGCAGCTCCTCCGCCAGGGCGGTGCCGACCCGGCCCGCGCCGACGATGGCGATATTCGTCTTCTGGCTCATGCTGCCCTCTTCCGCCTCGCCGGGGCGGATGCGGATGCCGGTCAGGTTTTCGATGATGTTCCGGAACATGTCGCTGACGCGGCTGTCCCGGCTCTTCAGCTTGTACAGGTACTGCCAGCCCATGCGCGCGCTCATGGCCAGCAGCAGGTTGCCGGCGAACAGCGCCATCGTCCGCATGAAGCTCATGCGGTTGAAGGGCAGGAAGTGCTGGACAGTGTAATGTACCGCCATCGCCAGGATGTCGGCGAGCATCAGCTTCATGAACGCCGGCGCGTCGGCGTAATGCCAGACCTGGCGGTATACGCCCAGCAGCGTCCGGAACAGGAAGACTGTGACCACGGAAAGGAGCATCTGCGCCAGTACGCCCTCCAGGCCCAGGTACCGGAAGTTGGTCCGGTACAGCACCAGCAGGGCGATATTGATCAGCAGCAGCATCGCCAGGTCAAGAAGGATTACCAGGAGCCGGTGGCTGATGCCGCGCTTGCGCATAATGATAAATTCCTTTCAGAAAAGTAATCATACTGTAAGAATATCCCCCACCCTGAGGAAAGGGGATATGACTGATCAGAAGTCGCAGCTCATGGGAGTGCGGTGATAGGGAATCACGTCGCGGATGTTGTCCACGCCGGTGAGGTAGATCAGCAGGCGCTCAAAGCCCATACCGAAACCGGAATGGGTGCATCCGCCGAACCTGCGGAGGTTCACGTACCAGTACATGTCCTCCTTGGAGATGTGCAGCTCGTCCATGCGCTTTGTCAGCAGGTCATACCGGGTCTCACGCTGGCTGCCGCCCATGAGTTCGCCGGAGCCGGGGACCAGCAGGTCCACCGCGGCGACGGTCTTGTTGTCGTCGTTCTGGTACATGTAGAAGGCCTTGATATCCTTCGGCCAGTTGTACACGAACACGGGGGAGTGGAAATACTCCTCGGTGAGGTATTTCTCATGCTCCTTGGCGGTATCCTCGCCGTACTTCGGCTCGAACTTGAACTCCCGGCCGTTCTCCATGGCCTTGCGCAGGATGGTGATCGCCTCGTCGTGGGTCACCCGGGCGCAGGTGGAGGTCAGCAGGGTCTGCAGCTTCTCAATGAGGCCGCCGCCGCTGAACTGGTCCAGGAACTTCAGTTCGTCCGGGCATTTCTCCAGTACGGTCCGGACGATCTCTTTCAGGAAATCCTCCTCCAGGTCCATCAGCTGGTCCAGGTCGCAGAAAGCGATTTCCGGCTCGATCATCCAGAATTCCGCCGCGTGGGTCTTGGTGTTGCTGTTCTCCGCGCGGAAGGTCGGCCCGAAGGTGTAGATCTTCGAGAAGGCCATGGCGAAGGTCTCGCCTTCCAGCTGGCCGGTCACGGCCAGGGAGGCCTGCTTCCCGAAGAAGTCTTCTTCATAGCAGCCCGCCTTTTCAGGCGGCAGGGTGGTCACGGTAAAGGTGTTGCCGGCGCCTTCCGCGTCGTTTCCGGTGATCAGGGGCGTATGGACATACACATATCCCCGGTCCTGGAAATACGTGTGGATCGCCATGGCGGCGACGCTGCGGACGCGGAACACAGCCTGGAACAGGCGGGTGCGCGGACGCAGGTAGGCGATCTCCCGCAGGAACTCCACGGTATGGCGTTTCGGCTGCAGGGGATAATCCTCGGGGCAGTCGCCCTCCAGGACAATCGCGGACGCCTGGATCTCGGGCGTCTCCGGATCCTTGTAGCTGGGCACGACCTTGCCGGTCACGGTGACGGCGCTGCCGACGCGCAGAGCCTGGGCGGCCTCGAAGCCTTCCAGGTTATTGTCATACACCACCTGGGGATTTCGGAAGCAGGTTCCGTCGAAGAAATCGATGAAACCCATGTTCTTCTGCTTCCGGTGATTGCGGATCCAGCCGCGCAGGGTCACTTCCTGTCCCTGCAGCTCAGAGAGCCGCTCTTTCAGTTCCTTGGTGGTGATCGTTTCCATATGTGGTTTTCCTCCCGGAAAAAATTATAGCGTTACTCGATCGAATAGAGGCCGTCTCCGCACCAGTTCACGACCCAGTATCCTTCCTCCGCCCAGCGGGCTTCCGTCAGCCTCGTGTTTCCGTAGGCATCCGTGAATGCGACGGTAAGGGGAAGGCCGTTGTTCTCCGCGTAGATCCGCAGGGAGATATCCTGCCCGTCCGGGGCGGTCTCCGCGCCGAAGGCGTCATACACGCGGATGGACGTGCTGATAAACCGGTCGCCCGGCTTTCCGATCTGCGCGATGAAGGTGCCTGTACCGTCGATCTCCCGGCGGAGATCGTCGGTCTTCACGACGACCGCGGTGTTCCGGCCGTCCGGCAGGAGCACCAGCGTATCGCCGGCCTCTTCCAGGTCCATCCCCGTCAGGGTGCAGGTATACTGGTCCGGATCCTCGCCGGCCGGCAGGGAGAGCACAGACTCCGGCACAGGAACGGGCGTCGATTCCGCCGTTTCCTCATAGGCCCATACGTCCGCGGTATCCTCCGCGTCATCCGCGGGAGCAGCTTCCTGCGCCTTCTCCTCTTCCGTGAACATGGCGGCATCGTAGCCGCACAGGGCGCATACACCGTTACGGAAGACATGGGAACGGGTTTCCTGCGCGTTACTTTCCTGCCGCACATCCACCAGTGCTCCGCAGTCCTGGCAGTAGACCTCCACGATCGCGGCACCGGTCACCATATGACTCTCGCCGTCCAGCGGAAGATACTCCGGGGCGTCGAAATAGTACACCGGTTCTGTATGTTCATGCGCGCAGGCTTCCTGCGCGGAAGTCGCGTCCGCAATGGGTTCTCCCGTCCAATCCGCGTCCGCTTCCTCCGCCATGGCCGCAGCAGCGCAAACCGCCAGCAGCCCCGCCATCAGCAAAAGCATCATCCGTTTCATAATCCTGATCGATTCCTCCATTTAGATCCCTCCGTACCGGAAGGATACCCTATATTTTATTCATATATGTAGTGAAAGTCAAATTCGGTTGACAATTGTTACAATTCCATGTAATATACTTTTTGTTCGGCTGCGCGGTGGACCGCGCGCTGTGTCGATAGAGTTTTCCCAAATGTACCAACGCGGAAGCCTTATCCAGAGCCCTTCCGCGATCTGTTTTGGGGCGCCCCCTTCCGGGGCGAACCGTATACGATACCACCGGGATTGCCTCGGTCGAAGCAGCGTACAGCCGTGCGAAGCGTTTGTTTTCGCGCGGCTTTTTGTGCGCCGGCATATCTAATGAAGAAATGAGATTCTGAAGGAAAAGGAGGGAAACCATGGATCTGATTGTCGCAATTGTGATTGCCCTGGCAGCCCTGTGCGTCGGACTGCTGGTGGGTTACACATACAGGAAGAGCCATACCGAACGGAAAATCGACCGGACGGAAGAATATGCGAAGCGCCTGTACGACGACGCTGTCCGCAAGGCGGAAGACTACAAGAAGGAAAAAGTGCTGGAAGCCAAGGAGGAGATCCTGAAGGCCAAGGCCGAAAACGACCGCGAGCGCGCCGAGAACGAAAAGGAAATGCGCGAGCGCCGGAACGAGATCCAGAAGAACGAACGCCGCCTGATCCAGCGCGAGGAAACGCTGGACCGGAAGGCCAACAACCTGGAAATCCGCGAGGAGGGGCTGAACGAGAAGCTCGCCGCCCTGACCAAACAGGAAGAAGAACTGGCTGACCTGAAAGCCAAACAGCTGACGGAGCTGGAACGCATCGCCAGCATGACGAGGGACGAAGCCAAACAGATGGTCATCGACCGTGTGCAGAAGGAAGCGTTCCACGACGCCGCGGCCTCCGTCCGCGAGATCGAGACCCAGGCGAAGGAAGAGGGCGAGAAGAAAGCCCGGAACATCATCGCCATGGCGATCCAGAAGTGTGCCGCCGATCATGTCGCCGAGAGCACGGTGAGCGTGATCTCCCTGCCCAACGACGATATGAAGGGCCGCATCATCGGCCGTGAAGGCCGGAACATCCGCGCCCTCGAGACCGCGACCGGCGTGGACCTGATCATCGACGATACCCCCGAAGCGGTCATCGTTTCCGCCTTCGACCCGGTCCGCCGGGAAGTGGCGCGGCTGGCGGTGGAAAAGCTCATCATGGACGGGCGCATCCATCCCGCGCGCATCGAGGAAATGGTGGAAAAGGCCCGGAAGGAAGTGGACAACCAGATCCGCGAAGCCGGCGAGAACGCCGTTTTCGAGACCAACCAGCACGGCATCCACCACGAGCTGATCAAGCTCCTGGGCCGGCTGCGTTTCCGTACCAGCTACGGCCAGAACGTGCTGAAGCACTCCATCGAGGTCAGCCACCTGGCAGGCCTGATGGCGGCAGAGCTCGGCGCGGACGTCCAGCTCGCCAAGCGGGCCGGCCTGCTGCATGACATCGGCAAGGCCGTCGACCATGAGAGTGAAGGCACCCACGTGACCCTGGGCGCCGAACTGGCCCGGAAGTATCACGAGAACAACGATGTGGTGCACTGCATCATGGCGCACCACAACGATGTGGAACCCCAGACCGTGGAAGCGGTGCTGGTGCAGGCCGCGGACGCGATTTCCGCCGCGCGCCCCGGCGCCCGCCGCGAGAGCCTGGAGAACTATATCAAGCGGCTGGAGAAGCTCGAGGAGATCGCCAACAGCTTCGACGGCGTGGACAAGAGCTACGCGATCCAGTCCGGCCGCGAGGTGCGTATCATGGTGAAGCCCGAGGACGTGACCGACGAAGGCATCAAGGTCATGGCCCGCGAGATCGCCAAGCGCATCGAGGAGCAGATGGAGTATCCCGGACAGATCCGCGTGAACGTGATCCGCGAAACCCGGAGTACCGAGTATGCAAAGTAATAATTAATGTAAAAACGGCTTCCCCGCACGGGGAAGCCGTTTTCTTTATTCCTTCTCGGCCGCGATGAACTTCCGCAGCAGGTACTCCGGCCGGTAGGCCGTTTTGATGTACCGCAGCCCTGGAATCCCCAGGTCCTCCTCATAATTCACATACCGGCAGTCCATGGCGCACTGCCTGGTCGCTTCCAGCCGCAGGACCTTGTAGATATGCGGGATGTTCCGGTCCGCCTTTTCGGCGATGGTGTCGTAATGGACGCCGCTGAGTTTTGTCCCGTAGCTGAATCCCTTCACGGCCCCGTCGATCCGGAGCACCACACCCGACAGGTGAAGTTCGTCATAATGATCCATCTGCTTCGCAATCATCCTGGATTCGCGCTCCAACGCCTCCGCGTCGTGGGTTGATTTGTTTTCCTGTTCCCATTCGTGCGCAAAGGACAGGATCTCCGCACGGTCCTCCGGGCGGATCAGCCGCACAGCGGCCCGGTCTCCGTACACGGTCCGGAAAGCGTTCACCTCGTACCGCCGCTTCCGCTGTTTCCGCCCCGGAAAGGCCGCCATGACCTCCGTCCGGTACATGTATTCCGCCAGGTCCCGGTCCTCCGTGATCTCAAACCGTCCCGGAAAGGCTTCCTCCAGGCGGACCGCCTGCGCCTCCGTCAGGGATTCAAACTTCACCCGCTGTCCGTGCGCCCGCGCGTCGGAGAGCACCGCGGCGTAGCCGGCGGCGCCTTTCCCCAGCGGCGCCAGGTACACCCGGAATCCGCCGCCGCACAGGTTTTCCCGCAGCGTATACATCGCCCCATCCAGGAAGCAGACCGCGTCCCCGTATTTTTCCGCCTGGGAGAACATGCTGACGGGTGAGAGCTGGCAGGAGCCCTCGCCATACGCGGATGTGAACGGAAGGATCCGGTCATAGTCCCCCGGCGTCACGGGGGTGAAGACCAGGCCGGTCGTCCCGGGTTCAGGCGAATTCATCAAGCAGCTTCCTCATTTCCTTCCATGGTTTTTCCCGCGGATCATACGGCTGGACCAGTCCCGGGCAGGGATTGACTTCGATCATCTTCAGCCCGTCGTCCGATATGCTGACGTCCCAGCCGATATAGTTCAGCCCTTCCGGCGCGTGGCGGTGGGCTGACAGGCAGAATTCCACTGCCTCCTCCCACCGGGGGACCTTCACCGGGGCGGGATCCTTCCCTTTCCTGTACCGGACGATGCACTGGTCCTTCCGGTCCCGGCCTTCCCGCATCATGCCGGTGCGGTGGTCGATCACATAGAACCAGCCGCCGCTGGTCACGTTGTCCACCGGGGATCCCTCCCTCCCGACGCGGAGGTAGGCATTCTTCAGTTCCAGTTCCCCGCCGGGATGCTGAACCGTTACGATCCGTACCGTATTTACGGAGGAGGGGTTCAGGTCATGGATGAATCCCTTCTGTTCCACATATTCCTCCGCGATATATCTCTTTTTCAGCCCGTTCAGGTAGTCCAGGCATTCCTCCGGGGACGCGAACCGCTCCGCGGTATCCAGCACCTCCACGCCCTTGCCGCCGTAGCTTGTCAGGGGCTTGACCACCAGCTTCGTTTTCCCGTTCAGCAGCCGGTCCAGGTCCTCCCGGGACAGTGGCTCCTCCGGGGAAAGCGCCTTCCAGTTCCTGTTCATCCAGGCGTCCCAGTGGGCCGCGGACGCAGCCTTGTCGTCGCACAGGGCAATCATTTCCTTCGTGCACAGGAACCTGGTGATGAAGTTGGTCCGGGCATTGGTTACCAGGCGCCGCAGCAGGAGGTACGGGGTATGGATCTGGTCCAGGGAATCCTGGACCATCATGGCTCCGCTGAAGACCCTGAAGCGAAACATCTTCAGCTTCAGCATGAAGCCTCGGATACCTTTGCGCATCCGGGGCTCTGTTTTTTTCAGGGCGTCCCACAGCTGCTTCCGCTCCCGGTCCCATGCTTTCGCGCTTCCCGCGTTTTTCCGCATGTGGGCGGCGTATTCTTTCCTCCAGCCCTTCCGGCAGATCTTTCCGTACAGCTTCCAGCAGCCTGCCGCAAAACCTGTTGCCAGTTCTTTCCGGCCGGTATGTTTATGTTTTCCCATACAGACGGTTCTCCAGTATGTTCATTATTCCCCGTCCAGCATATGCTGCAGGATCGAGGAACCCTCGGCCGGGGGTTCCGGATAGACCCGGATGCCGGGAATCGGGGCCAGTATGTCCGGGTCGCCTGCCATATCCAGGCGGCGGGACGGCCATGCCTGTGAAAAATACGGGTATTTCCGGAGGTTCCGGCGGATCCTGCCGGGCAGGCTCCCGCCCGGATTCCCCGCCGAAGCGTCCTGTCCGCCTTCCGGCGTCATCTCCTGGGGTGCCTGTCCGGACGGCGCGCCCGCGGGCGCCGGGTCAGGGTTCCCCTGCGGGACCGGGACCGGTGTTTCCGCAGGCTGCGGGCCGGAAGGCGCCGCGGTCTGCGCAGGCACGGCGACCGGCGGTTCAGCCGGCTGTCCGCCGTTCCCGCTTCCGGGGGTATCCGGCGAGGATGGCGGCGCGGCAGGCGCTTCGGGTTCTGCCGGCGCGGGATCCTCCGGTGCCGCGGGTCCGGGCTCCGCGGGCGTCTCCGGGACTGCCGGTGCTTCAGGCGCCGCAGGCGCCGGATCTGAAGGCGGCTCCGCGGCAGGTTCCTCCGCGCCGTCCGAGCCCGCTCCTCCTGCCGCCGCGCGCCAGTAGGTCATATAGGTCTCCCCGCACTCCGGGCACACTACCGCGATCCATTCGCCGTAAATCCCATCGCGCGTTTCCGTCCCTGTCACATCCATCCGGAAGCTTCCCGCGTACTTGCACGCGTCACATGTGTATCCTGTATCCGACATTTCTGAAAAACAAAGCAACGGGATCGTAAACGCCAGCAAACATGCAAAAACGATCAGTTTTTTCTTCATATTCCAGCATTCCTTTCCTGTATGTACGGACATTTTATTTTCCTTCAAAGGGTACGCCTCCGTCAAGTACTACATCTGGTGGCTGTCCGCGGTAATTTGCCGCGATGTCGCGGATGTGCTATAATCGCGCGGGAGGAAAGGAACCATATGCTGATCGATCTGACCTGTCCGGCCGAGGTTTTTCAGGTTTCGCTGCCCACGGAGGAACATCCTGCCGCGGAGTGTTCGCTGTACAGCCTGAGCGACCGGATCATTGTTTCCGCCGACGTGACCCTGAAGCTGCAGAACGACCGCGGCGTGGACCTGGAGAAAACTTCCGTCACGATCCGGCCGCTGAACGCCCGCCCCCATTCGTCCTTCCGGATGAGCATTCCCTGCAACTTCCATCCGGGAACGGAGAAGGCCGTCGTTTCCTTTGACAAAGTGCGTTTCAGCGATCAGACCGCCTGGGAGCGGAAAGATGAAAACGAAACGGAATACGAACCCAACGACCTGCCGGTGTCCAAAGCGCTGACGGACCTGAAATTCGCCGCGGGAGAAACGGCGAAGGGGTTCCCCAGCCAGCAGGACGGCCTGTGGGTCTGCGTCTGCGGACGGCCGAACCCGGACAGCGAGACCTCCTGCGTCCGATGCCGTCAGAAGAAGGAGACCGTTTTTGCCCGGTTCAACCGGGACGCGGTGGAGACCAAAGTGTCCCAGCGCGAAAAGCAGCTGGACCTGGCTACCCGCAGCACGCGGGAGGACCTGGCCCGCCTGCAGCGGATCCGGGAGGAGGAATACCGCGTGGAAGGGATCCGGCGGAAGCGGCGGAACCGCCTGCTCGTATGCCTGGCTGTCTTCCTCGCGCTGGCTGCCCTGTTCTTCTTCCTGGCGGAGCCCGCCCTCCGGCGCCTGCTGCCCGGGGAAACGGAACCCCTGACGGAAACCATTCCCGTAACCATGGAGGATGAAGCAAAACTGTGAAGACGGACAAACGCCCGGGACGGATTCCCGAGCTGGACGGCCTGCGGGTCCTGATGATCTTCATCGTCAGCTGGTACCACATCTGGCAGCAGAGCTGGCTGACCCCCTCAGTCAGTATCGAGCCGGCAGGCTTTTACTGGTCGCTGGACTTCCTGGTCCGCACCGGCTATGTATGGGTGGACGGAACGGTGCTGCTGAGCGCCTTCCTGCTGTACCTGCCGCTGGCGCGGGCGAACGGAAACGCCCTGCCCGCCCCGGGAGAATTCTACTTCCGGAAGGCAAAGCGGATCCTGCCCGGATTCTGGTTCATCATCCTGCTGTTCTTCTTCGGGATCTGCCTGCCCTGGGACCTGTACAACGGCAACGGGCCTTTCATCGCCAAGGACCTGTTCACCCATTTCACGCTGATCTTCCCCTTCTGGAGGGATACCTATATCTATACGCCCCTGGGCGCAGCAAGCTGGACGCTGTCCATTGTCGCGCAGGGCTACCTGCTGTTCCCGCTGCTGGCCCGGTGCCTGCGCCGGAAACCGGCACCCACCCTCGGGGTCCTGTGCGCCTGTGCCTTCGCGTTCCGCGGCTGGTGCCTGTGGGGACTGCAGGAATATTCCATGGTCGTAAACACCTTCGTGAACTTCCTGGACGTCTACGCCGTCGGGTTCGGCAGCGCCATGCTCTTTGCCCGGGCGGAGGCTGCCCTGCAGGCGCGCCGGGAAACCAAGCCGGAGGAACGCCGGATGCGGCTGCTCCGGGAAGCCGCGGCAACGGTGGTCTTTGCCGGATGCCTGGTCGGGATCTGTGAGCTGCTGAAGGTCCAGTCCGCGACCAACGGCCAGGCGGACCTGCAGGGACACCAGATGATCTTCCGGCCGCTCTTTGCCCTGGGCTTCGCGGGACTGGTCCTGTCCGCGCCGTTCAGCCTGAAGTTCCTGCGCTTCCTGCTGGGCAACCGGGTGACGGCGTTCCTGTCGGCCATCTCCATGAACTACTACCTGGTCCACCAGACGCTGGCGGTGCACCTGAAGCGGATCGGTTTCCCGCCCTCCGTTTCGGACACGCCGAATATGGCCGGGGAGCAGCCCTGGCAGACGCAGTATACCTGGGCGGCCTTCGGCTTCTCGCTGATCCTCGCCATCCTGATTACCTTCCTGGTGGAAAAGCCCGCAGGGAAGCTCCTGCAGAAACTGTATGACAGGAAAAAAGCCGCCTCAGGCGGCGCACGGAGTCAACATGGATAACTTCCCGGAGATCCGGATCCTGGAAGAGCACCCGGACTGGGTGATCTGCGTCAAACCGGCAGGCGCCGATTCGGAGCATGAGCTGCCGGACATGCTGGCCGCGCAGCTGGGCGGCCGGTGGTTCCCCGTCCACCGGCTGGACCGGAACGTGGGCGGGCTCATGGTGTATGCCCGTTCCTCCCGTGCTGCCGCAGGATTCTCCCGGCTGATCCAGTCCGGAGAGCTGGTCAAGGAATATGTCCTCCTCTGCCACGGTTCCCTGCCGGCTCAGGAAGGCGATATGGAAGACCTGCTGTGGAAGGATCCCCGGAAAAACAAGGTATACGTCGTGGACCGCGTCCGCGGCGGCGTGCGTTCCGCCACCCTTTCCTACCGCATCCTCGCGGTTCCGTCAGGGGACAGGACGCTGGTCCGCGTCCGGCTGAAAACCGGCCGGAGCCACCAGATCCGCGTCCAGTTCGCCTCCCGGCGCTGCCCCCTCTGGGGCGACCATAAGTACGGCGCGCGGGACGACGGAAAGGATCCGATGCTGTTCTCCTGCGCCCTCTCCTTCCCCTGGGAAGGGAAAGAATATCACTTTGAATTTCTCCCGGAATGGGCCGGAACAGGCTCATGACCCGGCGTCTTTCATGGAAAGAAACGGCGTGACTTCCGTCACGCCGTTTGCTATATCGCCTGCCGGTTTACTTCTTTTTCGTTTTTGCGGTCACGCCGCGGATCGTGGCGGACGGCACGGACGCCTGCTTCATGAAGGCGCTCGGGCTGATGCCCACGATATGCTTGAACTGCTTGGAGAAGTGGTAGGGATCCTGCATGCCGACGGCGGCGCCGGCCTGCCGGACGGACCAGTTCTGGTCCCGGAGCAGTTCCTTCGCCCGTTCCATCTTGCAGTGGAGCACATAGCTCAGGGGCGGCATGCCCACCTCCGCCACAAAGCGTTTGCGGAAGGTCTCCATGGGCATCCGGGAGATGGCGGCCATGTCCGCCAGGGAGTAGTTGTCCCGGTACTGGTTTGCCCGGAGCGTATCCACCACCTTGGCGATCTCATGGGAAAGCATGGCGTCCATCGCGACGGGCTGCCCCCAGTGGGAGGCGATCATGCCGTACATGAGGTGCTGAAGCTGGTAGGTCGCGTCCGCGGTGCCGGTATGACGGACAATCACCTGCACGATCTGTTCTGCCAGGTAGATCTGGCTCGGCAGGGCCCCCTGCTTCAGGGGCATATGGAGCAGCGCGCCCATCTTCCGCACGACCATGGGACTGAGGGGTCCCTCCAGTGCGATCCAGAGACAGCGGGTCTGCTTGTCGGTACTGATGGAAGCCGTTGCGCTGCCGCCCGGAAGGAAGCAGGTGGATCCCGCGGTCAGCTCGAGCTCGTGATCGTTCCAAAGGAGGACGATCCGGCCCCGCTCCACCGCAAGCCATACCCACTGGTCATGGGGATTCAGGGGATATTCGCCTTTTTCCAGCACAAACGCGCCGGCCGCATGAATCCAGGCGCCGCTCGCCTGGGTAAGGCTTCCGGGCTTGTGCGTGCCCTCCACGGCAAGGGCTGCCAGCTTCTCGGGAATGGACTGAAGCAGATAAGGATTCATGGCATATCCTCCGATAAATATGACCAAATATGACAAATCCAATTGAAGTATAGATTCATTTCTATAATTTGTCAATGAAAATACATACAAGGGACAGGTTTTCCCCTGCAGATTATACTATGGTTCTTTTGACAAATCATCCCTTTATGCTATAATTGCTTCAATATTTATAAGGATCAGGTGAACACCATGGAACGCATGTACGACCCGAAGACGATCGAAAAGAAATGGCAGAAGTACTGGGAGGAGCATGAAACGTTCAGGACGGACGTCCATGACTTCAGCAAGCCCAAATTCTACGCGCTGGATATGTTCCCGTATCCCAGCGGCGTCGGCCTGCACGCCGGCCATCCGGAAGGCTATACCGCCACGGATATCGTCAGCCGCATGAAGCGGATGCAGGGGTACAACGTGCTGCATCCCATGGGATACGATTCCTTCGGCCTGCCGGCGGAGCAGTATGCCATCTCCACCGGGAACCATCCGGAAGGATTCACGGCCAAGAACATCGAGACCTTTTCGAAGCAGCTGAAGGAGCTGGGCTTCGACTACGACTGGAGCAAGATGATCGCCACCAGCGATCCCGAGTTCTACAAGTGGACCCAGTGGATCTTCAAGCAGCTGTACCTGGACGGCTATGCCCAGTATATCGACATGCCCGTGAACTGGTGCGAGGAGCTCGGCACGGTGCTGTCCAACGATGAAGTCATCGACGGAAAGAGCGAACGCGGCGGCTACCCCGTGGTCCGCAAGAACATGAAACAGTGGGTTATCAACCAGCCCGCTTTCGCTGAAAAGCTGCTCGAAGGCCTGAATGAGATCGACTGGCCGGAAAGCACCAAGGACATGCAGCGCCACTGGATCGGCAAGAGCGAAGGCGTCGAGGTGAAGTTCCAGATCGTCGGCGGCGGCGAGTTCAGCATCTTCACCACCTGTATCGAGACCATCTACGGTATCACCTTCATGGTGCTCGCCCCCGACGGACAGCTGGTTCAGGACCTCATGCCCCGCATTCAGAACCAGGACGAAGTCAAGGCCTATATCGAAGAGACCCGCAAGAAGAACGACATGGACCGGACCGAGCTCAACAAGGGCAAGACCGGCTGCCGCCTCGAGGGCGTGAAGTGCATCAACCCCGCCAACGGCAGGGAAGCCGAGCTCTTCATCGGCGACTTCGTGCTGGCCAGCTACGGCACCGGCGCAGTCATGGCCGTTCCGAGCCACGACCAGCGTGACTTTGAATACGCCGTCGCGCACAACATCCCCATGATCCAGGTCATCGACGGCGCTGACGTCAGCGAGCACGCCTTCGAAAAGGGCGACTACCTGGGCAAGGGCTGCAGGCTGATGAACAGTGAGGAGTTTACCGGGCTCACCGTGGAGGAGGCCAAGGAAGCCATCACCGCGAAGCTCGAAAAGATGGGCGTCGCCAAACGCACCGTAAACTATCACTTCCGTGAATGGATCTTCGCCCGCCAGCGCTACTGGGGCGAACCGGTCCCGGTCGTCCATACCGAAGACGGGAAGATCTTCCCCCTCCCGGACGATGAGCTGCCGCTCGTGCTGCCCGAGCTGGAGGACTATAAAGGAAAGAACGGCAAGGCGCCCCTGGAAAACGCCGCGGAGTGGAAGCAGTACGACCGCAACGGCGTGAAGGGCGTCCGCGAGACCAGCACCATGCCCGGTTCCGCCGGCTCCAGCTGGTACTACATGCGCTATATCGATCCCCATAATGACAAGGAGTTCGCCGATTACGAACTGCTGAAGCACTGGCTGCCGGTCGACCTCTACATCGGCGGACCGGAGCATGCTGTCGGCCACCTGATGTACAGCCGGATCTGGAACCGCTACCTCTACGACAAGGGCCTGAGCCCCGTGAAGGAGCCCTTCAAAAAGCTGGTCCACCAGGGCATGATCCTCGGCGAAAACGGCATCAAGATGGGCAAGCGCTTCCCGAAGTACGTCGTGAACCCCAGCGACATCGTAAACCAGTACGGTGCGGACACCCTGCGCCTGTACGAGATGTTCATGGGACCGCTGGAAGTCTCCAAGCCCTGGAGCCCCCAGGGCGTCGAAGGCGCCCGGAAGTTCCTCAACCGCGTCTGGACCTTCTTCACCAATGAAGAGAACATCACCGCCGACAACGACGGCACCCTGGACAAGGTGTTCCACCAGACGGTGAAAAAGGTGACCGGCGACTTTGAGAGCCTCGGCTTCAACACCGCCATCTCCCAGATGATGATCTTCGTGAACGCCTGTTACAAGGCCGGAAAGTGCCCGAAGGCCTATGCGGAAGACTTCGTCAAAATGCTCAGCTGCATCTGCCCCCACATCGGCGAAGAGATGTGGCAGATCCTCGGCCACGACGGCACGCTGGCGTATGAGCCCTGGCCGGAGTGGAAGGAAGAAGCGCTGAAGGAGGACACCCTCGAGATCCCCGTGCAGGTGAACGGCAAGGTCCGCGCCACCGTGGAAGTCGGGGTGGACGAGGAGCAGGCTTCCGTCCTGGAGAAGGCGCATGCCATGAAGAATGTGCAGGTGTATATCGAAGGGAAGACGATCGTCAAGGAGATTTATGTCAAAGGCCGGATTGTGAACATTGTGGTCAAATAATCCCCCCGGCGGCAGTCCTTTCGGCGGAAACGCCGGAACCCCTTGATTGGAAAGGTTTTCAGCTTCCGGCCGCGGATCCCGCGGCCGGATATTTTTGTAAAAATTTTTCTCCAAAATTTATTGACATTGTAACATTTCTGTAATAGAATGATTCTGTACAACTGCGTACTACATCTATTTGCCGAGGTGAACTTTGATGACCAGGATGATTCGTCGCTTCCTGTGCCTGGCGCTGGCCGCCGTCATGATGGCCGCGCTGCTTCCGTTCGCGGTTTCAGGCACAACTGCGAAGGCGGCCTCTTCGACGGGCATTGTAACTCTTGAGGGAGTGAACTTCCGCGTCGGTCCTTCCATGAAGGACAAGGTGCTGTTCAAGATTTCCAAGGGAACCGTCTGTCCTGTCCTGAACAAGGTCACGGCCAACGGGTACGACTGGTACGAAGTGACCGGAAGGGATCCGGAATCCGGGCGGGAATACACCGGTTATATCCGGGGTGACTGTTTCCGGATGCTGTCGGAAGGAGAATCCGGCAACAACGGAAACTCTTCCGCTGTGGTAACGGCCAAACCCACCAACTCCTCGGCAACTGCGAATAACCTGCCCGCCCCCGCGAATGCCGTCGGCACGATCAACAACTGGGGCGTCAATTTCCGCAGTGCCCCGTGGGGCAATGTCCTGGCAAGCCTGGACAAGGGAACGCAGGTAACCGTACTCACCGTGCCGCAGACCGTTTCCCGCCAGAACTGGTACCAGGTACAGTATAACGGCCAGCAGGGCTACATCATGGCGACGTACCTGGACTACAGCGGCAAGACCGCAAAGCCCACGGCCACGCCTGCGCCCGGTGCCGTCACCCCGACGCCCGCGCCCGGCGGCACCACCCCGACCGCCGCACCGGTTGTGAATCCGGACAACAACGGCGAGATCCTCGGCTATGTCATGACCATCAAGGGCAGCGTGAACATCCGTGCCTCCATCGGCGGCACCTCCCTCACGCAGGTCGGTATCTATGAAACCTTCCCCTACCTGCTGACGCCCGTACGGCGCGGCAGCTATACCTGGTACTTCATCCAGATGAAAAACGGCGTCAAGGGCTACATCCGCGGCGACTGCGTGAAAGTTACCAGCAATCCCGGCAACGCCTCCACAACCGTCATCACCGCGGCTCCCGGGAACAGCAATGTCGTCACGGCAGCCCCCGGCAACAGCAGCGTTGTTACGGCTGCCCCCGGCAGCAATACGGATACCCCTACCGGATATGTTTCCACCACGATGGACGACGTGAACGTCCGCAAGGGCGTCTGGGGTGACCTGGTCACCGTCGTCAAGAAAGCCGGCACCACCTTCCCCTATTTCGGGGAACCCCGTCTTTCCGGCAGCACCAAGTGGTATTTCATCAAGGGCGACTTCGGATACGCCTACATCCACGGCGGTTATGTAAAGGTGACCGGCAGCAGCGGCAAGCCCACGGCTACCCCCGCGCCGACGAACACGACCGCACCCGGACCGACCACCCAGCCTTCCAATAACGGAAGCCAGAACGAAGCGAGCTACACAACCCTGCGTCCCGGCTCCAGGGGCACTGCGGTGCTGAACCTGGTCCGTGAGCTGAAGAACCAGGGCTACTACACCGGCGCGGAGACCAACTCCTATAATTCCGCGGTCGAAAACGCGGTACGCGCCTTCCAGAAAGCCAAGGGCCTGGCGGTGGACGGCATCGCCGGCAACGATACGCAGCATAAGCTGTTCAACACCGTGCCGATCGGCACGACCAACCTGAACGACCTGGCTATGACGCTGTATCCCGCCGAAAAGATCGACTGGAATACCGGCGGTATTGATGAGCTCTGGCCCCGCGGCAGCAACTTCAAAATCTACGACGTAAAGAGCGGCATCGTGTTCTGGGCTCACCGCTGGTCCGGCGGCCTGCACATCGACGCGGAGCCCCTGACGGCGGCGGACACCGCCCGCATCTGCAAGATCCAGGGCGTAAGCAAGGCCTCCGAGATCACGGAGAAGACCCACTGGATGCGCCGGCCTGCCCTGGTGACCATCGGAACGCGGACCTTTGCCTGCTCCATGTTCCTCGTGCCGCACAACCCGGACGGCGATACCATCCCGGACAACAACTTCGTCGGCCAGTTCTGTATCCACTTTACCAACAGTAAGACGCACGAGAGCAAGAAGGTTGACTCCCAGCACGCGGAAGCAATCGAATACGCCTGGCTGAACGCCCCGAACGGTCATAAATAAATACATGCTGGACGAATGACAGCCAACCGGTAATTATGCTATAATCTCAGGCAGGGTTTGATTCCCTGCCTGATTTTGTTTGATCAAGGAGGATCCCGGTATGGCGAAGGCAAGGACAGAATACGTATGCTCGGCATGCGGATCTGTTTCCCCGCGCTGGGCGGGACGCTGTCCCGGCTGCGGCTCCTGGAACACGATGGAAGAAGTCATTGCCGCCGCGCCGGAAAAAGCTTCCGGAAAGCTCGCGGCGAACCAGCGGCCGGGAACCGGCGCCGAAGCGCTCCGGATGAAGGATATCCCGGATGACACCGCCCTGCGGACCTCCACGGGCATCGCCGAGCTGGACCGGGTCCTGGGCGGCGGCATCGTCGAAGGCGGCCTGATGCTCATCGGCGGCGATCCCGGCATCGGCAAGAGCACCCTGCTCCTGCAGGCCGCGGACCGGCTGGCGAAGAGCGGCCAGAAGGTCCTGTACGTTTCCGGCGAGGAATCCGCCCGGCAGATCCGCCTGCGTGCCAGGCGGCTGGGCGTGGAAAGCGATATCTGGGTGCTGTCCGAGAACGCCCTGGACGCCATTGAGGATAAAATCCGCACCCTGCAGCCGGATACGGCCGTCATCGACTCCATCCAGACCGTCTACCGGCCCGAGATGGCCAGCGCCCCCGGCTCCGTCAGCCAGATCCGCGAAAGCACCAGCCTCATCATGCGGCTGTGCAAGGAAACGGGTACCAGCGTTTTCCTGGTCGGACACGTGACCAAGGACGGCGCCATCGCCGGTCCCCGGATGCTGGAGCACATGGTGGACGTGGTGCTGTATTTCGAAGGCGACCGGCAGCAGGATTACCGCCTGCTCCGGGCAGTGAAAAACCGCTTCGGCTCCGTGAACGAGCTGGGCGTCTTCCGGATGACCGGCACAGGCATGCAGGAAGTGGAAAATCCCAGCGAGGAGCTGCTGAGCCACCGCGCCAAAGGCGCGAGCGGCAGCGTGGTCTTCTGCGGAATGGAAGGCTCCCGTCCCCTGCTGTGCGACGTACAGTCCCTGACCAGTCCGACGTATTACGCGACGCCCCGCCGGGCCGTGAACGGCGCGGACACCGGGCGTATGGCGCTGCTGCTGGCCGTGCTGGAGAAGCGCGCCGGCCTGCGGACCTATAACCAGGATGTGTATATCAACGTGGCCGGCGGGCTGGAGCTCAGCGAACCGGCCGCCGACCTGGCCCTGTGCGCGGCGATCGCCTCCAGCCTGAAGGACAAGCCCGTGGGCCCGGAAGTCGCGGTCATGGGCGAAGTCGGCCTGGCCGGCGAGGTGCGGACCGTGCCCCAGTGCGAACGCCGGATCGGCGAATGCGCGCGGCTGGGATTCACAACGCTGGTCGTTCCCCGGACCAACGCGGGCCGGATCCATGCGCCGGAAGGCGTAAAAGTGATCGGGGTGGATACCGTCGCGCAGATGATCAGCGTATTATTCTGAGGACGTGACAAAAAAGAATCCTGTTGAGGTGAGTTATTGTGAAATCAAAAGGTTTGGAACGCCTGCTCCGGCTGCTGCTGGTGCTGCTCGGAATCGGGATCGGCCTGGCTTTGTTCCAGGTCGGCATCGAGTGGTATAACCTGGCGTACAAGGACGCCGGTATCCCGGCATGGATCCCCGGCGCAGGCTATACCGGCATGGGCATTCTGGGCGGCCTGGTCTTCCTGCTGCTGTCCGGCCGGATCCTCCGGCGGTTCACGATGCTGTCCGGCGAGATGCAGCGGTCCCTGGACCGGATGCCCCTGAACCAGCTGATGAGCGCCGTGATCGGCCTGATCCTCGGCCTGATCGTGGCGGCGCTGCTGCGGAATGTCCTCGCGTTCATGGGAAACAGCATGGTCACGATGATGCTGTCCCTGATCCTGTACGTGACCCTGGGCGCCCTGGGGTACACGATCGGAAAACGGCGCAGCCGGGAATTCATGATGACGCTCACCCGTCTGAGCGGCGTCCGCGAAAAGCGGAAGACCGTCCGCCACGGCTATGCCTCCCGGAAGTTCCTGGACACCAGCGTCCTGGTCGACGGGCGGATCGGCGCGCTGCTGCGGACCGGCGCCCTGGAGGGCGAAATCGCGGTTCCCCAGTATGTGATCCATGAGATTCAGACGCTGGCGGACTCCTCTGACGACGCCACCCGCGAAAAGGGCAAACGGGCCCTGGATCTCCTGCAGCAGCTCCGGGAAGAAAACCTGATTACTGTCGACGATACGGACGACGGCATCGTGCAGGATGTGGACGTCAAACTGATGCGGGCTGCCCGGGACTGCGGCGGCACCGTCCTCACCACGGACGCGATCCTGCAGAAGGCTGCCGCCGTCAGCGGCGTCCGGACCGTGAACATCCATTCCCTGGCGGACGCCCTGCGCCCCGCCGTGGCGGAAGGGATGACCGTGACCCTGCAGGTCACCCGGGCAGGCAAGGAACCCGGACAGGGCGTCGGCCACCTGCCGGACGGCACGATGGTCGTCGTCGAGAACGCGAAGGACAGGATTGGCGAGGAAGTCGAAGTAACCGTCACTGCTGTCCGCCAGACCTCCGGCGGCCGGATGGCGTTCGCGCGGGCAAATGAACAAAATGCTTTATAAACCAACGGGTTTATGGTATAGTGGTTCCAGAAAAACCGGTTTCCGGAAAAATAGGGGGATGAAAATGAAAAAAATAATTGCTCTGTTGATGGCTCTGACGATGCTGGCCGTCGTTGGCGCGGCTGCGGCGGAAACCCTGGATTTCGTTCCCGGAGCGCCGACCGCCTGCCCGTTCGCCGGGTTCCAGACCTATTTCACCGCGCTCGCCGGAGCCTCCGGCTATGCCTTCACCTGGGATGCCGAGCCGGCTGAAGAGGATGCCTATACGGTCTATACCGCCGTTTCCGAAGATGAGACCCTGAAGGTCGGGGTCTATGTGCAGGACGACAACGTCGTCTTTATCCAGGCGGAAGGCGCCATTTCCCTGGACATAACCGATACCGCAGCCGCCCAGAAGTTCGGCGAATGGTTCGGCGTCTCGATCAGCGGAGGCGTCCTCGGCATGGCCCTCGGAACGGGAGACACCTCCGTCCTGCAGGATCCCGAACTGGAAACGAAGCTCCAGGAGGATATCAAGCCCCTGGTATACATCCTGGAAAATGATTTCAACGAGAAAACGCTTGCCGAAGGCAAAGCGGCCGTCAGTGCGGTTTACGGATATCCCTGCGGCCTGGAAGTCAGCGGCAGCACCGACGGAGAGACCGTTCTCCTGGCCATGAAGATCATCGTCAGCGGCCCGGAAGGCCAGATCAGCGTAAAGTAATTCATTTCGCAAACGAAAAGCAGGCATCGGTCCGATGCCTGTTTTCCTTATACTTTTTTCGCCGTTATACCGCGTACTGGCTCCGGAACAGTTCCGCGTAAAAGCCGTTCAGGTCCAGCAGGGACCGGTGCGTTCCCTGTTCCACGATCCGGCCGTCCCGGAGAACCAGGATCAGGTCGGCGTCCACGATGGTGGAAAGCCGGTGGGCGATGACAAAGCAGGTACGCCCGCCCATGAGGCGGTCCATCGCTTTCTGGATCAGCAGTTCCGTACGGGTATCCACATTGGATGTGGCCTCATCCAGGATCAACAGGGGCCGGTTGGCCAGCAGGGCCCGCGCGATCGTCAGCAGCTGCTTCTGGCCCGAGGAGACCGCGGTGCTGTCTTCAGAGATCACCGTGTCATATCCCTGGGGCAGGCGGCGGATGAAATGATCACAGTAGGCGCAGTCGCAGGCCTTCTCGATTTCCTCCCGCGTCGCTCCGGGGCTTCCGTACGCCACGTTTTCGGCGACGGTTCCCTTGAAAAGCCAGGTATCCTGGAGAACCATGGCAAAGAGGCCGCGGTTTTCAGCGCGGGAAAGTCCGGAGACATCCCGGCCGTCAATGAGGATCTGTCCGGCGCTGATGTCGTAGAAGCGCATCAGCAGGTTGACGATAGTGGTTTTTCCGGCGCCTGTGGGGCCGACAATCGCCACCTTCTGTCCGGGCTTAATATCCATATTCAGGTCCCGGATCAGGGGTTTTTCAGGATCATAGGAGAAATCCACATGGCGGAGCTCCACCCGGCCGCGGACCTGCGGTTCCGCCTTTCCTGCGGGATCCTGCTCTTCCGGCAGGTCCAGCAGGGTGAATACGCGCTTCGCGGCGGACTTCACCTGCTGCACATAGCCCAGGCCGAAAGCCACCTGTTCCAGCGGCGCCGAGAGCCGGCGGGCGAACAGGATGACCGTGACCACCGTGCCGATCGGAACGCCGTGCCGGAGGATCAGCCAGCCGCCCAGGACCGCCACGGCAATATAGGCCAGTGCGTCCAAAAAGGCGATGGCGGGCTGCACGATCGAGGACAGGAAATTACCGAGGATCCCGTTCTCCTGGTGGCGCCGGGAAAGATCGTCATACTTCTCCTGCATTTCCCCTTCCCGGCTGAACGCCTTGGTCGTGGGGTAATTGGTATAGGCTTCCTCCGCCAGGGACGTGAGTTCGCCGCCCAGGTCGTAATGCTTGTCCCAGTGCTTTTCGCCCAGCGTCGCCATCCGGGCGGACAGGAATACGGAAAGCGGGGCCAGCAGGACCACGGGAATCGCCATGCGCCAGTCCGTCAGGAACAGGATCACCGCGATCACCGTCATCTGCAGGAAGCCGGACAGCAGGATCTCCACGATCCCGTATACGCTGTCGGCCATGGAGCTTACATCCTGCATCATCCGGTCGATCACGTCCCCCGCCGGCGTTCTGTCCATATAGGACACAGGCAGGCGGCTCAGCTTTTCGGACAGGCGGATCCGGAAACCCGCGCAGAAGTAGCGGCTGACAACGTTGTTCAGGAGCCAGGCGTTGCCGTAGGTTACGCCCGCCTGGATGCCGTAGATCAGCAGCAGCACGCCCAGGCCGGGCAGCAGGCTTTCGGCCAGGCCGGGTACGGGCGTATCCTTCCATTCATAAAGCCGGTTGATCAGGCCGCCCAGGAGCTCCGGCTCCGCCACGGAACAGCCGATCAGGACCAGGCAGAGGAACGCGCAGAGCAGGATCCAGCCCCGGAGGGGCCTGATTTCCCGCACCAGGCGCTTGCCGGTCTCGTCAAAGAGCCGGCGCTTTTCCTTCTTTTCTTTTTTCTCTTTCCTTTCGTTGGTACTCATACAGCTTCACCTCCCGTCTGGGAGATATAAATCTCACGGTAGATCTCACAGTTTTCCAGCAGTTCCGCATGGGTTCCCGCGCCGGCAATCACACCGTCCGCCAGGACAAAGATCCGGTCGGAGTGCATCGCGGAAACGACCCGCTGGGTAATGACGATCCGCGTCTTTCCCGCCAGCCGCTCGTTCAGGGCTTTGCGGACTTTCGCTTCGGTCAGGAAGTCCAGGGCGGAGAAGGAGTCGTCGAAGATATAGATGGGGGCGTCCTTCAGGAGGGCCCGCGCGATGGCGAGCCGCTGCTTCTGGCCGCCGGAGATGTTGGTGCCGGCCTGTTCCAGCTTAAAGTTCAGCCCTTCGGGCTTTTCCCGCAGGAAATCCGCAATCTGCGCCAGTTCCAGGACTTCCCAGAGTTCTTCGTCTGTCGCTTCGGGTTTTCCCATGCGGAGGTTTTCCGCCACGGTGCCGGCATACAGCATGGATTTCTGCAGCGCGCAGCTGATATTGGCGCGGATGTCCTTCGCGGAGATTTCCGCGGAGTCCTGCCCGTCAAAGCGCAGCGTTCCCCCGGTCGGGGTGCGGAACGCCAGCAGCAGCTCCGTCAGCGTCGTCTTGCCGGAGCCGGTTCCGCCGATCACGGAGACCCATTCTCCCGCGCCGATCTTCAGATCCACGTCGGACAGGGCAGGCAGGGAGCTTCCGGGATACGTGAAACTGACGTGGTCCAGGCTGATTTCCCCGGAGAACGCCAGCCCGCGGGCGGGACGGTCATCCTCCAGCCCCGTGGATTCGGTCACCTGGCTCAGGCGGCGGACCGCCACCCGGACATGCGGGAGCATGACGATGTCGTAGGAGACAGAAACGATTGCCCCCAGGATGATTCCGATATACTGGATCATGGCGAAGATGTCGCCGGCTGTCAGGCCGGTGCCCCGCTCCATGCGGATGCCGCCCAGCAGCACTACCAGCAGCGCCACGACATTCAGCACAAAGACGGCCGCCGGGTCGATGACAGCCATGCTGACATTGGCGCGGATCAGGTTGTCGGCCATCGTGCGGGTGGCCCCGGTCACTTTTTCATGGGCCTTGTGCTCCCGGTTGAAGGCACGGATCACGCGGACGCCGCGCAGCCGTTCCCGCACCAGGTCGTTCTGCCTGTCGCAGAATTCGTCGGCGACTTCCCAGCGGTGCTCGATCTTTTTGCTCAGGAGCAGGCCGGCGCCGATCACCAGCGGAACGGCGCAGAGGATAACCAGCGAAAGCTGGAAATCCTTCCGCATGCAGAGGATGACGCCGCCCAGGAACGTCAGCGGGATGATCAGGATGCCGCCGCAGAGCGCGGAGATCACCCAGTTCAGGGTGTCCACGTCATGGGTCGAGCGCGTCACGATGTTGGACGTGCCGAGGCGTCCGACCTCTTCCAGCGTCATGGTATGGACCTTCCGGAAGAGGGCGGAGCGCAGGCTCCAGGTATATCCGGAAATCACGTGATAAACAATCCAGTAGCCGCTGCCCACGGACAGCAGGCTCAGCATGGAAATCCCCAGCATCCGCAGGGCGGTGGAAATGATATAGCTGAAAGTATCAGCTTGCGCCGCGCCATAGACGCCCCAGTCCAGGATGTCGGACATGAGCGTGGGCAGCAGCAGGTTGCAGGCCGCGGACACTGCCATCAGCAGCGTGGCCAGCGCGATTTTGCCCCGATAGGGCTTCAGGTATATTAACAGTTTACGCATGTGTACTCCCTCCTTTCAGGGAGGATTTAAACAGAGATGCAGTGTGTCGGTTTTACGCCAGGACGGAAGACGTTGCTTCGTCCTCGTACTGGCGGGTATAAAGCCTGAAATAATGTCCTTTTTTCTTCAGGAGCTCCGCGTGGGTGCCCTGTTCCACGATCTTTCCGTCCGTCACCACGAGGATCAGGTCCGCGTTGCGCACGGTGGAAAGCCGGTGGGCGATGACCAGCGAGGTCCGCCCCTGGATAATGGTGTCGATGGCGGACTGGATCTTCTGCTCGGTCAGGGTGTCCACCGAGGCCGTAGCCTCGTCCAGGACCAGGATCCGGGGATCCGCCAGGATCGCCCGTGCGAAGGAGATCAGCTGCTTCTCCCCGGTGGAGAGCAGGTCGCCGCCTTCGCCCACGTCCGAATCGATGCCCTTTTCCATGCGGGCCACCACTTCATCCGCGGAGACGAGCTTCAGCGCGCGGTCGATCTCTTCCTGCGTCGCGTTCGGGTTGCCGTAAAGCAGGTTGTCCCGGATCGTGCCGGAGAAGAGATGCGGCGTCTGCAGCACATAGCCGATGGCGCTGTGGAGCCAGAGCTGGCTCCGCTCCCGGGCGTCGCGCCCGTCGATCAGGACCCGGCCCTCCGTCGGCTCAAAGAACCGGCAGACCAGGTTCACAAGGGTGGACTTGCCCGCGCCGGTCTCGCCGACGATGGCGATGTTGGATCCGAAGGGGATCTTCAGGCTGAAGTGCTCCAGCACATACTCGTCGCCGTCCGGATAGCGGAAGGAAACGTCGTCAAACTCGATGTCGCCCCGGATTTCTTCCCAGTTCTCCTTTTTCGGCTGGAACGCGTCGCCGTACAGGGCAATGACTTCCTGCGTGTCGGAAACATCCGACTTCGTATTCAGCAGCCGGGTCAGGCGCTCGATGTTCACCTGGGTCGTGATAAAGTCCGAGATGGCGTCCACCATCCAGCGGACCGGCTCCATCATGCCCTGCGCATAGGACATGAACATGGAGAAGGTACCGACCTCCGAGGCGGCGATATAGCCGCCCTGCCACAGGACAATCGCCAGGGCCAGGGAGGAAGCCAGGTGCATCGTGACGGAGAAGGCGCCGCGGAGCCGCGCGGCCCGGATGGAGGTCTGCTTCATTTCGTTCGTGTCGCGGACGAAATCGCCGGCCATCTTTTCCTCGGCCACGAGGGTCTTCACGGTCTTCGCGCCGGTGATGCCTTCATTGAAGTCTCCCGTGATGCGGGAGTTCAGCTCGCGGATCTTCCGGTTCGCGAAAATCAGCTTCTTCTGGAAGAGCGAGAACAGGACCACGATCAGCGGCAGGATCACCATGACCTGCAGGGCCAGCTTCGCGTTGATGAACAGCATCACCGCGAGGGAACCGACCAGGTAGCTGGTATGCCAGACCGCGTCCATCAGGGACCAGGACACGAGGCTCCCGATCCGGGAGGTGTCGGACATGACCCGGGAATGGATCCAGCCGACGCTGTTCTGGTTGAAGTAGGAGAAGGACAGGGTCTGTAGGTGGTCAAAAGCCTCCTTCCGCAGGTCCCGGTTGACGGAAACCTCGGTCTTCATCGCTCCGTTGCAGGAGACGAAGTTCACGCAGGAGGCGAAGATGATCAGCGCCACGTAGATCACGATATACCAGGGCAGGGTATCCAGGGTTTTCTCCGCGATAAAGTGGTTGAGTGCGTAACGCTGCAGCACGGGCATCAGGATATCGACGCCGGTGGCCAGCAGGCCGCAGATCACCATGAAGGTGAGGGTCTTCCGGTACTTCTTCAGGTACGGGAATAGTCTCGGGATTCCGAAGAAAGGCAGGGATTTCTGTTCTTTCTTCTGCTCGTTATGCATTGCCTGTTCCATTACGCGTTCACCTCCTCTTCATGGTGATAACTCTGGATTTCCTCAATCTGTTTATACAATCCGGGCTGCGCGCTGAGTTCGGCGGGCGTGCCGTACTGCGCCACCGCGCCGTGATCAAGCACCAGCACCTTGTCCGCCTTGGACAGGGTGGTGATCCGGTGGGAGATCAGGATAATGGTGGCGGAGCCGAAACGCTTTTCAAGCGCGGCGCGGATCTTTGCGTCAGTTTCAGTATCGACGGCTGACAGCGAGTCGTCGAAAATCATGATGGGCGTGCTGCGGGTCAGCATGCGCGCGATGGCCGCGCGCTGCTTCTGTCCGCCGGACAGCGTGACGCCGCGTTCACCCACAAAGGTATCGTATCCCTTGGTGAAGCTGTCGATCGTTTCCTCGAGGCAGGCGGCGCGGGAAGCCTCCCGCATCTCCTCCTCCCCGATGTCCGGGGACGTCAGGGCCAGGTTCTCCCGGATGGTCCTGGAGAACAGGAAGGGTTCCTGCAGCACAATACCGATATTCCGGCGCAGGTGCTCCAGGCGGATCTCCCGGATGTCCTTCCCGCCGATCGTGATCCGTCCGCCGTCCTCCGGCAGGGGATACAGCCGGTCCAGGAGGTACATCATCGTGGACTTGCCGGAGCCGGTGCCGCCCAGGATGCCCAGGGTTGAACCCGCCGGGATCGTCAGGTCGATGTCGTGCAGCATTTCCGGGCAGCCTTCATAGGCGAAGGACACATGCTCGAAGCGGATGTCCCCGTCCATGGGCGCGTCGGACGCGCCGGGCCGGTCCTTTTCCTCTTCCGCGTCCATGATGTAGCCGATCCGGTCGATGCCGACGCCGGCCTTGGACATTTCGCTGATCATGCGGCCGAGCTGGCGCACAGGCCAGACGAGCATGCCGTTATAGCTGAGGAAGGCGATGAACTCGCCGGCGGTCATGCCCCGGTGCAGGCAGAAAAGCACGCCGAAAATCACCACCAGCATGATCTGCACGCCGGAGAGGATGTCCGCGGAGCACCAGAAGAAGGCCATCAGCCTTCCCAGCTTCACCCACAGGGATGTATAGAAATTGTTCTGCTTTCCGAAACGGTCGCGTTCATAGCGTTCCCGGCCGAAGGCGCGTACCACACGCACGCCGGTCAGGTTCTCCTGTACCATGGCGGAGAGCTTGCCCTCGTTTTCGTCGCACTCCTGGAAGCCCTTGCGGAACTTCCGGTGGAAAAAGAGAGAATACCAGACGATGACCGGCAGCGGCGCCATGGCGATAAAGGTAAGGGGCACGTTCATGCCCAGCATGAACACAATGGACAGCGCCACCATGAACAGGATCCGGATGAGGGGCGTCAGCTGTTCAGAAATGAAGTTCCGGGTGGTGTCGATATCGCTGGTGCAGCGCTGGATGATGTCGCCGGTATGGTTCTGCATGTGCCACTGGAAGGGCAGGCGCTCAATATGGCGGTACAGCGTGTCACGCATGTTCTTGACCAGCGTTTCGCCGCCGCGGGCGTTGCTCACGCGGAAGCCGTAGATTGCCGCGACCTTCAGGAGCGATACGGCCACGACGGCCAGCGCCATGATCCACAGGCGGCTGCGGATCGCCTCCGGGCCGCCTGCGGCGGCGAGGAGCCTCTGCACCCACGGGCTCAGGGTGTCCGTCGGCGCGCTTCCCAGGATATTATCCACGGTGACGCGGATAATCTGGGGCGTGAGCATTTCCGCGAGGCCGGAAAGGGCCGCGCACAGCATGCAGAATATAAAGAAGCCTTTGCTTCCTTTCAGAAAATGATAAAGCAGTTTTCCCCGGCCGGGCCGGGGCTGCATTTCCGGTGTCTTGCTTGTTTCCATTGGGGATACTCCTCTCTGTACGGAAAGGGATCCTCCGATTACGGGCTTGGTATTATTCGGCAGCCCTGTAGCGGTTATTCCATCCTCAGCACGGCTCTCGCCTGCCTTCCCGACGCAGCGGTACTAAGCTCTGTCTTCGCCTGCGGCTCGCCAATCGCTAAGTGCCGGCGTCGACCCAGAGCACTTCGGATTGGAACAACCGCACGGGCTGCTTCCAACGGCTGCGGAGACTGTAAGGATTTATGTGCGCTACCTGTCTAATCTGTTCGGACAACTTCCAGACGGGCAAAAAATACCCGCTTTCGGTTCTCCGAAAGCGGGCATGAATCGCTAACCTTTGTACTTAACCGCGTGTGCGATCGTCGCGACCGCTCTGACTGCGCGCCGGGCGCTTGTCAGTCGCGGGCTCCTGTAGCATGGGAAGCGTCGCCCAAATCAAAGATTTGGACGCTTCCTCAATTACTTCAGTTCGGCGAAGTACTTGATGGTGCGGACCATCTGGCTGGTGTAGCTGTTCTCGTTGTCGTACCAGGACACGACCTGCACCTGATAGGTGTCGTCGTCAATCTGGTTAACCATGGTCTGGTTGGCATCGAACAGGGAGCCATAGGTCATGCCGATGATATCGGAGGAAACCAGTTTCTCGGTGGTGTAGCCGAAGGACTCAGAGGCCTGGGCCTTCATGGCGGCGTTGATCGCTTCCTTGGTGACATCCTTGCCCTTCACGACGGCCACCAGGATGGTGGTGGAGCCGGTGGGAACCGGGACGCGCTGGGCGGAGCCGATCAGTTTGCCGTTCAGCTCGGGAATAACCAGGCCGATGGCCTTGGCAGCACCAGTGCTGTTCGGAACGATGTTGGCGGCGCCGGCACGGGCACGCTGCAGGTCGCCCTTGCGATGCGGGCCATCCAGGATCATCTGGTCACCGGTGTAGGCATGCACGGTGGTCATGATACCGGCCTGGATCGGGAAAGCGTCATTCAGAGCCTTGGTCATGGGAGCCAGGCAGTTGGTGGTGCAGCTGGCAGCGGAGATGACCTTGTCTTCAGGCTTCAGGGTGTTGTGGTTAACATTGTAAACGATGGTGGGCAGGTCGTTGCCGGCAGGAGCGGAGATAACGACCTTCTTGGCGCCGGCTTCGATATGAGCCATGGACTTTTCCTTGGAGGTGTAGAAACCGGTGCACTCGAGCACGACGTCTACGCCCAGCTCGCCCCAAGGGCACTCTTTGGCATCCTTGATGGCATAGATGGTGATCTCTTTGCCGTCAACGATGATGGAGTTCTCGGTCGCTTCGACGGTGTGCTTGTTCTCGCCGATCACGCCGCAGTAGCCCTTCTGAGCGGTGTCATACTTCAGCAGGTGAGCCAGCATCGCGGGGCTGGTCAGGTCGTTGATCGCGACCACTTCGTAACCTTCGGCACCGAACATCTGACGGAAAGCCAGACGACCGATACGGCCGAAACCATTAATTGCAACTTTCACTGCCATTGTGAAAACCCTCCTTAAAATATCGCTTTCGCGGTTCATCAGTTCCAAAGGTCATTGTACCTTTTTTCGAAACGTTTTGCAACAAGTTTTTTGGCCGTTTTTCTTTTTGGAAATCACGGCCGGAAATGTCCCCCTTTCCTTGACTTCACGCGTGGAGAATGTTATTCTTACTTTTACAGGCAAGTCCGTACAATTATGTTCTTTGGAGGAGGAATATTCACATGGAAAACATCCCGGTCATTAAACTCGGTCTGGTCGCCGTTTCCCGCGACTGTTTCCCCATCGCGCTGAGCGAGAAGCGCCGTGCCGCCATCGCCGCGAAGCTGGCTGACAAAAAGGTCAATTTCGTGGAGATCAAGACCACGGTGGAAAATGAAAATGATATGCTGAAGGCTGTTGAAGAGCTGAAGGCCAACGAGTGCAACGCTGCCTGCGTGTTCCTCGGAAACTTCGGTCCTGAAACGCCTGAAACCCTGGTGGCGAAGTACTTCGACGGCCCCGTGATGTTCGTGGCCGCGGCGGAAGGCGACGGCGACATGATCAACGGCCGCGGCGACGCCTACTGCGGAATGCTGAACTGCTCCTACAACCTGGGCATGCGCCACCTGAAGGGCTATATCCCGGAATATCCCGTCGGCAACGCTGAAGAGCTGGCTGACAAAATCGTTGAGTTCTTCCCGATCGCCCGCACGATCGTCGGCCTGAAGAACCTGAAGATCATCACCTTCGGACCCCGTCCCCAGGACTTCTTCGCCTGCAACGCTCCCATCAAGGGCCTGTACGAACTGGGCATTGAGATCGAGGAGAACAGCGAACTGGACCTGCTGGTGAGCTACAAGGAGCACGCCGGGGATCCCCGTATTGCCGAAGTCGCCGCCGACATGGCCAAGGAAATGGGTGAAGGCAAGTACTATCCCGAGATGAGCGAGCGCATGGCGCAGTTCGAACTGACGCTGCTTGACTGGGCCGAGAACCACAAGGGCGCCCGCAAGTACGTCATCTTCGCCGACAAGTGCTGGCCGGCCTTCCCGAGCCAGTTCGGCTTCGAGCCCTGCTACGTGAACAGCCGCCTGGCTTCCCGCGGCATCCCGGTATCCTGCGAAGTGGATATCTACGGCGCGCTGAGCGAGTACATCGGCGCCTGCATCACCGGCGACGCGGTCACCCTGCTGGACATCAACAACAGCGTTCCGGAATACATCTATGACAAGGATATCAAGGGCAAGTACGATTACACCCTGACCGATACCTTCATGGGCTTCCACTGCGGCAACACCCCCAGCTGCAAGATGTGCGCCGACCGGGCCATCAAGTACCAGCTGATCCAGCACCGCCTGCTCGAGCCCGAAGGAAGCGAACCGGACTTCACCCGCGGCACGCTGGAAGGCGACATCGCGGCCAGCCCCATCACCTTCTACCGCCTGCAGTGCGACAGTGAAGGCGTCGTACGCGCCTACATCGCGGAAGGCGAAGTCCTGCCCGTGGCCACCCAGTCCTTCGGCGGCATCGGCATCTTTGCCATCAACGAAATGGGCCGCTTCTACCGCCACGTGCTGGTGCAGAAGCGCTATCCGCACCACGGCGCCGTTGCTTTCGCCCACTGCGCGAAGCTGCTGTTCGAGGTGTTCAAGTACCTGGGAGTCCAGGACATCGCCTGGAACCAGCCCAAGAACCTGCCCTATCCCACCGAGAATCCCTGGGCATAAGGAACAGAACCCGGAAGGGACTGCCGCAAGGCAGTCCCTTTTTTTGCGGTCTGATAATGTGAAAGATATAATTTTTAATGTTTATCATTAAATTTCTATTGACAAACGTTTATCCGGCGGATAATATAATGCCTGTACTCCCGGCACGGGATCCGGGAGAAAACCACCGGAGGAACGGAAAATGGAAAACACAGATGTGATGGAGAGGACCCTGGCCAGGGAAAAGGAGCAGTTTGACCGCTTCTGCAAAATCATGCATATCATGAGCACGGCGGCGTGCATATTGTTTGCCTGCGGGGCAGTCTTCTGCCTGGTCATGCCGCTGGTCCGGCATTTCGGGTTTGTCCGCGGCGGCGGATCGGAGAGCACTGCCGCGGTCGCGGCCGCGGCCCTGTATACATTCCTGCTGCTGGGCGGGATCGCCCTGCTGCTGAACTACGCGCGGAATATCTTCCGCCGGCTGCGAGCCGCGGAAACACCCTTCTGCTATGATATCGCGGACAAAATCAAAGGCGCCGGGCAAGCTGCCTGGCTGATCGGCTTCGGACTGCTGGTTTTCGGGTCCGCCGCCACCCTGTTCCTGAATGACCCGCAGCTTCTCCGGCCGTACGGGTTCGGTACTGTCGAATTCGGCATCCTGGTCCTGGGTGCTGTCCTGGCCATTGCAGCCTATGTATTCAATTACGGCTGCAAGCTGCAGCAGGAGTCGGACGAGACACTGTAAAGGCGGTGGAGAGATGATCATTTTACGCCTGGACCGGGTGATGGCGGACCGGAAAATGAGCCTGAACGAGCTTTCGGAAAAAGTGGGAGTCGCGAACGTCAACCTTTCCAAGCTGAAGACCGGAAAGGTCAGCGCGGTCCGCTTCTCCACCCTGAACGCGATCTGCAAAGCCCTGCACTGCCAGCCGGGGGATATCCTGGAATACGCTGAAGACGGGGACAACTGAAAAAGACGGGCACCTCCGGAGAGGTGCCCGTCTTTGCGCCGCGGCGGGATTATTCGGCCCGGCTGAGGACCGTGAGGGTATCCAGCATATTGGCAAACCGTCTTCCGAAGCCTTCCGCGCTTTCAAAGGAATAATGCGCGGCGGCAACCAGGCAGCCGCTGCCGGACGGAATGATATACACCGCCTGCAGCAGGTCCGGCGTATGGCCGTCCTTCGTGGCGGACGCGTCGATCCGGATGCAGCTGCCCGCGCGTTCCAGCACACAAGCTTCCCGGATGATATCGTATTTTTGGGACAGTTCGGCACCGACGGAATCCGCGACAGTTTCCGCGTCCTGCGCCTGGAAGATCACTTCCAGATAGTTCTGCGGCGCCGCGGGATTGTCATACTGCGAGACAAAGCGTTCGTGAACCGTCTCGTTCTGCCGGACAAAGCTCTCATAGTCATAGTCCATTTCGAACCCGACCGTTTCGTTCCTCACATGCTCGTACCGGACCGTTTCCTCCATGCCTTCCAGGATGATCACGCCTTCGAAGCGCTCGCCGTCCTGTCTCTGCGTCCCATTGTCCTGAGCAGGCTCCGCGGCAGGTTCTTCAGCGGGGGCGGCAGGGAGTTCGATCACATCAGGCGTGATCAGTTCCGCCGGTTTCGTCTTATCCTCCTGTTCGCTGCTGCAGCCGCCGAGCATCATCAGCAGGAGGGCTGCCAGGGCGGTCATCGCAATAATCTTCGTAAGTTTCTTCATCGTCAACTTACCTCCTTCATCGTTCGTACAGTCATAAAACGACGAACCCGGCCGTCTCGTTCCCGGCTGCTCACCGTGTATATTCGATACCGTTCACGGTGACGGATACGACATCCTCCGGATCGACCAGGCGGTTGAAGATCAGAAGAAATTCATTGTCCAGGCTTCCGCAGCTGTAGCTTGTATTGTCGATATACTCATCGCAGGCGTATACATCCGGATACTCGTGTTCCAGAACCGTGTAGGTACTTCCGTCCCTGTAGGTGATCACGATCTTATAAGCGCTGTACGGATCATAGGCCTGTCCGGGTGTCAGTCCCAGTCCGGTATTCATATCGATATTCATGGAGATGGGGGACATTTCGATCTGCCCGCCCCCGGCATTTGTAAACGCCGTGGATCCGAGGCGCTTCTCGCACGGAATGCGGAGCTCGGTCGTCTTTTTCCCGTTTTCAACAGCCTGTGCCTGTTCGCTGCCGTACTCTTCCGCCAGCAGGGCGTCCCTTTCACCCAGCGTGCAGGGATACTGCTCGATCTCCATCCGCAGGCTGCCGGTTCCAAAGGTGTTCAGGGGCACATAATCATAGCAGTACAGTTTGTCGTCGGTGGATTTGTCCAGGTCCACATACAGGTTTCCGCCATATCCGATATTGAACAGGAAAGTGGATTTCTCTGAGAACCACGCACCTTTGGCTTCGTTGTCCAGTTGGCTGTAATCCAGGATGTCCACACCGCCCTCTTTTTCGAGCGTCAGCGCGACCACCGCGGAATTGTTATCCCTTACAGCGGACAGGAGCGTGATCGTTGTCCCGTCCACCTCCTGCGAGAGGGAAAGTTCCTGGACGCAGTCGCCGATCAGCGCCTTTGCGGTCTCCGGATCCAGCTCCGCATAATCCCTGGCCGGATAGGCGATGTAGTAGCTGGAGTCCTTTTCCGCTTCATAAACCAGCTCCTGATGGGCTTCCACATCCTTTTTCCCGAGGATCCCCCAGATGCGTTCAAAGAGCTCGCCATCCGTCGCGGCGTTTACAACGAACGGGGTTGCGATAAACAGGGCTGCCGCGGCCGCGATCGATGTGATCCTCTGCCACTGCGGCCGGCTGTACAGGTACTTCTGCTTATTGCGTTCCCTGGTCTTTTTATACCTTTCAGAAAACTCATGCGTCTCACCAGGCGCATCGAATTCTTCAATGGAAATATCAAACTGATCCTTATTCATACTCATTGCTCCTTCAATATTGGGTCACTGCGCGAATCCTTTGAGTTTCTTTTTGGCCCGCTCGAACCGTTTGCGCACGCAGGATTCCGAAATCTGAAGCCTTTCCGAGGTCTCGCGGACAGACAGATTGTCAGCCGCAAGGCACTGGACGACGTCCCTGTATTTTGCGGGAAGCACCTCCAGGAGATCCTTCAGGTCCGGCGCGTCCCCGCTGTCCTGCTCAGCGCTGCTGTCCGCTGTTCCTTCCGGAACGGGAAACAGGATCACCCCGGAATCCCTCTTCCGGATCCTGTAAATGCTGATGGCAGCGCTCCGGATGACCGCGATCATAAACCGTTTGCAGTCATCCGACCCCGCGTCCTCAAAGACCCTGCCGCTCTTCATCAGTTTCAGGAAAGCGTCCTGGACAGCGTCTTCCGCCGCGTCCGGGTCCTTCAGGATCGCAAAAGCAACCCTGTACATCTTCTGCTCATACAGCGAATAGCATTCTTCAATAAATTGTGCGGAATCCTTCCGGCTCATAATGCAAACAGATTTCCTTTCGTATTCGTAAAGTCAAGCTTGCCTTTCACCCTATATAACGCCGGAGCAGATCGATTTGTGACAAAATTCCCGGTCATAACGCCAGAATGCACACAGAGGCTTCCGGTGAATCCCCGATCCTCCCGGCTCAGAGCTTCCCCAGTAGCCCCAGTTTGGTCATGATCCCGTCCACAGTCACCCCCGGGTGGGTCACATACAGCCGGACGATCTGTTCGGTCAGGTCCGGGTCCAGGCCATGCTTCTGCGCGATGCGGTCAAACGACAAACCCTTCTGCGTTTCCCGGACCACGATCTCCACCTGCCTGTGGATGTCTCCCTCCGCGATCCGCGGCGTTTTCTCCTTTGCAGGATGGGGAATATTGATCTGTTCGACGCTCCACCCGTCCGGGCCGGTCTTCAGGATCGCCAGGGTAATCGGCTGGATGAACCGGCGAGGTCCGCAGCTCCCCGGGTTGAAAAGCAGCATGCGTTTTTTTCCGGCCTGCTCCTGCCAGACAGAAGCATACTGATGGGTATGCCCGCAGATCACCAGATCATATCTGCTCAGGTCTCCGGGCAGGTCTTTCTTTTTGTGCGTCATGTAAATGCGGAGCCCGCCCAGTTCAAAGTCAAGGAATGCCGGCAGATCCTCCGCCCATTCCTTGTCGTTGTTCCCGCGAACCGCCTTCACAGGGGCGATCTGTTCCAGCCGGTCCAGGGTCTCCCGGCTGCTGATATCCCCTCCGTGCAGGATGCAGTCGCATCCCTGAAGCGCGTCGATCACCTCAGGCCGGAGCAGGTCGTGGGTGTCCGACAGGATTCCGATCTTCATCTCCGTGAACCTTCCTGTTTCCGTTTCCGTCATCACATATTTCCGGACAGTCTTCATCACTTTCCGCAGTTCCCTGAGATCCGCCTCCACGTCCCCGGTCTCCAGGGAATGGTTCGCGCCGGCAGTCTCATACAGGGGGATCCCCAGTTTTCCGCAGGCTTCCTCAACGGTCTTCGTGTCCGCCCAGGGATCCGCGGTCCCGTGGAACGCAATGGAATTGCGGCCGGCAAAGCGGAATGTATCCTCCACCGGTGTGAAGAGAACCTGGCGGCACTTCAGACAGTGACGCTCCGCATACGCAGCGCAGACCACCGTCCCGACGCTCTTTCCCACAAACAGGATCTCCCCGTATTCGTTCCAGTCGGTCTCCCGCAGGATCCCTTCCGCCTGTTCCAGCGCCGTCTGCGCACACTGCCGCATCTTTTCCGCGTTACCCTTCACACCGGAAGGAAACCCGGAATACTGCACCGGGACGATCTCCCAGCCCAGGCTTTTCAGCAGCTTCCCGCTGTAATACAGCAGCGGCTTGTCGCAGGTATATCCGATCCCCGGAAACAGACATGCGATCTTTTTCATATGAACCCTCCGGTATTCATTCAACTCTGCTATCGAGAATGCCATCATCCCGGGAGACTGTCAAGCCGTCAGGAATGTGATATAATGCCGTTAGGAACAAAAATTTATATGGAACGCGCGGGAAGGAGAGAATAATATGATCGCCCTGAACGTCACCTATCAGTGCAGGCCCGGCAAACGGGACGAATTCCTCGGAAAGGTCCTTGCGGAAGGCATCGATACCGCCTCCCGGGCCGAACCCGGCAATTTCCGGTACGCCTTTTACCTGCCTGCCGACGGAAGCGACGAAGTGCTCCTGGTGGAGAAGTGGCAGGATGACGGCGCGCTCGACACACACCGCCTGCAGCCGCACTATGCAAAGCTGGCCGCGCTGAAGGCCGAATACCTGACCGGTACGGTGATCGAGCGGTTCGAGGTCCCGGACTGAAAAAAGAGGCCGGACCGTATGGATTTCACGCCGGATATGGTATAATTATTTTTACAGACAAAAAATGAAAAAGGGGGCCTGGCGATATGTGGTACAATCCGCCGGACGGTCAGCGGCGTGAAAGCTTTCACATGGGGAACTGTGTGGACGCGTACAATTTCCTTGGCGCGCATCCCGTGGACGAAAACGGAGAACTGAAATGGCATTTCTCCGTCTGGGCACCCAACGCGCAGCGCGTTTCCCTCGTGGGCGAGTTCTGCGGCTGGGACATGGAAGCATATCCCATGGAAAAGCAGTATGACGGCATCTGGGAACTGCGGCTGCCGGACGCGCTGTTCCGGCCAGAGCGCGACCCGGAAAAATACGGCTATCCCGAAGCCGCGGAGCTGCTCCGCACCTATAAATACGCGGTCCTCTGCGCCAACGGGGAATGGCATATGCGGGCCGATCCCTACGGCTTTGAGATGGAGCTGCGCCCGAGCAACGGCAGCAAGCTGCGGAACCTGTCGGAATACCGGTGGAACGACAGCGAATGGATGGAAGCCCGGAAGGAAAAGGTGCCGAAGCGCCAGCCCATGAACATCTACGAGATGCACCTGGGTACCTGGCGCCGGGGAGAGAACGGGCGCGTCCTGAACTACGCCGAGATTGCCGGCCAGCTGGTCCCCTATCTGCAGGAAATGGGCTACACGCACGTGGAGTTCATGCCGGTAATGGAGCATCCCTTCGACGGCTCCTGGGGCTACCAGGTTATCGGCTACTACGCCGCGACCTCCCGCTACGGCACGCCCGACCAGCTCCGGTACCTCATTGACCAACTGCACCAGGCGGGCATCGGGGTGATCCTGGACTGGGTACCCGCCCATTTTCCCAAGGACGAGGCGGGGCTGCGCCAGTTCGACGGCACCGCCTGCTATGAGCACGCTGATTCCCGCCGCGCGGAAATGCCGCAGTGGGGAACGCTGCTGTTCGACTATGCCCGGGGCGAGGCGGTCAGCTTCCTCAAGTCCAACGCCCTGTTCTGGCTCCGGGAATACCACGCCGACGGCCTGCGCTTCGACGCGGTCAGCTGCATGCTATACCTGGACTTCGGCAAGGAGAGCGGACAGTGGGTCCCCAACCAGTACGGCGGACATGAGAACCTGGACGCGGTCCGCTTCCTGCAGGACCTGAACGAGGCCGTGAACCGGGAATGCCCCGGCGCGATTACCGTAGCCGAGGAATCCACCGCCTTCCCGCGGGTCACGCATGCCATTGCCGACGGCGGCCTCGGATTCACCTTCAAATGGAACATGGGCTGGATGAACGATATCCTGTCCTATATCGGCCTGGACCCGATCTACCGGCAGTACCACCACGAGAAGATCACCTTCTCCATGATGTACGCCTTCAGCGAGGACTACGTACTGCCCTTCTCCCACGATGAGGTAGTCCACTGCAAGCGCTCCATGATCGACAAGCAGCCCGGCGACCTCTGGCAGAAGTTCGCAAGCCTGCGCGCTCTGTACGGATATTATATGGCGCATCCGGGCAAAAAGCTCCTGTTCATGGGCGGGGAGTTCGGCCAGTTCGTCGAATGGCGGGACTACGAACAGCTCGACTGGTTCCTCCTCGGCTATGAGCGGCATCCCGAACTGCAGAAATATATGAAGGCGCTGAACCGCCTGTACAGCGGCGAACCCGCCATGCACGAGGTCGACGACAGCTGGGACGGCTTCAAATGGCTGAATGTGAACGACAAAGAACGCAGCGCGGTCGCCGTCATGCGCACCGGCGCGGATGGCGGTTCCATTGTCTGCGCGGTCAACTTCACGCCCCAGCCCTACCTGAACTACCGCATCGGCCTGCCCTTTGACTGCGAGCTGACCGAGATCCTCAATTCCGACAGGGCGGAATTCGGCGGCAGTAACCTCTATAACGGTACAGCCGCCCGCGCGGAAGAGATCCCCCAGGAGGAGCATCCCTTCTCCTGCGAAATCGTCCTCCCGCCGCTGGCCGCGGTCTTTTTCCGGGTCCGGAAAACCGGCGGGGACGCTCCGGCGGAATAAACCGGCCGGTCCGGAAAAACAAAGGCGGAAGCGCTCATGCGCTTCCGCCTTTCCGTTCCCCGGAGACCGGGGCCTTACCGATCTGTCCGTTCGGCCACTGAATCTTCAGATAAAGCATATGCTTCCGGGTTGTACCAATGCACCCGTATCCGGTCCGGCAGCGCCTCCGGAAACCGGCAGCCATGTGTGAATACCAGCGCCCCGTCCACCTCCTGGACCGCATAGGAATAGATATCGGATTGCGCAAAGGGCCATTCCGACCCGCTTGTTTTCGGATCCTCCGGATCTTTGACCAGCGTCGGACCCCAGAAGGACCTGGCCAGCTCCGTACACCGGATCCGGTAATAGTCGTTCAGTTCGGTCCGGATAAACTGTACCGTAAACGGCAGGCGCTCCTCCGGATTCTCCAGGGAAGATATCGTCCCTTCGTATTCCGCCAGGATCTCCGGCCCGCTGTCCGTCTCCGCCGGAATCCGGATCGGAAGCCGCCCCTGGCTCCAGTTTTCATAGGAATGCAGTCCGTCCCGGCCCGTTTCAATCCGGCCGTACTTGTTCATTTTCGCGGGACATGCAGTCCAGTCCACTTCGTATTCGTCCTGTCCGGCCAGGCAGATCCCGGCCGCCATGACCAGGGTGGATCCGTCCTCTTCCAGCAACGATTTGTCGTTGATCATGGAATCAAAATCAGGCCCTGAATACAGCGGATCCACCATCAGGCCGCCAGTCCCCGTTTTCCTGTACGAGATCCCCTGTTCGTCCATCCAGGCGGCTAATTCTTCGTTCGTTTGGATATCCTCCGGTGGTTTTTGTCTGTTACCCATTGAAATCACGGATACCCGCATCAGCTGCCGGTAGCCGTGACCGGCTGCCCATTCCGCCACCGTCTGGCCCGGCCGGTCCGGTTCGATCCCCATGGTCTCCGGCCCGTCGGTGTTTGGATTCACGCTCCAGTTGTAGGCCAGGACATCCTTCTCCTTCGGCGTAAAGGCCACCGCCAGGTACACCCCGTACCCGTCGCTGCGCGCTTCGCGTACCGTGATCGTCGCGAATTCCGTCTCCACGGGTCCCATGAAAGGCGCCGCCGTTTCATCCGCCGTCCCGTATCCTGTTTCTTCCGAGCGGTTCTCCGCCAGCCAGTCCAGCAGGCCGAAGCTTCCGTTCGACGCCGCGATCGCGATACCCAGGATCATCACCATTGCCACGGCGATGACCGGTACCAGGAACCGCCGGCGGGAGACCGTGCGCGGTTCCGCCTCCCGGGCTGCCAGTTCCCGGAGCGTATCGTTTACGGCAGCCTCAAACCGGCTGTCCGTTTCACCGAAAGCCTTCCGGAAATCCTCCGCCTTTTTCATTCAAACACTTCCTCCCTGCAGATGGTCCTCAGCCGTTCGCGCCCGCGGTGCAGCCTGGATTTCACGGTTCCCTGCGGGATCCGCAGGACCTTCGCGATCTGTCCGATATCAAAACCCTCCAGGTAATAGAGCAGGATCGGGATCCGCTCCCGCTCGTCCAGGCGGAGCAGGCATTCCTTCAGGTCCACGGCTTCCTCCCCGGAAGGGACGCCCGGTTCAGGAATTTCCTCCGCCGGGATCATCCGTTTCCCCTCCCGCCGGATATCGTGGCAGACATTCAGCAGGATCCGGACCACCCAGGTCCGGAGGTACCGGTCGTCCTTCAGGGACCCGCGCTTTTCCCAGGCCCGCCGCAGCGCCTCCTGCACGGCGTCCTCCCGGTCCGCCTCATTCGGCAGCTGGCTGCAGGAAACCCTGTACAGCGTCTGCGTCATCCCTGTCACAGCCTTCGCAAAGGCTTCGCCTGTCATTTCTGATCCTCCTGTAATTTGCCTTACATTCATTAGACGGATCTGCCGCCCCTCCGGTTCACGGACGCGGAAATTTTTGCGGAAAAAAACGCGGACGAACACGTCCGCGTACCCGTGACCCGCAGGCTTCGCCTGCCTTCCTCCTTTACCGGACGGGGGACCGCTCACAGGACTCCCGTGAAACTGCCGGCTCCCCCTGCTGCTCCATTCCTTTGGGATACAGGGCATAGGACGCGTTGGCCCCGCCGGCGGAATACGTGCTGCAGTACCGGATCCACGCCAGGTTTTTCAGGACGTACAGGAAAGAGCCCGGATCCTTGTCCCGGATCTGCTCCAGGTCGATGACGTCCCGGTACTTTCCGTCGAAGTACGTTCCCGCGTCCAGGGGCGTACAGAATTCGTTCATTGCGCATTTCTGCCGGATCTCCAGCACGGAAAGCGGCGTCCGCTTCGCGTCCACCCAGTAGGTATTGCCGGTAATGTCCAGCATGACCCATTTGTTCAGCGCCGTATCCCATACCTCGTTGACGACATGGCATTCCGTGTCATAGGCGGAATACGGCATGATCCATACCTTCCGGGCATAGATCCCCAGCGCCAGGCACATCTCATTCAGGATCTGCGCCTTGCTGAGGCAGTTGATTCCGTTCCCCTTTTTGTCCAGGCTGTATTCCAGCAGCGCGAGGGCATTCATTGCCACATGGTTGTCATAGCTGCCCGCGTGCGTCAGCCGCGGCGCGTATTCGTTCATCAGCCGCAGGGCCCGTTCGAATTCCGAACCTTCCCCGGCGGTCCTGTCGATGCCGTACGCCGCGATCAGTTTCGGATACTCCTCATGACCGAAGTCATACACGAACTCCGCGTCTTTCCCGTCTTCGAACTCCAGGTTGTTCCGGAGGATCCCCGCTTCCGTCTTCCGGATCTGGTCGGCCGACTGCAGGTACGTGAGGTAGGAGTCCCCCTGCCGGAACAGCAGCACTATGTTCAGGGCAATGCTCGCGGCCAGCAGGAGCACGACCGCGGCAATCCCAAGCTTTTTCCCTTTCGTCATCCGTTTTGTCCTCTTTTTTCACAGCATCCCGGTCACCGGAAGATCATGGAAACCTTCCTTCCGGCCGGCCCGGCTCCCATCATACCATTGATTCCCGGAAACGTGAACAAAAAGTCATATCAGCGGAAATAATGCGCCATCTCTTCCTCCGTCAGTCCGAAGAACGCCTGCACCTGTTCATACAGGCACCCGGGCCGTTTGTCCATCGTATACTTCATCCGGTCGATCCGCTGCTTCCAGTAATCCCAGGCTTTTTCCGGATCGGTAGGGATTTCCGCAATGATCCTCCTGTCATTATACGGCGCCCAGCGTTCCAGGTGCGCCTTCATACCCGGTTCGATCCAGGCTACGCATTCGTCCAGCTCTGCCTGCATGACCTCCGTGGTCAGGGCCTTGTACAGGTTCCCCAGCTTTGTCAGGAACAGGTCCCTGTACCGGTCCGTCTCCAGGATCTTCCTGAAGATCGTATTGTCTATCCCAAAAGCACCCATCCCCTCCGGTTTCAGGTATCCGTTTACGGATTCATAGCTCGAATGGAACAGCCCGTAGTCCAGGTCCTGGAGCAGGCATTTCCATTTCCCGCCGGGCACCCTGTACACCATCCCGTTTCCGATATCGGAGTTCCCGAAGTACATCTCCACAGCCAGCCAGTCCAGGAAGCTGTCGATGTCAACCTCCTGTTCGAGGTATTCCAGGTCTTCCGGGTTGTTGGCCGGATCCCGGTCTTTCATCTCTTTTCGCAGTGCTTTATATTCCTGCGAGTTTCCCTGGACCGCTCTGCCGGCAATATACAGGAGCGTCACGTTGTCTGCTTCCGCTTCCGGGATCTGTTCATACCGGCAGACCGTACGGGCGTCCAGGCCCTCCCGCATGTTGTAGATTCCCCAGTATTCGTCGTTCAGGTACACATGGACCGGCTGCCACGCCAGGGTCAGCAGGTGCGCGTCCGTATACTTTTCGACCAGCCGGTTCTGCACTCCGTCCGCCACCCGGGTGAACAGGCAGTCGTTCCCCGAGTTCCGGAGAACGAGCGACGGGTAGGAGATCGCTGTCCGGTCAATGAAGACCGGATACTCAAAGGCGCCGTCCAGCGCCTCGACCCGCAGGGCCTTCTGCGGCATGTCCATGGCATAAGAGTCGTCCCCATCCAGCTGCAGGCGGATCCGGTCCCGGAACAGCACCGCGCCGGATTCGCTCCGGAATACCAGTTCGCCTTCTGTGCTGACATCGTTGTCATAAGCCATACGGTACACAGCATACTGGAACGGAAGCTGTGATTTGTCGATCCGTTTGCCTTCCGCCAGGATCCCGTTATCCTCATTCCACAGGGCGTTGGGATCCGCATAGAGATCGATCCGCTCCAGGGGCATCTGCGCCTCCCGGTCGGCATAGGCCGCGGGCAGGCTTTCCGGGTCCAGCGACGCGGTCACGGATTCGCTCACGGCCGGTTCGGACACGACATCCGGCGAGTTTATCCGGTTGAACAGGCTTCCGTTGCGGAAAGCCGCCCAGACCCCCGCGAAAAGAACCGCTGCGGCGCAGAAGGCCAGCACGGGTTTCCACCGCCGGGAGCCGGGCTTCCGTGCGGCAGGAGAGATTGCAGTCATCAGGATACGTTCCTCCTTTTCCGTCTTTTCCAGGATCTCATTCTTCGCGGAAGGGAGCCTGTCCAGCCAGGCAAGGCTGTCCCGGACCGCGTCGCGGATCGTTTCCTGTGCTTTCCGTTCATCCATTGGGTTCTTCTCTCCCTTCCAGTTCACTCTTCAGCAGGACGCAGGCTTTCCGGCATCTCCTGGACACCGCGGAAGGCGTGATCCCCAGGATCCCGGCCGCCTCCCGGATGTCGTATCCCTGGACATACCGCAGCGTCACCGCTTCCATGTACTTCCGCGGCAGGTTCATGACCGCCGCCGTCAATGCCGCGCGCGTCCCGTCCGGCTGTTCCGCCGCTGCCTGCAGGTCCTCCGGCCGGACATACCGGTTGATGTGCCTCGTCCAGGAGGACCGGAGGTAATCCCGGCAGACGTTCACCGCGATCCGCGCGAGCCAGCTCTTTTCCTTTTCTTCCTCCCGGAGGCTGTCCAGGTGCGTCCAGGCCTTCAGGAAGGTATCCTGCACCGCGTCCCTGGCCAGGTCCGCGTCATGCAGGTACACATAGCAGATCCGCAGCAGATCCTTTTCATACCGGCGGATCAGGAGGGTAAGCCTGTCCCTTTTCCGGGAATCCTTTCCCTGAATCCCTGTCACTGACTTCACCTCCTGTTTATATGACGGACCAGGGCGCCAAAATTTGACCGCTCCGGTAAATTTTCTTTTTGTTTTTCCGCACAAAAAAATCCGGGCAGGAGGTATCTCCTGCCCGGCCGGGCTTTGCTTATCCGTTCTTCAGCATCCATTCCGCTTTCGTAATCTCCATCTCGATCACGTTCCACGGATCCTTTTCCGTGATCCCCGCGTCGCTGAAACCGACCTTCCGGTAGCAGGCATGCGCGGGCGTATTGTTTTCGAACACCCCGATCGAGACGGCTTCCGCGCCCAGGATCTCAAAGGCGGCCTTCAGCCCGGCGCGCAGCATTTCCGCCCCGTATCCTTTTCCGCGCATTGCGCTGTCGATGACCACCCAGCCGAAACGGAGCATCCGTTTGTCCCCGTTGAGGTACCGCATGATGAAATGGCCTACCACGCCGTTCTCATCGTCAAAGGCGATCCAGGGGTAGAAATTGTCCGGCTCCGCGCAGTTTCCGTTCTCCTGCGTATATTTCCGGTCGATCGTCTCCGCGTCGAGCGGGAATTCTCCGATCAGCTTTCCGCCCCACTTCAGGTATACATCCCTGTCCTGTACCCACCCGACGATCTTTTCGGCATCGCAGCGCTTGTACGGCCTCAGTCTCAGCATATCCACACCTCCGTTATCCTTCAATGATCTTCCGGATATCGTCCCAGCCGCGGCACCGGCGGTAGTTGCTGCCCGGGAAGGCCGCTTCCCGGTTCCACGGCCGGTCAAAGACCAGCACCTGCAGCTCCGGCAGGGGATCGAAGAACCGGAAGGCCGATGGCGAATCCTCCACCGCGTAGTCAAACTTCATCCGGTAGAAATCATCCAGGTCCAGGCAGTATTCATTTTCCTTCCGGTGGCTTTCCCGGCCGTACTTGTCCAGGAAATACATCCGGATATCCTCCAGCCCGTGACGGTCAAGCCACAGGCGGGACGGCTCCCGGGAGCTGAACGGGCGGCCGGTGACCACCGACACCTCATGGCCCCTGCGCGTCAGTTCATGGATCGTCTCCGACGCCCCGGGCACCTCCCCATAGGACAACAGCCGGTCCGGATCGTGGCCTTCGGCCAGCAGCTTCGCGTACTGTTCGTCCGTCAGGCTGAAGGCCTTCTGGAGATTGAAGAACCGCATCTCCTCATAGGGAACATGGACCCCGAACAGTTCCGCCGCCAGATCGGAAAAGCCCCTTGCGGACTCGCTCAGGCAGTCGTCAAAATCCACATAGATCCTCATGGCGTCCTCCACCCTTCCGTTTCGTGATCCGGCGCTCATTCCAGCCGCATGTCAAAAGCCTTCTTGGACTCCCCGTCAAACCCTATGCGCTCATAGAAGCGGTGCGCTTCCGCCCGGGTTTTTCCGCTCTGCAGGATGACTTTGTAGCAGCGGCGTTCTTTCGCGAAACCGACCGCCATGCCGATCACCCGGGAACCCAGGCCGCGGTTCCGGTATTTCCTGTCCGTGACGACGTTTTCGATGAAGCAGATCCCCCGGCATCCCCTCGTCAGGTTCGGGATGATCACCGCGTAGCAGGTCGAAACGACCTTCCCGTCCTCCACGGCGCCGAAGTACCGGATATCTGGATTCTTTTCGATCTCCTTCCAGGCGGCTTCGCAGGCCTCCGCGGACAGCCCGTCCTTCGGGTCCAGCTGCTGATACAGTTCCAGCAGGGATCCAAGGTCGGATCCTGTCAGTGTCCTGAATTCCATTCCGTTGAACCCCCTGTATATTCTGTCAGTTTCCAGGCCCTTCCATCCAGCCGGCAAAATCGATGTCCGCCGTCTGGTAGTGCTCGATCCGGTCCAGGCATTCCCGTACCTTCTCCGGATCGTTTCCGGCCTCCTGCAGGTCGCAGACCCTGGTGTACCACAGCGGCTTCAGGCACCGGTAGAGCGGCAGCGCCGCTTTTTTCTCGTCCTCATTGAAATCATAGGTTTCGCTGGCAACGCGCAGCGCCTCGCGGATCAGGCCGATCTCCTTCTCAAAATCGTCGAAGTTCTCGCGCATCAGGTAGTTCAGGAAAACCTCTTTTCCGCAGAGGTTGAAGTCACAGACGCCTTTGAAATTCCCGTCCTCGTCCACCAGCAGGTTCGTGGAGTTCAGGTCCGCCTGGAAAACGGAGGTCGGGAGCTTCCGGTACAGTCCTTCCAGGGCCTCCCGGTTTTCGGTCCAGCGGTCCCAGATGCGCCGGACCTGTTCCGCGAACTCCCCGGGCAGGGCCTCGGCGGTCTTCTTCCATTCCAGGGCGTTCCCCATCACTTCATCCGTCTCGTCGGAAGGCTCGAACGTGTCGTACAGGCACCACGCGGACGGATACTCCGTATAATCCAGCCGCTTCGCCGCAATCTTTGCGGTCATGGTCCAGATGTCCCGCAGGTACCGGCCGGTGTCTGCGTTCTGCGTGTCCGCGTCCCCGGATATCCGTTCCTCAAAGGAGCCGTATTTCGAAAATTCCTCGGCATAGGCGACGCAGTCCCGGTCTTTATAGCGGATTACGGGGAATCCGCCGTTTTTGTCACAAAAGATCTTCGGGCAGTAATATCCCAGGCTGCGGTACTCGTCGACCGTCCTTGCCCACATGCGGATTTTCTCCGGGAAGGTAAACTCATTGGCCGTGATCTTCAGGACGATCCGGTTTCCTTCCGCGGTCCCGATGATATACGTATTCCTGAAATCCTCTTCTCCGCGGCTGGTGTCGATAAGCTCCGCGGAGACCGGCGTTTCATCCAGGAAAAGCGAAAAAATGTCAATAATCTCCTGGTCAACAGGACGGGTCTGTTCGTTCATGCTGTTCCTCCGAATATGATACGGCTCCTCCATTATAGAGGGTCCCTTCATGAAAATAAAGCCTGCAGCGCAGGCTTTATTCCCGGTCACCGTATTTTTTTCCTTCTCACACCGGGACGATCTTCCGGTCCCGGATCACCAGGCGGTCCGTCGCCACGGCGTCCACAAAGGTTTCGTCGTGCGAGGCGAAAAGCATGGTTCCCTCATACTCCCGGAAAAGCCGTTCCAGCGCTTCCACGGAAGGGATGTCCAGGTAGTTCGTCGGTTCGTCCAGGATCAGCACGTTCGCTGGACTGGTGAACAGCCGCGCGAAGCACAGGCGGATCTTTTCCCCGCCGGACAGGACGCGCACCGGTTTCCGGATATCCCGGGCGGAGAAGAGCAGCTGGGCCAGGACGCTCCGGACGACGCCCTCCTTCTGGACGCTGTCCCGCATCACGTTCTCCAGCACCGTGTCGTCCTCCCGCAGGCCGGACAGGTCCTGGTGGAAAAACCCGAGGCGGGCTTTGGGAACGGACCGGATCAGGTCACCCTCCCGGATCAGGCGGAACAGCGTGGTCTTGCCCGCGCCGTTCGGCCCGAGGACCGCCGTCCGGCTGCCGCGCAGCAGCCGGAAAACGGTATCGTCAAAGACAGCCTTTCCGTTCGGGTAGGCGAAAGAGAGGCTTTCCGCCTCGAGGATGATCCGGTTCTGCGGCGGATCCGTCAGCCGGAAGTCCGGCCGGATCACGGGGATCTCCCTGGGTTTTTCCTTTACTTCCATATGGTCCATCCGCTGCTGGATGTTCCGGGCGCTGCGCTCGAGCATCTGCGCCTTGCTGGCCGCGCTGCGGTGCGTGGCGGTGAATTCCTGCACCTTGATGTCGCTGCTGCTCTTTCCCTTCGGCTTCCTGGCCACCTGCCGGGCCTTTTCCTTTTTCTCCCGGTACACCTTTTTCAGGCGCCCGATCTCTTCCGTATACTGTTCGTATTCCGTCATCGCCCGGGCCCGGGCCTGCTGCTTCTGCAGGACATAATCGTCGTAGTTGCCGTCGTATTCACGCACAGCACCCTGCTCGATCTCCAGGATCCGGGTGCACTGGTGGTTCAGCAGCGTCCGGTCGTGGCTGATCAGCACCAGGGTCCGGACGTTCCCGAGCCGCTCGTCCAGCAGGCGGATGCCCTCCCGGTCCAGGTTGCTCGTGGGTTCGTCCAGCAGCAGGAATGCCCGGTCCGCGCTGAACACTTCCGCCAGGCGCAGGCGTTCCGCCTCGCCGCCGCTGACCGTCTCCTGCCCCTGCAGGGTGTTGACCCCCATGCGGCTGAGCGCCTCCGGGGAGGCGTCGCTTTCCCCGGCGTCCGCGAACTGGCGGAAATGGAACGGCTTGCAGAACCGCTTCACCGTTCCCTCCTCCGGCTGCAGCTCACCGCTGAGCAGGCGCAGCAGCGTCGTTTTGCCCGCGCCGTTCATGCCGACCAGGCCGATCCGGTCGCCTTCATAGATGCGCAGTCGTTCCAGGTCGAAGAGCTTCCGCTCCCCGAACGATATGGAGATATTGTCTGCCGACAGATAAAGATTTGCGTTCATAAAAAATCCCTCCTTGCGCGCAGGGAGGGATCGACAGGACAAAGCAAAGCTATACCCGCAGCGGGCACAGCAAACACAGTATCCGGCAACCTCTCCATGCACAGAAAACACACCCTTTTGCAGGGCTGATCTTCAGTGACGGAAAAGTTACCAGATAAACATCGTTCGCATGCCACCTTTGCATTAAGATGGACTCAGTATATCGGAGCCGCGCCCGCCTGTCAATGCGGTCCGCGTTTCTCCCCCGGACTTTCTGTGGTACAATGAACCCACAGCCTGAAAAGCAGAAAGGAACCAACGCTATGAGCAACCCTGTGACAGCTCCGGTCATCCGGCCGGAAACGGAAAAGGACTACCGTGCCGTGGAGGAAATGACCCGCGAAGCCTTCTGGAACGTCTATAAGCCCGGCGCGGACGAGCATTATCTTGTCCATGCCATGCGCAGCCATCCCGATTTCATTCCCGCCCTCGCTTTCGTAGCGGAGCTGGACGGCCGGATCGTCGGCAATATCATGTACACGAAAGCATGGCTGGAGGACGAAGAAGGAAACCGGAAGGAGATCCTGACCTTCGGTCCGCTTACCGTCGCCCGGGAGTACCAGCGGCGGAAGGTCGGCAAAGCCCTCATTGAGCATTCCTTCGGGGCCGCCCGCGGCATGGGATACGACACGGTCGCCATCTTCGGCAATCCCGGCAACTATGTCAGCCGGGGCTTTGTCAGCTGCAAAAAAATGCATGTCAGCCTGGGACCGCGGGATAACTTCCCGACCGCGCTCCTGGTCTGCGAGCTGGTTCCCGGCGCTCTGGAAGGCAAAAAATGGGGCTTCATCAGCAGCACCGCCGCCGACTGCTGCGACGATACCGCCGCGGTGGAGGCGTTCGACACGTCCTTCCCGCCGAAGGAAAAGAAGTGGATGCCGAGCCAGGAGGAATTCTATATCTACTGCCATTCCTCCGTGGTCCGGTAACACCCGGATCTTCCTTCCCGAAAGATCTTCCGTCATTTCTCCGGAAAAAATATGATTTCCCTGTAAGATTTCCTTTTCGTGCGCGTCCAATAAAGTGAAAGGGGGGAGCGATCCGATGGAAACCGGTTCCTTTGACCAGGTCTACCGGGCATACTTTGATCCGGTATACCGCTATGTGCTCTCCCTTTCCGGAGATCCGCACACCGCCGAGGAAATCACCCAGGAAGCCTTTTTCAAGGCCATGCGGTCCCTGGACCAGTTCAAGGGCAACTGCAGCCTGAAGACCTGGCTGTGCGGCATCGCGAAGAACACCTGGCTCTCCTCACAGCGGAAAAAGAAACCGCAGCCGATGGAGGACGCGGCAGAGCTTCCGGATCCTGCCGCGGGCCCGGAGGAATCCATCGTCAGCCGGGACGAAAGCATGCGCGTCCACCGGCTGCTGCACCGCCTGGAGGAACCGTACCGCGAGGTCTTCACCCTGCGGACCCTGGGGCAGCTCAGCTACCGGGATATCGGCGACCTCTTCGGCAAATCGGAAAACTGGGCCTGCGTGGTGTACCACCGGGCCCGGGCGAAACTGAAGGAAGGAATGGAGGCATGACCGTGAAACTGCCGTGCTCTGTCGTCAGGGATCTTCTTCCCCTGTACGCGGAAAAAATGATTGAAACCGAAACGCAGGAACTGGTGGACGAACACCTGGCGGACTGCCCGGAATGCCGGGCAAAGCTGTCCGGGATTGAAACCGGGACCGGAACGGAAACCCCTGTCGATACCGCGAAGCCGCTGGCATCGCTGAAAAAGCAAATCCGGAGGCGGCGCTGGTTCGCCGCCCTGATCGCCGGTCTGCTGGTCTTCATCTGCGTCTTTACATATTTCTACCATGCCGACGATTTTGTGCTGGTCCCCTGGGCTGAGGGACTGATCAACGTGAAGGGTGTTGAAGCGCGAGCTTATGAGGACCTGTACGAAGGACAGGGCCAGTCTGGTCAGCATGAACCCATGGTGGACGCGCTGATCCTGGAAATAGACAGCCGGATCAACGGATACGAGGAATCGGCATTTGTGGACGATGACGGTACCAGGACGGTGCTCCTGTCGTGCTGGAGCACGAAATCGGATTTTCCCGTTCCCGGGAAAAAAAGGGATTATACCGAACAGGCTTACTGCCCGGTACCGGACCGGCTGATCTACACCTGCGAAGGCACGTCGCATCTCCTGTACGGGAAACCGATGAACGGCGGCGTCGTAACCCTGCCGCGCCTGGCGCTGGCCGCGTACCTGCTGGCCGCCCTCGGCCTGGCCGCCATCCTGGGACTTCTCTGGTTCCTGTTCCGCAGGAAGGAACGGAGCTGGATTCCCCGCCAGCTGTTCTTCGCTCCCGCATCCTACGCAGCCACGCACTTCCTGATCCTGGGATTCCGTACGCGGAGCTTCTTCCTGGAGCGTGATCTCTTCAGCATCCTGCTGCTCACGTTCTGCGTCTATGCCCTGCTTACCCTGGCCTGGCAGGTCTGGCTGCACCGGAAAGCCACTGTATAACGAAACATCCCCTTCGGGTGTAAGCCCGAAGGGGAATTCCTTTTTTATTTCACACACCAGCAGCCTTCCGCCATATAGCGTTCCACCGTCCGGTCGCTCCAGACGTGTGCTTCGATATACCGCTCCGGGCCGTGCTTCCCGTCGTCATTCCAGTCCTGCGGCAGGCCGTATTTCCGGATAATCTCCCCGATCTCATCGTATGTATACAGCTTCTTCCGGTATTCCCTGCCGTCGTTTACCCGGTCGCTGAAGGTCGGCATTGAATCACCGTAGGTAAACGATACGGTCCGCAGGTCGAACTCCTCCGCCGGGATCCGGAGATAGGCGGGCTGCTCATACCAGGAGTACAGCCACGGGCTGAACCCGACCACCATGTAGTGCGGGCTTTCGATTTCGGTCTTCCCGCCCTTTGCCATGAATTCCCGCCGCAGGAGCGCCTCGGTGCCGCGACGTTTTTCCACATACAGGGCATCCCGCTGCGCGCACATGGATTCCGGCCGCTCCTCCCGGATCTTCTCCAGGAGCTCCTTCGCCTCCTCCGGTGCGATCCTGCTCAGGCTCCTGAACGGGCCTGTCCGGCGGTCAAAAAAGTGGTACAGGTACATGTTCTTCTCCGTTATCCCAGCAGTCCCGGCTTTTGTGAACAGTTTTTCTCCCTGAACTGCCGCGTCAGCCGTTCTCCAGCGAAAACTCGATCTCGTCCAGTTTATCCGTAATCACGTTCCTCCGGCCGGTTTCCCGGAAGCCCTCCCGGCGGTACAGGCGCTCCGCGTCTTTGTTGTTTTCGAGGATCCAGAGCACCGGAACACCGTCGCACTGCCGGATGGCGTAATGCAGCAGGCGGGTGCCGTATCCCCGGTTCTGGTATTCCGGAAGGATATACAGGTCCTCGATCAGGCTGCCGGTCACGGACACGATGCCGACCGGTTCGTCTTCCGTAAGCATGAAAACCCGGGCGCCATGGTCCATCTTGTCCCGCAGGTATTCTTCCTGGTGCTCCGGCGTATGCAGCGCGATGAATTCCGGCGTGCAGAACGAGCGGTGCGACTCCTGCCAGGAAACCGAATGAATCCTCGCTACTTCCCGGAGACCGGATCGGCTGACCTCTGTAATCATAATTCTTTCTCCGTTTCAGGCTTTTTCGCGGCACAGGACGCTCCAGGCGCCGAAGAAATACCGGATCCCCCTGCCCGCGTCGTTCTCGAAGGGCTCGCCCACGGCCGTTCCCGCGACGACCTGCTCCATCCCGGCAATCATGTTGTCCAGCTTGTCCGTCGTCAGCGGAACATAGCTGAAATGCCCGTCATAGATCCGTTCGATCCCGGCTTCCGTCAGCACGTCCCGCGCGTGCCGCAGCGACGCCAGGTACACTTCCGGCGGCAGCGATTCATCCAGGAACAGCCACAGGTTTTCGATGATCGCGTCCCCGGAATAGCAGATTTTCTCTGCCCGGTCCAGCAGGAGGATGCTCCCCGCCGTATGGCCCGGGATCTCAACGACCTCAAGCTTTTTCCCGCCCAGGTCGATCACATCCCCTTCGCGGAGATCCTCCGCCTGCGGAAAGCGCAGGGATTCAGGATCGACGCCCTTCAGGAATTCGCCGTACTGCTCCCGCACCGCCGGGTCCCTGAACATCTGCGTGAATCCCTCGACCGTCCCCTCATACAGCGGCCGGTCCGCCGGATGCATATACACCCGGCCGTTCCCGCCGTCATAAAACCGCTGGTTTCCGAGCACATGGTCGCTGTGCCCGTGGGTATTGACCACCGTCACCGGCAGGTGTCCCAGCTGCTCGGCGATCTCCTTCAGGTCGCCCAGGCCAAAGGCCGTGTCGATCAGGCAGGCCTTTTCCGTCCCGCAGACCAGGTACATTGTCGCCGTCCGCTGCTCATAGATCTTGAACGCGCCCGGCGCGATCCCTTCGATGTAGTAAATGCCGTATTGCTGCTCTGCCATTTTCCTGTTCTCCTTTTTTATAAGGGTTTTCCCGCCAGCTTTTTCTTTTTCAGTGATCCGTGATCCGCAGGTCGATCCCTTCCCCGTTCGCGGACAGTTTCACGCGGCCGCCGACCGGGAAGGAGATCATCGGGAAGACATGCCCGAAGTCCGTACCGAAAACCACCGGGATCCCCGCGGACACCTTTCCTTTGACGATCGCCCGGATCGTATCCTCCGTCAGCCTGCAGCTTTCATCGAACCGGCCGAAGACAATCCCCCGGACCGATTCCGCGCCGCTCACCTGGAGCAGCGACTGCAGGTTGCGGTCAAATTCGTACGGGAAGTAATCCCCCATGATATTGTCGTCCTCGATGAACAGGATCTTGTCCCGGAGATCCGGCATATACAGCGTTCCCTGCAGGAGATTCAGCGTGCACAGGTTGCCGCCGACGATCTCTCCTTCGCAAGTTCCTTCCTGCAGGACTGTATAACTCCCGGCCGTTTCCGAAGGTGTTACAGAAATCGGGTCTTCATTCATCAGGCAGGCCGTCAGGTATTTATGCGTGTATTCCCGCTCCCGCAGGAAGCCGAGCGCGGCGAGGTGCGGCGCGTGGTAGGTTACCAGTCCCGTCCGTGCGTACACAGCGTTCAGCAGCGCTGTGATGTCCGAATACCCGCAGAGGATCTTCGGGTTCGCCCGGATCAGGTCATAGTCGATGTACGGCAGGATCTGGTTGACGTTGAATCCCCCGATGCAGGCCATCACCGCCTTGACGTCCGGATCCGCGAACGCCTCGTGCAGGTCCGCTGCCCGGGACTCCACCGATGAGGAGGAGAAGGAATCCATCTCCCGGCAGTTCGTCGAATACGTCACCCTGAACCCGTTTTCGTCCAGGTACGCGAGGGAACGCTCCAGCACGTCCGTCCGCACCCTCGTCAGGCTGCCCGACGGCGCGATGATCCGGATCTCATCGCCCTTCTTCAGTTTCGGAGGAATCATTCACTTCACCGTCCTTCCGTTTCCCCGTACACTTTTTCCAGAATAATCGCGTCGGCCTTTTTCCCGCCGGCCGTATACGCGCCTTCCGTCCTTTTCACTTCCGCAAAGCCCAGCTTCCGGGCGCATCCCAGCATCCGTTCGTTACCGCTCCAGGTTTCCAGCAGGAAACGGTCCTCCCCGAAGCGCCGGTAGTATTCCATGAAGGCCGTCAGCGCCGCGGCGCCGATCCCCCGGCCGCGGAATTCCTTCTCGCAGATCTCGATGCCCAGGGCCCGGACTGCCGAACCCTCCGGGAAATAGGAGGACACCAGCCCGATATGGCGTCCGCCCGCCTCGATCTCCAGGCGCCAGCGGACCGAATCCTCCTTCAGGCCGGCCATGATCCCTTCCATCTCCCGGCGCAGCTCCTCCGGATCCACGGGTTCAAGGGTTCCCCACGGCGTATCCGCATAAAACCAGTCTGTGTCCGTGTTCATCCAGCGGATCTCGTCTTCGATATCCGAAGCCCGGGTATCCCGTAAAATCACTTCACCCTGCGTGATCTGCATCTTCATCTCCATGATTCCGACTGTTCTTTTGTCTGTACCGTGCGGTGAGGACCGCCGGAATGCTGCCGGGTCCCATCATACCATAAAGTTCCGGCGGAATGAAGGAATTGTTACATCGTTTCGCGGGAAGTCAGTCCTTTTTTGCGTTTTTTTGCGGATTAAAGGAATCGGTCATTCTCTGGCGAAAAGAAAAACAGAAGGGACTCCGCTTCGGCGGAAACAGATCGACAGGATGAATACTGAACCGTCAGTCCGCAGCCGCCTGCCGCGGGCCGGGAGGAATGATTCGTGAAAAAAACGAAGCCGTTCAAACTTGTCCTTCCCATGCTGGTATTGTTTATCGGCGTGGGACTTCTGAGCATGGGACTCCAGACCTTCGTGATGGACAGGATCAATAATGAATCCCTGCGCAATTACCAGGAGGCGCTGATTGAATCCCGGAAAACGGAGACAGCTTCCCTCGCGCAGGTGGTCAGCAACGATATCAGCGCATTCCGCAGCCAGATTTACACGCTGTATTCCGGCACCCAGTTCAAGCGTCTGAAAACCTCCATGGCGGAAGGAATCATCGCCAGCCGTTACCTGCAGGACTGCGTATATATGTGGTCCGAATTGAAAATGCGCATCTTTGACAACCGGCTGCTCAGTGAGATATCCCTGTATATGACAGATTCCGGGCGCAAGGTGACAACGGGCTCCGTCGTCAGGACCGACGAAGCGGAAACAGAACTGCTGGAAAGGATTATCGCACAGTCCGACAGCATGGCGCTGATTGACGGAAACCTGTATCTGTGGGTACCCCAGTTCCTGGACAAAAACAAAAGCATGGATAACATGGGCTGCATCGCTGTGGGCCTTGTCACCAGCAATACCGCCAGCCGCTACCTGCACCAGTTCAGCACGGACGTATCCGATGCGGGACTGATGATGCTGTATGCCGATGAAAGCGGGATCCGTCCGATATCACAGCTGAAACAGCCGGCTCTCCCGGAGCAGCTGATCGCGGATGCCGGCATCGGCGCGGAGCGGATGAACGGATATGCCATTCTGCCGGATGAAAGCCAGTCCCTTCTGATGACCTGGGCCCAGGTAGGAAACCTGCCGGTCATCTTCTGCGAATGGAGGCCGATGGGGACGCTGGACGGCAAGATGTCGCTGTACCACTCGCACCTGATGATTTATTACGTGCTGGTGCTTCTTCTGACGCTGCTGCTAATGCTGATGCTTTATGCCATTGTCCGCACTCCCCTCCGCAGGCTGCGCATGGCGCTCAAGGCGGTAGAAAAAGGAAACCTGGACCAGCGCCTTCCGCGGACGATGATCTCGGATTTCCAGTATGTGAACGATCAGTTCAACGCCATGGGTACGCGGCTGGAAGACCTGGTTGACCGGGAGTACAAGCTGCATCTGCTTCACATGAGGGCAGAGCTTCGCCAGCTGCAGTACCAGATCAACCCCCATTTCCTCTACAACACCTACTTTACCCTGCGTGCGCTCCTGGAGGAGGAAGAAACAGAACAGGCATCCGTCTTCGCGGACCTGCTTGGCCGCTACCTGAAATATGCGACTTCATCCGAGCGGGAGTATGCAACGCTGGATGAGGAAATCCGGCATGCGAAAAACTATGCCGAAATCCAGCAGATACGCTTTTCCCAGAGGGTGAACCTGCAATGGGAGATTGATCCGGAGCGCCACCATGACCTAAAGGTTCCCAAGCTGATCCTCCAGCCCCTGATCGAAAACGCCTTTGAGCACGGACTGAAGCGCGTGCTGGAAGGCGGGATCATCCGCGTTTCGCTGGAGGAGGCGGACGGCGTGATCATTCATGTGGAAGATAACGGCCGGACCCTGACCGACGAAAGGCTGGAGGAACTGGCCGCCCGCCTGCAGCAGAACAGCCAGCAGGACGGGGAAGACTGTGTGGCACTGCTGAATATTCACAGGCGTCTCCGGATCCTTTTCGGCGATCAGAGCGGACTGACCGTCTCGCGCAGTGACCTGGGAGGCCTGAAAACGACCGTGACGATTCGTGGAGAAATGATCGATGTATAGAATGCTTGTTGTGGATGACGAGCCGCTGATCGTGAATTCGCTGTGCAGCTCGATCGAACAGAATTTTGATGTGGAACTGTACAGGGCCAATTCCGCGTTCAATGCCATGACCCTGCTGCAGAAAATGCGTTTTGACGTGGTCATCACCGACATCTCCATGCCGGTGATGAACGGGCTTGAACTGCTGAAATGGATCCGCGGCGTCTGGCCGCAGTGCTATGTCCTCCTGCTGACCGCGTATGATAAATTCGATTACGCCTATGAATCGATGAAATACGACCGTGTCCAGTATATCCTGAAGGTGGAGAGCTATGCAGTGATCCATCAGAGCATCCAGAATATCCTGGATAAGCTGGATGACGAAAAGAAGCAGGAACAGGCCTTTATCCAGCTCGGTTCGTATATGGAGCAGATGAAGCCCCTGATGAAAGCCGATATGGCTTCCCGCTTGCTGCGTTTCGGCGTTCCGCTTCCCGGGCAGGACCTGCTGGACAGTGTCGGTTTTGATATCCGCAGGGAAGAGGAAACCTGCATCGTCGTAGGCATGCCCGGCGACAATTCGCCGCTGTATGTATCGACGGTCTTTTCCGAGGTAGCCGCCCTGTCGATGAACCGGCTTTCCCGCAGGGACCTTCGCGCTGAATGCGTACCGGTAGGTTCCTATATCGTCTGGTTCCTGCAGCGCTGCAGCGCGGAAGCCGGGGATGAAGCGACCTGGACAGCCGTCCTGTGCGACGCCTTTGAAGAGCTGCCGGACGTGCTGGAAGAGAAAAACGATATGAGGCTGATGCTGGCGACAGACGCCTGTATGCATCCGGCGGACGACCTGAAAAATATCTTCACGCGCCTGACCACCGTCCTGGAGCAGGAACGCAACGAAAGCGGCATGCGGATCCTCCCGCCCGGGGAGGATCCGCCGGCGGCTGTCGCTCCCGGGCTGGACATGGATCAGGTCATGCTCCTGTGGGAAGCCCTGAAAACCGGGGAGCAGGAAGATTTCCGCCGGATGCTGTCAGAAGGGATCCGGCATCTGGCTGTCGTAACGGATATTACGCAGACGCTGCCTTCCGCCACGATCTCCGCCGTGACATTCCTCTATATGAGTGCGGCCGGACTATACGGGCTCAGCGATAAAAACGTTTCCCCGGAGATACGAGGGCTGGGCCATCTTTCCGGGCAGCAGTGGATCACCGGGATCCTGAACGCGTTTGACCGGATCTTTGAGGAAAAGCAGCAGCTCCGGCAGTCGGGCGACGCCGGCATTGCGGAAGCTGTACGGGTATACGTGGCCGAGCATTTCACGGAGGATATCCACCTGACCACCCTGGCGGAGCACTTTCATTACAGCCCGTCCTACCTCTCAAGACTGTACAAAAAGATGACGGGTGATAACCTGACCGGCGCGATCAACAACCAGCGGATCGTGCATGCAAGGTCCCTCCTGGAGCACACCGCCCTTCCCGTCGGGGAAGTGGCCCGCCAGTCCGGTTTCTACTCCACAAAGTATTTCCTGCAGCTCTTTAAGAAAAAAACAGGTATGACGCCCAGCCAGTACCGCAAAAATACTGACTAAATGGTCGGTATTTTTGCTGTCCGGATTCAACACGACAAAATCACGGGCGGAAAAACCGTTATTCAGCCTTGAAGAACTCCTCCGGATCAGGATAATTATAGACAGATGATCTGTACAGGTCCCTTTCTGAACAACTTTATTACCAGACAAAGACGAGGAGGAGACGATCGTATGAAGAAACTGTTCAGCATGATCCTGGCTTTATGCCTGCTGCTGTCAGCCTTTGCCGCGTTTGCCGACGATGTGGATTACAAAGCGGATTACGCGGCCAAGATTACGAAACTGGCCGACAGCATGCGCGCTTATTATGAAGCCAGCGGGGAAAGCGACAAGATTGCACCGTATGCTGAGCCGCTCCCCATTCACATGGTAAGCCGCTACAATTCCGGCATGCAGGATGCGATGAGCATCTTCACTAACAAGTATGGCGAATCATGGGATGTCAACCGCTATACCGAGCTCTACAAAAACCTGTTCAATGTCGACGTAACCTTCGACTGGTGGGTCGCGGAAGACCAGTATGAACAGAAGCTGCGCCTGGACATGTCCTCCGGCGACCTGCCCGACGTGTTCTTCGTCACCACGCAGGAAGACCTGCTGCAGCTGGTAGAAAACGACCTGATCTGGGACCTGACCGACCTGTACGACACCTGGGCTTCCGACATGGATAAAGCTAACTGGGAGTCCGACAACCGTATCACCCTGAACACCTGCACCTTTGACGGAAAACTGTACGCTTTGCCGGCAAGCCTTCCGGACACGGACTTGTTCTCCTACATCTGGGTCCGCAAGGACTGGCTGGACAAGCTGAACCTGGAGATCCCGAAAACCCTGGCTGAACTGAAGGACGTCATGAAAGCCTTCATGGCAGCCGACTTCGACGGAAACGGCATTGACGATACCATCGGCCTGGGCATGGACAAAGACCTGTATTACCCGATCCGCGGTATCTTCTCCGCCTACGGCGGCTATCCGGAATTCTGGACGGATGTGGACGGCAGCCTGGTATGGGGCGGTATTACCGACGGCACCAAAAATGCCCTGGGCTTCCTGGCAGAGCTCTACAAAGAGGGCTTCATGGATCCTGAGTTCATCACCAAGACCGAAACCGATATGCTGGAAACACCCAAGAGCGGCAGGTGCGGCGTTATGTACGGCGGCCACTGGCTGGGCATGCAGTGGGGCGACGTGCATGAAGTGGATCCCGAGTCCAACTGGATCTGCATCCCCCTGCCCACGGTCAATGAAGGCGATGAGATCGTACAGCAGGTGCTGCAGCCGTACTGCTACAGCTGGACGGTTGTGAACAAAAAGTGCGAGCATCCCGAAGTCGCATTCAAAATGTTTGCCGCGTCTGACTTTGCCTTCTACGGCGAGGATTCCGGCTGGTGGATCTACGACGAAAACGTGGAATTCATGTTCTCCCCGGTGCATGTATGCTGCAGCGGCTGGGAAAACCTGAATGCATGGCTCGCAATCCTGGATGTATACCAGACCGGCGATACAAGCCTGCTGCATTTCAACGGCCAGGCCTACTGGGAAAAGCTCAACGGCGAATTCGGCTATGAGTGGGGCCTGATGTTCGGCGACGCTTCCAAACAGGATGGTATCGCCATGTCCGTCATGAAAGAGGCCTATGATGCCGGCAAGATCATTTATGAACCGTATCAGGGCGTACAGTCCACCTATATGCAGGACCACTGGAGCACCATCCGGGATGAACAGTTGATTGCCTTTACAAAGATTATTATCGGCGAAGTCCCGCTGGATGAAGGTTTCGACGCCTGGCGCGCCTCCTTCTCCGCAATGGGCGGCGACAAGATCACCGAGGAAGTCAACGAATGGTACGCTGCCCAGAAAGCGGCTGAATAATCAGGAAAAAAACAAATGACGCGGCGTGCCGGGCCCGTCCCGGCATGCCGCGTTCAGAATTCTGCGCCGGCAGCGCTGAAAGGAGTTTGTCCGCATGACTGTAAAACCCGCTGCAGTGCGGCGCCGGGTAAAACCGCGCCATCACCTTCGCCGTGAACTGCCGCTGCACCTGATGCTGCTTCCGGGCGTGATCCTTTACCTTGTCTTCTGTTATGTCCCGATGGGCGGCCTGGTCATCGCTTTCCAGCGCTTCGTGCCGGCCAAGGGCATGTTCGGCCCGCAGCAATGGGTTGGCCTGGATAACTTCTCCTACATCTTTTCCATGCCCAATACGGCAAACGTCATCCGCAACACCCTGGTCATTGCCGTATGGAAGATTGTCCTGAACCTGGTTGTACCCATCATTGTTTCCCTTATGCTCAATGAAGTTTCCCATAAACGCTTCAAATCGACGGTCCAGACAATCATATACTTTCCGTATTTTATTTCATGGATTGTTTTCGCGGCAATCATGACGGATATCCTGTCCCCCTCCGACGGCATCCTGAACATGCTGATCAAATTGCTGGGCGGGCAGCCCGTCTATTTCCTGGGCAGCAATGAGACATTCCAGCAAACCATCATCTGGACGGACGTGTGGAAGGGCTTCGGGTACGGCACTGTCGTTTACCTGGCGGCCATGACCGGCATCGATCCCAGCCTGTATGAAGCAGCGACCATTGACGGTGCAGGCCGTTTCCAGCAGATGCTCCATGTCACGCTGCCCGGCATTCGTATGGTCATCACCCTCATGATGGTGCTCAGCCTTGGCAACGTGCTCAACGCGGGCTTCGACCAGATTTACAATCTGTACAGTCCGGTCGTCTATGAAACCGGCGATATCCTCGATACGATGGTTTACCGCCTGGGCCTTGAGAACGCCAAGTACGGCCCGGCCGCGGCGGTTGGAATGTTCAAATCCCTGATCTCATGCCTGCTGGTCTCCGTTTCCTACTATGTCGCGATCCGGTTCTTCGACTACCGGCTGTTTTAGGAGGTATTATGAAAATCAAAACCTCCATGAGCAGGAAAGTATTTGTGGTCATCAATACGATGGTCCTTGTACTGCTCGCCGTATCATGCATTATCCCGTTTATCAATATTATCGCTGTGTCCCTGAGTGACCAGATCAGCGTTACTTCCGGCCAGGTGTCGTTCTGGCCCAAGGGCTTCACGCTGGCTTCCTACAATTATATCCTGAGGCGCAGCGCTTTCTGGCAGGCATTCCTGATCGCGATCGAGCGTACGGCACTGGGGACGGCGGTCAACCTTCTCCTGACAACCCTGACAGCTTATCCGCTGAGCAAGAGCAATGACAAGCTGCTGGGACGCAGCGTCTACGCATGGTATTTCTTCATCTGCATGCTCGTCAGCGGCGGTTTGATCCCTGCCTATATCCTGGTCAGCAGCCTTGGCCTGAAAAACACAATCTGGTCCCTGATCCTGCCGGTGGGCATGCCGGTATTCAACCTGGTCCTGATGCTGAATTTCTTCCGGCAGGTCCCCATTGAGCTGGAAGAGGCCGCCCTGGTGGACGGAGCGGGTCATCTGCGCGTGCTCGTGCAGATCTACCTCCCCGTTTCCATTCCCTCCATCGCCACCATTACGCTGTTCTGCATGGTCAACCACTGGAACAGCTGGTTTGACGGCCTGCTGTATATCAACAAGCCCAACCTGGTTCCCCTGCAGACCTACCTGCGCAACGCGATCCTGACCATCTCCGCCAGCGCCGCCGCGCAGCTCGACCCCGAGCTGCAGAAATTCACCTCGGACCGGGCGCTGAAATGTGCGCAGGTAATCATCTCCTGTATTCCGATCCTGTGCGCTTATCCCTTCCTGCAGCGTTTCTTTGTAACCGGCCTGGTCCTCGGCAGCGTCAAGGGATAACAGGAAACGGCAGCGTCATCAAAAAAGCATTTTCGCAGTGACAAGGGGTTTCTTCCTCCCTTCCCCTCTTTCACTGCTTTTTTGTTTTGCTTCCGGCGGGATTGTGGTATGCTGAACAAAACGGGGCAAAGAAGAAGCCTGCCTGAAAAAAGATCACAGAACGGAGGAACACATCATGCCCGGAACGATTGTTGTCGTCAATGCCGGCCCCCGGAAGGGCTGGAATACGGATACCCTGCTTTCGGAGGCCGCCCGGGGGGCGGAATCCGCCGGCGCAGCCATCCAACGGTTCGACCTGTTCCGCCTGGAGCGTTATACCGGCTGCGTTTCCTGTTTCGGCTGTAAAAAGGAAAAGAACAAAGGCCGCTGCGTCCTCCGGGACGGCCTGGCGCCGGTGCTGGACGCCATCCGGGAATCGGACGGCCTGATCATCGGCTCGCCGAATTACCTCAGCGAGATGACCGCGTCCTTCCGCGCGCTGTATGAGCGCCTGATCTTCCAGAACCTGACCTATAACCTGGAGACGCCCTGCTGCAACCCACGTCCCGTCCCGGTGCTGCTCATCATGACCAGCAACGCCCCGGACACCGCCTACCGGAATCTTGTGGAAAACTACCGGCAGACGCTGAGCCGCTTTGTCGGCCCGGCGAAAGCCCTGGTCAGCGGAAACACCCTGCAGCTGAAGGATTACAGCAAGACGGACTGGCCCTGGACCATGTTTGATCCGGAGGAGAAGATAAAACGGCATGAAACCGTCTTCCCGGAGGAGTGCAGGAAAGCCTTTGACCTGGGCGCCGCCCTCTGCCGCGGGGAAACCCCTGCAGGGGAATAAGGACAAGAAGAGCCGACGGGATTTTTCCCGCCGGCTCTTTTCCTTTCCTGCCGGATGTTATTTCAGCTTCAGCCCGTCGCCGAACGCTTTCCCGACGACGTCCCCGACCACACGGTATACGTTGAAGGAGGGATCGAAGATGATCGGGTTCAGCTTGCCCAGGTCCACCCTCCCGTCTGTCAGTATGCTCTCATCCGCCTGGGAGGCAACGATCTCCCCGATCAGGTAGCCGGTCGCCGGATCCCAGGACCGCACCCTGCATTCCAGGGTCAGCGGGTATTCCTCGATGATCGGCGCGTTGACGTGTGCGCTTTTGTGCACATGGCAGCCGGCCTTTTCGATCTTGTTCACTTTGCTGCCGGTCTCCACGCCGAAGTAGTCGGAGATCAGCATGGTGTCCGCCGTACCGAAGGCAACGGTGAAAGCGCCCGTCTTTTCAAAATTTTCCGTGGTCTTGTGCTTTGAGAGCATCAGGGTGATCTCCCCCATGTCGCTCTGCATGCCCCAGGCCGCGTTCATGGCGTTCGGAACGCCGTTTTCGTCATAGGTCCCGATGATGAAGACGCCTTCCGGCGTGATGATGGATTTGCTTCCGGTAAATTCCATGTTTTCTTCCTCCTTTTTCCGTGCGGATCATCCGATCCGTTCCACAAAGTCCGTCATGAAATCAGAGATATGGATCCGCTGCGGGCACACCTGTTCGCAGCTTTGGCAGTGCAGGCAGGACACCGGGCGTTTTTCCTCCGGGATCGCCGCCAGCGCCATCGGGGCGATAAAGGCCATGCCGCCGGCTTCCACCGTCAGCACGTGTTCGTTGTACAGGGCGATCAGCCGCGGGATATCCAGGCCCATGGGGCAGTGGCTCACGCAGTAGTGGCACGCCGTGCAGGGAATGGACTTCCGCGACATCATTTTGTCCGCGATCTTTGCCAGCGCGTCCCATTCCTCTTCGGTCAGCTTCCGTTCCTCTTCGAAGGTCCGGAGGTTCTCCTCCAGCTGGCCGAATGTGGACATGCCGGACAGGATCATTGTCACGCCGGGGACGGACTGCAGAAAGCGAAACGCCCATGCCGGGATCCCTTCATCCGGCCGGAGGGCTTTCAGTGCCGCTTCGGACGCGTCGTCCAGCTTTGCCAGCCTGCCGCCGCGCAGCGGTTCCATCACCCAGATCGGGATGTTCCGTTCGTTCAGCAGGGCCGCCTTTTCCTTTCCGTGCTGGAATTCCCAGTCCAGCCAGTTCAGCTGGATCTGGCAGAACTCCATGTGCTCCCCGTACGCGTCCAGGAAGCGTTTCAGCACGTCCATCTCCCCGTGGCAGGAGAAGCCCAGGTGGCGGATCCGCCTGTTCCGCTTCTGCTCCAGCAGGTACTCCAGGATGCCGAACTTCGGATCCAGGTATTCGTTGATGTTCATCTCGCAGACGTTGTGGAACAGGTAGAAATCGAAATATTCCATCCCCGTCTTTTCCAGCTGCTTTTCGAAGATTTCCTTCACCTTCGGCATATTGCTGACGTCGTACCCGGGGAACTTCGTGGCGATGCAGTAGCTGTCCCGGGGATACCTGCGCAGCGCTTCGCCCATGACCGTTTCGGAGTGCCCGTCATGGTATCCCCACGCGGTATCGTAGTAGTTGATCCCTTTCGCCATGGCTTCATCCACCATGCGGAAGGTCTCCTCCCGGTCGATCCGGTCATCCCGGCCGTCGATGACCGGCAGGCGCATCGCGCCGAAGCCGAGGGCGGAGAGTTTAATTTCCCTGAAGTCCCTTGTAATCATGGTATTCCTCCCTGCATTCGTTTGTGGTTGCGTATTGTATTCTGGAATTATTTACCAGTATTATACAGCATTTCCCATTGTTTTGCGCAGTGTATTCCAGTTTTTCCGCCACAGCCGCAGGGCCAGGGGGATACATATCAGCTCCGCCGCCGCGAAGGAAATCCATACGGAAGGCAGCCAGCCCGTCAGGCTCAGCAGCCCCGCGATCACCACCGGCAGCACCGCCTGCCGCAGCAGCGTCAGGGAGAACAGCATGCAGATGCTCAGGTAATCCCGGCCGTAGGCCGCGATTGTTTCATTGCCGCCGCTCTGCCACTCGAAGTACTGCCGCACGCCCAGCAGGCAGGCCGCCGAGATCAGGAGCCACGCGCACACCGCCAGGAAGATCGCCGCGCTCGCTGACAGGCCTCACCTTCCGGCCGTTATGGCCGCCCATGGAAAACCGGCTGCACCTGGCCTGGAAGAAGTACGGAGTCTTCCCGCCCCCCGCGGAGCTGTTCCTCCGGCGGATGCGGGAGCAGTTCGAGTCCGGTTCATGATTCAGGCACCCGCCGTGGCAAACGTTTATCCGGCAACGCCGGGGAGTGTTCCCCGGCTCTTTTTATGCCTGCCGGATTCGTCTGATGAAACTGTTTCTGCGGACCGGCCGATTCCAGCTTGAAAAAAGGCCCGGAACCGTATAAAATAATTACACTGCAAGTTTTGTCTTTTTTCCGGATGTAACAGGACCCGGCCGTTCCTTCCCGGACGGTCCCCGGTCCTGCCGGCCGCGCATACCTTTTCAACACTTTATTCTCATGGAGGGAAAACACCGTCATGAAGCGATGGATCTGTACATTCACGGCCCTGGCCCTGCTGCTCTCCCTGTGCTTTATTACTGCGGCGGCAGGTGACGGGCAGGTAACTGAATATGAACTTTATCTGTTTGGCAGGCAGGTAACATCCGCGAACCAGGCGGATATCTTCGGTGATGGAACCGCCAGCTTCGATCCGGCCTCCAATGTCCTGACGCTGAACAATCCTTCCAGATCCGGGAATATCCGGAATTCATCCGGAAAGACGTTCAAAATCACCTCCTATGGTCTGTCACTCACCGTCCGGGGCAGTTATCACATGCCGGAAGCGGATTCCTCGTACGGTCTTGCTGCGCTCAACGGATCCCTGACACTGGACGGCAGCTTTACCTTCCTCGGTGAGGAATGCGGAATCTATGCTGGGAACGACCTTACGGCCAGCGGCAACATTTCCGCGGAAGGCGGTTCTTTTGGTGTCTACACAGCGCAGGGAGGCCTGAACCTGGACGGCAGCTTTACCTTCCGTGGTACGGACTGCGGGATTTATGCCGGTAACGGCTTTACAGCCAGCGGCAATGTTTCCGCGGCAAGCGACAATGTCGCTGTCGTCGTAGTACAGGGAAGCATGACCCTGGAAAGCGGGTTTTTCTCCGCTTCCGGCTCCTCTTTGGGCGTGAATGTCAAAAACGGAGGCCTGTCCATCAGTCCCGAAATGGAATCCGTATATTTCCGGGGAGACACCAAAGGCGCGATTTACACCTACTGGGTGCTCGGCCCTTTCCCGGAAAAAATCCGGATGACCGCCCCCGCAAACGGCTATCTCAAAGGACACACCGTTTATGATCCCAACTATATTCCGCCGGATGCCGGGCCGGTCTATGTTCCCATCGGCGGCGAGGATGAATGGGCCCGCGTTGTCCGGCTTGGGAACGATACGCCGTACGGCTTCGCTATCGGCGATATCCCGGTGACTTCTTCCAATGCAGGTGACATCCTGGGAAACGGAAGGGCGACCTATGATCCGTTCACCAAAACGCTTACCCTGAACAACCCGGATCTCTTCTACAGTTCTGCAACCGCCAGCGTCGACGGTTCGGACGCGACCGCCATGATCCTGGTCGACGGCATTGACCGGCTGACTGTGAAGGGAGAGTGGGATATACCGATATTCCAGCCTTCACCGCGGACCAATTACGCCATCCTCTCGACCGGCACCTTGGACTTCGACGGATCCTTCAAACTCCGGGGAAGCATTGCCGGCGTCCGTGCGGCCGGCATCGTTGTGTCCTCCGGCAGCCTGCAGACATACGGCAAGGAGATCGGAGCCGTTGCCAGCACGTTCGAGATCGAAAGCGGCTGCGCCTTTGCGGAGCTGGAAAGTGACAACCTGGAGCCGGGCCTGTTTGATACAGCGCCTGCCTGGCCTGCGGATTACTTCATCACCGACGGGTTCGCCGCCTTCAGGAATGACCAGGCCGTCAGCACAGCCCATTATCATGTGAACAATAAATACGCGGTCCGCAGGGCCGTTCCGGGGGAAAACACCCTCCGGAAAACTTCGAAGGTCAGGATCACGAATGTCACAGGTTTTGAAGGCGCCGGCAGCGAGAGCGATCCCTTCCGGATCGCCGATGAGAGCGACTGGAACAACCTGGCCGCATTGGTGGAACAGGGCAGTCCCGGTATATCCGGCAAGCATTTTGCCCTGATGAACGACCTGTCCGTGACCACGATGGTCGGTGCTCCCGATTCTCCCTTCAACGGCATTTTCGACGGCCGCGGGCATACGCTGACCTTCACCTGTACCGCCGGTGCGGCCTACTGCGCGCCGTTCCGTTATATCGGTACGGCAGAGATCCGGAACCTGCGCACCGCCGGCTCCGTCAGCACAGCATACAAGTACGCCGCCGGCCTGGCGGGCGATGTCTCCGGCTCCTGCTCCATTGTCAACTGCGTCAGCTCCGTGGAGATCCGTTCCGGCGTTTCGGGCGACGGGACCCACGGCGGCTTTGTCGCCACCGCATCAAACGTATCGCTCACCGGCTGCCTGTTCAACGGCAGCATTTCCGGTTCGGATACCACCAAGTGCGCGGGTTTCGTGGGCTGGGATAAGGGCGGCAGCTCCGTCTCGGACTGTGTCTTCGACGGAACCGTCACCACGAAAGCAGAAACCGCCACCTTCATCCGGAACAGCAGCACGGCCGACCGCTGCTATTACACCCGGGCCATCGGCCAGGGCCGTGATTACGGAAAAATGCTCCATACCGTCAGTGTCCCTTCCGGAACGCCGGCGACCGTCAGTTTCGTTGAAGGCGTGACTTACAACGTCAGCGGGATCACCGCCTGCGCGGCGGGCATCCGGTATATGAACCTTCTTCAGGCCGGCGCGGGAGACCGGGTCCCTGTTCACCTGACATACGGCACCCTGCCCGAAAACACCCGGATCGAAAGGCCGTATGCCTCCACGGGCGAACTGACCGCCGCGGCGGACGGCTCCTGGGTCCTGGCCATGCCGGACGAGGATGTGCAGATCTGCCTGCTTCTCATCCCGGACAAAGGCTCCGGCACGCAGGCCGACCCGTACCGGATCGGGACGGATATCGACTGGGAGCTATTCTCCTTCGCCGCCGAAAAAGGCTTCAGCACCTCCGGCAAATATTTCACCCTGGAATACAGCATTACTGTCACCAGGATGATGGGTACGCAGGCGAACCCCTTTACCGGCATCTTTGACGGAAACGGAAAAACCCTTTCCTTCAACGCCGACCATACGGACAGCTCCTCTCCGGCCGCTCCCTTCGCCTGGACGAGCGGGGCTGTCATCCGGAACCTGCATGTGGACGGCACCGTTACCGGTCACGCGGACCGTGCTTCCGGGCTCATCGGTGAAAACACCGGCGCCGTTTCCGAGGTGTTCAACTGCCGGGTCAGCGTCTCCCTTTCCGGCGCGTCGGAGATCGGCGGCTTCCTGGTCAATGAGGGCCCCGGCGTCCGCTTCTCCGGCTGCCTGTTCGACGGGCGCATTGTGGCCCGCTCCGGCGCCGCCTGCTTTGCCGCCGGATCCCGGCCGCATACCGGACTTTCCTTTATCGACTGCCTGGCCGCCCCGGCCGCGTTCACCGGCGGCAGCGCTGTCTTCTGTGACAACGGCCAGGGCGGCGCGCCGGCGCTTTCCAACTGCTATTCCCTTGCCTCCGCTGCCACCGCCCAGGGCCGGCAGGCGTTCGATGTGACTGCGGACGAGGGGGTCACCCTCGATTTCGGCGAACCCGCCAAGAGCTATTCTGTCAGCGGCCTCTCCGCCTATGTGCCGGGTCTCCGGTACAACGGGTATTTCTACGCCGGAGCGGGCGAAATCGTTTCCCTGGGCCTGTCCTGCAATGTACCGTCAGGCTGCGCCCTGGCCGGCTTCGCCTGCGGCGCGGGAACGCTGGCCGAAGGCGGAACCGGCTGGACGCTCATCATGCCCGGCGGGGATGTGCGGATCTCCCCGGTCCTTATTCCGGACAGCGGCTCCGGCACGCCGTCCGATCCGTACCGGATCACAGCCGCCGGTGTGTGGAACATGTTCACGGCCGCCGTTGAAAACGGCTTCAGCACCTCCGGTAAATATTTCACCCTGGAAAACAGCATCACTGTCACCACGATGATCGGCACGCAGGAAAACCCCTTTGCCGGCGTCTTCGACGGAAACGGAAAAACCCTTTCCTTCCGTGCCGTCAATACGGACAGCTCCTCCCCGGCGGCTCCCTTTGCCTGGACAAGCGGGGCGGCCATCCGGAACCTGCACGTGACGGGATCCGTCACCGGTTCCGCGGGCCCCGCTTCCGGGCTCATCGGCGCAAACACCGGCGCCGTTTCCGAGGTGACCGACTGCCGGGTCAGCGTGTCCCTTTCCGGCGCGTCGGATCTTGGCGGTTTCCTGGTCAGCGAAGGTCCGGGCGTGTACTTCTCCGGCTGCCTGTTCGACGGGCGCCTGGACGGCGGCTCCGGCTCCGCCTGCTTTGCCGCCGGGTCCCGGGCGCATACCGGACTTTCCTTCATCGACTGCCTGGCCGCCCCGGCCTCGTTCACGGGCGGCGGCGCCTTCTTCTGCGGGGAGGTTCCGGCCGGAACGCAGGCGCTTTCCAACTGCTATTCCCTCACCGCCGCCGCTGCCGCGCAGGGCCGGCAGGCGTTCTCCGTCACCGCGGCTGAGGGGGTCACCCTCGACCCCGGCGAACCCGCCGCGGCCTATGACGTCAGCGACCTCTCCGCCTATGCAGCGGGTCTCCGGTACAACGGCGTGTTCTATGCCGGAGCGGGTGAAACCGTTCCCCTCAGCCTGTCCTGCAGCGTACCGTCGGGTTCCGCCTTCCTCGGCTTTGAGAGCAACACGGGGACCCTCGCCGAAACCGAAACCGGCTGGGCGCTCACCCTGTCCGGCGGGGACGCGGTGATCCGTGCCCTGGTCGTTACCGTTCCCGCCTTCGGTACGCCGGACCTGATCCTCCCCGCCTCCCTGACAGAGATCCAGGCGGAAACCTTCGAAGGCGCGGGAATGAAAGCGGTCCTGGTCCCCGCGCAGGTCACCTTCATCGGAGCGCGCGCGTTCCGAAACTGCGCGCGCCTGGAGCGGATCCGGATCCCCGCCGGCTGCACGCTGGGCGAGGACGTCTTCGACGGCTGCGGGCTGGTCTTTATCTACAGCGCGGCCGGCAGTCCCGCGGAAGCATACTGCAGCGACCCTGCGCACAGCAACTGCGTCTTCGTGCAGGAATAATTCCTGCCCGCCGCTGCGGAAGGAAAATCATGAATTGAAAAGGATGCCGGGGAAAATCTTCCCCGGCATCCTTTTTTGTTTTCTTACGCCCGGAAATAAGCGGGCTCAGAACCGGAAATCCCGGCGGTTGGAGGACCGGATATCCCGGATATGCTCCTCCGCGATCTGCCTTACCTTCTCCTTCGGGATCTTCTTCAGTTCCTCCTCGATCATCCGGTAGCCGGTCTCCTTCGTCTCCGGGGAGGCGTAGTCCTCCAGGTATTCCGCCAGCGTCATCAGGGCGTTCGGATGGCAGCAGTTCAGGATCTGCCCGTTCTTGCACAGGCTCATGAACCGGTCGCCGGTCCGGCCTTCCCGGTAGCACGCCGTGCAGAAGGACGGGATATGCCCGGTCTGCATCAGCCAGTGGACCACCTCGTCCAGCGTCCGCTGGTCGGATACGTCGAACTGCTCCGTATCATGGGGCCGTTCTTCCTCCGTATAGCCGCCCACCGAGGTGCGGGACGCGCCGCTGACCTGGGAGATGCCGACCTGCAGCAGCTTCTGCCGGACGGCCTCCGTCTCCCGCGTGGAGACGATCATGCCGGTATAGGGGACCGCCAGGCGGATGCACGCCGCGATCTTCGTGAAGGTCTCGTCGTCGATCCCGTTGTCGAACATGTCCGGATCGATATCGTCCGCCCGCTTCACCCGGGGCACGCTGATCGTGTGCGGCCCGACGCCGTGTACCGCCTCCAGGTGTTCCGCGTGCATGATCAGGCCGGCGAATTCATACTTGTACAGTTCCAGCCCGAACAGCACGCCCAGGCCCACGTCGTCGATACCGCCCTCCATGGCCCGGTCCATTGCCTCGGTATGGTAGTCGTAGTCATGCTTCGGACCGGTGGGATGCAGCCGCAGGTAGCTCTCCTTGTGGTATGTTTCCTGGAAGAGGATATAGGTGCCGATGCCGGCCTCCTTCAGCTTCCGGTAGTTTTCCACCGTCGTGGCGGCAATGTTCACGTTGACCCGGCGGATGTCGCCGTTTTTGTGGTGGACGCTGTAGATGGTATGGATGCAGTCAAGGATATACTCGATGGGATTGTTCACCGGGTCCTCGCCGGCCTCGATGGCCAGGCGCTTGTGGCCCATATCCTGCAGGGCGATGACCTCCGCCTTCAGCTCCTCCTGGGTCAGCTTCTTCCGGGCGATGTGCTTGTTCTTCAGGTGGTAGGGGCAGTAGAGGCAGCCGTTGACGCAGTAGTTGGACAGGTACAGCGGCGCGAACAGCACGATACGGTTCCCGTAGAACGCCAGCTTGATCTCCTCCGCGATCTCATACATCCTTTGGATCTTCTCCGGGATCTCGCAGGCCAGCAGCACGGAGGCCTCCCGGTGGGTCAGCCCCCGGCAGGTGCAGCCGTTCCCGTTCTTCACGGGCCGGGCCTTCTCCAGGATCTCGTCGATCAGCTCCGCGTTGTTCTTGTTTTCCTCCGCGTACGCCAGTGTGGCGCGGATCTCTTCGTCATTGATGAACTCTTCCGCCTTCAGGGATTTGGGATCATACACTGCCATGGTTTTTTTCTCCTCTTTTCTTTATCGTTGGGATTTATTGCTGAGTCCATGCCGGGGCGTCTCCCCGGTCCGTAACCAGCCGGTATCCGATCGACCGCATACGCGCGTCCAGGCATTCCCTGCACTGGGCCGATTCCTCGCCGGTACAGATCTTGTTGTCATACAGCTCGTATTTCTTCCTTACGCCTATTGGCGACAGGTTGGGCATGACCACGTTTGCCCCGGCCCGGATGCCCAGCTCCCGGCCCTGCGGATGGATCGTCCCCAGCGCCGTCGTCGCGGGCAGCAGCACCTCCGGCAGGATCAGCCGGATCACCGACAGCAGGAACAGCGTCAGCTCCAGCGTGCCGGCCGGCTCATCCCGGAAGAACGTGTTCCGGTGCGGGATGAACGGCCCGATGCCGCACATCGCCGGCCGGAAGGTCCCGATGAATGCCAGGTCCTTCGCCAGGATCTCCGGCGTCTGGTACGGCGAGCCCACCATGATCCCGGTACCGGTCTGGTAGCCGATCTCCTTCAGGTCCCGCAGGCACCGCATCCGGTTCTCAAAGGACATCTGCCGGGGATGCAGCAGGGCGTAGTGCCCGGCGTCCGCCGTCTCATGCCGCAGCAGGTACCGGTCCGTCCCGGCGTCGTACAGCGCCTGGTAGCTCTCCCGGCTCCGCTCGCCCATGGACAGGGTGACCGCGCAGTCCGGATAACGTTCCTTCAGGTCCCGGACGATGGCGCACAGCCGTTCGTCCGTGTAGTACGGATCCTCCCCGCCCTGCAGCACGAAGGTCCGGAACCCGAGTCCGTATCCCTCCTCCGCGCAGGCAAGGATCTCTTCTTTCGTCAGCCGGTACCGCTCCGCGTAGGGATTCTCCTGGCGGATCCCGCAGTACAGGCAGTTGTTTTTGCAGTAGCTGCTGATCTCGATCAGCCCGCGGACATACACCGCGTTTCCGAAGACCGCTTTCCGCTTTTCGTCCGCCCGGGCGGCCAGCAGCTTTGCCGCCTCTTCGTCCCGGTCCCGGACCAGCTCCGCGTATTCCGCCTCCGTCAGGCGCTGCTCCCGTTCCAGCCGGGCGATCAGTTCCCGGATTCTTTCTGTCATGTCCCGTCCTCCTCCAGCATCGCGTGCAGCGCCGGGAACAGCCGCAGGCTGCGCTCCAGCGTGCCGGTCATCCGGGCAATGGCGATCCCGTAATTCGTGAAGGGAACGCCCTGCGCAACGGCCTGCCGCATCCGGGCCTGCACCGCGCCCTCCGTCAGCATGCACCCGCCGCAGTGGATGACCAGCCGGTACGGGCGAAGGTCCTCCGGGAACTCCCGGCCGGAGCAGGTTTCGATTTCAATGGTTTTTCCCGTATACTTCCGCAGCCAGGCCGGGATCTTCACCGTTCCGATGTCGTTGCACTGCCGGTGGTGGGAGCATCCCTCCGCCAGCAGCACCCGGTCGCCGTCCTCCAGGCGGCCTGCCGCCCGGATCCCCTCCACCGCCGTTTCCAGGAAGCCCTTGTACCGGGCCATCAGGATGGAGAAGGAGGTCAGGGGAATGGAATCAGGCACAATTTGGCTGACTTTCCGGAAAGCCTGGCTGTCCGTGATCACGACGGCCGGCGTTTCCCCGGCCTTCGCCAGCGCGGCTGCCAGTTCCGTATCCCGGCAGACCACCGGGATCGCGCCGTGGTCCATCAGGTCGCGGATCACCTGCTGCTGGGGCAGGATCAGCCGCCCCTTCGGCGCCGATTCGTCGATCGGGCATACCAGCACGCACAGGCTTCCGGGCGGAACCAGGTCCCCCGCCAGGGCGCGTTCCTCTTTCTCCGGCACGAGGTTCGCCAGGCGTTCCTTCAGCTCGCGGACGCCCTCGCCCGTCAGGCTGCTGACCTCCGCCGCGCCTTCCGGCGCGGGCAGCGCCCCGTCCAGGTCCGTCTTGTTCCACACCAGGAGATACGGGATCTCCCGCTCCCGGATCAGCTCCAGCAGCTGCCGGTCCGTTTCCCCCAGTCCCGCGGCGGCGTCCGCCACCAGCACGGCGATGTCGCAGGTGCGCAGGATCTCCCGGGTCTTTTTCACCCGTTCCATTCCCAGCGCTCCCTCATCGTCAAAGCCCGGTGTGTCGATGATCACCACCGGCCCCAGCGGCAGCAGCTCCATCGCCTTGCGCACCGGGTCCGTGGTGGTGCCCCGCACGTCGGAAACCACGGCCAGCGCCTGCCCGGTCACCGCGTTCACGAGGCTGGATTTCCCGGCGTTCCGCGCGCCGAAAAATCCGATGTGCGTCCGTTCGCCGGACGGCGTTTCATTCAGTCCCATCTTTCCTCCATATAAAAACCGCTGCACCCTCCGACAAGGGTACAGCGGTACACAAACAAAGCCATGTCCGGCTGGTCCATCTTGTCTTTCGCCTCAAGTTTCGTTTCGGCGTCAGGGGATGTGATCTGCGGTATTCAGTTTCTTCTCCGGGTCAGACCCTGGAGTAGTTCGCCTTGGCCGTGATGCCGCGGATGCGGCCCAGGGCTCCCGTGAGGGCGTTGATCTCGTCGTTCGGCGCGTCGATCGCGATGCAGATGATGTTCACGTTCTTCTGCCGGTACGGGATGCCCAGCCGGCCGATGATGTACTTTCCGTATTTATGGAGCAGTTCGTTCAGCTCCCCGACGGATTCCTCGTTCTCCACGATGATGCTCAGCACAGCCACCCGGGTTTCCATTCGCAACACCTCACGCCCGTATCATATACCTCTTTGACGCAAAGTACAAGAGCGTCTTTTTCCCTTTTCCCGTCAGCTCTCCGCGATGCTCAGCGTCGTGGAGTTCAGGCCCATCACATATTCATGCCGGATCCGGAACAGCTTCGCCAGCAGCAGCTCGTTGGGCGTCAGGTCCTCGCTTTCCGCCCGCACGGGACAGAAGGGCAGTCCCGGGCTCCGGCAGGTGATCAGGATCCTGTCCCCGGCAGAGCTGACCAGGATATCCACCGGGGTCTCCTCGCCGCCGTTTTCGCGGATATACAGGCAGATCTCCTCCACCGCCAGGCAGATCCGGACCAGCGTCTTCGGGTTCAGGGAATAGTCCTCCATGCTTTCCTCGATGGACTGCCCGATCCTCGATACATCCTCCAGCGTCCGTACCGTAAAGCTGCACACGGCCTTCAGCGGGTCCTGCTCGTCCAGCAGCAGCACCGGCGAGTACCGTCCCTTCGATCTCTTCACGATATGCCGGTTGACCGCCGCGACCAGCAGCAGGATCAGCACCGTGCTCACCGGGTAGGCCGCGATCACGCCGGTCCCGCCGGCCAGCAGGTACAGCAGTCCCCCGACCAGCGGGATGGAGACCACCTTGTCCAGCGTGCCGAGCAGCGCGGCGTACCGGCTCCGGCCCAGCGCGTTGTACAGGTCCCGCAGCACCAGCAGCAGGCAGCGGAACGGGTAGTGCAGCACATAGATCGGCGTCAGCACCGCGATCAGGTCCAGGGCCTCCCGGTCCCGGATATTGAACAGCGACGCCGCCGGTCCGGAAAATACCGCGAACCCCGCGGCCATCGCCGTGCAGACCACGACGATCCGGACAGTCACGCTCTTTGTCAGGCTGCGGATTCCGTAGTAATCCCCCTCGCCCTTCAGCATCGCGGCGAAGGACGCGTTGTTGTCGATGATCCCGGACAGCGCGATCGCGAAGATGGAATCGATCTGGCCGAAGAGGGACATGGCCATCACGCCCGCCAGGCCGAAGCTCGCGTTCAGGGTGTTGTTGCAGAATACGGTGGTCACCGCGTACCCGGCCTGCACGATACCGGAGGGGAAGCCCTTTGCGGCGATCTCCCGGAAATACTTCCGGGTCAGCCCCGTCCGGCACAGGGAAAGGGGCACCTTCCGCAGCCGGCCGGCCAGCATCCCCGCCGCCAGCACCGTCGTGTAGGAAATCAGCGTTGCGGCCGCGGCGCCCTCGCAGCCCATGCCGGCAAAGCGGAGCAGCACCACGTCCAGGGCAATGTTCAGCACGTTCGCGGAGATGACCAGGACCATGGAAAAGACCGGTTTCCCGACGATTGGCAGGAAAAACGTGTAGTTCATCAGCAGGATCCCCGCCGGGATGAACCAGCACAGGTACTGTACGTATCCGTCAAAGTCCGCCCGCAGCTCCGCGGGGCATCCGAACAGCGGCCCCAGGCTGCCGCGGAAGCCCGTGAATACCGCGAGCAGCAGGAGCCCCAGCACCAGGGCCGCCAGCATGGAGCACGTGTAATACCGGTCCGCCTTCTCCTTCTCCTTTTTCGCCAGGTATTCCGCGTACAGGAGCGCGCCGCCCAGGCCCGTCATGCTGTACACCATGGCGGTCATCAGGACGATCGGCGCGCCGAGGTTGATGATCGCGAAGGAATCCGCGCTGAGCAGGCGGCTGACGATCAGGCTGTCCGCAAACTCGCTCAGGGACACGCCCACAGCGGAAAGCAGCGCGGGAATCATGAACCGGGAATACTTCCGGTTCAGTATGGTTCCAGTCCGCCGGAGGTCCTGTTCCGGATGCTGCATTCCCGGCCCGCCTTTCTTTCTGGTTCTTTCCCGTTTTGCTGTCTTTTCTTTCCTGGATTGTACCACAAACCGCCGCATTCCGAAAGAAAAAGCGGAGCATTCCTGCCCCGCTGTGCATCTGTTTTTCATTTGTTCCTCATGATCACCGTCGTCGGCACCATGCTGTCCCGCACCGGCAGCAGCCAGCCGTCCTCGCACAGGATCCGCATGATCGTCTCCGCCTCGTTCAGCTGGAACAGCGGGGGCATCCGCCTTGCGTAATCCGCCAGGTGCTCCGGCGCGTGCTCCGCCATGATCCGGGCGATCCCGTCGATGCGCCCTTTCGCGCCGTCGCAGATATCCCTGGCGACCGGCCGGATCTTTTCCCTCACCGCGGCGGACTGCGCCGCGTCCAGGCTCGGGAAGTTCGGCAGGATCTTTCCGCCGTCATTCTTCGCCAGGCCGATCTCCACCATCTCGGCGCAGACGAGCCTGTCGTTCTCCGTTTCCGGCTGGATCTCCGTGAGGGACATCAGCCTGCCTGCCCGTGCCGGGGTCAGGTTTGGATGCAGCATTTCCCCGTTGAGCGGCACGTCCCACATATACACGGCGCCGTTCTCCGTATCGCAGCCGGAGATCCCCATGCAATAGGGGTTCTTCTCCTCTGTTTCCATCAGGAAACGGAAGCAGCGGTCCCCGAAGATGTCCGTCGGCCAGTCCAGCGTCACCTCCTGCTGCAGCAGCTCCACATACGCCCTGCGCAGGATCAGCGACACCAGCATCCATTTCAGCGAGTTCGCCGGCATATCGCTCCCGTGGAAGCCCAGGCCGCGCAGTTCGTCCAGGTACCCGTCCGCGAAGGTCCGGATCCCTTCGGCGGCCTTGTCCAGGCCCTCTCCGCTGTACCGGAAGATTGCGTCCGTCTCCTTCTTCGTTACGATGACGATATTGCCCTGGTAGGTCAGGCCCTTTTTCTTCAGCAGGTCGTATTCCGCCAGCTTCTTCAGGTCATCCTCCAGGTAGCCCGTCGGCACGCCGAGCTGCAGGCTCAGCTGTTCTTCGGTCAGCCGGTCGTAATAGCATGCCATGACGATATTCTGCCGCAGCCTGTTTCCCCTGAAGATATCGTAGTATCTGCATCTGCCGCCCCAGAAGAACAGTGACAGTTCGACGGGATCATAGCTCAGTTTTCCGTATTCTTCCACCATGTTGATTCCCTCCCTGATGTGTTTTCTCGACTGGAAGAGCAGGTATTTCACCATGCTCTCCGACAGGGAAAACCGGCCGGCAATCTCCCGCACGGACTGGCCGTCGATATAATACGCCACCGAGACCCGGCGGTAGTCGGAGGAAAGCCCTGCGAGCTTCCGGAGGATCAGCCGCAGCTGTTCCTTGTCGTGCGCCGCCTCCTCCAGTTCCTCTAACCCGCGGTCCACGATCTTCTCGTTCAGTTCCGCGGTGCGCTGCCCGGCCTGCCGGCGGTACCAGCTTTTCAGGATGTTCGCAGCCGTCTTCCAGACAAAGGCATAAAACGCCTTCTCATTCCCGAAAGAATTCCCGTCTTTGCACGCGGCCAGCAGGATCTCCTGCGCCAGGTCCTCGGCGTCGTGGTAGGATCCCGTCCTGGACAGGCAGAAGCGGAACATCGTCTTCGACATCTGTTCGATCTGCGCGTCGCTGATTCCGGCTGTCATTTCCCTGAATTCCTTTCCCTGTGTTTCGGAAGCTTCCATGTGTATAATGCCGTAAACCGGGAGGCGGTTAAGGCATTCCCGAAAATTCTTTTTTTGTGCCCGTGTTTCTGCTATAATCCGTCTGACCTATTATACAGGAACACCGTTTTTATCACAAACGGTTTACCGCTGCAAGGAGATCATCTTGGCACGTACGAAAGACATGACCGCGGGAAATCCCGTGAAGCTGATCCTGGTTTTCGCGCTCCCGATCCTGGCCGGGAACATGCTGCAGCAGCTTTACAGCCTGGTCGATTCCCTGATCATCGGACAATTGCTGGGCGTCACGGCGCTGACGGCCGTCTCGGCTTCGGGATGGCTGGACTGGGCGGTGCTGTCCGTCCCCATGGGCCTGGCCCAGGGGTATTCCATCCACGCCGCTCAGTGCTACGGCGGAAAGCGTTTTGACGAGCTGAAGCGGACCGTCGCCCAGAGCTACCTGGTCTCCGTCGTCATGACCGTCATCCTGGAGCTCCTGAGCCAGCTCCTGCTGCATCCCGTCCTGGTCCTCATGAACTCCCCGGCGGAAACCATCCGCCTTACGGAAAACTACCTGCGCATCATCTACGCCGGCCTGCCGGTTGTCATGTGCCTGAACGTCTTCAGCGGTTTCCTCCACGCCCTGGGAAACAGTAAAACGCCCCTCCTGGCCCTTGCCTGCTCCACCGCGGTCAATATCGTCCTGGACTGGTGGTTCGTCGGCTCCCTGGGCCTGGGTACCAACGGCGGGGCGTATGCCACCGTCATTGCCCAGTTCGTTTCCGCCGCGATCTGCCTCTCCGCCGTCCTGCGGATCCCGGCGCTCCGGCCCCTTCGGTCGGATTACCGGCCGGACCGGCGGGTCATCCGGAAGCTCGTACGCCTCGGTTTCCCCATCGCCTTCCAGAACCTGATCATCGCCGTCGGCGGCCTGGTGCTGCAGGGCGTGGTAAACGCCTTTGGCTTTGTTTTCATGGCGGGCTATAATGCCGCCTCCCGGCTGCAGGGCCTCGTGGAGATCTCCGGTGCCTCCCTGGGCAGCGCCGCGGGCACCTTCACGGGCCAGAACATCGGCGCGGGCAGGAAGGACCGGGTCCGCCTGGGCCTGCGCCGCTCCGCGCAGATCGGTTTCGGGATGGCTCTCGCCGTCGGGGCGGTCATGGTTCTCCTCGGAAAGCCCATCCTCTCCCTCTTCATCCGGGATGAGGCGGAACTCGCCGCGCAGGTGCTGGCTATCGGCTATGATTTCCTGCGGGTCATGGCGGCCGGCCTGCCCATGCTGTACCTGCTGTTTGTCTACCGGTCCACGCTCCAGGGCCTGGGCGATACCGTGATCCCGATGGTCTCCGGTTTCGTGGAGCTGGCCCTGCGGGTCGGCACCGCCCTGCTGCTCCCCCTGCTGATCGGATACTGGGGCGTCTATATTGCCGAGATCGCCGCCTGGATCAGCGCCGGTATCTTCCTGATCGCCGGCTGCTACCGCCGCCTGCGCAAGATCCCCTGAAACGGAGGGAAGTGAGACGGAGGAACCGTCCCTCTGTCCCACTCAAACCAAAAAAGAAACGGAAGGAACCGTGAACTGCGTCCCGTCAAGTGGACAGTGAAACAAAAAACAAGACAGGAGCAAGAAAACTCTGGTGACCAACAAAAGTCGCCAGAGTTTTTCTTTGAGAAGGGCATGGCAAATAGCACCCTGCTGTCATCTGGTCAAGGGCTTCGCAAGTGGCCTGCAGCCACCCTTGACCGGCTGCCATCAGTGTGCTTAAAAGCAGTCAAGGAGGATCAGATAAATCTGCCCGCCTAGGCCAATTTTCACTTAAGCAGCGAAGTATAGCTCATACTTTTCCATAGGAGTAAGTACACCTAGGTTTCGCTGGAGCCGTTCGGTATTGTAGTACTGGATGAAATCTTCAATCATGGTGACCAGGCTGACTCTGTCAGTGAAGCGTTTCCCGTAATACCGTTCTCGCTTCAAGATACCCCAGAATCCTTCCATCGGTCCGTTATCAATGCACTTGGCAACTCTGGACATACTTTGGGTCATGCCGGCCTTGGTCAACATATGGTGGAATGTGCGGTTAGTATATTGGAATCCTCTATCACTGTGACTTAGTGGCTGTGCATCCGGATTTGCGGCAATCGCTATCCGGAATGTGTCAAACACCAGCGGATTGTCATTGGTATCCCGAATTACATAGCTGACAATCCGTCTGTCATACAGATCCAGGATAGCGCTGAGATATACTTTCTTTACTTCAATTCCAACATAATATTTGAATTCAGTAACATCGGTCAGCCATTTCTGGTTGGGCTTGTCCGCTTTGAATTCCCGGTTCAACAGATTGTCTGCCAGATAATACGGGTTTTTCCCTTGCCGGGTACATCCATGGGTGCTGTACTTAATCGTGGATTTAATCCTGCGACTCCTGCAGATCCGGAGCATCCGCTTCTCATTCACATGGGTATTGTGGTGACGATCCAGTTCATCCTTGAGCCTTCGGTAGCCCATCTCCGGATGCTTTTCATGGATATCCTCAACCAAATCAGCAATACGTTCATTCTCTGCAGTCCTGGGAGACAGTTCACCTGTTGACCAATTGTAATATGCTGCCCGAGAGATCTTCAATATCCTGCAGACCGGCTCTACCGGATAAGCATATTCCTCATTACTTGCTTTGACTGCAAAATAGAGATGTGCCTGCCTTACTTGCGATAAGCATCCCTCCTCACGATTTCGTCCAATTTTTTTAATACGTCACGCTCCATCTTAGTCATATACAGTTCATGCTTAAGTTTGGCAATTTCAATCTCCAGTTCTTCTTCACGGGTTCTGGGCGTCTGGTCTTTGAGTCGTTTCCCACGGCGATCTTCAAGACCAGCTTCGCCTTTCTCCTTGAACTTCTTTACCCATTGGTAGACCTGTTGGTAACTGACATTGAACTTGAGAGCTGTTTCTCCGTAATTCCCGCCGTTGGCTATACAGTCTTTGGCAATCTGGATCCGTTCCTCCGCTGTGGTTGGGCGTGATTCTTTCATGCGGCTCCCTCCTGACATCTTCTGTCGGAATCCTCCGCCGCTATTATACACCTCTATCCATTTTTTTAATTGGCTTGCGCTGCGCAATCCATATTTTGCACTAATCTCAGCTAATGACGCTGACCCATCCAAATATTCTTTTACTGCATTAATCTTAGTCCCTTTATCATATACATTGTTCTGTCTTTGCGGAAGAAAAGCTGCTTTCCCTTGTGCTTTATATTGTGCAATCCAATCGTGTATTCTTCCATCTGAAGTACCGTATTGTCGTGCAATTCCGCATATGCTGTTTTCGCCATCTAAACAAGCTCTAACAATTTTAACTTTCTGCTCAGGTGTGTATTTTGCTTTTCTCCCCATAATGATAATGCTCCCTTCATGCGACAGTTTTTCTTTTACTGTCTTTCATGAAGGGAGCATATCAATCCGGCAGTCCCTTTTTTCTTTTACAATTACTGTTTCGCTCCGCACTCAGGGCAGAACTTGGTTCCGGCAGGAATTTCCTTACCGCATGCCGAGCAGAAGCTTCCTGTATTCTGCTTTGCGCCGCATTCGGGGCAGAATTTGGAGCCGGCAGCGATCGAAGCACCGCAGGCACTGCAGATCGCACCGGCAGGAGCAGCCGGAGCGGCAGGGGCAGCAGGCACAGAGTTGTTTCCAAGGCTCTGAGCGAACATCTGTCCCATGGCAGCACCGGCGCCCATACCGACGCCCATACCTGCCATACCGCCGCCTGCTTCATTGTTAGCCGCTTCACGCATCGCTTCAGCTGCCTGATACTTGGCATACTGATCAAGGTTGCCCAGTACTCCCATGGAAGTCCGTTTGTCCATGGATTTCTCAACTTCCTCAGGAAGAGAGATATTCTCAATAACGAAGCTGCACAGAGCGAGGCCGAGGGATGCCAGCTTCGGGTTGATATTATTCAGTGCATATTCGGAAAGCTCATCATAATTAGCGGCAAGGTCAAGCGCCGGAATCTTGCTTTCGGCAATTGCATCGCTCAGTCCGCTTACCAGAGTACGTTTGATCTGGCCCTCAACGCCGTCCACAGTATAAAGAGCGGATGTACCGAATACTTCTTTCAGGAAAGTTTTCGGATCTGCCACCTTGAAGCTGTAGATACCAAAAGCGCGAAGGCGGATCATGCCAAACTCGGCATCCCGCATCATGACAGGATTGCTTGTTCCCCATTTCATATCCAGGAACTGCTTCGTGTTCACGAAATATACTTCAGCCTTGAAAGGACTGTTGAAGCCGTATTTCCAGCTTTTCAGTGCGGTAAGAATCGGCATGTTGCTGGTTTGCAGTTCATAACGGCCTGGCTCGAAGATATCGGCGATTTCTCCTTCATTAACAAAAACTGCGACCTGGCTTTCACGTACGGTGAGCTGCGCTCCCATCATGATTTCCTTGCCGTTTCTGTCATACTTATAAACCATTGTTTTGTTGGAACTGTCGGACCATTCGATCACATCAACCAGCTGGCCCTTGATCTTGTCCAGAATACCCATGTACGCAACCTCCCTCTTGTTCTTTCTGAATCGCTATAACTTATTCCGCCGCTTCAGTACACAGAGCGTAAAGCGACGGTAAAACCCTGATTCCTGTAATATGAAGCTCCAGCCCGAAATACTCCTTCAGATGTTCAATACCATCTGCAATATGTGTTGTCAGAACGGCTGTCATCTGATCCTGCGTCGTGATAGAGCTCTCGACGCCGTACAGGGAACAGCAGAGAACCAGGATCCTTCCGTCTGTATGTACAGTAGGCAGGATATGAACACCCTGGATATCGCCGCCGAAGGATTTCCTCAGAGTAAGTTCGAGCCGGTCAGCACCGTAATGCCAGCGGCCTTCAAGCTTTTCCTGCCCGTTTTCCTCGGGCTGTTCCAGTTCCATTACCAGACAGGGCTTTTCCGGATCCATCCGACTGCGCAGAAGCCGCATATTGCGAACGAGATCGTCCTTTTTTTCAATCCTGCCCGTCATCAGCTTCCGGAAAAATTCATGCCTGCATTCCATCAGCATATCAATCTCACGGAATCCGTCATTTGAAAAATCAGCGTGAATACGATTCAGCAGGATATTCAGCTCATTCAGATAGCGGAGAACCATCTCCGGCGTTGTTCCTGCTTCGAAGATCGGTACGTTCGGATAATGCTCCTGAAGATAAGGGAAGATCTTTTTTGCTTCTTCAGGAACGACTCTGACAGCGATCCCGTCCGCATGATGTTTTGAGAGGCTGTCCAGCATACCATCGTAATCATAACGGATATGGGGGGGCTTGAATCCCTGCCGTTCCCAGTTCTGAATCTGCCCGAAAGCGTTCAGTACTTCTTCCTGGTCGGAGACAAGCAAAAGTTTGTACATCCACAGACCTCCATAGTCCGGCAGTTCTTCCTGCCGTACGGGTTATTATACCCTTTTCAACCGGATTATGCAATTATTTCCGGTAATTTTTCGTGTGATCTGTCCATATTCCTCCTTGTTTTTTCCATCTGAAGACTCCATGCCTCAGGATCAGTTCCGGAATCGAGGTGATCATCAGGACAAGCAGGATCATGATCAGTGCGTAAGCATATATCTCTGCATACTCGCTGAAATAGCCACTGCTATATATCGCTTTTCCGAGAGAGTTCTGAATCTGTACAAGATATTCAGCAGATACGGCAACTTTAAGTCCCATTCCCGACGCATTGATAAACGACTGTTTAAGATAACCCGACACCAGCGGAATATATACATGTATTGCCACCGTCATGCTTAATCCGCCGTTCATCCGGTAAACGTCGATCAATTCCTGATCAAGGGAACGGCATCCCTCATATACAGCTTCACTGAATAATGGAAGCAGAATCACGGATGCAGCAGTTACCGGGACTGCTCTGTATGAAATCAGTGACATGATCACTATGACCAGAACAATCATGGGGATTGAACGGATCAGGATCATAAGCGGTCGGAAAAAAGAATAGATCCATTCACTGATTCCTTCTGCCAGTCCGATTATGATCCCAAGTACAGCTGATATTGCCAGTGCTTCAGCAACATGCAGCAGTGTCACGCCGATTTTCTGCCAGGTACTGCTATCACAGATCAGGCGTAAAAAAGCCTCTCCTATTTCAGGCAGTCCCGGAAATACGACTTTATTACCTTTCAGAAGCCCTCCTGTATGGAGAATCGCTCCTGCAAAAACAATCCCAAGACAGAAAGCCGTTACTAACCCTTTTTTTCTGATCATCTTCAGTCAGCACTGTAATAGAAATCGTCAGCAGGAAGCTCTCCGCCAAACTGCTTGAGATCAATCATTGCTGTTTTTTCAATCTGTTCCCGTGCATCTGCTGCGTCCATATAACGAATATTACACCCCGGAAGTGCTTTCAGTGCTATTTTTTCCGCTTTAACAATCTCCATAGCAACTGCATTCGCTGCTGCGGTTTCCGGATCCTTGCTGCACATTTCAGCGGAGGCCCTGATTTCTTCAAGCCCTCTCTTCACAATTTCAGGATTGTCATGTGCTGTCTGTTCGCGTACAAACAGGCCTGCCTGTGTAAAACCATCATATCCCGTCACTTCTGAATAAAGATCATCCAGCGGGCAGGAAACAATTTTCTCATCAGCGATCATCGCGCCTGTAACTGCCGGTTCTGCGGTCATGACAATGACTTCCGGATCATCTCCGTTTATCAGTAATGCCTGTGTTTCAGCTGCTCCTGCAAGATATTCCACCGACGAAGGAATGAAGCCCTTTTCCTCGAGAACATATAATGCGACAGAGGAATTGATGGTATTTTCTCCGAAAAGGATAAGCTTTCTGCCGTTGATCATATCCGGAGTAAATCCTTCAATCTTCGATGCAAATACCAGGTTTCCCCACGTAACAACTGCAGCAAGCCTATAAGAAGATTTCCCAGCCTTGAAGAGTTTGGCACCCGCATTGACCGGAGCGATGATAAAGTCAGCTTCTGCGCTTCCGAACGCTTCTCCGATCGTATCGGCCCCAACAGTCTGTACAGACTCACGGTGTTCTGCATATACTCCTGCTACAGCCAGTGCCGGCGCTCCCCCGGGCGTAACAATCAGAAAGTCATTCTCTGCTGCGGCGTGCAACGTACCCAGCAGAATGACTGCAAAAAGAACAGCAAATACCTTTTTCATTTTAAAATCCTCCCCTTTGTGTTTTTTAACCGGGTCAAGCGCACTTTAGAAAATGATCCCCAGGATGGTTTTTCTCCGGCTTTCCCGTCAGTGCTACGATGACATCATTGCCTCCTGCAGTTTTTGTGCTTCAGAACAAAAAGCACGGAAAACAGGTGCTTTTTCCGTGCTTGTCAAAAATCATGTCTGTTCCTCTCCCATCTCACACTTTGAATACACTCCGTACTCTGCCGGATCCTTTACCTTTACACAAGCGAAAGGCCAGGCAGGCCTGAGGACGTATGAATACCGGTATCGGTATTATTCCTCATTTCATTTTTTCCCGCGCTACTTCCAGCGCCTTTATCAGCTGTACATCATGCTCCAGATCCGCAAAATCATAGGATCCGTTGTCTCCTTCCGGAAGTTCAACAACAACGTCCGGTTCGATCCCGAGCTTGTGAACTTTGTGTCCCTTAGGTGTAAAATATTCAGCAATCGTGATTTGATATCCGGCCCCATTGTTCCCGACCGTATCAACATTCTGTACGATTCCTTTTCCGAATGATTTCGTTCCCACAACAGTCGCATTGGCGCAGTCACGAAGAGCGCCTGTCAGGATTTCCGACGAACTTGCTGTATTCTCGTTCACGAGAACAGTGATCAAAATATCCGTTTTTCCGTCGTATGTCCTGTAAAGATGATCTTCCGTACCGTCTCTGTATACAAGATAACACAATTCGCCCTTATCCATAAAAAGATCACCGATATACCTGGCCTGCTCAACCCATCCGCCGCCGTTATCGCGCAGATCGATAATCAGGCTTTCGGCCCCCTGTGACACGACACTGTTCAGAGCTTCTTCAAATTCTTTCTCAGCCTCACCTGCAAACTGATACATCGCGATATATCCGACTTTATCGTCGAGCATGACAGACTCGATCTGATTTACAACTACTTCCCTGCGCTGGATCGTGTACGTGATCTCTTCTCCGTCCCGGAGAAAGGTAACATCCACAAAAGTACCCGGTTCGCCCCGCATAATACTGATCGCCTCTGACAGCGTTTCTGCGGTGACATACAGATCTTCACCCACACGGTACAGGACATCACCGCGCAGAACGCCGGCTTCTTCTGCCGGACCGCCTTTGAAGACACGGGAGATCGTACATGTATCACTCTGGATCATGACTCCGATCCCAACATAATTCCCTTCATCATCCTCCCAGAGCTGCTCAAATTCTTCACTGGAATAATAGAAGGAATAAGGATCATCGAGCCCCGCCATCAGCCCTTTTGCAGCATATTCGAGCATTTTGCCGTCATCCGGTTCCCAGTAGAAATAGTCTTCAGCAATATCATACAGATCTGCGAGCTCAGAAAACTTGCTTAAGCGTTCATATTGATTCTTGTAGAAATCATAATCTGTCTTGCTGACAGTTACAGTATCCGTGCCCGAGGAGGTTACGGATGACTGCGTGAGATGTTCACTGTTATCTGCTGCGACGCCAAACATGGATTCAATCGTACTGCCGTAAAGCGACATACATCCGCTGAGAAGCATCATAACCGCTACCAGGGTAACTGCAAGAAGTCCTTTTTTCATCATTTTTCATTGTCCTTCTTTCATCACTGAAGTCTTTAGTCCTGTTTTATGTCAGAATACATCAGCATCCTGAAGATAACTGCATCATCAAACTTCCTCAGATCCAGACCTGTTGCTTTCCGGATCTTTTCTATTCTGTACAGCAGTGTATTCCGGTGAATAAACAGCTGCCTCGCTGTTGTGGAAACATTCAGGTCATTCTGAAAAAAAGCCCGGATTGTTTCAAGCGTTTCACCGTTCAGTACTTTCCCGGCCTGAGTCGGGATCAGTCCCTCCCGGAATGCCTGTGCACGCTCCTTTGGGATCAGATCTGTCAGCCGCTCCAGGGTCAGCTGTTCATATGCATAGACAAATCCCGGAATCCGGTGACGTATTCCGGTATCGATTGCTATTCTTGCTTCCTTCAGACTTTCGGAAAGCGATGCAGCCTTTCCGGCCGTCCTCCCTACCCCTGTATAGCACGAAATCCCGTTCTCGCTTTCCAGGGTTTCGGCTGCGGCAGCAGCATATTCATATGACTCTGTCCCGGAACGCTTCTTCATATTCAGGATCAGAACAGTCTCACCGTTCTCAAGATCAACAATCCGGTCTGATTCCTCCATAGGAATCATTTCCTTGTGAATCCTGTTCCGGGAACTCTGAATTGGCCTGAAAAGGATCACACAACGCGGGTCACATTCACGAATCCCGTATTTTCCCAATTCGGACATGTCTGTACTTCCGGAAAGGAGATCCCTCCATGCTTTTTCCTCAGTATCCTTTTCTCTTACACGCAGCCTTTCTGCGGAGATCTTTTCCAGCAGCATTCTTCCTTCCGGTGTATCTTTGCAGGAATATACTACTTCAGCACTCCTGAGATAAAGGATACCGTCTTTTACTGCCAGTACCCCCTGCTGCACTTCAGGCATTTGCAGAATCATCTCATCTGTGTCGGACAATGACCGGATACCGACCTGAATAGCTGTATCCATCTGCTCGGTCATCCTCCTTCCCATTAGTTAACATAATAATCAAGAGCAATGTTTTCGTCAAGTTTCCGTCCTTCGGCCAAGCTGTTCGGATGACCTGCCCGAACCAGCTTACTTAATAAATGAACCCTTGTAATATATATCAGATCTGTGTATACTCATTTAAAGATTATGCTTGAACTGAAAGGATGCTGACCGTGAAGAGATGGCTCCGTTTTTTCTGCCTTTTTTTATGTGCTGCTTTTTTCTCTTTTTCATGTGCTGGCGCAGAGTTTGAATTTACAGATGAACGTTTCCAGGGCGTCTTCACGAAGGAGAATCTGGATCGTATCATTTCGGAATATGAACTGTATGATGGCTGGTACTGGACAACACAGCCCTACATAGTGCAGTCATTCCACGGGCTTGAAGAGAAACCAGGCTGGACTGATACGGCTGTCAATGTTCTCGGATTGACTTCATTTAAACCCGGATACTACGGATGCCGGTGGAATTCCAATAACGTCCTCCCTGAACTGCCTGCTCTTGGCTATGGTGAATGCTATGCTTTTGCTTCGTTCGTCGGCTATCTGCTTTCAGGAGAATATAATCCTCACGGCCACTGGGACCGGTATTACAGTCTGGAAGCATCCGGAGGGCTTCGTATAGGTGATATTGTCCGGACTGAATTCAGAGGTGAAGACGGAAGAAAATATAATCACAGTGCCATTGTCTATTCTGTGACAGATGAAGAGATTCTGTTTTTTCAGGCTTCCGGAAGTAATTATAACCGGATCTCTGTCGCTGCCGGCTTTTCCGTCGGAAATCTGAAAGACCTCCGTACTGCGGACGATATGCTGAAAATACCTGATATCCGTATTATCCGTTCTCCCCTGAACCATTAACCTTCTTTATATATAAAGGAAAATCCCGGACAAATTGTCCGGGATTTCCTTTTTTTGTATTGTAATTATTTGTTCAGGATTGTCTTTTCTGTTTCCTTGTCGAAGAAATGCAGATGGTTCGTATCAAATGCAATGCGGATCTTGCTGTTTGCCTTGCTGGAGGTACGGGGATCCACACGTGCAATAATGTTGCCGTCCTTACCGGTCGTGCTCAGGTACAGGTACGTTTCGGAACCCATCAGCTCTGTAACTTCAACATCAACATCGATCGTGGCTGAAGCAAACTCCGCCAGCTTGGCTTCGTCATCGGAAATATTCTCCGGACGGATACCCATCACGACATCCTTGCCAATGTAGCTTTCATCAATGAACTTGGAGATCTTCTTTTCGGGAACGACGATCTTGTTTTCGCCGAAGAGCGCAACCACATCCTGCCCTTCCCGCTCAAGCTTCACATTGAAGAAGTTCATCTGCGGACTGCCGATAAAACCGGCGACGAATTCATTGGCCGGATAGTCATACAGGTTCTGGGGAGTATCCACCTGCTGAATCACGCCGTCTTTCATAACCACGATACGGCTCGCCATGGTCATAGCTTCAGTCTGGTCATGCGTAACATAGATGAAAGTGGTCTGCAGGCGCTGATGAAGCTTGGTGATTTCGGTACGCATCGCAACACGCAGCTTGGCATCCAGGTTGGACAGAGGTTCATCAAACAGGAACACCTTGGGTTCACGGACGATCGCACGTCCCAGAGCAACACGCTGGCGCTGACCGCCGGACAGAGCCTTTGGCTTACGGTTCAGAAGATGGGCGATATCCAGAATCTTGGCAGCTTCCTCTACGCGGCGCTTGATCTCATCCTTGGGGGTCTTCCGCAGTTTCAGACCGAAAGCCATGTTATCATAAACAGTCATATGCGGATAAAGAGCGTAGTTCTGGAACACCATTGCGATGTCACGATCCTTGGGGGCTACGTCATTTACCAGTTTGTCGCCGATGTAAAGCTCGCCGTCAGAAATTTCTTCCAGACCTGCGACCATACGCAGGGTAGTGGATTTTCCGCAGCCGGAGGGACCAACCAGAACGATGAACTCTTTGTCTTCGATGTCCAGCGTGAAATCGCTGACAGCTGTAACATTTCCGGTATATACCTTGTAGATGTGCTGAAGGGATACGCTTGCCATGATATTATCCTCCTTAATGAAATCGGAACACTGTCCGTTTTGTCTATATTATATTGAACATGAACAAAAAAAGGAATTGCCCGTTTCCACAAGCATTCCCCTTCTTGTTTGTGCAAATTGCCCATAACGGATCTGATCCTACCGGCGGTTCCTGATCTCATTGCGCTCAAGGCGGATGTTATTGATAAGTTCGCTCATCTTCCGGTCAGTTTCCGCGAGCAGTGAATCAATATAATCCAAAGTATTCCGGTGCAGATTTGCTGCGTCTTCCTTTGCACTTTCGCGAAGCTCTTCACTCTCAACACGTGCCCTGCGTACAATGTTTTCTTCTTCTACCAGCTCCGCTGCTTTCTTTTCTGCATCCTGGATGATGCGCTGCGCCTCGGCCTTTGCAGCTTCTACGCAGGCTGCAGCCTGCTGGTTCGCATGTTCTGTCAGGGAGTTGGCTTCCTGTGTCGCATGTTCCATCATGGAACGGATTTTCTGCGACGTTTCATTCAGTGTATTTTGCGCCTGAGTATTTGCAGCATCAATGATTTCCTTACTGTCCTGCTCTGTTTTGTTGCGGATGTTTTCTTCCTCCGCAACTATTTTCGCAGCAAGCTTTACGGTTTCCGGGAGGTTATCTTTCAGATATTCAAGCTGTGCAGTCATGATTCCCCGGTTTACAACGCATGTCTCACTGTTGATAAGCGTTTTTCGTGCTCCGCGCAGCTGCTCTTCAAGCGCCTGTACCGCATTGAGGCAAAGTTCTGCGCTGTTATAGTCTTTTGCCATTCTATTCTTCCCCCTTATGTATTATTTCTTTCGGATGACATATATTTCATGATATCACGGTAAACATTTTTCGGAACAAGTCCCGTGATATCGCCTCCGAATCCGGCGATTTCACGGACTGCAGAAGAAGATATATCCGCCAGTTCTGCAGAAGCGGGTATCAGAAGCGTTTCAGCCTGGGGATACAGCCGTCGGTTGATCGCCGCTGTTCTGATTTCCAGTTCAGCTTCAGCGGCATTCCGCACACAGCGGATCACGACCGTTGACGGATGCTCTCTGAGATAATCCGCCAGAAGGCCCTTCCACAGCTCGATCTGTACGTTCGGGAATTTTGCGCACGCTTTTCGCAGAATCCTGACACGCTCTTCATAGGGGATCATGCCTTTTTTGGCAATGTTGACCATAACGGCTACTGTTACAGAATCAAACATTCCCGCAGCACGTCCTATCAGGTCCATATGTCCAACGGTGACCGGATCAAATGATCCGGGAAAAACGCATAAGGAGCTCATCCGTCTGCCTCCGTATCTGTCCGCGAATCTTCTGTCTTCCGGTAAAATGCAATGCCGCAGAATCCCCATCTGCGTTCGTCTGTCCTGATAAAGCCGGTTCCGAATTCAACAGACTGTTTTGCTTCATGTTCAAGGATCACAAGTCCGTCTTCAGCGATCAGGTCTTCAAGCTGAACTGAAACCTGCCGCAGATCAGTCATTCTGTACGGGGGATCCAGGAAAACCAGATCAAATTTATCGCCGCGCTGCTGCAGATTCTTTAACGCTGTCTTCCAGTCGCAGCAGAAAATTTCCGTCTGTTTCTCAAAACCAAGCGTTGAAGCATTCTGTTTCTCGGTGCGGTATGCGCTTCTGTCGTTGTCACACAGAACTGCACGCGATGCCCCCCTGCTGATTGCCTCAAAGCTCAGCGCGCCGCTGCCCGCGAACAGGTCCAGAATGACAGAATCCTGTATCCTTGTCTGCAGGATATTAAACAGGTTTTCCCTTATTCTGTCAAGTGTCGGACGGGTGTTTCTTCCTTCCGGCGCTTCGATCCGCCTGCCCCTTGCAGTGCCGGCAATAATACGCATTTTTATGTCCTTCCTGTTTCGCGGTATCCGTATTTTTTGTCTGTTCAGTTCAGCTGCTGCGGACCTTTCGGTACTGTTATTCTTGCACGGCGTTCACGTTTTTCCCTGATTCTGCGTCTTCTGGCATTTTCAGCGATCTCCGTATGGATTTTCCTGCGCCGTGACGGTCCCTGCATATATCCTGTCCCGTACGCGGCAGCGGGAATCAATACAAGTGCAGGGCTCAATCGTTCAACGGTAAGGAGAAGATCGCGGTTTTCAGCGCCGCATATGCTTACAAACGGCATAATCGTAAGCCGTATAATGATCCGGAAAATATCTGTCGCAGAAACTGCCGCGCTCTGCGAATATCCTGCAAGTGCGTCGCTGATCTCGCTTCTGCGCATATATGATTCCATCCAGGTAGGCAGCGTCCCGGCACCGGTCATCTGACGTTCCGCAGTAAGCGCGAGGAGCAGGGCAAGGATCACGAAAAGCGAGCTTCCGAGCAAACCGATCACAAAACCTTTTGCAGGGTGGAAAGGGATTCTCTTTTCACTTTGGGAAGCTTCCTGCCCTTTCTGTATATGCTGAAAAAGGATCTCTCCCCGTGAAACTCCTTCTGTTCCCATATCCGCTCCCTTATTAAAGAAGATCAGAATGATCAGCGTCTCAATCACAATATTGATGCCAATTCTCAGTATATTATTGCTGAAAGACGTCATGGAGCAAACAATAAAGGACATGAATGCAACCAGTATCATCGCACCGAAGAACTTCAGAGCCTGCTGGACTGTATTCTCATCCGTTGGTGTTCCGCGCAGAAACGGTTTTGACTGTCCGCGCGTCTGCTGTCCGTTACTCATCTGATTTTCCCTCCCTGTCTGCTCCGCAGTCATCGAATACGCGTTCAACACGGCTTCCGACACTCAGCAGGATTTCATAGCTTATTGTTCCGGCCCATCCGGCAATATCTTCAGCTGTGATCTGTTCGCTTCCGTCGGATCCGATCAGAACAACCTCATCCTCTTCCTTCGCTTCTGGGATATCGGTAATGTCCGCAAGCATCTGATCCATGCATATTCTCCCGACGACTTTTGCCCTTTTCCCGCGGATCAGGACTTCTGCCTCAGGGCCTGCGGCGCGGTGGTATCCGTCAGCATATCCGCAAGTGATTGTGGCAATCCGTTTCCGTTCCGGAGTCCGGTACGTTCTGCCGTAACTGATATATTCACCCTCCGGCATTGTCTTGATATAGCTGATTTTTGCACTCCATCGCATACATGGTTTCAGTCCGAGGGGATTCTCGGGGACTGGCGGATATCCATACAGGCTGATTCCTGCGCGGACCATGTCCATTGCATAATCAGGCCTGCGATGGATTGCCGCTGAATTTGAACAGTGGCGAAGGATTCCGTCCGGAAGGCGATGTGTCAATTCCAGGAATCGGGCATGCTGCATCTCTGTATAAGCCATGCCGTCCTCTCCGTCGTCTGCGTCTGAAAAGTGAGTGAATGCCCCGGTCAGCCGGACATGAGGCGACTTCTCGATTTCGTCCGTAACAGCCTTCATCTCTGCCATATTACGAACGCCGATCCTGCCCATTCCTGTATCCACCTTGATATGGACTTCGGTCTGTTTGCCGACGATCGCAGCAGCTGATTCGCAAAGACGAACCATCTCCGGAGAACATACCGTCTGAATCAGACCATTTTCCACTCCTTCGCGGACATCCTGCGATGTTACCGCACCAAGGACAAGCACAGGTGCTTTTATGCCGCTTCTCCGCAGCTGGGAACCTTCGGCGACGGATGCCACAGCCAGGTATTCCGCACCGCCTTCCAGGGCGGCGTGCGCGGTTTCTGCCGCGCCATGCCCATAACCATCTGCTTTGACAACAGCCATGATCTTTGCATCAGTTGAAACGGAATCCCGGATTTTCCGCATGTTGTCGCGCAGAAGATCCGTACGGATGACCCGCATGTTGCGTGAATTCATCCAGTTCACTTCCCTTCCGGTTTCCGTTCTTCTTCATGACGGTGAATCTGTTCATTCAGCAGATTGATATCCCCGCATCCCATCGTCAGTACAAGATCGCCTGCACGCCAGTGGGAGCGGAGATACGCTTCTGTCTCATCAAACGAAGGAGTCCATACAGCGTCAATACCATGCTGTTTCATCCCGTCCCTCAGCATTCCGCTGTTCAGGTCTCCCGGATCTTTCTCCCTTGCAGCGCAGATATCAGTGATGAGCGTGAAATCCGCATCCTCCGTACATGTCAGATACTGCTCGAACAATGTCCGTACACGGCTGAAAGTATGAGGCTGCATAACAGCCCACAGTCTGCCTTTGCAGCGTTTTCTCGCGATCGAAAGCGCATTGCGCATTTCAGTCGGATTATGTCCGTAATCATGGAAGATTTCAACACCATCAATGATATCAGTAAGTTCAAATCGGCGATGGGCACCGGTAAAATGCTTCAGAACAGTTACTGCAACTTCCGGATCCACCCCGAGTTCCGCTGCGGCGGCGATCGCCGCAAGTCCGTTGAGCCTGTTGAAAGCCCCGGGAACGTTCATCTCAACAGGAATCGATTGTTTGCACGGGTATCGCAGAGTAAATCTGCTGCGTCCCAGTTCATCCTCAGCGACATTGTCTTCATACCAGTCGTTCTCAGGTCCGGATCCGAAATATACCTTTCTGCAGTTCAGCTTCTCCATCTGTCGTCTCACTCTCGGATCGTTTCCGTTCCCGATTGCGACACCGTTCTCCGGAAGGAGCTTCAGATACTGACCGAAGGTCTCTTCTATTTCATCAAGATCTTTGTAACAGTCCAGATGATCCGCATCAATATTCAGTACCACTGCGACTGTCGGATGGAGATGCAGGAATGAACGATTGAATTCGCACGCTTCAGCTACAAAAATACCGCTGTGCCCGACACGGGTGCTCCCCCCGATTGCGTCAAGACGACCGCCGATATGAATGCTCGGATCCATACCTGCTTCCAGAAGGATCTGACTGAGCATACTCGTTACGGTTGTCTTTCCGTGCGCTCCGCATACGCCGACCGCCTTGGGAAAGCCTTCCATAAGCTGGCCCAGAAGAACTGCACGCTCAATGGATGGAATCCCGAGTTTCTCCGCCTCAGCCCTTTCGGGATTCTCAGGAGGGATAGCAGCGGAATAAACCACAAGATCCGCGCCATGCACATTTTCAGCACGGTGTCCGATCATCACCTGACCGCCTTTTTCCCGGACATAGTGGATCAGGTACCCGTCATCCCGATCGCTGCCTGATACCCGGTAACCCTGATCCATCAGCATTTCGGCAAGTCCGCTCATACTGCTTCCGCCGATTCCGATCAGGTGGATGCGTCCTCCCGTGTATTCCGTGATCCGATGTATCGTATTCATCTCTTTTTCCTTCCGGATAAGCATCTTTGGTGGCTTTGTCCTTATTCAACAACGATCCTTGGATTTTCCCTGCTCGGTCTGTACATCACGAATCGCCGTCCGATCTGCTGGATCGGTTCAGCACCTGTTTTTTCGCAGAGTATCGTAAGCGCTTCACGGGCGCTGACCGGGCATCCCTGCTGTACACATCCCTTGATCAGTTCCCGTGCTTCCAGAGCATCATAGCATTCTTTCACTGTATTGTCTGTAATTCCGTCTTTGCCGATATAAAGTATGGTTTCGAATGTGTTGGCCATTGCCCGCAGCTTTGCCCGCTGTTTCCCTGTCATGTTTCATCTCTTCTTTCTTTTTATTCAACAAAGTCAAATTCCATTCCGGCGATTCGTACAGTGCTTCCTTCTCCGGCACCTTTTTCCCGCAGTGCGTCGATTACGCCCATTTTTCTCAGCATCCGGTGGAACCAGTTCATGCTTTCAAGATCATCAAAATTCACACTGTCGATCAGTCTTTCCATACCGGGACCGGTTACTTCAAACACACCGCCGTCCATAACAATCTCGAATGTATCCATACGGACCGGTTCCTCTTCCGGATCTTCTTCGGCTTCATAATGAAGGATCGGAGGAAGCGTTTCAAGCATTCTTGCAGTTTCATCAAGTACTTCATCAAATCCTTCGTGCGTTACTGCACTGACGGGAAATACAGGGCATCCCATCGCCTCGCCAAGCGTTTTCATCCGCTTCAGGTTTTCTTCCGCACCGGGAAGATCCGTCTTGTTGCAGACAATGATCTGGGGAAGTTCACTCAGTTTGCCGTAATGATCAAGCTCTGTGTTGATCTGATCCAGATCATCGACCGGATCACGGCCTTCACTTCCGGAAATATCCACCACATGAAGAAGAAGTCTGGTGCGTTCGACATGTCTGAGAAAATCATGACCAAGACCGGCTCCGTCCGCCGCTCCTTCGATCAGTCCGGGAATATCTGCCAGAACGATGTCTTTTCCGAAGCGGCGTACGATCCCGAGATTGGGCGTCAACGTCGTAAAATGATAATTCCCGACCTTTGGCTTAGCGCTTGTCACAACACTCAGAATAGAACTCTTGCCAACATTCGGATATCCTATCAGGCCGACATCTGCGATAGTTTTCAGTTCCATACGCAGCGTCCTTACGGATGTCTTTATCCCCGGTTTGGCAAAGTTCGGAGCCTGCCTTGTCGGAGTTGCAAAATGCTTGTTGCCCCATCCGCCTTTCCCGCCTCTGAGAAGGACTTTTTTCAATCCCGCTTCGTCCATATCGGCAAGGATTTTCCCTGTTTCATCATCCCGGATCACGGTTCCGACCGGTACCTTGATCACCAGATCCTGACCGTTTTTGCCGTTGCACAGATTCGCTGCACCGTCCGTCCCGTTCTCAGCGGAATATTTGCTTTTGTATCGGAAATCAAGCAAGGTATGACTGTTCTCATCTGCAAGGAAAATGATGTCGCCGCCTTTTCCTCCGTCTCCGCCATCCGGGCCACCGTTCATCACATACTTCTCACGGTGAAAAGATGTGCTTCCATTTCCGCCGTTTCCGGCTTTTGCTGTGATCCTGACCTGATCCACAAAATTGCTCATCGCTTTCCTGACCCCTTTATCAGTTCCGAAGTGAATGCAGCGGAGCAGGAATCCGCCCGCCGCGGGCAATAAAGGCTTCGTTGTTCTTCAGGTTGACCGGCATCACCGGAGCAAACCCGAGCAGTCCGCCGAACTCGACGCGGTCTCCGGCTTTCTTCCCAGGCGCAGGAATAACTCGGACCGCTGTAGTTTTGTTATTGATCACGCCAATGGCTGCCTCATCCGCGATAATCCCGCTGATTGCAGCGGCACTCGTATCGCCGGGAATCGCGATCATGTCGAGCCCGACAGAACATACGCAGGTCATCGCTTCCAGTTTCTCCAGCGTCAGCGCACCGTCTGAAGCGGCCTCAATCATTCCGATATCCTCGCTGACAGGGATAAAAGCGCCGCTCAGGCCTCCTACATGGTTGCTTGCCATAACGCCGCCTTTTTTCACTGCATCGTTCAGCAGGGCGAGCGCAGCGGTGGTTCCGGGTGCACCTGCCATTTCCAGCCCCATTTCGGTAAGAATGTGAGCTACAGAATCGCCTCTTGCCGGTGTCGGAGCAAGACTCAGATCCACGATTCCGAAGGGGATCCGAAGCCGCTGGCTTGCCTCTCTTGCAACAAGCTGACCGACGCGGGTGATCTTGAAAGCAGTCCGCTTGATTGTTTCCGCGATCACATCAAAGGGTTCTCCCCGCACTGCCTCCAGTGCAACTTTCACAACTCCCGGTCCGGAAACGCCCACGTTGATCGCACATTCCGGTTCGCCGATTCCGCAGAATGCGCCTGCCATGAACGGGTTGTCCTCTACCGCATTGGCAAAGACGACCAGTTTTGCACATCCAAGGCCGTCTTCCGCCGCTGTCATTTCTGCTGTTTTTTTGATAATTTCTCCCATCTCCCGTACTGCATTCATATTGATGCCTGTACGAGTGGAAGCAACATTGACACTCGAGCACAGCAGTTTTGTTTCGCTGAGAACTTCCGGAATGGAAGCAAGCAGCCGTTCATCCGCAGCTGTCGCTCCTTTATGCATCAATGCTGAATAGCCGCCCAGAAAATTTACTCCAACGGTTTCCGCAGCACGGTCCAGTGCCCTTGCAATGGGGCGTGGATCTTCCTGACAAATCAGGCTTACCGGCGTTACACTGATACGCTTGTTTACAATCGGAATCCCGAATTCCGTCTCAATTTCCTCACCGGTCTGAACCAGATGCTCCGCCTTCCGGCATATTTTTTCATAAACTTTCCTTGCGCATTTTTCCGCGTCCGGATTGCTGCAGTCCAGGAGATTGATTCCCAGAGTAATCGTCCGGATATCGAAATTTTCTTCCTGGATCATGCGCATTGTCTGGAGGATTTCACCTGTTTCGATCATTGCTCTTTTCCTCCGTCAGATCCTGTGCATCGCGTCGAAGATATCCATCCGCTGCATGTGAATCGTCAGATTCATTGCGTCGCGAACAGGCTGCAGCCGGCGGTTGATTTCTTCAAAATCAAGTCCAGACCCATCCAGATCAACGACCATCATCATGGTAAAATAACCGTCAAGAATAGTCTGTGTAATGTCGAGGATATTGATATTCATTTCACTGAGTTTAGCGGCCACTCCTGCGATAATGCCGGTCGTATCAAGTCCCGTAACAGAAACCAGTGCCTTTGTCATTCCCGAAAACCTCCGGTACATAAATATTCAGAATATTATATTGCCCGTTGCCTTCTTTTGTCAATTTCTCCGGTTATAACCCGCAATTTGAAATCTTATCAGAATATGATATAATTATTTGGTTAATTATTCTCCGCAAGGGGGGTTTTTATGGAGACACTGATCCTTGCGTCGTGTTCTCCCCGACGGAGCGAACTGCTCAAAATTGCCGGGATCCCGTTTTTTACTGTTTCTCCCGACGTTGATGAATCCTGCGACCTTCCGGCCGGAGAAGCAGTATCTGTTCTTTCCGCCCGTAAGGCTTCCGCTGCAGGTATACTGCATCCGGGACGATTCGTACTTGCTGCGGATACACTGGTTGCGGTTGACGGAGTTCCTCTTGGCAAACCTTCGGGTCCCGAAGACGCCGTACGTATGCTTCGAACCCTTTCCGGCCGTATGCATCAGGTATATACAGGTGTTTCAGTCCTTGCGCCTTCCGGTCAGATAATTACAGAAACAGACCGGTCTGATGTTACGTTTTGTCCGGTTCCGGACACTGAGATCCTTGATTATGTCCGAACCGGTGAGCCCATGGACAAAGCCGGCGCCTATGCGCTTCAGGGACGAGCTTCCCTTTGGATTACCCGGCTGGAGGGCAGTTATTCTTCCGTGATCGGCCTTCCCCTGTATCTCGTCCGCAGTCTCCTTCTTCGCAGCGGATACAGGTTTTCGTCTTCTGCAGACCATTAACTACGATTCGTAAAGGATGATTCGTTTATGCCATTCTGGGCTCCTGATATCGGTATTGATCTCGGAACGGAAAATGTCAGTCTCTATGTGCGGGGACGAGGTGTTGTGATCTCCGAACCTGCCCTTGTTGTGCTTGACCGTGATGACCGCCACACGGTTCAGGCGGTAGGAGATGAAGCCGGATTCCTCCTTGGACGTTCCCCGGACAGGCTGACGCCGGTCTGGCCGATCCGGAACGGACTTGTTGCTGATTTTGACATTGCTGAACTGATGCTCAAGTATTTCTTCAGGAAAGCAATCGGTGTCTCTTATCTGGGGAAACCCCGCGTAATTGTTTCCGTTCCCTGCAATCTGGATGATGTTAATCGTAAAGCCCTTACGGAAGCGATACGCTATGCCGGTGCAAAGCACGTTTTTCTGATCGAGAAGCCTTTTGCTGCAGCAATCGGAACGGGCCTTCCTGTTTATGATCCTGTGGGGAATCTTGTGGTGGATATCGGTGCCGGAACCACGGATGTAGCAGTGATTTCACTGGGCGGACTTGTTGTCTCCCAGAGCGTACAGGTCGGAGGCAACAAATTTGATGAAGCACTGGTTGAATATCTTCGGAAGGAATGCAGTATCCTGGTCGGAAATCAGACAGCAGAAAATATTAAAAAGGATCTTGCCACCGCACTGCCGCTGGAAGAGGACCGCTCTATCCTTGTCCGCGGAATAAACCAGCTGAATACTTCCGCCGGAACCGTCTCCTTCTCTTCTGCCCAGGCTTATGCTGCTTTGCAGGGCCCCTGCAGCGCTGTTGTACGGGCAATTCGCTGGGTACTTGAACGCACGCCGCCGGAGCTTGCCGCTGACATCATGCGGGGAGGGATCCACCTTACCGGCGATGCTGCGCGGCTTTTTGCCCTGGACCGTTATATCTCTGAAAATGTCGGCATCCCGGTCCTGCTGGCCAGGGATCCCGGTGACTGTTGTATCCTCGGCATCGGTTATCTGACCGAAAACATCCAGCTTGTTACACCGAAAAACAAGCGGCAGGACAAACCATCGTATAAATAAGAATTCGATTCATTCCACCGCAGGGAGGTGAACTGACTTGGCATTATTCCATCGCGGAAAGCAGCCCGAAAAAGATCCGCGTCCCATAGCTGTGAACGATTTTATCTATGACTCGCCTGAAGATCCTGATTCCGGTTCGTCCAATTCAGAAACTCCCGAAGAGGCGATCCGTAATCTTCGGGGCCGGAATACCCCGGCTCAGGCTGAAACGCCCGTCCCGGATGCTGGTCATTCTGCAGAGGAAAAGAACGAAACATCCGTTGTTCCGAATAAACGGAAAGTATACTCCTCCGGATATATTCTTGACGATAATCTCCAGCCCGTCGGACGTGAAAGCCGTTCTCATCCTGTGCTGCGTATCATTGCCATGATCGTTGTCACGGTGATTCTCCTGTTCACAGCGGGGTCCTATGTTCTTCGCAGAATTATCGGTGCCGAATTCCTCAGTGCACCGGAAAACGCCGTCAGTGGAATTTTTACGCCGATCCAGACATTTTTCTCAGGGATCACCGAATCCGTTGCCGGATACTTCCGGTCTATGAAACTGCGTAATAATATCGAAGCTGAGTACAACGCCCTGCGGGCCGAAAATGAACAGCTTGTATATAAGGCGATGCTTGCTGATGAACTGCAGCAGACGCTTTCCCAGTATGAGGACCTGACCGATGAAATCAACGCAAACATCAATATGCATCCGGTCGTTGCAACGGTTATCGGAAGATCTGATTCCAATTATTTCTCCACATTCACAATCAACAAAGGCACTGCTGACGGCATTGAAGACTATATGGCTGTGACCATTTCCGGCGCGCTGGTAGGCTATACCGAAAACACGCAGGAAAACAAATCAACGGTTCGGACCGTTATTGATTCAAATGCTTCGATCGCCGCGATCATCCAGTCCTCCCGTGATCTGGGTACTGTACGGGGCACACTCGGTGTGGACGGAACGCCGATGTGCCGTATGTATTATCTTCCCGAAGATAATCTTCCGCGTCCCGGGGATCTTGTCGTGACATCCGGAGTAGGCCTTTCTTTCCCCAAAGGGATCCCGATCGGTGTGGTCCGTGAAAGCACGCGCGGTATGGACTCAAACAAGCAGTATATTATACTGGAGCCGAAAGTTGATTTCCAGCATCTTGAATATGTGATCGTTTTGCTTTACAAGCCGAAGGCGGGCGCTATCCAGGGCCGTGAAAACGGAAAAACCGAGATCCCGCTTGTCCCGCTTGAAAGTGCCCGTCCTTCCCCGGAAATACCGCAGATTGCCGCCTCCCTTTTCGATTCACCCACGCCTGTTGTCAGTGAAACACCTGCTGATGAAACCCCTTCTCCGACCCCCGAACCTACTTTATCCCCTTCTCCGACACCCGCTCCGACCGAAGAGCCCGGTCCGGAAGAAACAGTTTTCGAATACCAGGTTGTAAACCTTCACAGCGATCCGACCCCGACACCTTCTCCGACGCCCGGTCCTACTGCCACGCCCTATTTCACCCCGGATCCGGGCGATATGACCTATGAGGAGGATGACTGACGTGCGTTCCGGTTTTATTCGGAAATATACGGTCCTCCTTCTGCTGACCTTTATCGGTTATTTTTCCGAAGTCTGTGTCATGCCTTATGTAAAAATATTCGGCGTTACACCAAACCTGCTTTATGCAGTTATAGGTATTGTCACCGTAGCGTACGGAAAGCTTCGTGCCTTCTGGGTCGGCCTGATCTACGGGATTCTGATGCAGGTAATGCTTCCGTCTGTAACAATGCTGAATCTCGCGATCTATCCGCTGACTACCCTCTTCTGTTCATTTGCCTTTGCGGATAAACCTCTGAAGACGCTGGAATACGAGCGTGTTATCAGGCGGCAGAGAAAGGAACTCGCTCCCTGGCTCCGCACAGTACTGTGCGCTATGCTGAATACCCTTGTTTATGAAACCGTACAGATTACATATATTTATCTGGGCGGTTCACCCCTGACTGTTTCCCATTTTCTGCGCGGCTTCGCAGACATTGTTCTGACGGGCGCTCTCTGTTTGCTGATCCTTTTCCCGGTCCGCCATGCGATCTTCGGACGGCGCAGGACGCAACCCGTCATGCGCCCCGCCCCCGTGGTCTTTACCAAGAGCTGATACTCCTTCCGGTATCAAATCTCTGTTGAAAGGAGTGATAAGGAATGGAACTGAAGGAAAAAAAGAAAAAAAGCGGAGAGTTCTGGCGGTATGCCGCTTTTCTGATCATTCTGTTCGGTATTTTTGTGTGGCTGACATCAGGCCTCATCAATCTGCAGCTCCGCCAGTCGGATTATTACCAGGAGAAAGCTGATTCCACACGGACCTATTCGATCGCTCTCCGCGGTAAACGCGGTTCCATCTCCACTTCGGATTCTGTGGTTATGGCGGAGGATCAGCTGGTTTATAACGTTACTTTCCAGAAGGATGCTTCCGCAAATACCAAAGCTCTTTATAAAATGTATACGGAATCCATTATTGAAACCATCGGTATCATAGAAAAAAACGGCGGCAAAATGGCGATCCGTTATGTTATTGAGCGTAATCCTGAAAAAGACGATGAATGGATTTTCAATTTCGGATACGGTGTTTCGGATGCAGTCCTGAAGACCCGCGAGGAACAGTGGCGCAAAAATAATTATCTGACGAATACAAAAAAATATGAAACTGCTGCGCAGTGCTTTGAGCAGCTTCGCACACGCTATCAGATCGATCCGGACACACCGGAGGAACTGACACTGAAGATCATGGCCATCTACTCGGAAATGCAGATGAACATCTTCAATTCCCAGCCGATTGTCATAGCGAAGGATGTCCGGTATGAAACGGTCATTGAGATAGAGACCCGCTCCATGGTTCTACCCGGTATGAGCATCCAGGTCGGAACCAAACGTGTCTATCCCCGTTCTACCCTTGCCTCACAGATCATCGGTTATACGGGAGCTATTCCTTCGAGGGCCATGTGGCTGCAGCTTTCAGCACAGGGATACTCATATAATGATACAATCGGCCGTGACGGGATCGAGTCTTCCATGGAGGAATGGCTGACGCCCAATTCTTCTCTTCGTAAAGGCACGCGTGTCGTTGAACGTGATCAGATGTCACGTGTTGTCCGTGAGATCTCCACAACGGATCCGCATGACGGAAACAATGTCAAACTGACCCTCAATGCCTCCTACCAGCAGATGGCTGAGCGATGCCTTGCGGAGAATGTGAACTCCACGCGTGACCTGCAGGAGGATCAGCTCAGAAAAGAATCCTGGCGTGAAGCAAACAAGACCGACATCCACAATCGCGACTGGGTAACTTATCCGCTTGAACTGGCCGAACATGGATGCCTGATTGTGCTGGATATGCAATGTCGTGTGCTGGCTCTTGCAAACTACCCCACATATGACCTGAACGCGCTGGTCGCCGGCGGCGAAGATGCCCTTACAATCCTGAGTGACAGCAGGAACCTCTTGCTGAACTACGGCATACATGCACGCGGAACTCCCGGTTCCATATTCAAAATGGTTACAGCGATGGGCGCGCTTTCCACCGGTGAACTGAAACCCACTGAATGCATCTCGGACATGGGCTATTACACCCGGTACAACTCTGATCTTACGACAGCTCCAAAATGCTGGATCAGTAAAAACCTGATCTACAAACATGCAAATCAGACGATTGTCGACGGTCTTTCGCACTCCTGCAATTACTTCTTCTATACACTGGCAGACCGTCTCGGTGCTGAACGTCTGTACCGGTATGCCTCCCTTTTCGGTCTTACTTCGAAGACGGGAATAGACCTGCCCGGTGAAGTCCGTTCCGTGGTAGGTTCCCAGAATACACTATACGATCCCTCCAAACCTGTAAATGAAGCGAATCAGGATACTTCCCTGCCGATCATTGTTTTCAACTCGATCAAGAGGCACCTGCGTAACTGCGGCTCCACCCGCAACATTGATTATGATGACGAGCGTCTATCCATCTGCGCGAAGCGTCTCATGGATATGGCAGTCAATTACAATGAAAGTGACTGGCTGGACAATATGCGCACCATCCTTATGGAAGAACTGAACATGACCAAGGATATGGTATATCTCCAGTCTGTCATCGGCGATACCTACAACTATATGAATGATATCAAGTGGGGCGGAGGACAGACCATCCTGACGGGTATCGGGCAGTCTGTCACCGTTCTGACGCCGATCGCTGTCGCAAGGTATGTCTGCACGATCGCCAACAACGGATATCTGTATAATGTTTCCCTGATAGATTCGATCACTTCTCCTACCGGCGAGATCCTTTCTCAGCGGGAACCGACACTGGTTCACCGGCTGGATTACTCAGAAGAGTACCTGCCCATGATCCGTGAAGGCATGAAGGGCGTGGTTGATGAATCCGGTACGGCTGCAAAGTATTTCCGGAAATATCCCTATACGGATCAGATTGCCGCGAAAACCGGTACCGCACAGGTTACATCCATCGATCTGGAAAACAATTCCTGGTTCGTCTGTTTCGCGCCGTATGACAATCCGGAGATCGCCGTTGCCTGTTTTATTCCGAACGGGTATTCCGGTTCTGAAGCCTGCAAGGCGCCCCGTGACTTTATCCAATGGTACCTGGATCAGAAGGAACTCCGTAATGTTGATTACAGTCTTCCTGTCGGCAATTCAATCGCTCCGTGATTTCCCCCGTCTTCCCTTGGACGAATATGTAAAAAGGAGGAATTCCTTTGTCCCAATCGATCCTGATCGCCTCCGGCAAAGGCGGCGTCGGAAAATCCGTCCTTACTGCAGCCATCGGTACAGCGCTTGCCCGCCGTGGAGCATCCGTCGTGATCATAGACGCTGATATCGGCCTGCGTTCACAGGATGCTTTTCTGGGACTGGAAAATTCCGTTGTCTACGATCTGATCGATGTTGTTTCGAAAGACTGCCGGCTGGAAGACGCGCTGCTTGAATGTCCTTTGTTTCCCGGACTTATGCTTCTCCCGGCATCCCAGTTTGCCAGGGTTCGCTCCCTTGACTGCGGACGTTTCCGGAAGATCCTTAAAGTTCTGAAGGAATCCTTTGATTTTGTCCTGATCGATTCTCCGGCTGGCATTGAAAAAGGACTTCGTAATCTTATAAATGCGGGTCCGGATATGTCACTTCTGATTGTTACACCGGATGACATCTGTATTCGTGATGCTGAAAGGACTGCAGGACTCTTTGAATCCAAGGGGTTATCCCGTCCGCGGCTGATTGTGAATAGACTTGACAGCGAGCTTGTTGCTTCCGGTGAGATGTATTCTGCCCGCGTTATTGCCGATTCGCTGGATCTCCCTCTGCTTGGAGAAGTTCCTGAGGACCCGGCAGTCTATCGTTCCATTCTCCGCCACAGTTTTCTGATCGATTTTGACTGTCCCTCGCGCGGCGCTGCTCTTCGTATCGCATCCCGTCTCCTGGGAGAAAACGTCCCGCTTCCTGAATACGGACGCACCCGCATTCCCCTTATTAGAAGACTTTTCCCACGTACAGTAAAGGAGGTTATACCCCTTGACAGGCACTGATGAGAATCGCCGTTCCCGGGCGCATGTGGACGGAATCCTGATTGCGCTTGTCTTCGGCATGTCTCTTTTTGGTATCGTGGCTGTCTGTGTCGCAACTTTTATGCCAGGTTCAGATCCGAACACCTCATTCCTGAATCATATCTTTGAATCTTCCTACGCGACACGGCAATGCCTTTTTCTTCTGATGGCACCGCTTGTTGTCGGCGTAATTATGGCTTTTCCATACAATATTCTCCGCCAGCGCGCAGAAATGTTTTACTGGATCGCACTCGGCCTCCTGACCGTTACGACGGTTTTCAACAGGGCACAGGGCGTTAAAGCCTGGCTCGATATCCTGTGGGGCTATACTATTCAGCCTTCGGAATTTGCGAAACTTTCGATGATCCTGATCCTTGCAAAAAACCTTTCACGTCAGGACAGGCCGCTTTCAGATTTCAAATCCTTCATACGTGTTTTTCTCATGGTCATAATCCCCGGTCTGGTCATCCTGCTGCAGGGTGAAACCGGTTCCCTGCTGGTAGTTATCTTCCTGTTTGCGGTCATGATGTATTTTTCCAATGTGTCCTTGAAAACACTCGGCATTCTTGCTGCCATCGGAATCCTCGGTATTCTCTCCATTTATGCCTTCATGACTGCAACCGGATCTACAGATTATCGTCTCGGCCGTATTGCCGGATGGCTCGATCCGGAGGCTTTCTCATCCGGTGATGCTTATCAGCAAACCATGTCAAAAATGACTATTGGCTCCGGAGGAATCAGCGGGATCGGAATGTTCAGGAACGGAGCTATCTCACAGCTCAACTATGTACCTGCAGACTGGACGGATTTTATTTATTCCACAATAGGAGAAACCTGGGGATTTATCGGCTGCGTTTCGGTCCTTGCAGGATATATCCTGATTCTGTGCCGCATGCTGTATCTTGCGTGGTATACCCGGGATAAATTCGGCCGACTGATCATATGCGGCGTTATGGGGATGCTTCTGTTCCATGTTCTTGAAAATATAGCAATGACCCTCGGTCTTATGCCGATCACCGGGATTCCCCTGCCTTTCCTTTCTTACGGAGGATCCAACATGATGACAAATATGGGTGGTGTCGGTCTCGTCCTGAATGTGACCCGTAACCGTTCCATTTCAATTCCGGTCAATGCACCGCAGACTCTTCACAACCCGTACCGGATCAGGATCCGGTACAAGACGCGCTGACGAAAGGAAAAGCGAAAACATATGTGCAAAAGACTGAACGAAGATTTTCTGATCAGCGATCCGGATTATAAATCCGTAATCGAGGATACTGTTTTCCCTGATCTGGAATCCAGAAAAGAAGACCATATTCTTTATGGTAAAGATCATCTTCCGCTTTTCTGTTCTGTCTTTCATGCAGATGATCCCTGCGGTACGGTTCTCGTACTCCATGGATTTACAGAGAACGTGTACAAATACAGTGAACTGATTTTCTCGCTGGTCCGCAATCATTTGAATGTCATCGCATATGATCAGCGGGGACATGGTCGTTCAGGCCGTGCTCCGGGCCTTTCCCATCCTTGTGTAACACATGTTGATCGCTTTGACGATTACGTGGATGATCTTGGCATTGTATGTGATATGCTGCTTTCCGGCCTTCCTCGCCCATGGACCATCTTTGCGCATTCCATGGGTGGTGCAGTTGCCGCCCTCTTCCTGGAACGGCGTCATGATATCTTCTCTGCCGCATCACTCTGTGCTCCGATGATTGCTCCCGCAACAGGCGGTATCCCTGCATCTGTTGCTTCTGTGATATGCCGTTTCTTCTGTTATGTCGGTTGCGGAAAGAAGCATCCTTTTTTCATGAAACTGTATTCCGGTCCGGAAGATTTTGAATCATCCTGTGCGACAGATCCCGCACGTTTTAACTGGTATGACGGGATAAAGGCTTCCTGCCCTGAATTCCAGAACAGCGTCCCTTCCTATCGCTGGACGCTCGAATCCATTTCTGTGACCCGCAGGGTCCTGGCTCCCGGTGCACCTGAATCCATTAACTGCCCTGTACAGCTGAGCACCGCAGACCGGGATTACAGCGTGATGCCTTACCCGCAGAAGCAGTTTATCGATCGTGTTGCAAACGGAAAGCATGTTTTCGTAAAGGACTCACGTCATGAGATCTTCCGGTCTCAGAATCCCGTATTCTTTCCATGGTGGCATTCGGTTTTATCTTTCCTGAAGGAGGCTGAATCGTAATGAAAAAAAATTCGTCCCTTTTTACCGTGTTCTGCACGGTTATCTTCCTTGCGTTCACCATATTTATGATCTGGTTTGTTCCTTCTTACGCTTCCGTCCGTTCGAGGATCTCTGAAACGCGCCGGGATCTTGAACTCAGCCGCGGACGCGAAGCAAAACAGCAGGCAGAATATGACAGCGCCGTTGCGGAACTGCCTTTGATCCTGTCCGAACTTGAAGAGAAAAATCCTGCCGCAGATAAAGCCGAAGAAGCCCTTGCAGCACTGAAAGCCCGTAAAAAAGAGCTTCGCATGCAAAAACAGGAACTTGAAAAAGCCGCCGCGCAGCATACGGAAGCGCAGTCAGAGGATACAATTGCAGAGGAGGTATCTTCCCATGACTAAGTTTTCGAAGTATCTGCTTCTCGCAGCAATGATCTGCGCAGTCGCTTTATGTGTTGTTTCTGCTTTTCAGTACCTTGATGCCCGCCGGGAACTCTCGGAGCTGAAATCTGATCTGTCCGCAAGCAATGCTGCCTGGAATGCCATCGATGAAAACAAGCAGTCTGTCCTGACAGAACTGAAAAGGGCAAAAAACGAGCTCCGTGACGCCGATCTGATCATTCAGGAAGCCGAAGAAAAGACGGAAGAGCTTGAAAAAGATATTGAAATTCTTGAAAAAGATATCGAAGCGCTCTCTTCTCCTGTTCCGTGATGACTTAATACAAAAAACTGTTTGACACATTCGTCCGTTTGTGGTAGAATTCTCGGCGTTGACTGGGTGTGGCGCAGTTTGGTAGCGTGCTTGAATGGGGTTCAAGAGGCCGGAGGTTCGAATCCTCTCACCCAGACTTTTCATACCCCGGGACTGCTGTTCCGGGGTATTGTTTTTTTCTGTTCCTGTCTACAGCTGCCAGGACTGAAAAACTTGACTTTTCCCGCCCTTTCTTCTAAACTTTATAAATCTTGTTCAGGAGGTGCTTTGTATGGCTCATTTGGAAGAAATATTCGGGATCAATGTATTTAACGATTCAGTCATGCGTCAGCGCCTTCCGAAAGAAATATACAAAGCATTGCACAAAACCATTGATGAAGGCCGTCGTCTTGATGCCGATGTCGCAAGTGTTGTTGCAAATGCCATGAAAGACTGGGCGCTTGAACGTGGTGCAACACACTATACCCACTGGTTCCAGCCATTGAATTCTGTCACTGCGGAAAAGCATGACGCTTTTATTTCTCCCATGCCGGGCGGTGCTGTGATCCAGGAGTTTTCCGGGAAAGAGCTGGTACGGGGAGAAGCAGACGCTTCCTCCCTTCCCAACGGCGGACTCCGTTCCACATTCGAAGCCCGCGGTTATACTGCCTGGGATCCTACATCCTATGCTTTTATCAAAGACCATGTTCTCTGCATTCCTACCGCTTATTGTTCCTATGGCGGTGAGGCTCTGGACAAGAAAACTCCCCTGCTCCGATCCATGGAGGCACTGAATAAACAAGCTGTCCGGATCCTGCATCTTTTCGGACGTCTTGATGCCACCCGTGTTACACCCACAGTCGGTCCTGAACAGGAATACTTCCTTGTCGATAAGGATCTTTTTGACATGCGCAGTGATCTTATCTTCTCCGGCCGTACACTCTTCGGAGCTAAACCACCCAAAGGGCAGGAACTCGGAGATCACTTTTTCGGAACCATCCAGACACGTGTACAGGCCTTCATGGCCGACCTGAACGAGGAGCTCTGGAAACTTGGGGTTCTTGCCAAAACGGAACACAACGAAACCGCACCTGCACAGCATGAGATGGCGCCGATCTATGCAATTGCCAACGTTGCATGTGATCACAATCAGATTACCATGGAGATGATGAAAAAAATTGCCCTTCGGCATCATCTCGTCTGTCTGCTGTCTGAAAAGCCTTTCGAGGGTGTGAACGGCAGCGGCAAACATAATAACTGGTCCATGTTCACCAATACAGGCTACAACCTTCTGGAGCCTGGTGACAGTCCACATGAAAGCGCTCAGTTCCTGTGCTTCCTGACAGCTGTTATCAAAGCTGTGGATGAAAACCAGGATCTGCTTCGCGCTTCTGTTGCTTCAGCCGGCAACGACCACCGTCTTGGAGGCTGTGAGGCACCGCCTCCCATCATCAGTATTTTCCTCGGTGATGAACTGACCGAGATCCTCGAAGCTCTTGAAGCCGGTGCGGATTACAGCGGACGTGAAAAAACGCTGATGACCGTTGGTGTACACGCCCTTCCCAAATTTCCGCGTGATACGACGGACCGGAACCGTACGTCTCCTTTCGCCTTTACCGGCAACAAATTTGAATTTCGTTCCCTTGGCTCTTCCGCTTCCGTTTCGGATGCGAATGTGGTTCTGAACACGATCGTGGCGGAATCCCTGCGTCAGTTCGCTGACGAGCTTGAAAACGCTGAAGATTTCCGCGGAAATCTTCACAGTCTCATCGTCCGTACAATCCGGGAGCACAAGCGCATTATCTTTAACGGGAATAATTATTCGCACGAATGGATCGCTGAGGCCGCAAAACGCGGGCTCATGTCGCTTCCGTCCACCGTGGATGCCCTTCCGTGCTATACTGCAGAAAAAAATATTCGTCTGTTCGAAACCCACCGTGTACTTTCTGCATCCGAGCTTCGTTCACGCAGAGATATCGGGCTTGATTCCTATGCCAAGATGATCAATATAGAAGCCGAAACCATGCTGATGATGGCCCGTCGCCAGATCCTTCCCGCTGTTTTGAAGTATTCCGGTGAACTGGCTTCATCTCTTGTCAGCGTAAAAGACGCAGGATGCTCTCTTGCCCACGGTTCTGTACTCTTATCTGATCTTTGTTCAGAGATCGACCAGTTGAAAGAAAAGGTGGATTTCCTTTCTGAAATACTTGGCGGCAGGCCGGATACGGATCTGCCTGAGGATGCAGCACGATACATGCATGATCTCGTACTTCCGGCCATGTCTTCCCTGCGGGCTTCTGCCGACCGGCTGGAATGCATTACAGATCGTTCCTGCTGGCCGTTCCCGACGTATGATGAACTTCTTTTCAGCATTCAATGAAAGAAAAAAAGGACAGACATAATGTCTGTCCTTTTTTTTCAGTTTATCCATTATACCCGATCTCATCGGCGAGCTTCTTTTCGATTATTACCGTTGCGTCGCGGTGCATGCGCATGAAAGTGCAGGGGCATTTCGGATCGATCCTGTCTTCGAGCAGCAGTTTCGTTGCCGCTTCCTGCTTGTTTCCGTTGATGATCATCAGAAGCCGCTTTGCACGCATAATATTTCCCATTCCCATAGTAACTGCGTGGGTGGGAACATCCTCTTTCGTGGCAAAGAAACGCTTGTTCGCTTCGATTGTTGAATCGTCCAGTACCTCCTCATGTGCACCGTCATATAGCGTTTCTCCGGGTTCGTTAAAGCCAAGATGACCGTCCGGGCCGACTCCGAGAACCTGGATATCGATATCCGTTTGATTCAGGATGTCATTGAATTCCCTCAGGTTCGCTTGTACATCGCCGGTCCCTTTTGCTACATAAGTATTGTTTTTGTCAATATTTATGTGGTTAAACAGGTTACTGTCCATGAAATAACGGTAACTCTGATCATGCGTTCCGTCAAGTCCGACATATTCATCCAGGTTAACGCTGTGCACCTTGCTGAAATCAAGGCCTTCTTCTCTGCAGCGACGGGCCAGTTCCCTATACATGCCAACCGGGCTGCTTCCTGTGGCAAGTCCAAGCGTGCATTCGGGATTGTCACGGACGATCCTTTCAATAATATCTGCAGCCTTTTTAGCACCGTCCTCATAGTTTTCCGCGATAATAACCTTCATGAGTTTTTCCTCCGATCCATGTATTTCATCAGCGCTTTCCAGCGTTCACTCGTGCTTTGGGGTGATCGTCCCGTTGTTTTTCCAGATACTCTTTTCCGGTACGGTCCCGCGGACGCAGGATGTGGGGTAGATATTGGAATCACGTCCGATCACTGTGCCCGGATTCAGCACGCTGTTGCATCCGACTTCAACTCTGTCACCGAGCATAGCCCCGATCTTTTTGAGGCCTGTTTCAACTCTCTCATCGCCGCATTTCACAACGACCAGAAGCTTGTCGCTTTTCACGTTTGACGTGATGGACCCGGCACCCATATGGCTCTTATATCCGAGAATGCTGTCGCCCACATAATTGTAATGAGGAACCTGTACATTGTCAAACAGGATCACATTTTTCAGTTCGGTGCTGTTCCCGACGACGCAGTTGTCCCCGACCAGTGCGTTTCCGCGAATGAATGCTCCGGGGCGAACTTCTGTTTTATGGCCGATGATACAAGGGGATCCGATGTAATTATTCGGATAGATGACTGCATCCTTCGCAATCCAGACACTTTCGCTGACTTCATCGAATTCATCTTTAGGAAGCTGCGGTCCGATCTCCAGGATCAGTTCTTTAATCTTCGGGAGAGCCTCCCAGGGATATTCTGTGTTTTCCAGCAGCGAGGCTGCCCTTGTATGGGAAATGTCGTACAGATCCTTTGTCTTCAGCATTACTTTTTCACCTCGATAAGATGTCCGCTTTCTTTCATGGCTTCAATGATAGTATCCACGTATTTTTCACATTCATCAACCGAACCGGCTTCCGACATCACGCGAAGGACGGGCTCAGTACCGCTCTTTCTCAACAGAACCCGGCCGCTGTCGCCAAGCGCCTCAGTACAAGCGTTCACAGCATCCATAACCTTCTGCTCAGCCAGCGTTTCGTCTTTATCATCCACCTTGACATTCTTCAGAACCTGAGGATACATTCTGCATCCGTCCGCAAGCACGGAAAGGGGCAGCTGTGTATCGATCATAACACCCATGAGCATAATCGCGGTGATAATCCCATCGCCAGTCCTTGCATGTTTACGGAAGATGATATGACCGCTCTGTTCACCTCCGATCAGATGATCATATGCTTTCATATTCTCATAAACATAACGGTCTCCGACGGCTGTCTTTTCGTAATTGATACCTGCTGCATCCAGTGCCTTATACAGTCCAAAGTTGCTCATGATTGTGGTGACAACTGTATTGCTGGGAAGCTGACCTTTGCTTTTCATATATTTGGCGCAGATATACATGATTTTATCACCGTTCACCTCATTGCCGTTTTCATCCACAGCGAGGCAGCGGTCGGCATCACCGTCAAATGCGAACCCTACATCAAGCTTGTTCTCACGTACATATTCCTTCAGGCTTTCCAGGTGAGTGCTTCCGCAGTCTTTGTTTATATTCAGTCCGTCAGGCTTGTCATGAATGACGTATGTTTTGGCGCCCAGTGCGTTGAAAACAGCCGGACCGATCATCCAGCTTGAGCCGTTGGAACAGTCCAGCGCGACCTTATGATCATCAAACGGACGGACCGCCAGGTTTGTCAGATAACCGATATACCGGTTTCTGCCTGTATAGAAATCCACAGTGCATCCGATCTTGTCACCGGAAGCGAACGGAACCTCTTCAAGCTCACCGTCGATATACTTCTCGACTTCATTCTGAAGATCATCGTCCATCTTTTCACCGTTTGCATTCATCAGCTTGATGCCGTTGTCATAGTAGGGATTGTGGCTGGCTGAGATCATCACGCCGCAGTCAAATCCTTCAGAACGGGTAATATAGCTGACACAGGGGGTTGTTGTGACATGGAGAAGATAAACATCTGTTCCCGATGAAGTGATTCCTGCAGCCAGAGCATTTTCATACATGTAGGAAGAACGGCGTGTATCCTTGCCGATGACAATCCGTGCTTTATCATCAAGATGCTTTTTTGAAAAATACCATCCGAGAAACCGTCCTGTCCTGAACGCGTGTTCAGCTGTCAGGTTCACCCCGGCTTTACCCCGGAATCCGTCAGTTCCGAAATACTTGCCCATAAAACACCTCCGTTTTTTAGTAGTGCGGTTCCTCATAAACGCACTCAAAACAGATGTATTATAACGTCTTATTTTTGATCTGTCAAGTAAAACGGCTGCCGATCCGGCAGCCGTCGCTGAACTGTGTATTCTAATCCTGATTTTCTTCAGGTGCAGTTGTTTCTTTTGTTTCATCCGGCAGCGCGTTGTCATCTACCCAATCCCGTAGCAGATCTTCTCCCCTCATGCGAAGTGTCTTTTCCCTTTTCAGGATGATCTTTTCCAGCAGCACCGTACCGACACCTACAATCAGGAACAGGTAGAACGTGAAAAAACGCCACGTCAGGAGAGCCATACCGATTGTGCCGTTCAGGAAAATTCTCCCAAAATAAACCACAAAACCGCCTTCCTGGGCACCGCTTGCACCCGGAAGCGGTGTGTAACTGGCGCTGACATAAAGCAGGCAGCTCATTGTCAGGATATGATACCATGGAGTCCCGTGCTGGCCGAAGGCATGATAAACAAAAATAACTGAACCGGTCATAGCCAGCAGGCTGATAAAGCTGCACAGAAACTGGATTGTGATCTGCCCGGGTCTTTTCAGGAGATCGTGCATTGCTTTGTTGTATGTATCAAGGACTTCTGTCACTTTTTTGATGGATGCTTCCCGGTTCCGGAGAATATGCATTCTGTTCAGTACGCTGATCACCCAGTTTGCAAATCCCTGTATCCAGTTGCGTTTCCATGTGGCAAGTACAATCAGCGGAATCACCGAAAAATTAATCAGCCAGCCGATGCGTACAACCCACATCACACCCCTCAGCTGATCATACACAAAAGAACGGTTGAGCAGGAAGAGTACAAGGCTCATCATGCAGATTATGAACTGGTTTGCAAAAAACCGGATAGTGACTGCCATTGTCCCATATCCGACAGGGATTCCCGCCTTTCGCAGGGAATTGACCTGCATGGGTTGCCCGCCTGCCGCACTTGGTGTGATATTGCTGTAGTAATATCCGATCAGCGCTACATTGATGGTACGTCCGATACTGATCCTGAACTTTTCCCGGCGCAGATAGCACCAGTAGTTCATTCCGTCGAAAACAGTGCAGAGAATCCAGCAGCCGAAAATCCCCGCCACCCATAACAGGTCCAGCCGGGCAATGGCACCCCATGCGTCTTTCAGCTCCGCATTGCTGAAAGCAATAAAGAAAACAGCGGTCACGGAAGCCGCAATGAAGAAAAAACTCAGGACTTTTTTGAGTTTTGCCGACATGCCTTCCTCCCGTTCTCCGATGTAACCGGATATTTATAACCAATCATATATTTTATCTTATTTTCCTGTTTCTGTCAAAACCACCCGGCCATACCGTCATCGTTCAAAGCGGAATGATTTGAAATCGAAGGCGCTTCCGGGCAGGAAAACAAAAGTTACTTCGCATAGTCCGCCGGGGGTGCAGACCCTGAAAGACTGTTCCGGACCGCCTTCTCCCCGGAAATCAACTGCAGATGCCGTTTCTTCTCCTTTATCATTACGGATACGGACTGTTACTGTATTTTCCTTCAGTTTTGTTCTCCCGCTGATACTGAGAGTGCATTCTTTTGTTTCGCCGAAATCCATATCCCTGAAGCACAGGGATACATTGTTCCCGATTCCTTGTACCTCGTTTCCTTCCTTCCTGAAAGAATCCCCGTAAATACTATCCGCCTCTCCGGCAGCGATCCGATCAAACGCACGGGTTCCCTGCACAAACCTGAATCCTTTCAGATGGACTTTGGTTTTCATCCGGAAACACAGGCGGTGGATACCGGTCAGACGCTCAGGAAGATGATATGACTCCTCCTGATACTCATTCCAGATACTTGGTTTGCAGTATCTGAGAACCTGGATCAGTCTTCCGCCCTGCTCCGGATCACCGTCGAACAGTTCAATCTCATACATCCTGTCATCCAGTGCGAACACCGGCAGAACCAGTGTATCCGAACCTGTTTTCCCGAAATCCACCCTGCTGAATCCGGCCATACTTTCACCATCTCGTGAAAAAGCGATCCCTTTTTCATTTCCGGTTCCAAGATTTCCCTTACAGAAATCATACAGACCGGCGCTGACAAATATGTATGGGTTTATCGGCGGATTTCCGATTCCTGATGCTGATAGGCCGATCTGACTGATGATTTCCGGATGATCTTTCGTATTGCCGCCGAGAACGCGCAGCTGAAACCGGCCATCCCCTTCTGCCGTCACCTTAACCCGGTCACCGTTCATTTCAGCTTTTGCAAACGGGAAAATGATACCTGATTCATTTGTGATCTGACAGACAAGCGGTTCGCCCTGTGCGCTTTCAGGAAGCTGACGGATCCGGAATGTACACGATGGATTCTCCCGGGTCAGTTCCCTTTTCCCTTCCGCAAGGATCTCTATTTTTCGTACAGGAATCCTGCTGTCTCCGGAGCTTTCCTGAATTCTCTGTACACAGGAAGTACCGGGGATTGGGGCAGCTTTGGTTGTGGGGATACAGATTTCCGCACGGATCCCTCCTGTGCTTTCCGCGGTGATTGTCGCATCTCTGTCAGTTCCGTCAGACGCAATGATCACCAGAAGTTTCCCTCCAAACAGGCGGCGGCTGTTCTCTTTGTAACCATCCGTATCAGAGGAATCCCCGTTATCCGTTCCGACAAGATATGCGCCGCCGGACACGGTGAGCCTGACCCTGTCTCTCGCGTTCTCCACAGGGTTCCCGTCCGAGTCTTCTGCCTGTACTGTTATAAAAGCCAGATCATGTCCGTCACCGAACAGGCTGCTTTCTTCAGAGACAAGGACAAGCCGTCCAGTCTCTCCGCTTGTCCGGCGAACAGTTTCCTGAAGAATGGTGCCGTCCGCATCCAGCGCCCTTGCGCACAATTCACCGGGTTCATACGGAATTTTCCAAACAGGGAGACAGCTTTCCGCTTTATATCGGTCTGCTTCCCGGATACCGCAGGATTTTCCGTTTACAAGCAATTCCACCCGGCTGTAGTTTGTCATAACCGGGACATCGATCATCTGTCCCGGATTCCAGTCCCAGATTACACCGATATGAAGAACCTTACGGTCACTCCACAGGCTTTGGAAAAGATAATATGCGTCTTTCGGGAAACAGGCCGTATCCGCCTGCCCGAAATAGCAGTTGCGGGTATGATACGGAGTAGGTTCGCCGATATAGTCAATCCCGCTCCAGATAAATTGTCCCATGCTGAAAGAGCATTTCAGATCGTCTGTGATCATTTTCCGCAGATCCTCTGCACCCCAGCTTGTATTGCTGTTTCCAAGCGCACTGCATTGCAGGTCCGACTCACTCATGATGCTTTTTTCGATCGGAAAATGATAGATTCCCCGGCTGCTCAGCACACTGGCTGTTTCGCTCCCGTATATTACCCAGTCCGGATGCTTTTTATGGTGTGCCTCATACAGCCGTTCACCATAATTATATCCGGCGATCTTCACCAGGTCCGCACAACGCTGCCCGCCTTCCCACGGCATATAATTGCAGCCGAAAGTGACCGCTGCGTGCTGATACGGATCATGGCTCCGCACCTGGTTCATGAGCATTTCGCATACTTCCGTGCCGCGCAGGTCTGCATGCATATCATAAATCTCATTTCCGACAGACCACATGAAAACGCATGGATGAACTCGGTCACGCCGGATCCATGATGCCACGTCTTCCGCTTCACAGGAAGGAAAAAAACGTGCATAATCATAATCTGTTTTGGATCGTTCCCACATATCGAACGCTTCGTCATCCACAAGTATTCCGAGTTCATCACACAGGTCCAGCATTTTTGAGGCCGGCGGATTATGTGCTGTTCGAAGGGCGTTTACGCCCATTTCCTTCATCAGCATCAGCTGTCGCCGCGCTGCTTTTTCATGAAAAGCTGCTCCAAGTGATCCGAGGTCATGATGCAGACAAACCCCTTTTATTTTCAGAACCCGCCCGTTCAGGACAAGTCCGCGGTCAGGTGAAAACTCAAGTGTGCGCAGTCCGAAACGGAGCGATCCTTCCTCATCACCGTATTTGTATTTCATTGAATATAGAACAGGATGCTCGGGATCCCAGGCCTTCGCACCGGGAAGAAAGATCTCTGTTTTAATTTTCCCGCCTCTGCTTTCCGTTTGTGCCCGTGAGATTTCCGCACCGGACAAATCCGTTATTTCGCACGTAAACACAACCCGGTCTTTTCCGGATGTTTCTGCAGATATTTCAAGGTCCCAGCCATTTTTTGCTTTTTTCTCTGACAGATAGAAGCTGTCAGGTATAATATGGTTCGCAGGCAATTCTATCAGGAATACATCACGATAGATTCCGCTTCCGGAATACCATCTGGAATTCGGGCTTTTGTGTCGTATATGCACGGTGATTTCGTTTTTCCCGGTTGTGATCTTTCCGGTCAGGTCCGCTGTAAATGCCGTATATCCGTACGCATGACTGCATATGATTTTTCCGTTCAGCAGAACATCACAGTCCATATAGACGCCGTCAAAATACAGCAGACATGCATCAGGGATCTTTTCATACTCAAGCATACGCCTGTACCAGGCGTCAGCAGTCTCATACAGATTCTTGTGCTGACGGATGAGCCAGTCGTGCGGAAGGTCCACTTTTTCCCATTCCCTGGATATCCTGGATTCTTCATAAGTACTTCCGGAAGGAAGCTTAAGAAATTCCCATCCATCATTCATCAGTTTTTTCATAGAAAAAGCTCCTGTTTTGTTGATCAGTTTTCGCTTTTCAGTTTTCTTCCCATCAGGTTCTGGACGATTTCCTTTGGATTCGCACCATTCCGTACTACTTCATGGACTGCACGGATCAGGGGCATCTCCATACCATATATTTCACAGAGCCGCATCGCTGCCGGAAGTGCATTTACTCCTTCCACTACCATACCGACTTCCTTCAGCGCTTCAGCCGTCTTTTTCCCCTGGCCTATCAGCATGCCGGCCCGGTTGTTCCGGCTGTGATTGCTCGTAGCCGTGACGATGAGGTCGCCTATACCGGCCAGACCGAAGAAAGTGCGTTCATTGCATCCCATTGCCAATCCCAGCCGCCGGATCTCTTCCATACCGCGCGTGATCATAGCAGCTTTCGTATTGTCACCATACCCGAGGCCGTTCGCGATTCCGACAGCCAGCGCCTCAACATTCTTCAATGCTCCGCAAACCTGTACACCGCGCTTATCAGTGTTTGTATAAGGCCTGATGCAGGATCCCTCAAACAGTTTCTGGACATTACGCGTTACTTCCTCCTCATCTCCTGCTGCAACGATCAGTGTTGGCAGATCCCGTGCGACTTCCTCCGCATGGGTCGGCCCGCTGATTGCTACAGTACGCGGTTTCTTTCTGCCTTTTTTGACTATCTCATCCTCTATTACTTCTGTCAGCGTCATAAGTGTATCGCTTTCAATCCCCTTTGCAGCATTGATCCATACCGGATTCTCCTGCAAATAAGGAACAAACAAACTGGCCGTATCCCGTACAAAGACAGATGGAACGACCATCAGAATATACTGAGCACCTGCAGCTGCTTCAGCCGGATCGGATGTAAAGAATATCTCATCGGGAATATGGATACCCGGAAGATTCGGTGCTTCCCGTGTTGCGTCAAGCTGTGATGCCTCTTCGGGAAATTTACTCCAGACAGTCACAGCATGCCCGTTCATGGAGAGGATTCTTGCAAGAGCGATCCCCCACGTACCGGATCCAAGTACAGTGATGCGGTTGCACGTGCTTCCCGTAATGTTCATTGAATACTTTCACTCCCGTTTTCCGTATATTCAAGATGAAGCTCGTTTGTGGAAGCATATGCACCCTGCAGATTAATCTGGTATTTCAGATGAACGGATCCTTTTTTTTCGCCGATTTCACACCGTACACCTCGTGCATATACTGCCATATCCATGCTTCCGAACGGGGTCTGGTATACTCCTTCAAACCGGTGATCCGGGACAAACACCATAGTATTGGAGCACTCACCCTGTCTTGTCATGGTAACCCGGTCCTTTTCAAGTGAAAGGGAAACCTGTGCTGTGGAAATTTCACCGGTTTCTTCATCCTGGCTGGATTCCGTATATTCCAGCACCGCTTCATCACCATTCCCCATGCGAAGGATCCCTTTTGTCATGAACTGGATCGGATAATCAGGAGCGTGTTCATACCTGGCAATCGCAAGCAGATTGATCAGTACCGGTTTTTCCTTGGCCATACCTGCACACTCCTTCCACTTGATCTGCTGTAATTATATGCTGTTCAGAACAAGTGCGCAAGCCTCCGGTTCCCTTGTCTTCTCCCGTTTTTTCCTGTATGATGTTTAATGCTGGTATTTGTTGAGATTACCGGGATGAACTGTTAATGCCGGAGGATTCCATGCTTCTCAAAGCGTTCGCAAAAATCAACTGGTCTCTTGATATCACCGGTATACGTCCGGACGGATATCATTTAATGGATATGGTGATGCAGCCTGTATCTCTGGCTGATGAGATTGGCCTTTTTCCTTCACCGGATATCAGTCTGTTTACAGACGGGAATCCCCCGTCCCGTGCAGACCATACCAACCTTGCCTGGCGAGCGGCAGATCTTCTTCGGAATACCTGCGGCGTAAAAGAAGGCGTCCGGATCACCCTGCATAAAAACATTCCGATGGGAGCAGGCCTCGGGGGCGGAAGCGCCGATGCCGCAGCTGTTCTGTATGGGTTGAACCGCATGTGGCGTCTGGGGCTTTCATGCAGGAATCTTGAAGAGCTCGGGCTTTCTCTTGGAGCAGATGTCCCTTTCTGCCTTCGCGGCGGACTTGTACGAACCCGCGGTATAGGAGAACTCCTGGAAGACAGGGCCTGCGGTATCAATTACTGGCTGCTTGTTTTTCAGCCCTGCCGCGCGCTGAGCACACGCGAAATTTTCGAAGCTTTTCATGCCTCAGATTCCCTGCGGCGTCCTGACACAGCAAAGGTACTGTATGCTCTTGAATCAGGGAATGCTTCGCTCCTTGCCTGTTCGATCAGCAACGTATTGGAGTCCGTTTCCGCCGTCCGATGCCCCGAGATTTCCGAAGCTGTCTCCTCGCTGAAGAGTGCGGGAGCGTTCGCTGCCCAGATGACAGGCAGCGGAAGCGCCGTTTTCGGAGCTTTCCGTTCGCGTGCGCTCGCTGAAAAAGGCCTTGCTGTGCTGAGCAGGCGGTACCGTTCCATCCATCTCTGCCATACACAATCTGACAGCGTCCGTATTTCAGAGGAGGAAGACCGTTGAAAAAAACGCTTGGCTGTATCCGGAAAGCTGATACGGATTTTCATATGATTGAAAACGGCGACAGGGTTGCTGTCGGTGTTTCCGGCGGGAAAGATTCCCTGCTTCTTCTGCATGCACTGTCATTGTACCGGAAGTTTACCCATAAGGATTTTGAACTGCAGGCAATTACTGTGGATAACGGACTGGGTAGTCCTGATTATTCTGAAATCGCCGCTCTGTGTGAATCCCTTGAAATCCCGTATGACATCAGAAAAACACAGATCGGAGATATAATATTCAACTACCGTAAGGAGAAAAACCCCTGCGCACTGTGCGCAAAAATGCGCCGTGCTGTTCTTGCCAATACATGCGTCGAGCTTAAGTGCAATAAACTGGCCCTCGGACACCACAGGGACGATGCGGTAAACACGTTGCTCCTGTCTCTTTTCTATGAAGGGCGTTTTCATACATTTCATCCGTGTACCAGGATGAGCCGCACCGGGATCACTGTCATCCGGCCCCTTGTCTACCTGCCTGAAAGTCACGTAAAACACATGCAGAAAATTCTTTCCCTGCCCGTATTGAAATCCTCATGTCCGGCAGACGGAAAAACAGAACGGGCAGCAGTTTCCCGGCTTATATCCGAAATGAAATGTTTGTGTCCTGATATTTCCGAACGGGTCCTCCATGCTCTCCGGCATGAGCCGTATGATCTCTGGCAGAAAGATCCCGGATCGGCATCATCGTCTTCTGAGGAAGAAACTTAATCTTTCTATCTGTCCGGAATAAACGCATTAGAACTGTCTGTTTTTTTATCTTTAGCATGTTTGTCTCTTTTTTTTCCGGTCTCTCCGTGATATAATAAACTGATTTGTGTATCAAGGAGATTTTTGGAGTGGCTGGAAAGAATTCGAACTATAATCACAAGTCCGGCGGTACCGGATTTCTGGTAACAGCGGGTATCATTTTTCTTGCACTGAAGGGTCTTCCCGGTTTGCTGTTAGGTGTTGTGATCGGTGCCGGGGTCGGCGCTGTCGCCAGCATCGTCGGAAAGAAGCTGGATACGACCACGCACAACAGACGCGACCGTGAGCGTGAAGCCCGTGAGGCTGAAATCCGTCTTCAGGAGGAAACCCGCCGCCGTCAGGAGGAGGAGCGTCGCCGCCAGGCGGAAGCGTCCAGAATTCCTCTCACCGGGAATCAGCAGGCTGACAATGTCATCCTCAAAGGTCAGGAAATGCTTAACACCATCCGGGAAGAGAATATTGTCATTACAGATGAAACTCTTTCCGCTCAGATGAACACGCTCTCTGACAAGTGTCAGCAAATATTCCGCACCGTGTCGTCCGAGCCTTCCAAAGCGCCTCATGTTCGTAAATTCATGAATTATTATCTGCCTACCACACTGAAAGTGCTCGCCAACTACCGCACCATGCAGGAACGCGGAGTCTCCTATTATGAAATGTCCCAGGCAAGGGAATCGGCTGTCCGGTGCATGAATATGGTACTTACCGCCTGTCAGAAGCAGATTGACGCCCTGCACAAGGAAAACATGCTCGATATCTCCACCGATATCGATGTAATGGAACAGATGCTCAAACGCGACGGATACATCGAGAACGAGATCCTTGCCGGCCAGCAGCTGGGCAATGCCCGCACTGCTGCAGAAGCGCAGATGAGGGCTTCATCTGTCCCGATGCTTGAGTTTCCCGAGGAAAACGATCAGGAGGATCCTCCTGCCGCCTCGTCCGCCAATACGGCAAATTAATTCAACGACCACGATAAGGAGGAAAGAACCATGTCCGAATCCAATCCGATGCTGCAGCTTTCTCTTGCGCCATCCGCTCCCGAACCTGAAACTGCTCCCGGCTCTGCTGAAAGCATTCAGCAGGCTCCCGCAGCGGCAGAACCGGAAACTGCACCGAAGCTTGATGAAAGCCAGCTGACAGAAGCCGAGAAAAAGGCTATCGAAGATTTCATCAAAAAGGTCGATGTTACCAATCCGGATCATGTGCTGCTTTTCGGCGCCGACGCTCAAAAGCGTATCGCAGATTTTTCGCAGACAGCCCTTGATGCTGTCAAAACGCAGGAAACCGGTGAAGTTGGAAATATGCTGGTTAACCTGGTCTCCGAGCTGAAAGGTTTCCAGAAGGATTCAGAAGATCGCAAGGGACTCGCCAGGCTCTTTGCTAAAGGCGAAGACAAGATCACCAGGATGAAAGCCCGTTACAGCAAAGTTTCCGCAAATGTGGATTCCATTGCCGGTTCTTTGGAAGGCTATCAGACACAGTTGCTCAAAGACGTGGCGATGTTCGACCGGCTGTATGATCAGAACAGCGATTACTTCCATCAACTGACACTTTATATCATTGCCGGCGACAAGAAGCTTGAACAGGTTCGTGCAACAGAGCTGAAGGAGCTGCAGGATAAAGCCGCAAAATCCGGAGATGCCATGGATGCCCAGAAAGCGAATGACCTGGCAGCTCAGTGTGACCGGTTTGAAAAGAAGCTCTACGATCTGAAGCTCACCCGTCAGGTATCCATCCAGATGGCGCCCCAGATCCGTCTTCTTCAGAACAATGACAGCCTGCTGGTTGAAAGAATCCAGTCCACCCTTTCCAACACCCTTCCCCTCTGGAAGAGCCAGATGGTTCTTGCGCTCGGACTGCATCATTCGCAGCAAGCCCTTCAGGCACAGACTGCTGTGACGGATATGACCAATGAGCTTCTTCGCAAAAACGCGGAAGCCCTGAAAGTCGGTACCATCCAGACTGCCAAGGAAGCAGAACGCGGAATCATTGATATTGAAACGCTTGTCCGCACCAACCAGGATCTGATTGACACGATCAACGAAGTTATGACCATTCAGTCCGAAGGCCGGGCCAAACGGATCGAGGCTGAAAAGACACTTTATAACATGGAAGCAGAATTAAAGAAAAAGCTTCTCTCCACGAATCTGTAATCTGGTTTATCCTTCAGGCCCGGCCGAAGCAGTGCCGGGCCGTTTTGTGAATTCATCTGAACTTATTATGTTCCGGAGGTCATCACTATACATGCGCATCATTGGATTAACCGGGAGCATTGCCTGCGGGAAATCCACCGTCAGTGCTTATCTTGCTTCCCGTGGTTGTCCCGTAGTGGACGGGGATCGTCTTGCCCGTGAGCTTACAGCTCCCGGCAGTCCTGTTCTTGGATTGATCCGCAGCTCTTTCGGTGAAAGCGTTTTCTGCGAGGACGGCTCGCTGAACCGCCGCCGTCTTGGACAGCTGATCTTTTCCGACCCGCTTGCCCGCAGGAATCTCGATGCGCTGATGGCCCCTTATCTGATGTCCCTGACCCGTCACCGGATCGATGAATTGCGTTCATCCGGTGCTCCGCTCTGTATTCTGGATATGCCTCTTCTGTTCGAAAAAGGATACGACCGGCTGTGTGACACGGTATGGACAGTCTGGCTTCCCGAAAACGTTCAGATTTCACGTCTTATGGCCCGTGACGGTTATTCGTATGAAGAAGCACAGAGCAGAATACGGTCTGTTCTCTCATGTGATGAAAAGGCTTCCCGGGCAGACCGGGTCATTGATAATTCCGGTCCTGTGGAAAATACAATCGGCATTGTGTCAGAGTTGCTTGACGAAGAACTCGATTTTTCCGGAAAGCCTGTTTTCCGTCATTCCGGCTCAGATACACCGGAATCCCGTGGTGTTCTTTCTGTTTCTGATCCGGTTTCACCTCCGGAATCCTTTACACGTCCGGAGGCGGCCATGCGCAGCCGTAGATCTCCCCGTAAAGCTGCCTGGAGTATGCCGGTATGGCTGCGATTATCTCTGATAGCTGCCGCAGCCATCCTGGCAGTCAGCATCACTGCATTGCTCATAATGAACGCCTATCTGCATCAATGCGAAGAAACACACATTGCAGAGCAGAATGCAATTGACCGTAATTATCCTCTGTTTTACCGTGATCTGATTGAAACCTATGCTGCGGAATACAATCTTGCCCCTGCTTACGTCGCTGCGATCATCATGAATGAAAGTTCTTTCCAGCCAAATGCAGAATCCGGAGTCGGAGCGCGCGGACTGATGCAGCTGATGCCGGAAACTGCTGAGTGGATCGCAGGAAAACTGCACGTAAGCGGCTTTGCTTTTGAACGTATGTATGACCCTGAATCCAATATCCGTTTCGGTTGCTGGTATTTGAATTATCTGAGTCGGCTGTTTCTCGGGGATCCTGTCGCCGTAACTGCAGCCTACCATGCCGGTCAGGGCCAGGTGAAAGTCTGGCTGTCCGATCCGAACCTCAGTGAAAACGGATATACGCTGTCAATTTCATCATTGCCGGATGGTCCGACAAAAAAATATGCAGGGAGGGTTACAAGAGACTATGGAATCTATAAGGAGAAGTATTTCTCTGTGGATCAGTTTCCTGCTGATGCTGATAATGCTGATCCCGGTCTGTCCGGCCTCAGCGGAGATTGGTGACAGTATCACAATCTCCGTCCAGTCTTCCAAAACGCTGATGGTCAGACCATTTGAACCTGTTGAGTATGATATCCTGTCCGCATACAACGCTGTATATGAATCCCTTGTCACCCTTGACGATGATTACCTTCCGCAGCCGTGTCTGGCTGAAAGCTGGGAAGAATCTGCTTCCGGGAGGACATGGACGTTCTATCTCCGCCAGGATGTGCGTTTCTCGGACGGAACTCCTCTTACAGCGCAGGATGTTGTCGCTTCTGCAGAGTATATCCTTGCAAGAGCAAATGATGAGAACATTGCAGACCACGGCTATTATCAGAATCTGAACAGATTTATCGATTCAATATCTGCAAAGGACGATTATACTGTCGTTATAAAAACTGACGGATCCCGTGCCTATTACGGCCTGCTCTTTCAGATGACATTTCCCGTTGTTCCCGCGGATCGTGTTTCAAATGATAATCCTCCCGGATCCGGGCCCTATGTTATTACGGAATTCCATGCCGGTGAACGCATGTGGCTTTCCGCCAATACAAATTGGTGGAAGGCGCAACCGCAGGTAAAAGAGATTCTGTTCGAGTTCAAAAACACCTCAGGAGCTGTTGTTGAGAGCTATGAATTTGCACAGGTACAGGCGTGTTTTACCCGTTCTGTTGCCGGCGCTCAGCATAAAACCGGAACCAATTCCCTTACGATGTCTTATCGGACAAACCAGCTGGAATGTCTCTATATGAACAATAACGCTTCCGAGCTGACCCCGGAAGTGCGCAAAGCGATCCGCTGCCTGATCGACAAGAACAAACTCATCTCCACTGCTTACCTCGGTCTTGCTGTTCCGACTAATTTCCCATTTTATCCCGGCACATGGATGTATAACGACAGTCTTGATTCCTCTTTTACGCTTGATATTGAGGAAGCCAGGCGCCTTCTTGCCGAAGCCGGATGGGAGGATTCAGATGACAATGGTGTTCTTGACCGTGTTGATGCCAATGGCGATCTGAAAAACCTCCACCTGCGGTTTTATTACTATGAGGAACCTGATAACAGTGTCAGGGAAGAAGCTGCAAACATTATTGCCTCTGCTCTTGCGGAAGTCGGCATTGAATGCAAGATTTCCGCCATGACCATGAGCGGCCTGCAGGACAAGCTCAAAAGCGGAAGTTTTGACCTGGCCCTGATCGCGTTTTCCATGGATGTGACGCCGGATTGCGGTTTCATGCTGATGTCTGCAAATGTAAAAAGCGGAAATTACTGCCGGTATAAAAGCAGTAAAATGGATGACCTTTTCACCGGTCTCCGCAAGCAGACTTCCTACGAGGATTTCAGGCAGAAACTGATGGATATCCAGTACCAGTTCTATACAGACTGCCCTTTTGTCTGCCTGTATTTCCGTACAGGAAATGTCATCTCCCGTGAAATGTATACCACCTGCCGGGATATCCGGGAATTTGAGCTGCTGCGCGGGATCGAATCATTCTCCACACACTGAACTTTTAACCGGGGAGGTTGAAACACATGAACTGGATTGAATTAATCATTCACACGACAACTGCCGGCTCAGAATGGGTCTCTGATATTCTGATGGAACTTGGAGCTTCCGGAACAATGATTGAGGACCGTGCGGATATACCTGATCCTTCAAAACCTCATGGCATCTGGGAGATCATTGATCCGAAGCTTCTTGATTCTATGCCTGAAGACGTACTCGTTCATGCCTGGTTTGAACCGGACGATGCCTTCCCGGGGATTCTTCAAAACCTGAAGGAACGTCTTGATGCCATGCGCAAAGAACAACCGCTGTACGGTGCGCTGCTGGCTGATACGCAGACGGTTTCTGAGGATGCCTGGGCTGAAGTCTGGAAAAAATACTATAAGCCCTTTTATGCCGGCTCCCATCTCGTAATCAAACCTACATGGGAAACTTTTACCCCTTCTCCCGGGGACCGGATCATTGAAATCGATCCCGGCATGGCATTCGGAAGCGGCACACACGAAACCACAGGTATGTGTATTTCCCTTCTGGAAGAAGTCATCCGGGGCGGAGAACGGGTAATTGATGTCGGTACCGGAAGCGGTATCCTGGCCATTGCTGCTTCGCTGCTTGGTGCTGGTCATGTTCTTGCTGTGGATATTGATCCGGATGCTGTACGGGTCGCTTCCGAAAACGTGGCGCACAACCATGTTGAAGCGGTTGTTACGGTACAGGAAGGCGATCTTTTGAAAGCAACCGTGGAAACCTGCGATATCTGTGTCGCCAACATTATTTCTGATATCATTATTTCGTTTGCCGCACCCCTGAAAACCCATATAGACCCAGGCGGACTTTTTATCTGTTCCGGTATTGTCCGTGAGCGGACTGAGGAAGTTCGTAATGCTCTCCTTCAGGCAGGTTATGAGATCCTGAAAACAGAGCATCGGGGAGAATGGACAGCTTTCCTTTCGAGGAGGAATGACTGATGCATCGTTTTTATGCAGATCCGATGCTGTCAGATGAAAGATGCTTTTTTCTGAATGCTGATGATACTGTTCATGCGGTGAAAGTTCTGCGCATGCAGCAGGGTGACCGCGCCGAAATCATTTCTGGAGGTCAGCGGTTCCTGGCAGCCGTCGAAAGCACAGCCGGAGACCGGACAGAATTTCTGCCGGTCAGCCTTCTTCCTTCCACCGAACCTGCAGTTTCTTTCACACTTTTTCAGGGACTTCCCAAAGGGGATAAAATGGACTGGATCGCTCAGAAAGCTACAGAACTCGGCGCTGTGCGTATTGTTCCTGTCTTCTTCTCCAGGTGTATTGTACGGCTGGCTGCAAAAGATGCCCGGAAAAAGCAGGAACGATGGCAGAAAATCGCACGTGAAGCCGGCAAGCAATCCGGCCGTTGCAGGATCCCTGAAGTAACTCTTCCCGTTTCCGTCAGCGATATGTGCAGTCTTTTTTCCGCACTCGATCAGGTAGCTGTTCCATGGGAAGAATGTCCGGATGGAGGACCGCTTTCTTTTGTAAGGCGACATCCTTCCGTCTCCTCTCTTGGGATTGTCATCGGGCCGGAAGGCGGGATCTCCGCGGAGGAGATGGCCGTCCTTTCCGGATATGGTGCGGAACCGGTCACGCTCGGGAAACGTATCCTGCGCACAGAAACTGCCGGATTGGCATCACTCAGCGTTTTTTCTGCATTATACGGTGAAATGGAGTAAAAGCGTTATGGCAACTGTTGCATATCATACACTGGGTTGCAAAGTGAATCAGTATGATACCCAGGCCATGGAAGAGCTTCTTTCATCCGCCGGTTTCAGAACAGTACCCTTTCCCGGTCCGGCCGACATCTACCTCATCAATACATGCACAGTCACAGGAACGGGAGACAAAAAAAGTCTGCAGCTTACAAGAAAACTGAAGCGTGAGCATCCGGAATGTACTCTGATCCTTTGCGGATGCCTCGCCCAGCTCAGAGGAGCAGAACTGTTGTCTGCCGGTGCAGATCTGGTTATAGGCACTCAGTTCCGCAGCCGGATCGTCTCTCTTTTGAATGAAGTGCTGGCCACTGGTCATCCCTTATCAGCTGTTGAACCCATTTCAGAAAACATGTCTTATGAATCACTGCATGTGACTGGCTGTCAGGAGCACACACGGGCTGTGCTGAAAATTCAGGAAGGATGTGGCAATCGTTGTTCCTATTGCGTCATTCCCTCAGTTCGCGGTCCCATACGTTCCCGCTCTCTTGAAGATATTTCCGCAGAATCATTTCGTCTTGCCGGTGCCGGATACAGGGAAGTCGTCCTTACCGGTATTCACCTGTCCTCCTACGGAAAAGATTTTCATCCCCGAAGTTCCCTGCTGGACGTGCTTGAAATTCTTGAGCGAACAGACGGAATCCTTCGTGTCCGCCTCGGTTCGCTTGAACCGGGCATCGCAACAGAAGCTTTTGCTTCTGCTCTTTCCGGTTTTAGCAAGATCTGTCCGCAGTTCCATCTTGCCCTTCAGTCCGGCAGTGACAGTGTTCTCCGCCGGATGCGCAGGCAATATCTTTCAGCCGGTTATCTAGAGGCGGTGGATCATCTGCGTTCCGTTTTTCCCGACGCAGCCTTTACGACAGATGTCCTGACCGGTTTCCCCGGTGAAACTGAAGAAGAATTCAATGAAACCCGCGAGATGATCAGGAAAGTAGGCTTTGCACGCATTCATGTATTCCCTTTTTCGCCGCGTCCCGGTACTCCTGCTTCTGAAATGCCCGGTCAGCTCTCTGACAGTCTGAAACAAGCCCGTTCCAGAGAACTGATCGCTCTCGGAAAAGAAGTCGCCCTTTGTTATCAAAGGCAGTGGATTGGCCGTGAAACCGTACTCCTGCCGGAGGAACAGGTAAACAACTGCTGGGAAGGTTATTCTCCCGAATACCTCCGCATACGGCTGAATCCGGAAGCAATCTGCGTTTCCGGTGAACCTGTACGTGTACGCATTCTGTCTGTCTCTCCCCATGCGCTTGGCGGAGTGATGATATAAATCTTTGAAAACGGAGGTTATCAAAAATGAACAACTGTCTTTTCTGCAGGATTATCCGGGGGGAAATCCCTTCCACCAAAGTCTATGAGAATGATCTGGTCTATGCTTTCAGGGATATCAATCCCCAGACTCCTTTTCATGTTCTTGTCGTCCCCAAAAAACATGTTGCTTCTGTTTCCGAGATCGATCAGCTTGGCAATGATGAAATCGCTGCCTGTCTCCTCGCTGTAAAGCAGATTGCTGCAGACGCCTCTCTGGACGGCGGTTTCCGCATGATTTCAAACTGTGGCCCGGATGCCTGCCAGTCTGTTCCGCACCTTCATTTTCACATTCTTGGCGGCCGTCAGATGTCTGATCAGATGGCTTGATTTTCTTTGCCCTTATTCCTTATTTTTCCAAAAAGCGTTGACTGATGGTTTCAATCGCAGTATAATACATGCATGGTTTTGCCCGTCTGTCCGTGTGGTCGGCTGCTGGCAAGGCGTGAATGAGCGAGGGGAGGGATAACAGTGTCCGAGGTTCGTATCCGCGAAAATGAGTCCCTGGAAAGTGCGCTCAAACGGTTTAAGCGGCAGTGCGCCCGCAGCGGCGTCCTTCAGGAAGTTCGTAAACGCGAGCATTATGAAAAGCCCAGCGTTAAGCGCAAGAAAAAGGCCGAAGCCGCCCGTAAGCGCAAATGGTAACAGTTTCGCACCTTTCCCTTCCCGTTCGGGAAGGGTTTTTCTTTGTGCCGCAAATTGTATCCACAGCACATTTTGGATCCATGTAAAAGCTTGAAATACAAGCTTTCTTTTGTTATAATAATTTTAATTCGTGATCTTGCGAAAAGAGGCTGTCATGGTTTATACATTGGGTTTGGCGAAGCATGCGAATATTCGTTATCGCGATTCTTTAAATCGTCTGCACAGATGTGAGCTCATTTCCATGCTGCATGCTCTTTCTGCGGACTGCGAAGTTACTGTGGAATCTCTCGGCGGTGCTGATTTCCTGACATTTGAATGCCGTTCTCTCTCCGTCAGGGAGCTTACCTGGCTTTCCTCTCATTCTTCTGTGGCTTTTGTTGCCGAAAGGATTAACGGTCTACTTCGTCCTCTGGAGTTTTCAGACAATAAATATCTGGACGAGGATCTTCCCGAGATTTTCAAATATAAAGGCAAAACTTCCGCTGTTTTCACCCGTATGATGATCAATATCGCGCTTTCCCTTTCTCCTTTCCTGTTTTCCGCGTCTCCCCTTACCTTGCTTGATCCGGTTTGCGGAAAAGGGACTGCTTGCTTCTGTGCACTGCAGTCCGGCATGAACGCGATTGGGATCGATTCAGACCGGAAGGCGGTTCGGGAAGCAGCCGACTATTTCAGAAAGTATCTTCAGTATCATCTTCTGAAACATTCCGTCCGCACATTTTCGGAAACTTCCGGAAGCGATTCCATCCCTGTGCAGGAATTCATCTTTGCCGACAGCCGGGAACATTTCCGTGATAACAATACCCGTTTTCTACGTCTTTCATCCGGTGATACAGCCCTTTGTCATGCGCTTTGCCGCCGCTCAGCTGCGCATCTTCTGGTTGCGGATCTCCCCTATGGCATCCAGCATGCCCCCCAGTTTGGCCACAGACCCGAGTCTTTCAGCGCGTTGCTTTCCCGTGTTCTTCCTGCCTGGAAAAAAGCGCTGCTTCCGAATGGTGTCGCCGCTGTTAGTTTCAACACTCTTACTTTTCCGACAGAGCAGGTTATCAGCATTGTACGTTCTTCCGGTTTCACCCCTGTTGAGGGCGGTGTTTTCGGTTCTCTCCGTCACGAAGTGGAACAGGCTGTCGTACGTGATGTTGTTTTTATGATCAATAAGCCCTTAGAAGGAGGTACCTGATTCATGACCGAAAATGAACTTTCTGCAATGACGGTCATGCAGCTTCGCAAGCTCGCAAAAGAACAGAGAATAACACTTGGAGCCGGGATCGATAAATCCGGCATCATCCGGAAGATCCTGGAGAGTATTTCTTCCCCTTCCGAATCCCCGGATGAACCTGCTGATTCCAATGAGTCTGCCGTTGCAGAACCCAGATTCCAGGCCGCCTGGCATAATACCGACGCTCCTCGTTTCAATGCCCGGCCGGCATATCAGGCTCCCGGAACCGCTTCCCGTCCTGCCTGGCAGAATACAACGCCTTCCGGACATCAGCTTCCGCAGCAGCCGCGCGTTCAGCCGGTACGTCCCGGCAGTTTCACTCCGCGTTTTGGCCCGGCGGCAGCAGCACCTGCTGCCGCAGCGGAATCCGCCCCGCCCACACGCAGGGAAACATCCTCTCCCGCTGCCGGTCCTCTGCCGGAGCATCGTTTTGGCGACAATCCGACGTATACCCACCGCATATCAGCCAGTTATAATCCGTCGTATGTTTCTGCCCGGCCGACTGATTCGTTTATTCCCGGTCCGGTGCAGGAGCCAGGGACCGGCACTCCTACGCTGGAGGAGCTGCTTGCATCCGGGAATTATCAGGAAGGCAGCGGTATTCTTGAACTTCATCCTGACGGATACGGTTTTCTTCGTGCGCCTTCTTTTCTTCCATCCACAAAGGATATTTATGTTTCCATGGCTCAGATCCGTCGTTTTGGTCTGCGTACAGGCGATTTTATCGAAGGTAAAATCCGTCCCCAGCGCGAGGGTGATAAATACTCCGCCCTTTTGTACATTTCTTCCATTAACGGAGTTTCTGAAGAGGAGGCTTTTTCACGTCCCGCTTTTGATGAGCTGACACCTGTTTATCCGGATCGCAGGATATCTCTTGAGACTCCCGGGAATGCTTCCCTTCCTGATATGCGTCTGATCGACCTGATTGCACCGATAGGTTTTGGACAGCGCGGGCTGATCCTCTGCCCGCCTGATACAGGGAAAACGGAACTGATGCGCGATTTTGCGAAGGTGATCTGCGGGAACTATCCGGATGCTGAAGTTCTTATGCTCCTGATTGATGTAAATCCGGAAGACGCAACAATGATGCGCGAAGCTGTTCCCTGTCAGGTTCTTTCTTCCAGCTTTGACCAGGCACCTGAATCGCATCTGCGCCTTTCTGAAATTGTCCTTGAACGCGCCATGCGTCTGGTCGAACAGAAAAAAGATGTGATCCTTCTTGTGGACAGCCTGACCCGTCTGGCTAAAATTTACACAACAGCCGCTGTTCAGCAGGGACGCAGCCTCCCCGGCATGGTCAATCCCGCCAGCCTTTTCCGCGCAAAAAAGATGTTCGGTTCCGCCCGTTCCTGCAAGGAAGGCGGAAGCCTGACCGTCATTGCTGCGATGGATATAGCTACCGGTTCCAAGGTTGATGATTCTGTTGTCGAAGAGTTTAAGGGCACCGCAAATATGGAACTGACGCTCGACCTCAGCGTTGCACGAGCCGGTATCGTTCCTTCTCTGAATTTGCAGAACAGTTATACAAAAAATGCTGATATTCTTCTCAATGATCAGCAAAAAGAAGGCCTGGCCCTGATCCGCACTATGCTCGGTTCCACTTCTTCTGCAGTCGCAATTCCCCAGCTCCTTTCCATGATGGAAAAAACCGGAACCAATGAAGCGCTGCTGCTGAAAATGAAAGACTGGTTTGCCCTGATGAATCGCTGATTGAATAAAAAGTGCGCCTGATCCATGACAGGGTCAGGCGCACTTTTTTCCCGTTAAATCACCTTCCGGTTTCTTCTGTATGGACAGAAAGCAGCAAGCCGTTCGCATCAAATGTCGCCAGCTTGTATCCATCCGCCATTCCGCTCTCATATTTCACGTGGATCTGGTTTCTCTCCGGAATAATCTCATAAGGTCCGTAAATCTCCGGGTTGTTGACATCCGATTTCCACAGCACATTGCCTTCCATGGAAACAGCTACCGGATCCGGCCCGTCTGTTCCGGCAACATAAACAGTACCGTTTTCATCCACCGCCACCGCACCGGCATTCCCCATCGGACAGTTGCCGGCAGTAACACACCATCGTTCTTTTCCGCTGAGCAGATCGAGCATGGAAAGACCGTACGCGCCATTGTATACCATGATCTGCCAGTCATCCTGCACACCGCCGATAAATGCTTTCAGCTGATCGTACTGACCGAATTCTTCCGCCCTTTCTTCATGCCCCCAGATAGGGGAATCATTGATGAAACAGCCGATTCGGAGAACCTCCCATTTTTTGTTATCTTCTGTGATCCATTCATGCGCTGCAACGACCGACATATTGTAATCCTGCCAGTCGAGTATTATTTCCCCGTTTCCGACTACTTCTTCCATGGTCATCTTTTTTGTTATGGAACTGGAAAGCGGCAGCTCGCATTCCGGTGCAGGCCACAGATAGCCAATCAGGGCATATCCGGTCTGTCCCTCGTATTCGCACTGATAAAACAAGCTGTTTCCAATATCCACACATGAATATACGATAGCTCCAAGGGGGATCTCTGCAATCTTTGCGGATGTTTTTTTAGGTTCTTCACGCAGGGAAATCCACTCTTTGCACCAGACAACACGCATCGCACCGATATATCCCTCCGGCTTGGTCTGCACCTCCCGGTCTGCCGAAGCAACGGAAATGATCAATATGGAAAGCATTACAAAAACAAGAAGTGCTGCTGAAAGGCGGATTCCCTTCTTTTTCATATATTCATTCCCCTTTATACTGATTATTTATGATTATACTTCCATTTTTCATATACTGCAAGTCTGTCTTCATTGAACCCATGATATATAAGGTAAAAAAGAGAAGGCCGTACAATATCGTACGCCCTTCGTCTTTTATTCCATATTGAAGCGCTTCTTGAAGCGATCAACACGTCCACCAGTGTCAACCAGCTTCTGCTTTCCGGTATAGAAAGGATGGCACTTGGAGCAGATATCAACCTTCATCTCTTTCTTTGTGGAACCGGTTTCGAATGTTTCACCGCATACGCAGCGAACGATGCATTTGCCGTACTGGGGATGGATGTTTTCCTTCATTGCTGTTTCACCTCTTTCGCGTATGCAATGGCGTCAAACGCAAATAGTATATTAACATATCGCAAAGGGATTTGCAACATTTTTTTGCATTCTTCTCTTATTTGTTGTACAATTGCATTCGTATCAGGCGTTTGTTTTCTGCCTTTCCTTGCCTGATATACTATATTTCATTCCGGAGGAACTGATATATGAGCAAGTCTCCCCTTGCAGAAAATATGAAATTCGATGTTGGCGGACAGGCAGTAATGGAAGGCGTTATGATGCGCTCACCGAATGCCACGGCTGTCACAGTCCGCCGTCCTGACGGAACAATGGTAACCAAGCTCACCCCTTTTGTCCCGATAAAGGAAAAGCATCCATGGATGGGAAAGCGTTTTATCCGCGGAATCGTCAACATGTGCACTATGCTTTATTATGGCATGAATACTCTCAGTGATTCCACAAAGATGCTTGGAATACTGGACGAAGAACCGTCCAGATTCGAAAAATGGCTTGCGAAGAAGCTTGGAAAAGGCATCGACAAGATTGTCATGGGCCTCGCGATCATCCTGGCTGTCGTGTTATCCCTCGGACTGTTTATGGCGCTTCCTGCCGGCCTTGAATCCGTTCTGAAAAGTGCTGGCGTAGGCCCTGTCGGCTATACACTCCTCGGAGGGCTGCTGAAAGTTATCCTGCTGCTGGGCTATATGTTCCTGATCGGCTTTGTTCCGGATATCCGCCGGACTTTCCAGTATCATGGTGCTGAACATAAATCTGTTCACTGCCATGAATCAGGTCTCCCGCTTACACCCGATAATGCGCAGACATTTTCCCGTCTGCATCCCCGTTGCGGAACCGCTTTCCTTCTGATCGTTTTCATCATCAGTATCCTGCTGTTTCTTGTACTGAATGTTGTACTCCCTATCGATAATTTTTTCCTTCGTTTTCTCTTTCATCTTGCTATGCTGCCTGTTGTTGCAGGTGTCAGCTATGAAGTTCTGATGGGGCTTGCTCATTCCGATACCCGGACTGCTTGCGTCCTGCGCGCCCCGGGTATGCAGATGCAGCGTTTCACCACACGGGAGCCGGATCCTTCTATGCTGGAATGTGCCATTGTATCCGTTAATGTCGTCCTGAATGGTTTCCCGGAAGGAACTCCCAAAACTCCCGAAGGATGGGGAATCTTCCGCACCTACAGTGAATCCGAACCCGGGCATGTTTTTCCCGAAACTGAAGAACGATCCGTATCAGGGATAATCGAAGATTCATCTGCCGCCCGGTCCCCCTCACTCCCCGTCGGAGAACCGGAAGCATGACACCCCGTTCCCTTTTGCGTGAAACAGCAAAACGTTTTCGTGATGCCGGAATTCCGGATCCTGAAACAGACAGCGCGCTGTTACTGTCATTTTTGACAGGCCTCGAACCTCTCCGGCTCCGTCTGGATACGGACACAGAACTCCCGCCTGGTATCCTGAGGAACTACGATGCTCTTGTCGGACGCCGTCTTGTTCGTGAACCGCTTCAGTATATTATCGGGGAAGCTCATTTTTTCGGACATGTTTTTTCAGTTGATGAAAATGTGCTGATCCCCCGGCCAGAAACAGAAGAGCTTTGTTCCTGGTGTCTTGACGTTCTTCCGGCCGCCGGTGCAGATGTACTTGACCTCTGCTGCGGGAGCGGGTGCATCGGAATTACGCTTGCTGCTGAAAGATCCTCCCTTCGGGTGACGCTTGCAGACTGCTCCAGGAAGGCGCTGGACATCGCCGCTGAAAATGCACGACAAATGGATGTGCGGGTTTCACTGCATTGCGGAGATCTGACGGAGGGACTCCCCTCGTCATCCTTTGACTGCATTATTTCAAATCCGCCCTATATACCGTCTGCGGAATGTGCGTGTCTTCAGCCGGAAGTTATGGCTGAACCGGTGCTTGCACTGGACGGAGGGCCTGACGGTCTTTCTTTTTATCGCCGGATTGCGTCAGAATCATCGCGTATTCTCAGAAAGCGAGGACTTCTCCTGCTTGAACTCGGATACGGTGAAGCTGAAGCCGTTTCCGGTTTGCTTCAGTCCGCTGGCTTTACGGGGATTTCCGTCCGTAAGGATGTCCGGGGGATTCCGCGGATGTTGCTTGCGGAATTCTCTCGCACGGAGGTACTATGTTCGAAAAACTGAGTGCAATGGCGGATCGTTTCCGCGAGTTGGAAGAAGCTATCGTACAGCCGGAGATCATTCAGGATTACGGGAAATATCAGGCCTGTCTGAAAGAACGTTCTGTTCTTCAGCCGGTCGTGAACAAGTATTCAGAATATCTTGAGATATCCCGGCATCTCCTGGAAGCCCGGGAGCTGCTGTCTGATCCGTTGATGGCCACGGAGGCCGAGTCTGAAATCAGTGTTTTGACAGCAGAAAAAAACCGCCTGACTGAAGAACTGAAACTGATGCTCATCCCGCCGGATCCTATGGATTCCAGAAATGTGATTCTTGAAATCCGTGCAGGAGTCGGCGGCGAAGAAGCCGCGCTTTTCGCCGGCGATCTGCTTCGGATGTACCAGAAATATGCTGACCGCAGCGGACTGTCTTCCCAGACACTTTCTTTCAGTGAAACAGATCTTGGCGGGATTAATGAAGCACTGCTGTTGCTTTCAGGTCCGGATGCCTTCGCCCGGCTCAAATTTGAAAGCGGTGTGCATTGTGTAAAACGCGTCCCTTTAACAGAAAGCGGCGGGCGTATCCATACATCCACAGTGACTGTAGCTGTTTTCCCGGAAGCAGAGGATCCTGAGCTGGATATCGATATGTCTGATCTTCGGATAGATGTTTTTCACGCGTCAGGCCATGGCGGTCAGGGAGTCAACACAACCGACAGTGCTGTCCGTATCACGCACAATCCCACGGGCACTGTCGTTACCTGTCAGGATGAACGAAGTCAGCTTGAAAACAAGGCAAAAGCCCTTAAAGTCCTTCGTTCCCGTCTTCTCGACCGTAAAATGCGTGACGAAACGGCTGCCCGTGCACAGGATCGGAAATCCCAGATTGGTTCCGGAGAACGCAGTGACCGGATCCGCACATATTATTATAATCATGACTATGTTGTCGATCATCGGCTGTCTCTCACTGTGAACCGTGTATCAAATGTAATGAACGGCGATCTTTCCACTTTCATCGAGGCCCTTCGCCTTGCTGAAAAGACCGAAAAACTGACAAATCCTCAGAATCGGAAGTGAGTATATTGGAAACGCTTCTTCTCAGTGCAGATGATCATTCTCTGCTTTTGGCGGCAGATCTGTTGCGTTCAGGTCAGCTTGTTGCTTTTCCGACGGAAACCGTTTACGGTCTCGGTGCTGACGCAACAAACGTGAAAGCTGTACTGTCAATTTTCAAAGCAAAAGGACGTCCGGCAGACAATCCTCTGATCGTCCATATTCATGATCGTATCCAGCTTGACAGCATATGTATTGTTCCTGATCAGGCTCTTCCGCTGATGGATGCTTTCTGGCCTGGTCCTCTTACCATTCTTTTTGAAAAGCTGCCGTCTGTTCCGGATGCTGTAACCGCCGGGCTGCCTACCGTTGCGGTCCGGATGCCTTCACATCCTGTGGCCGCAGCCCTTCTGCGTTCCTGCGGTTTGCCTGTTGCTGCTCCTTCGGCCAACTTTTCCGGTCGTCCAAGTCCGACGCTTGCCTCCCATGTGTTGGACGATATGAATGGCAGGATCCCACTCATTTTAGACGGAGGGCCATGTGATGTCGGAGTTGAATCCACCGTCCTTGATTTGTGCCATGGTGTACCGACTATCCTTCGTCCCGGCGGTATTACAAAAGAAATGATTGAAAAAGTCCTGCATACGGAAGTCGCTCTTGCAGGCAGTATTCTTCGTCCACTCAGGCCGGATGAAAAAGCTCTTTCTCCCGGAATGCGTTATAAACATTATGCACCCAAAGCCTCTGTAACACTTGTGGAAGGCGATGAAAGAGCAGTACTTGCACGCCTGAAAGAGCTCTTCCGTAAAGAATCATCTGCCGGAAGAAAGACATGTGTTCTCTGCTTTTCAGAACATGTTCAGGAGCTCTCCGACTGTTGTCCGCATGATATCGGTTCAATGGCTCATACAGAAGAAATTGCCCATCGGCTCTTCGATTCCCTTCGCCGCCTTGATGAAGAAGGTATGGAGTCTGTATTCAGTGAAGTGGTTCCTCCTGAAGGTGTCGGTCTGGCAGTCATGAACCGTCTCGGCCGCGCTGCCGCTTTTCATACCATATACGCAAAATAATGGAAGGCTTCCGGTTCATCCGGAAGCCTTTTCCTTTTCAGCTGCCTTGTTCAGATTTTCAGCAAATCGCTGAAGGCTTTCAGCGCACCGTCTGTATCATGCGCCAGAACCCGCTTTGCAAGGACTTTACCAAGCTGTACGCCTTCCTGATCAAAGCTGTTCAGGTTCCATACAAACCCCTGGAACATTACTTTATTCTCAAAATGGGACAAAAGTGCTCCGAGAGATTCGGGGGTAAGCTGATCACCTATGATAATGCTTGAAGGACGATTTCCGGCAAAATACTTGTTACGGTTCTCATCCTCCTTTCCGCATGCAAAAGCCATAATCTGAGCTGCCACATTTGCACAAAGTTTCTGCTGGCTCGTGCTTCCCTGAATAGCAACGTCCGTTTCTGCCTGACTGCTGCGGAATCCGATAAACTGCAGAGGAACAATGTCTGTTCCCTGGTGGAGTAACTGATAGAATGAATGCTGTCCGTTTGTCCCGGGTTCACCGAAGATCACAGGGCCTGTCGGATAATCTAACGGTTCTCCGAATCGGTTCACACTCTTTCCGTTTGATTCCATATCCACCTGCTGCAGATGCGCAGGAAACCGGCTCAGTGCCTGACTGTAAGGCAGGACCGCCGTTGCAGGATATCCAAGGATGTTACGCTCATAAACACCGATCAGCGCATCAAGCATCGCAGGATTCTTCATTATGTCCTTTTCAGCAGCCAGTTTATCTTCTTCCGCAGCCCCCTTCAGAAAACGGTCAAACACATCAGGACCGAAAGCAAGAGAAAGGACCGCCCCGCCGACTGCCGAAGTGGAGGAATAACGTCCTCCGATATAATCGTCCATAAAGAACGCGGCCAGATAATCGCTGTTTTTTGCCAGCGGAGATGTTTCGCTGGTAACAGCAATCATATGTTTTGAAACATCCAGTCCTTTATTCCTGAGAGCGTCCTTGACAAAAGCTTCATTTGTCAGAGTTTCCAGTGTTGTCCCGCTTTTGGAGACAAGGATAAAAATGGACTTCTCCGGGTCAATGGTGTTCAGAATGCCTGCAGCATCATCCGGATCAACATTGCTGATAAACTTTGCTTTCATCCGGAAGCATCCGTTCTTTTTTGCCCAGTTTTCGAGTGCAAGGTACATCGCTCTGGGACCCAGATCGCTTCCTCCTATACCGATCTGCACTACCGTGGTGTATTTTTCGCCTTTTTCATTGACGATCTCGCCCCGGTGTACCTTTCCGGCAAATTCAGCGATCTTTTTCTGTTGTTCAGTATAAAATTCCCTCTTGTCAGTACCGTCCGCAATCACTGCCTTCCCGAGCTGGCCACGGGTCAGGTGATGCAGAACCAGACGTTTTTCACCGGTATTGATCACAGCTCCGTTATACAGTTCTTCAAATTTTTCTGCCAGACCGCTTTCGTCAGCCAGTGCCCGAAGCTGCCCAAGCACAGCATCATCGACCTGTTTTGCAGCATAGCAATAGAACAATCCGGCTGCCATCGGTATCTGGTAAGCTGCTACTCTGACAGCGCCTTTTTCACCGGACAGTTCTTTCTTCAGATCCACAGGATGAAAACCCTGCTTCAATTCCTTATAGCTGTTCAGTTTGTCAAGATTGATCCATCGGTTCATGTTCAGACCTCCGCTTTCATGATTGGATTGATCCTTAATCATTATAACGCGGACATAACGGACTTTTCAATGCCCCGGGTTTATGCTTTTTCACCGCGAATCATTTTGATAACAATCACTGTCAGTGCCATAAGCGCAACTCCCACCGGCAGAGCGACATGCCAGTCCGGAACAAAGCCTGCAAACAAATACACGGCGGCGGATACAAGCGCGCATGTGACCGCATATGGAAGCTGTGTGTTTACATGATTGATATGATCACACTGAGCTCCGGCAGACGACATGATTGTGGTATCGGAGATCGGAGAACAGTGGTCGCCGCAGACAGCGCCGGCCATGCATGCGGAAATGCACACGATCGCAAGAGGTGCCCCTGCAGGAAAAACGCTCTGAACGATCGGGATCAGCATACCGAAAGTGCCCCAGCTTGTTCCCGTGGCAAAGCTCAGCAGGCATGCAATCACAAAAATTATAACGGGAAGGAAGTTCTGGAACCCTTTTGCGCTTCCTTCGATCAGATCATGCACATATGTCTTTGCCCCCAGTTCTATTGTGATGTCCTTCAGCGTCCAGGCAAAGATCAGGATCAGGATAGCAGGAACCATTGCCTTGAAGCCGTTCGGAAGCGATTCCATGATATCCTTGAATCTCATTGCACCGGAGATCAGATAGAATACACCTGTGCATACGATCGCGAAAAAGGAACCGAGCATCAGGCCGATCGAAGCATCCGAATCGGAGAAGGCGGTAATAAAATCGGTCCCGCTGAAGAAGCCGCCCGTATATAGCATTCCGGCTGCACAAAATACAATCAGCAGAACAACCGGCACGACCAGATAACTGATTTTCCCTTTACGTTCCGCGTCAGCTTCATCACTATCTGCTGCTGCATAAGGATTCTTTCCGGAGAAAAGATCCCCGTTTGCAGCATTTTTCTCATATCGTGCCATGGGGCCATATTCTACCCGTAGCCATACCATCATGAACATCATGACCAGAGTCAGAATCGCATAAAAATTATACGGAATAGCCTTGATGAAAAGATTTAGGCCCTGCCCGTCATCTGCAAATGCTGCTACCGCAGCAGCCCACGAGCTGATGGGGGCGATGATGCAGACAGGAGCCGCAGTTGCGTCGATAAGGTAAGCCAGTTTTGCACGGCTGATTTTATGCTTATCTGTTACAGGACGCATCACGCTTCCAACGGTAAGGCAGTTGAAATAGTCATCAATAAAGATCAGCATGCCAAGCAGGATCGTTACTGCCTGTGCGCCAGCCTTCGTACGGATATGCTTTTGTGCCCATTGTCCGAAGGCTGCACTGCCGCCGGCTCTGTTCACCATTGCAACCATCATTCCGAGCAGTACAAGGAAGATCAGGATTCCTATATTATAGGCATCCGTCACAGATGCGATAAATCCGCCGGAGAACACCCGGTTCATCGTGTTTTCCAGATGGAAATTGTTCAGCAGCAGTCCACCGCTGAGAATACCGATAAACAGGGAGGAATAAACCTCCTTCGTCAGCAGGGCAAGCAGGATCGCGACGATCGGCGGAACCAGCGACCAGAATGTATTGATAAATCCATTTGCTTCTGCAACTTCTTCGCTGGCTTCAGCGGTTTCTTCCGCGATCGCCGGAACCAGAATCGCTGCTGCAATCAGCAGCAGTGCAGGAATCAGAAACAGCCTCCTTTTGTTGCCCATAAAACCACTCCCGTTTTCTGTTTTCAGGATTTCCTGACCTTATTCTATTTTCATGGAACACTGGATACAAGTTTTTTTGTTGTTCTCTTCCATCTCCGATAAAACAGCCCTGTGCCATCAGGCACAGGGCAAAAAAACCAGGCAGGCCTTGGATTCCCGGAATAATTTCTGATTATGAGCTGATAAAACGCAGTACCTCTCCCATTACAGCGGGATCCTGTTCCGTCATTTTTCTCACCGGTTTATCATTGAAATACGCTTTTTTTGCTTCGGGAGTATCGAGTTTATGTTTCCGGATCAGGTGATTATATCCGCCCATCCATGCGTTCATTTTTTTCAGTGCTTCTTCGCTGTACTGCGGATTATGTTTTTTATTTTCCACAGTGATAACACGTATATTCGGATTTCCCGTTTTCACTACCTTTCCGGCATTGTGCGCATAGTTTACCATAGGATCATCCGTTGAATGAATCCACAGCAGTTTATCGGTTGTATTCAGAAGGTATTTGTAATTGTCAATTTGACCATACTGTGGATCGAGCTTTTCTTCAAACCGTTTAACACGGTTCGCAAGAATCCTGAATCTTACAAAACCCATCATCTCGTCCGAAATGCTGACAAAACCGGAAATGATAAACAGACCGTTTCACAGCTGGCAGCAGATTTGATATAGACAGTGCTGTATAACCGCCCAGAGAATGTCCGACAGGTATAATCTCGGACTGATGCACCCTGTCCAGCAGTTCCATAACATCCCGCACGGGAGCATTCACAGACGGCAGCTGCTCTCCACCCGAAGCTCCGCAGCCGGAATAATCAAGTGTAAGGACCTGGTATCCTGCCATGCAAAGTGTTTCAATTTCTGCCATATACGCGAAATGCTCCGGTTCTATACCCGGGCAGAACAGGATGATCTTGTCCGGTACAAACCCGTTATAATAATAGATATAATAGCAGATCATAATCCCGGATGAATTCCGAAATGTATTCTGTTCGCAAATGAGTCCCGGAAAATCAGACGGTTCCAGGTATGGAACAGCCTCATCCTTATCAAATCGCTGCAAAAAATTTTTTCTGATACATTTTTGTAATCAGTCCCATTTTCCTATCTTCTTTCTTTTCAGTCCTTATGCCTGAAAAGCAACGGTTTCTGCAATCCATGCGATACAGTTCAGCATTATCTTCTTCCTCTCCGGACTTAACGCCTGATTGACTGATCTTTTTACAGCCATTCGCCGCGGAGGATCCTCATCATAATGAAATCGCTGTACTCTCCTTTGTAATAGTATCCCTGTTCCAGAATGCCTTCCTGTTTGAATCCGATCTTCCTGTAAAACTCAAGAGCGCGTATATTCAGTCCTACAACACCGATCGAAACCCGGTTCATATCAAGTTCTCTGAAAGCCATGTCAAGAATGAGATGTATCGCTTCCGTACCGTATCCTTTATCCTGCATTTCAGGATCTGGAATGATAATCGACAGATCCGTCTGATGCCATGCCGGAAACATACGCAGGAGCCCGGTTTCTCCGATGATTTTTCCGTCCGTATCGGTAATGGTGAACCAGATCGAATCTTCGGATCTGTGGGATACATTGATGGTTTTTTTCTCTTTCTCTTCGTCAGTGAAATCTGTAAAACCGCACTGAAACATGATCTCAGGCTGATTGAACCAGTATGAGAAAAAGCTGCATCTTCCTCTCTCTGTTCCCGAAGTATAACTTTTTTCCCCCGGATCTCTTTATTCATAGACGGTCCTCCGGTCTTTCTCATGCATTTACTAAGAATTCTCTATCTTTGCCATGCGATTGATTATATCATTGTTTATTTTTCAGGAAAAGGTCACGTCATATTCCTCATTTTTGCTGTATGTTCTGAAATCGCGAAAAAAAGTTCCCATACATTGTGTCAGATCAATCTGTCGTCCATTTTCAATTGCATTCACAAATCCCATCTGTATCAAGAAAGCCCTGGAATCCTTGAGATTCCAGGGCTTTGTATCTTATTCCTTCCTGATTAACGCTTGCTGAACTGAGGCGCGCGGCGTGCAGCCTTGAGGCCGTATTTTTTGCGTTCCTTCATTCTGGGATCGCGGGTCAGCAGACCTGCCTTCTTCAGCGTATTGCGCAGTTCCGGATCAGCCTTGCACAGGGCCCTGCTGATACCATGACGGATTGCACCTGCCTGACCGGTCAGGCCACCACCTCTTACATTGACCATCACGTCGAAATTGCCGACATTGGTCAGATTCAGAGGCTGACGTACCGTCATCTTCAGGGTTTCAAGTCCGAAATAATTGTCAATATCACGCTTGTTGATCACAATTTTGCCATCACCGGATACCAGACGTACGCGGGCAACGGCTTTCTTGCGACGGCCAACAGCACTGTATTCTCCCTTAGCCATTCTGTATTAACTCCTTTCCGCGTCTTACTTCAGGTCCAGCACTTCAGGCTTCTGAGCGGCCTGATCATGCTCGGCTCCGGCGTATACTTTCAGCTTCTTTGCCATCTGACGACCCAGAGGGCCCTTGGGCAGCATGCCGATAACAGCGTGCCGTACGGCAAACTCGGGCTTTTCGGCCATCAGCTTGCGATATTTGGTTTCCTTCAGTCCTCCGGCGTAACCACTGTGATGATAGTAGATCTTCTGATCCAGCTTCTTACCGGTCAGCACAGCTTTGGACGCGTTGACAATGATCACGTGGTCACCGGTATCCATATTGGGGGTGTAGATGGGCTTGTTTTTGCCGCGCAGGATGTTCGCGACCTGGCTGGCCAGCCGGCCCAGAACCATTCCCTCTGCATCTACGACATACCATTTACGGTCGATGTCTGCAGTTTTCGGAATAAAAGTCTTCAACGGAATTTCCTCCCAGTAAAATGGTCGTTTCCTTCATGATGGTCACATGCAGGAAATCAGTGTCAAGAGCTACCGGGGCTAGCGGAGCTTTTGATGCCAAATGAAATAATACCGCAAAAGGAAAGTCAAGTCAAGAAAAAACTTTGAATTTGTAAGGATTCCAGGGCATTATTCCACGAATCAAGGCGGTTCATCGCACCTGATCCGTTTCAGTAAGGATATGTTCCTTTCGCAGTCCCTTCGGATAGTGATTTTTAATAGTTCCGCTGCTTCCCTTTCCCCATCCCAGAACCAGTCCATTATATGACAGCAGTGTCCATCCCTTTGCGTCGCCCTGAATTTCTTCCCCCGCAATATATCTGGAAGCACTACGTGCATCCAGTGCAGTATTCTGTATCATACCATTCCGAAGGATATTCATTGCAGAAGCATGATCCGGGAAAACGTTTTTTCCCCGAACCTCTGCAATCTGAAGTCCGGCGCGTATCACCCGGACTCCTGTCAGATCCGGGCATGCCGGAACGAAGATCAGTTTGTTACCAAGCCTGGCATTGGGTTCCGGTAATCCCGGGATCGTTTTTTTCAGCAGCTCCTTTTCTTCTCTTCCTGCTGCACCGAAAGGGATTTTGGTTTCCGTAGAACCCTCTCGTTCTCCTTTTTTCTTCATCAGCAAAGTGAACTGTCCTTCTCCCCTTATCCGATGCGGCATACACACCATGAACCCGTTTTCCCCGTTTATACCGTTCAGATGGAAGGCCTCCTCTGAAAAATCCGTGTGAGTGTCAAGGAATTCCCGGGCTGTTTCCTCATTCTCCTCAGGATTATAGGTGCAGGTCGAATACACCATACGTCCTCCGGGGCGAAGCAGCCGTGAAGCCTCCTCCAGGATCTCCCGCTGTCGTTTTGCACACCCGGCAGACATTTCCCGACTCCACTCCGACCTTGTCTGTGGATCCCGGCGGAACATCCCTTCTCCGGAGCAGGGCGCATCCACCAATACTCCGTCAAACATTTCGTCCCAGGAATGCGGAATCTCTGCAGGATACATACAGGTAATCACACTGTTCGGGATTCCGATTCTTTCCATATTCCGGCTCAGGATCTGGGCTCTTTTCATCACTGGTTCGTTGCTTACCAGTAAACCCTTTCCGCCCATTTTCAGGCCGACCTGTGTCGATTTTCCTCCTGGTGCCGCACAAAGATCAAGAATGAGCTCCCCCGGCTTCGGATCCAGCACCTCTGCGGGCATCATCGCCGCCGGTTCCTGCAGATAAAACGCTCCGGCCTCGTGGAAAACAGTCGATCCGGCCGTACTTGTTGCAGGAAGATAGTATCCGTTCTCTGTCCATGGGACAGGATCTCCTGAGGTATATCCATTCATTCCTTCAAATGATTTGAACGGATTCATGCGTATCCCCCGTACAGGCGGCTCTTCCATCGCACGCAAAAAGTCCGGCAGCTCATTTCCCAGCTGTCGGCGCATCCGTTGTATAAACGCCTCGGGCAGATCAATCATTCCTGAAATACCATCCATTCCGGAACCATATATCTTTCAATAGAAAGCAGAGGAGTCTGAAGCCTGCACCTGTTCAGAATATCCGTTTTCCCCGCAGTGATCACACGTTTCACGCCCATCTTTTCAGCACATCGCAACACTGTCTTTTCGCCGTTTTCGATCATCATTGGAGTTGTTTCATCTGCCAGGTTTGTGTTGTTGATCAGAATATCGATTTCAAGTCTTCCGCGTTTCCGGATCCGTTCTGCCAGGTCAAGAATATCAGCATCTTCCATAGTAAGCGGACGCATACAGTTGACAACAAGCGCTGCCAGGGTGTCTTCCCTGTGCTTCATAAATGACGGATAGTACCTACCCAGTGCGGCAGCACCGGTATCGTCGCCTCCGACATCAAAGATTACCCGGTCTGACGGTACTTCAAACACACTCTGAATTTCTGCCGGCAGTGCCGGGATATCAACCGTAGTCATGGCATAGGTGGGCATCAGCACACGGATGCCAGCCTTTTTCAGCTCATCGGCTTTCTCGCCCGAGCGGAAATATGGATTTACAATATCCAGATCGACCAGCGTCGTTTTCCCTTCATCAGATGCTTTCAGCGCAAGATTCAGGGAAATCTCCGTCTTTCCGCTGCCATAATTTCCGGTAACAACAAGAAACCGGGTTTCCCCAAAGATCTCCCTCATGAATCCTGTTCCCTGCTTCCTGTCCATTTTTCCGGATATACCGGGGCATGATAGGCTTCCTTCTGATCGATAATCGGCCTGGGCGCGAAATAATGAACTTCTCCGTCGTCTTCTGTCTCTCCGAGCAGGCTGACACGAAGCCGGCGCCTTCTGCGGTTTTCCGCCGGTCTTCTGTATGAACTGTCTGCCGGAACTGTATATCCCGCCTTCGTAATTTCCATTGGGACGGAAGTCCCATCCGATTCCGCTTCCCTGCTTCTCCATCTGTCCAGATCGTCTTCCCTGCCTGCTGATCCTGTCCCGTAATTCCCTGCGTTCCGCTCACGGTCATATCGGTAATCTGAAATAAACGTTCCCGGCAGTACCTTTCCGGAATATTGCAAAGACAATTCCGTGTTTCCTTCCGAAGCGGTATCTTCCTGCTTTCCTTTTACATGGCGCAGGAAAGTCTGCCAGACCTTATACGGCTGCCATCTGAAAAAATAAACGGCAAAATCGGCGGCCAGCCCAAGTAGACAAAGGATCACTGCGATCATTATCCAGTTGTTTTCAATGAAAGTGAAAAAAGTCTCTCCACCTTCAGATGTCAGTGCAGACCAGATCAGGGAGATCAGTCCTCTCAGCCATCCCAGCAACAGGCTGAAAACAGTATTCGCAAAGCTTCCCATTCCGGACTCCTTTTAATCCTGATCCCGCTCAACCTCAACCGTTACCGTCACGGTGTCGTTGGACAGGACTGCGTCTTCGGATGGTTTCTGCACCTTGATCTGGAAAACAGTTGTCTCATCCAGTTCATCAAGTGTGATGATCCGGTCGAAAGCAATTTCATTCATTTGTTCGAGTACTTCATTCCTTGCGGCAACAGTAATGGTCTCCGGGCTGATTTTTGTGGAAACAATTTTGTAGCCTTCCTTTGTTCCGCCCAGGAATTCAACCTGGTCGCTGATGCTGAATGACTTTGTAGGCAAAACATTGCCCTCTATCAGAACCGTGTCAATCGCTGTTCCTTCAGTAGTGATGTCCAGCAAGGGACTTTCTATCGGCTTACCTGCCCGGTCATAAAGCTGTATCTCACCGGTAGTTACCAATGTTCCCTCCGACCATTCCAGGCTTTCCGGATCAATCAGAACTCTTGCAATGGAAATATCTTTTACCAGATCACGCGGTCCGCTCACGGTGATCAGTGTCGGATCCACAGCCGGATTCGGCATATACCATTCCTTATACCATCCGTTCTGGTAAGGCACGTCAATCTTGGCAGATACGGGAACCCGCTGACGAACACTGTACTCTTCGATCTGAACGCTTACCGTCGACGGGATGGTATTGATTACCCTTCCGTATACAGAACTGGCCGTGCTCTGCAGCTTCAGCTCCTGTGTTCCTGTTCCCATGAGCCGGGACAGCTCCAGACGTACATTGTATATTGAAACATCAGCCGTATCATACTGCTTCTGCGGCACAGCAGCCGTTACAGATATATTGGAGAGCAGTTCCTCCAGATCGTTGACAATAATATATCCGTTTCTTTTCAGTGTATCCTCTCCGGTGACAGAAACGTTCACGTTCTGCCAGGTTTTTTCCCTTGTCAGAGACTCGTCCTGAGAAATCAGTCCGGCCCAGAGTACCAGAGAGATCAGGATCGCGATCAGCTTAACCCAGCCGTTATGAAACAGAACATGCCGCATGATCGTAAGAATTTGCTTACCGATACTGCGGGCTCTTGCGGAAAAGGACGTTTTACTCATTTTCTTCGCCCTCCGCTCCTTCTTTCAGGGATTGCAGGAAAGAAAACACTTTGGATTCTTTTGTCGTAAAGATCCCGTTCAACACTTCTTCGAGTGTTTTTACCGTCAGCGGACGGGTCAGCTGCCCGTCTTTCGCCATGCTGACAATTCCCGTTTCCTCGGAGACAACCAGAACAATCGCATCCGTGTTTTCTGTGATCCCCACCGCAGCCCGGTGACGTGTGCCAAGTTCACGGCTCACACCGCTTGCTTCAGCCAGCGGCAGAATACAGGCCGCAGCCATGATTTCGCTGTCACGGATCACAACGGCGCCGTCATGCAGCGGAGTTTTCGGTTCGAAAATGTTTTCAAGAAGCGGTGCAGAGATTTCCGCATTCAGACGAGTACCTGTCTCGATCACATCCTGAAGTCCTGTCTGCTGTTCGAAAACGATCAGCGCGCCAACACGGCGTTTGCTAAGATCCATAATGGACTGAATAATCTCGGAGATGATCAGATCGCATTCTTCATTCATGGACTTCCGGCCGTTTTTCTGGAACAGGCGTGTTCGCCCCATACGCTCAAGCGCTTTCCTGAATTCAGGCTGGAACAAAACCACCAGTACAACGGCTCCGTTCTGCAGGATGGCCCGCAACAGCCAGTTCAGGCTGATAAACCCGAAAAGGTTGCTCATCAGCGCAATGATCAGCAAAAGGAACAAGCCTTTCAGCAGAGCGCTTCCGCGTGTATGTCTCGTCAGCAGCAGCAGTTCATAAACAATCACTGCCACGATCAGAATATCCAGAACATCAATGATTCTGATCCGGTGAGTCAGATTCCATATCATGTTCCGGAATGTTGCCATGATATCGGTCATCTGCTCACCTCCTTTTTTATTTCATTCGTTTATTATACACGAATTAATATGAAAAATAAAGGCGGTTTTCATATTGTTTTCATAATTCTGAAACAAATATGAACCCCGCCGGAACTATTTTATTTCGTGATGATAAACTGTATCATCATGTATCCGTATTTTCCGTTGATCTTAACACGATGCCAGACTGTCCCGTTTTCGAGGATCGTGACCGGAGTGCCCGGAGCAAAAGAAGCAATCACTGCATAGTTTTTTCCAGGTCCAGTCCGGAGATTGACATTTTTGCCGTTGTGGCTGTATACGAAGCTCCCTGTCAGCACAACCGGTGCAGGCGCTGTTGTGCTCAGAAACTGGGTCATCATGTATCCTTCCCGCCCATCAATACTGATCCGGCTCCAGGCTGTTCCCGGTGCAATCATACCGCCTTTGGTGCCCACATCATAAAAACCGATCGAATTGTATCGTTTTGAAGGGCCGGAACGCAGGTGTACTCCGCCGCCGTTTGCGCTGACCACATAAACATCGTACAGGACAGTACCGCCGCCCGATCCCTGATCCGTTGCTGTAAGAAACCGGGTCATCATGTATCCCTGCAGAGATCCGATCTTAATCTCTGTAAAATCTCCCTTTTGGGAAATCACGGTGCATTTCGTTCCGGGAGGATAGGAAGCGATGGCGCCGTATTGGGTGCCGGGGCCGCTTCGCAGACGTACATTCAATCCGTTGCTGCTGGTAACCCATGCAGCTGAACCGGGGACAAGGTCATCACCGCTTACTGTCAGATATCTGCCAAGCATATAACCCGTCAGACCGTCCGGAGCTGTGACAGCGTACCAGTTTCCGCTCTGACCTGTGATTGTAACCACCGTTCCGTTCGGGTAACTTGATATCTTCTTTCCTTTATAGGAAGGCTCACTTCTCAGATTCAGCCATCCTCCGTGAACCTTTCCGGTCTTCTCGGCAGCAGCTATATCTGTCAAAACGCAGCACAAAAAAAGAACCGCCGTGATGAACAGTGCAGTAAAACGTATCTGTCTGTGCTTCATGGCAGCAGTATCCTTTCGGCTTCTTCATTACTATTATTTTACACACATTTCCGTGATTCTTGCAAGAGTCTTTTTGGCTTCCCGCAAAAAGAAAAACCCCTTTTCTTCAAAAGGAGTTTATCACACGCGATGTGTCGCGCTCAGACGGCTGCGGCCTTGTTCAGCTGCTTGGCCAGACGGGCCTTCTTGCGATTGGCGGCATTCTTATGAATCACACCCTTGGCTGCGGCCTTGTCGATCACGGCGGACGTCGCGGACAACTGCTCATTGGCGTTGGACGGGTCGGCGGCGACTGCGGCATCAAACTTGCGGATGGAAGTGCGCATACCGCTCTTTACGATACGATTCCGCAGGTTTTTCTTTTCGCTGACCTTCACGCGCTTTTTCGCGGACTGGATATTCGGCAACTCGGTTCACCTCCCCTTAGGATCCTTAAAAAACCATCGCATGGCATAATATCATGTTTGGTCTGAAAAAGCAACCCTTTTCATGAAAGAAATCTTTATATGTTCTCCGTCAGATCAGAATGCCGTCACAATGATCTATTTCGTGCTGGACGATCTGCGCCGCAAAGCCTTCCAGTTTATTCATCCTGTGTTTCATTTCCATGTCCTGCCATGCTACAGTAATTTTCCTGTACCTTCTTGTCTTACGGACACCTGACAATGAAAGACATCCTTCCTCGGCAAAATATTCTCCGCTTTTGCTGATGATCTTCGGATTCATCATTACGGCGATCAGCGGTCCGTTGCAGAAAGCAATAATCCGGATCTTCTCCCCGATCATATTTGCAGCCATACCTGCGCAGCGGTCCATACAGGCGCAGAGCGTGTCCTGCAGGTCAGCGGCAACAGGAAGGTCCTCCGGCGTGGCCTCCCTGGATTTCTGCTGAAGAAATATGGGATCATGTATGATTTCGCGTATCATTTCTGTTTCTCTCCTGCGGATGTTCAGAGATATATTATCATATATATCAGTTCAAATACAAATCAAATACACCCTGCCCCTTTCATTCTCCCTTCCAATTGATCTTCATTTGGATTATAATAAACAGGATTTAATGAGATTGAAAATGTGGAGGTTTGTCCCATTCGCACCGGCCTTTTGATCGATTCTTTTGATCCTGTCTCTTCAGGACATATTGAAGTGTGCCGTTCCGCACTGGCTGACGGAACAGCAGACCAGGTAATCCTTATTCTGTCAGGCGATCCATCTTCGTGCCTTGCACCAGCTGGAGACCGGTGGCAGATGCTCACTGCAGCCTGTTCCGGAAGCAAGCTTCTCATTCCCGATATGCTGCCGCAGAAATATACTCTTTCCGGTGCGGGTGATATTCTTGCTTTTTTCCGAAACAAGGATCCTGAAGATCGTTTTGTATTGCTTTCTGCCGATGCCACTGACACGCTTCCTCCTTCTGTCCGGGAATACTGTGAACTGAAAGGCCTTTATGATAAAGTTCCCCGATTCCCTCATGCCGATTCATGGATCGATCAGCTGTTTGAAGCCCTGAATCCGCATCGGTTCGCTCATTCACTTTCAGTAGCCCTCACATCAGCACAGCTTGCGTTTCGGTTTGGTCTGGACACTGTCCGTGCTGAAAAAGCAGGGCTTCTGCATGACTGTGCTAAATGTTTTTCGCTTTCTGAAATGCAGAAGATTGCCCGGAAGCATCATCTCACGGATGATCAGGATTTCCTTTCATCAGCTTCCCTGCTCCATTCCATTGTCGGAGCATGGACAGCGCGCAGGAAATACGGCATGGAAGATCCGGAAGTCCTTGATGCAATTTTGTATCACAACACCGGCTGTGCGGGAATGTCTCCCCTTGCCATGTGTGTTTGCCTGGCAGACTTTATTGAGCCGAACCGTGACCCGTTTCCGGGACTGGAAGATGTCCGGCGTTTGTCCGAATTCTCCCTTGAAAAGGCACTCCTGCTTTCGCTTGAATGCGTTGCAGCGCATGTCCGGTCCGGAGGCAAAAAACTTCATCCGCGTACGCTCGGAGCTATAGACTGGCTCAGGTCCCTTCCCGCCATACAGTCCGTGACGGAGCCTTCCGGCTCTTATATTGAAATTGAATCATGAGGAGGTTAATCATGCAGGATCAGGAAATGGTTCTTCAGCTCGCATCCTTTCTGTACGAAAAAAAAGCGCAGGATATTGTGGTCCTGCATGTTTCGCATCTTACTGTTCTCTGCGATTATCTTGTGATTGCCAGTGGCAGAACCGCCGCCCAGGTATCAGCCCTGGCAGACCTTGCTGATGAATATATGGCAAAAAAAGATATGGTGCTTCGCCGTACAGAAGGCCAGCGTGAAGGCCGCTGGGCCGTTCTGGACTACGGAAGCATCATGGTACATCTCTTTCACAGGGAGGAAAGGGCGTATTACGGTCTTGACCGTCTGTGGAACGACGGTTCCAACGTGCTTGACCTGCCTTTCGATCAGACAATCCCGGACTGATCCTGAAATTGTGTTGTCTGGTCAGCGGAATTTCCTCGCATTTCCATCACTTTATCCAGAATCACATCTGCCAGCTGCCGCTTGCTCATCAGCGGCAGTTCTTTTATTTCATCACCGGTGATCAGGGAGGCAATGTTTGTGTCTGTATTGAATCCCGCCCCGGGTTTTGTTACATCATTGGCAACAATCATATCCAGGTTCTTTGCTTTCAGTTTTGCCCGGGCATGCGCAGCAACGTGATCCGTTTCAGCCGCAAATCCGATAAAGGTCTGGTTTGGTTTCTTTGTCTGCCCGATTGTCTTTGCAATGTCAGGATTCTCTTCCAGAACTAATTCCAGCGGTTCCCCGGCTTTCTTTTTGATCTTGTTTTTTGAAACCGATGCGGGACGGTAATCCGCCACAGCTGCAGCCTGTATCAGAACGTCCTGGGCCGGTGCTTCTTTCTTCATCACTTTCAGAAGATCGGTTGCCGATTCAACAGGTATGATCCGGACATTTTCCGGAATCCGCGCTGTTGTACCGGCCTTTACCACCGTTACCTCTGCGCCGCGTTCCCTTGCCGCTTCGGCGATCGCAAAACCCATCTTGCCGCTCGAATCGTTCGTGATAAATCTCACAGGATCCAGCCGTTCCCTCGTGGCCCCTGCTGTGATCAACACTTTCAATCCTTCCATATCCTGTTTCCGGCAGATCAGCTCACCGATCCGTCGAACGATCTCCTGCGGTTCACTCATACGTCCTGCACCTTCATCCCCACAGGCCAGAATGCCGCTGTCCGGTCCGATAAACTCCACGCCCCGTTCTTTCAGGATATCAACATTCCGCCGGGTGGCGTCCGCAGTCCACATCCCTGTGTTCATGGCAGGGGCAACGAGTATCGTTGCTTTCGTGGCAAGAACGGTTGTGCTCAGCATATCATCAGCGATTCCGCATGCCATTTTTGCAAGGATATTGGCAGTTGCCGGCACAATCACAAAAAGATCCGCCAGTTTCGCCAGTGCAACATGCTCCACATTCCATTCATCAGGCGCAGCAAATGTATCAGTAACAACGGGATTGGCACTCAGCGTCTGAAACGTGAGCGGAGCAATAAATTCTGTTGCGTTTTTCGTCATGATCACATGGACATTTGCTCCAAGATGACGCAAACGGGAGACAACCTCGGCGCTCTTGTACGCCGCGATGCCTCCCGTAACGCCCAGCACAATATTCCTGCCGGTCAGATTCATTTTATTCCTGCTCCTCCGGTTCCGCCGGCTTGTCATATGTCAGCAGCCCGCGGTTGATTTCCTCGACGGCAGTTTTCAGGGGTTTCATGCCTTCAGCGTCGATCATCGGCATGGCTCCGTTCACAATCTCACGGCCCCGTTTGCTGGCTTCAACCACCAGTGTATAACGGCTTTCCGCATGATTCAGCAGTTCAAGTACGCTCGGATCTACAATGGACATTTCTCTTGTTTCCTCCTGCCTTTATTCTTCAATCTTCGGGAAGTAACGGACGGAATTCTGCTTCTCTGCCCGTACAACAGCAACCAGCTGGTCAAAAGCCAGCTCCAGATCGTCATTCACGATCAGATAACGGTACCGGTGCATCTGCTCGATCTCGCCTCTGGCATTATTCAGCCGCCGCTGAATCTCTTCCTCGCGTTCTGTGTTCCGGGTATGAAGCCGAACTTTCAGGTCATGATAACTGGGTGGGAGAATAAACACGCTGACGCAGTCCTTCTCCTTCTCCATCACAGCCCGTGCCCCTTGCGGATCGATATCAAGAAGCACATTCTGTCCGCGTTCCATCCGGTCATAAACTTCACTCTTCAGCGTTCCGTAACGGTGACCGTGAACGCTTGCATGCTCGAGGAACGCGTCCTCGCTGAGCAGTTTATCATATTCTTCTTCAGAAATAAAGTGGTAATGCACATCTTCGATCTCATTTTCCCTGCGATTCCTCGTAGTAACGCTCACGGAAAAGGCAAATGACGGATCTTTGTCCAGAAGTTTTGAAACCAGCGTGCCTTTTCCGGCGCCTGAAGGTCCGGAAATGACGAGAAGCATTCCCTTCCGGATCTCTTTCATGACTCTTTCTCCTCCGTTTTTCCCTCAATCCTTGCAGCAATGGTCTCCGGCATCAGCGGAGAAAGGATCACATGCTCGGAATCTGTCACCAGCACGGCTCTCGTTTTGTGCCCGCAGGTTGCATCGATTACGTGTCCTGCATCCCTGGCATCCTGCACCAGCCGCCGTACCGGAGCCGCTTCAGGGGAAACCACGGCGATCAGCCGGTGCGCCGCAGCCATATTCCCGTAGCCAACATTGATGAACTTCATTGACGATCACTCCACATTCTGAATCTGTTCACGAAGTTTTTCAATTTCGCTTTTCAGATCGACAACCCATTGTGCGATTTCGCTGTCCTGCGCTTTTGAACCGATTGTGTTCGCTTCCCTATTCATCTCCTGAATCAGAAAATCCATTTTTTTGCCGATCTCCCCTTCCGCTTCCAGATACATTCCCATCTGATGCAGATGGCTGTCGAGACGGGACAGTTCTTCATCGATTGCACATCGATCTGCCATGATCGCAACTTCCTGCGCAAGCCGTTGCGGATCCGGTCCGTCGGAAATCATTGTTTTCAGCCGGTTCTCAAGCTTTTCCCTGTACTCCGTCACGACACGCGGTGCACGCGTCAGGATCTTCTCACGCAATGCGGAAGCATTCTCCAGGTGGATCCGCAGATCCTCCCTGAGATGTGCCCCCTCCCGCTCACGCATGACCGTTACCTGGGCTACCGCCATCGCCATTGCTTCAGAGCACAGTGCAGTCACTGTTTCGCGGTCCATTTCCTTCTCAGCCAGGGTAACAACGCCTTCCATCGCAAGCAGTCTGCTTACGCTCAGATCATTCTCAGCTCCGCACGCTTCAGCAATCGCCGTCCCCGCATCCCGATACTGGCATGCAAGTTCTTCATCCACTTTAATTTGTACAGGGGATGCTTCCGTGTTCCTTACAGTCAGGAAAACATCCACATGCCCGCGTTTCAGGCCCTTCGCCGTTTCCTCCCGGACCGTTGGTTCCAGAAATGCAATATTCCGCGGAAGGCGCATGCTCAGATCCAGGAAGCGGTGGTTCACAGTTTTCAGTTCAGCCGTCACTTCCCAGCTGTTGCGCTGAACCAGTCCGACTCCGCATCCTGTCATGCTCCGCATGTTCTTGCATCTCCTTCCCTGTTTGAGTGGCAATTATACCACCTGTTTCCATAAAAAACAACAAACCGTTTATTCCCATGTGTCCCAGATTTCCGGGTGATACCCGCAGGTGATCCTGTTTCCGTTTCGGACGATGGGGGTTTTCAGCAGCCATGGTTCTTCAAGGATCGCCTGGACAAGCATCTCTTTCTGATTATAGTAGCAGGCCGGATGCTCTTTCACTTTTTTGTCTTCGCGGTCGATCAGTGCTTCCGGCCCGATCGCATTCATCATGAGACGAATCTCCCGTTCACCGAGCCGGTGTTTCTTAAGATCCATGCTCTGAAACGGAATCCGCCGTTCCTTGAAATACCGTTCCGCTTTCTGCGTATCAAAGTTCTTTTTCCCGGAATAGATCTGAATGTTCATGGATGCCTCTCCTTTGGGAGTTTACCTTGCGGCCTTTCGCAGGTCACGTCCTTCCAGAACGATAATCTGACAGTTTTTCGGATCGTTCAGGCGGGAAACAATTCGTTCCGTATAGCGGTCTTTAAGTTCGGGCAGGGTCAGATTCGTGCTGATCACCGTAGAAAGTCCGCGGCGCTGCCGTTCATTGACAAGGTGGAAAAGCTGTTCCACCGTAATATTTTGCATCAGCGGTTCGCTTCCGAGATCATCCAGCATCAGCACCGGAACCTGCATCAGTTCCTTTACGCCGTCTTCTGCTTCAAAATAGCTTTTCCGGGCCATCTGAAGGAACGAATATGCACTGATCATCAGAACATTGATGCCGCGTTCAATAAGCCTTGCAGCCATTGCATGCATCAGGAAGGATTTCCCGAGTCCGCTCGGACCTGTCAGCAGCATATCCCTGTTCTGTATGTCAGGATAACTGTCTGCCCATTTTTCGCAGTATGTCCTGGCAATTTCTGACAGTTCCCGCTGGGTTATCCCTGTATCTCCTGCAGGAACTTCAGGAATAATCTTGGCATTATAGGTTTCAAACGTCTCTTCCGCATTCCTCCCCAGGCCGATCAGATCACGCAGCTTTTGCTGGTATGCCCGTTTCAGGCAATCGCAGGGTTCCCGGACCGGATTCCCGGTATATCCCGTATCCCTGCATTTGATACATTTATATACAGGGCTCAGATAATCTGCCGGAAGTCCTTTTTCAAGCAGCATATTTCCAATTTCAGTATTCAGTGCCTGCATTTTCTCTGTCAGGTTCTCAGCGCCTGCGTTTCCGTCCAGAATCTTCCGGATAGTCCCGAACACAAGTCCTTCCCGTTCGAGCACGAGTTTTTCGATGTCAGGAAAATCCCGGCGGATTCTGTCCCGCCTTGCATTTTCCTCCCTGTCGTTCCGCGCCCGCTGTTCCTCATATTCTGCAGTCAGTTCGTTCAGAAGGTCTTCACGCATGACTCTTTCCTCCGTTCCTGACACCGGAGAGCATTCGGCGCATGGCATCTTCCTGCTCTCCTTCGTAATCGCGCTGGGCATACTGCTGCGCCGGTATAGTTTTTACGCTGGTTTTTGCTGTCTTTTGACGATCTCCGGCACCTGTGTTTTTTTGTTCCTGTTTTGCAGCTTCCGGTGTCCGGATGCCTTTGTCTGACCAGTTTGTCAGCAGACGGTCCATATAGGTGATCGGTTTTTTGGCTTCAAAAGCAGCGTCTGCGGCCAGCGAAATCATTTCCCGGCTGAACCCCATATTGTTTTCCCATTTTTCAAGCATCTGCAGCGTCTTCTGTCCGATATCCGTATCCTGTCCCGCCCATTTCATCCGCAGTTTTTTCAGGAATTCCTCTTTTTGATGAAATGCCTCAATATGCTTCCGGATCTGTTTCTCATCCGTAAATCCGCGTTCCTGCCAGCTTTCGAGCAATTTCATCACAGAATCAAATTTCTTCTGTTTCGCGGCACATTCCCCTGCGGCCAGCAGGATAATCTCCTGCGGATACATTTCCGCCATCCTGTCATAAAGTTTCTGCTGTGCGGGAGTAGCTGTGCCATACTGTCCGATTTCCTTCAGTACCTGTTTCAGGTTTGTACGCTTTTCTTCTGAGGCTTCCAGATCTGCACGGTCCAGTTTCCTGCTCCTGCTGCCGCTGTTACGGTACGTCTGTTCAAGAATGGAATCTACCAGCGCAAGGCTTGGAGTACTGGTCCCTGTCCGGTCACAGGCATCCTCAATGGCTTCCTGGGTAAAATTCCACTCTTCCCTCCACTTCCGGTACAGGTTCAGGTTTGCGTCAGAGGGGTTGAACCGCATGCCGAGTTTGCGCAGTACTTTCCGGAGTCCTGAGACCATGACTTCATCCCTTCCCAGAACCGCTGCCGCATCTTCACCGGTAAAAGCCTTTTCATCAGCGAGCAGGATCGCTGTCTTTTCGGCGTCTCTGATCCTGAAATTTTTTCCGCGGGTCAGCGACATATGTTTGAGAAGCAGGATGATCACTTCCGTGTTCAGTCCCATATCTTCCTTCCATTCATAGCATGCCGAAAGCTCACTTCCGTGAAGTTCGCGTTCACCGTCAAAAGCGCTTTGAACTTCCCTGCAGAAGCGTGCATAATCCTGTTCCGGGCCGTCCCCCATATTGTTCAGATTGAGCTGTTTGATATTGACAAACTGCCAGGCAGGCGGATTGTCGCTGATCCTGCAGACAAGATGTCTGCGTTCCCAATAACGAAACGCTGCGAGGATCACGTCCTCTGTCAGTTCGAGTTCCCGGCTCATGCTTGCGATATCCATCTCTTTTCTCGGATGGTAGCAGCAAAGCAGTCCGTATAGGTAAACCTTGACATAGTCGCCCTTCGCGCCTGCCAGGTATTCCAGGATAAACTGATTTTCAACAGGCGTGACATCGAACATAGCATACCGTTCATCAAAGGCGAATGTCATTTTTCTGAGCCCCCTGTCAGTCCGGATGATCCTCCAGAATGGCTGCCGCGGCTTTTTTCCCGGCCCCCATGGCAAGGATCACTGTCGCGGCGCCTGTTACGGCGTCGCCGCCGGCATATACATTTTTCATCCCGGTGCGTCCCATATCATCCGCCTGGATTCCGCCCCACTTCTCCGTAGGCAGATCCGGTGTCGTTTTCTTGATCAGCGGGTTAGGACTGTTACCGATCGCAACGATGACAGTTTCCACCGGAAGGTCGAATTCACTTCCCGCAACCGGTACCGGACGCCTGCGGCCCCTTTCGTCCGGCTCACCCAGCTGCATCTCAATGCACTTCATACTCTTAACAAATCCGTTTTCGTCCCCTTCGATTTTCGTAGGAGCCGTCAGGATTCTGAAGATGATGCCCTCTTCTTTGGCATGATGCACTTCTTCCGCACGGGCAGGCATTTCTTTCTCGCTCCGGCGGTAAACAATTGTAACTTCCGCACCGAGCCGTTTTGCACAGCGGGCCGCATCCATCGCCACATTGCCGCCGCCGATAACCGCCACGTGCTTCCCGATCTTCACGGGAGTATCATGCTGCGGGAACGTATAAGCTTTCATCAGGTTCAGGCGTGTCAGGAATTCATTGGCAGAATACACACCGCAAAGGTTTTCTCCGGGGATCTTCTGGAAATTGGGAAGTCCCGCACCGCTGCCGATGAACACCGCATCGTTGCCTTCTTCAAGCAGTTCATACACGGTAAAAGCTTTCCCGGCCACCGCGTTCGTTACGATCCTGACGCCCATCTCCTTCAATGTTTCGATCTCCCGTCCCACCAGAGCTTTTGGAAGACGGAATTCCGGAATACCGTACATCAGGACACCGCCGGCTGTGTGCAGTGCTTCATAGATCGTCACATCCCAGCCTGCCTTTGCCAGTTCACCGGCACAGGTCAGACCCGCAGGGCCGCTGCCGATCACGGCCGCTTTTTTCCCGCATGACGCCTTTTTCATGTTCTGAGCTTTTCCTTCGGCCATGGCGGTATCCGCCGCAAAACGTTCCAGCCGGCCGATGGCTACAGGTTCGCCCTTGATTCCGCGGACACACTTGCTCTCGCACTGGCTTTCCTGCGGGCAAACGCGGCCGCAGATCGCCGGGAGCGCGTTCTGGCTGCGGATGATGGCGTAAGCGCCGGCTGCGTCGCCTTCACGGATCTTCGCGATAAAATCAGGAATCGGGACATTGACAGGACAACCGCTGACGCAGGGACTGTTCTTGCAGCGGAGGCAGCGGTCCGCTTCCTCCATGGCAATTTCACGGGTATATCCGAGGGCGACCTCCTTGAAGTTGGCTGCGCGCACGGCAGGTTCCTGTTCAGGCATGGGATGTTTAACAAGTGACATGTTCGGCATAATTATCTGGCCTCCCCGGTTAATCTGCAGATATGTTTTTCACGGGCTGCTGCTTCTTCCGGCCGGAACATCCGGCCGCGCGCCATCGCTTCGTCGAAGTCAACCAGATGGCCGTCAAAGTCCGGTCCGTCCACACAGGCAAACTTTGTTTCTCCGCCAACCGTCAGCCGGCAGCCGCCGCACATGCCTGTTCCGTCGATCATGATCGGGTTCATGCTTACTATCGTTTTGATCTTCAGAGGCCGTGTCATCTCGCTGACAGCCTTCATCATCGGAAGCGGCCCGATCGCGATCACGGTATCGTATTCGCGTCCGGCCTGCAGCTGTTTTTCCAGCGCCTGGGTTACAAACCCCTTGTTACCGTTGCTTCCGTCATCCGTCATGATGATAAGATTGGTGCAGGCTGCTTCCAGTTCATCTTTCAGAATAATCAGGTGCTCATTCCGGAATCCGACGATCAGATCCACCTCTGCGCCGGCATCATGCAGTGCCTTGGCCTGCGGATAGGCGATCGCGACACCCAGGCCGCCGCCGATCACGGCAGCCCGCCGGATGCCTTCAGTCTCACTGGGTTCGCCGAGCGGTCCGACAAAATCCAGCAGGGCGTCTCCGGCTTCCAGCGTATTCAGCTTTTCGGTCGTATAGCCGACCCGTTGAAAGATAATGGTAACTGTTCCTTTCTCCCGGTCGTATCCGGCAATAGTCAGCGGGACCCGTTCCCCTTCTTCGTCAATACGGAAAATAATAAACTGGCCGGGTTTCGCTTTTCGGGCTACCAGCGGTGCTTCGACTTCCATCAGGGTGGTGGTTTCGTTCAGTTCTTCTTTTCGGACAATGGGGTACACGTCGGTTCCCTCCCGCTTTCTTCAGAATAAATCTATTTTACTATTTTCCCACACCCTTCGCAATATATCCGCTGTCTTCCCCATGTACTAATCTGTCCCGCAGCACACTTCCCCTCAGGGCGTTATCCATGGAATAATCTGACAGGATCAGTCAGAGCATTTCGCCCGCCTGCCTTTGTTTGTACGAAACATGTATGATAATTGGAAATACGGTATCGGTTCCCATGAAACAAATCCTTTCTCTTCCCGCTGTTTTGTCGTTACCGCGCAGATTATGAACGATTTTCCGACGGAACAAAACCTGTGCGTCAGGATGACAGCACTTGGCGCAGAAATGACTGCGGAAGATCCAGATCACGTGGTTACTGGCAGAGAACCTGCCCGACTGTTTGCGGAAGAATAAAAATCTGTACACTTCCGGCCGGATATGCTATAATTCTTTATCATTATTAAAGGAGGTCTGTCCCATGCCACTGGTTACAACAACTGAAATGTTTAAGAAAGCCTATGACGGCGGATACGCTGTCGGCGCCTTCAACGTCAACAACATGGAAATCATTCAGGGTATTACCGATGCCGCCGGAGAGCTTAAGGCTCCCGTCATCCTACAGGTATCCAAGGGTGCCCGTGCCTATGCCAACCATACCTACCTGGTCAAGCTCGTAGAGGCTGCTGTAGAGTTGAACCCCGAGATCCCGATCGCGCTGCACCTGGATCATGGTGACTCCTTTGAACTGTGCAAGAGCTGCATCGACGGCGGTTTCACCTCTGTCATGATCGACGCTTCCTCCAAGCCGTTCGAAGAGAATATCGCCCTCACCCGTCAGGTCGTTGAGTACGCACATGATCATGGTGTCGTGGTCGAAGCTGAACTCGGTACTCTCGCCGGCGTGGAAGATGAGGTTTCCGTCGATGCCGACAAGGCAATGTACACGCATCCTGAAGAAGTGGTTGAATTCGCGACCCGCACCGGCTGTGACTCCCTGGCTATCGCCATCGGCACCAGCCACGGCGCCTACAAGTTCAAACCCGGCACCAAACCCCAGCTCCGGTTCGATGTGCTCGAAGAATGTTCCAAGCAGCTGCCCGGATTCCCGATCGTACTGCATGGTTCTTCCTCTGTTCCGCAGGAATTCGTGAAGATCATCAACCAGTACGGCGGCAACATGCCCGGTGCCATCGGCATTCCTGAAGAACAGCTCCGTCAGGCAGCCCGCAGTGCAGTTTGCAAAATCAACATTGACTCCGATATCCGTCTGGCAATGACCGCGGTTATCCGCAAGTACTTCGCCGAGCATCCGGATCACTTTGATCCCCGGCAGTACCTCAAACCCGCCCGTCAGGCTGTGCATGACATGGTTGCCCACAAGATCGTCGACGTCCTCGGATGCGACGGAAAGGCCTGATCCGCAAAACGCAGGAGCGCTGAAGCAATTGCTTCAGCGCTCTTTTTTTCTTTCTGTCCCACAGCAATCAGATTCAGATTATTCGAATGATGGCTGATAGATTTTTTCCGGCTTCGGTTTGTAAGTATCGTGAAACAGGGGCTCCCGCGCGGTCGGTACACCGTTGATATAAGTGACCCTGTAGCTGTCAACGACGCATCCGTCCTTGGCTTTCGCAGCGCTTTCCTTGTCATTCACATACACCGGTTCCATGATAGACGGAAGGGTCTCAACAGTTTCTGTTTCCAGTTCATATTTGATATTTCCCAGATCAGTGCCGTAGATGCAAACCTTTGTCATCTCCCGGCCTTTGTTTTTCGGATCATTCAGTACTTCTGCCGTGATATAGATCTTTTCATCCGTATTGTTCTTGAAAACCAGATCGATCTGTTTTCCGCCCATGTACACGGTAGCATCTTTCCCGTATTCTGCATAGGAAACAGAATCCGAATGCGGCCTCCGGCTTGTGATCTGCAGTCCTGCGCGTACCGCAGCCTGGTATACCGTCGTGCTGGCCTGACAGGCGCCGCCTCCTACTCCGATTACATGTTCATCATTGATATACTCTGTAGCGTCATAAAAACCGTTTTCGTATGTCCGGTCTCCGACGATTTTATTGAAGCTGAAGCTTTTTCCCGGATCAATGATAGTTCCGCTGATGAGTTCAAAACACCTCCGGATATTATTGTTTCTTCCTTCCGGCGAGTGTCTGTCAATCGGAGTGGTTGCTTCACCCCTCAGGGTAAAATGCTTTTTCACATCTTCGACCGTCTGTCCCGGCAGGATGATTTCCGGCTCAAGTTCTACCGTACCGCTTGTCATGGTACTCTCCATCTTGTAGAGCTTTTCCTTCAGCGTTGCGATATCCAGATTCAGTCCGGTCTGTTCCTCGGTGATTACAAAGGGATATGCCCGTGTAAGGTCGAATGCCACACAGGCCGCATCCTTTGCCGGTCTGTCGATCCGCTGTTTCAGCGCCTCAAGCAGCATATCGATCTGACTGGTGTCTCCGCTAGGCTTATCCGTATAAACGGAATACGGATTCTTCTCAAGCTCTTCCATCTGTCCGTACCGGTCGGCCTGGGTACCGGTATGTCCCTGCTTCCAAGCTTCGTTCAGAAGAGAGTAAAGATCGCTCTCGTTCAGGTTCATTTTGAGCATGTCTGAATTAATGACCGCCTCCTCACTCCCCTGATACATCAGTTTGATCGACCACTCGCTCTGAGACTGACTGATCTGGCTCTGGACAGAGTTCAGGGCTTGTTCCGGGGTCATTCCGCCCAGATGAATTCCATTCACATATACGCCCGGACAGAAGAGGCCGTCGTAAGGAGTAACCTTGTCGCTGATAACTTTTCTTTCTTCTGCCTCTTTTGACAGCCTGATCCCGTAGGAGGTTCCGCCTGCGATGATCCCGGCAATGATCAGCAGTATCAGCAGAATCAGCCAGATATTTCGTTTCTTCTTCGGTTCTTCCTGTACCGCGGGTTTACCGAAGCCTCTGAATTCTCCTGTATTCTGCGGTACGGCATGATAAGCCGGAGGCTGCACACGCTGCTGTGCAGGAGATCCGTACACGGGCGGCTGGCTCCCCGTCCGTCCGTTCATATTGCGTACCTGCTTCGGATTACCGCTCTGCTGCGGAACATATCCGCGGAGATTGCCATAGGACGCTGTGTTCCGAATCTGCTCGGCGGCATTCATCACACGCTGCGGCGTTTCCGGATGGCGGCCGGAACGACGGTTATTGTTTTTCTGGTTCATCTCCGGTCACCTTCTTTCTTCATAGCGTCTCAGGATATCTGGTCAGTTTAACATCCCGGAGTCATCAGCATCCGGATATTCTTCCTTTTCCTTTGCTTCAGCCTCAGTACGGGCTTTTTCTTCAGCCCTTGCTTTTTCCTCAGCTTCCAGTATTTCCTTCGCTTCGTTCAGCACTTCAGCTGCAGTCCGGGGCTTGTCTTCCCCGAGGCCGTTCGCCACTTCACCCGTTTCCATTACGGAAAGGAATTCAGCGCGGTTCAGTGTTTCATACTTCAGAAGTGCTTCCACCAGAGCGTCCAGTTTGTCCTTCTTTTCATTCAGGATGGCTTTGGCCTGTTCATAGCACTTCGCCAGGATGGAAGCGACTTCCCGATCGATTTTTGCAGCGATCTCTTCACTGTATTCACGGCTTTGACCGAACTCCATGCCGACAAATACTTCCTGGTCACTTCCAAGATAGATTGTTCCGATATTATCGCTCATTCCGAACTGTGTTACCATCTTGCGGCAGATCTCGGTTGCGCGCTTCAGGTCACTGCTGGATCCGGTGTAGATCTCTCCAAGGGCAACCTCTTCGGCCGCGTGTCCGCCGAGCATCATTGTAATCTGGTCCAGCAGCTGCGAACGGCTCATATTGTCATGTTCCTCTGCAGGAAGGGCAAGCGTATGTCCGGCTGCCTGACCGCGCGGAACAACCGTAATCAGGTGTACCTCGTCACAGCCCTTCAGCAGGTGGCCGACGATCGCATGTCCGCCTTCATGATAAGCGACCATTCTCCGGTCCTGTTCATTTACTTTGTGGCTCTTTTTTTCCGGACCCATCTGCACCCGGGCGATCGCGTCGATCAGCAGCTGCTGATCGATCTTTTTCTTCCGTGCGCGTGCAGCCAGAATAGCCGCTTCGTTCATGACATTTTCAAGATCAGCGCCTGTGGAGAAAGGCATCCGCTTGGCAATATTGTCAAGGTCCACGTCGTCGTCAAGCTTCTTGCCGCGGCTGTGTACCTTCAGAATGGCTACACGTCCATCCTGATCCGGATAATTCACAGTTACCTGACGGTCAAACCGGCCCGGACGCATCAGCGCCGGATCCAGTATATCGCGCCGGTTTGTGGCTGCCATCACGATGATCCCTTCATTTACCGCAAAACCGTCCATCTCAACCAGCAGCTGGTTCAGGGTCTGTTCACGCTCGTCGTGCCCGCCGCCCAGACCTGCACCGCGGTGCCGTCCGACTGCGTCAATTTCATCAATGAAAACGATCGCAGGAGCTACTTTTTTTGCCTGTTCAAACAGATCACGGACACGGCTTGCACCGACACCGACAAACATCTCCACGAAATCACTGCCGCTGATGGAGAAGAAAGGAACACCGGCTTCTCCTGCAACAGCTTTAGCCAGAAGGGTTTTGCCGGTTCCCGGAGGTCCGACAAGCAGTACACCCTTCGGAATTCTGGCGCCGAGTTCCGTATAATTCCGCGGATTCTTCAGGAAATCCACCATCTCCTGGAGTTCTTCCTTTTCCTCGTCAGCCCCTGCAACATCCGCAAAAGTGATCTTGTTCTTGGACGGATCCTGCATCCTTGCCCTGCTGCGGCCAAAGGACATCACACGTCCGTTTCCGCCGCCTTGCGCGCGCATCATCAGGAACCATACGAGCGCCATGATACCAAGCATGATCAGGTACGGGATAAACTCATACCACCACGGAATCGTCACAGGCGCACGGTACTGAATCTTGACGCTGAGCTTATCTTCTGTCATCTCGCTCAGTTCAACGTTTTTTTTGTTGGCCTCGATCTGTCGGACAGTATCGATAAAATCGTCCCCGATCGTGGTCTCAAAGTCGTAGCTGCGCTCCGGAAAATCCGCATCAGCCGTCATGGTCTGACGGTTCTTTCCGTCATAAACACCTACAAGGCTGTTTCCGCGGATCGCAACCCTGCCGACTTCGCCTTCACTGATGGCTTTCAGCAGGTCCGGATACTCAATACGTTTGCTGACCGTACGGTTCAGGCCGCCGTTCAGCAGGATAGCGATCAGCAGCAGCGTGCCGATCAGTGCAAAATATCCGAGTATTCCTCTTGACGGTTTCCTGTTCAACCTGTTTTCCCTCCGACAAATTAATTATGGAATCCTTATTCTTTCTCGTAAATCCTCGGGCTCAGCACCCCGATATCCGGCAGGTTCCGGTAAGTCTGGTCATAATCCAGTCCATACCCTACAACGAACGCATCAGGAATGTCAAAGCACCTGTAGTCCACTTCCAGATCCTGTACCTTTCGCCGTGCCGGTTTGTCCAGCAGTGCGGCAATCCGCAGGCTTTTCGCTCCTCGCTGCACCAGGATTTTCGTCAGATAACTCAATGTGATGCCGGAATCCACGATGTCCTCAACAACGATCACATCCTTCCCCAGAATGTCATTGTCCAGATCCTTGAGGATCCTCACAACACCGCTTGTCTTGGTCGCACTGCCGTAGCTGGATATCGCCATGAAATCAAGTGTCAGCGGAAGATCGATCTCCCGGATCAGATCTGTAAAGAAAACAGCCGCTCCCTTCAGGATACAGACCAGCACCGGCTTTCTTCCCGCATAATCCCGGGTAATCTTTTCACCCAGTTCACGGACTTTTACCGCAATCTCTTCCCGTGTCAGAAGTACTCTGTCCAGGTCCTTGTACAGTTCAGAATTCTGATCCATCTTCCGTTTCTTTCCTTTCTTTCAGTTTCCAGGGCATCCTGCCCCTCCATTTCACACGGATGTTTTCAGCATCCGCGCTCCATCTGGGAACAGCACCGGTACCGATCCCGGCAGCCATAAGCACCTCGTTCCCGCGGCAGATCAGCGGGATCTCGTCCCGCATCGGTTCATCGATACCGCGGTCTGTCAGGTAGTCCTGTAGTTTCCTGGTACCCTCCATACCGAAAGGACGGATCCTGTCTCCCTCCCGTCGGGATCGTATTACACATCCGCGAAAGAAATCAGCCGGTACTTCCTGTTCAGTAATTCCGTTTCCCGGATTTCCCTCTGAGCATCCTGTTTCCAGGGCCACATTCCCGAACATAATCTTTCCGGAAGCGGCTGATTCAAAGGATATTTCTTCCGGAATTGCCTTTGGAAAACCTGTCAGGTACATTCCCCGCCGTCCTTTAACGGCATGCATTCCCCCCGGAAGATTTACTTTGCCGCGTTCCGCTGTAACAAGGGATACGAGTTCTCCGGTCTGACGGGCGTTCAGGGTATGTTCCTTGCGTACCGGTGAATTTCTTATCCACCACGTCCGCAGGATCCTGTGCTGCAGTGCCGTGGGCTGCTTGCCAAGCATCTGAGCTTCTATCGAATATCCTTCCGAATGTTTTTCCAGAAAGCATTCTGCCAGATTCTGCAGAAACTGATTCTCTCCGGTCAGGATCTTTGCGGTCCGTGCGATCCGTTCTGTCGCACCTTCACTCAGTTCATTCATCAGGGGGATCAGCTCCCTGCGGATTCTGTTCCGAAGGTATGCATCACTTTCATTGAGGGAATCCTCGCGCCACTGGATTCCGCACTGCATCAGCGCATGGCGGATTTCCTCCCGTCCGATTTCCAGCATTGGACGGAAGATCGTGCAGTCTGCCTGTTCATCCCGCCCGCTCATGCATGCCAGGCCTTCCATTCCTGCACCGCGCAGAAGGCGCATCAGAAAAGTTTCTGCCAGGTCGTCCCGGTTATGTGCCAGAACCAGTGACCGGATTCCCGTCTCGGCCATTACCTTCCTGAAGCAGCGGAAACGTTCCTCCCTGCATGAATTCTCGTCGCTCTTTCCGTTCAGTTCAGCACGTTCGGTGTGCAGCATGACTCCCAGCTCTTTGCTGAGGTCTCTGCAGAACGCTTCATCGCCGTCGCTTTCAGCTCCGCGCAGACCGTGGTTCACATGGACCGCTTCCGGCAGGATATGTCCGGCGTCGCGTTCTTCTGCAAGCAGAAGCATCAATGCTGTACTGTCTGCTCCGCCGGAAAAGCCTACGAGGCATCTGCCATCCGGCAATTCGCCGAGTCGTTCCCGAAGTTTCTTCATTGCTGTTGAGTGGGCCGAAGCGGTGCGCCGCATACATTGCAGCGTTTCAGCTTGCTGTACGGTTCGTCGTTGATCTGGCCGAATGTGAACGTTCCGGCCAACGGCAGGAATTTCGGATTCACATCCCTGCAGTTCTGATCCCGGTGATAATACTCGCCGCCGTTTGGATTGTAATACAACGGCGTGCTGTTGTTTGTTTCCGGTTCTGCAGTAATTTCCGGCTCGGGTGTGAGTTTGGGATCCGGTGTTGTCTCAGTCTCATAGGACTGCAGGCTTTGAGGGTCAATATACCATTCATTGTTCTCTTTGACCATCATGATCGTCATTTTGTACGTTTCAGCCGGTTTCCCGTTATTCCGGCTCATTTTCGCATTCAGAACCACTTTACGTGTGGTATCCGCATCGGTGCCGGTAGTCCCCTGCATCGCAATCTCGCCGGGCGTCCGGTTCTGGAGCAGAGAAAACAGGCTGGTCCGGTCGCTTTGCTGTTTTCCCCGCCAGCTTGGCGCGCAAAGATTCAGCATTTCGTCCTGGCGGTTCTCTGTCCAGTATGCGAAGAAAGAAACAAGGCGCTGCAGCATCAGTTTTGTATCTGCGCTTTCCGGTTCCGGTGTGGATTCCGCATAACTCTGAGCGTTCTGAACGCTGGCAGGGATCTCAGGGACTCCTCCCTCTTCCTCATTTGTTACTGTCTGGCTTCCAGCCGAACTCTGCGTCTGGTTCACGCCGGTCTTTGTTGCATCTGTATTCGGTTTCATCAGGAAGCTGACGGCAGTCAGCACACACAATGCCAGCGCCAGAATTGAATAGGTCAGCCTTCTGTTTTCAGCAACCAGCGGTTTAACCCAGAGTACGCCGGCACTGCCCGCCGCCAGCAGGATCAGAAGAATTTTCAGCGGAGCGCTATTCAGAATAAGTACAGCTGTGATAAAAAGCGCAATCATTACTGCTCCCGCAGCAATCAGATGCCATTCCTTAACTTCAAATTTTCTTTTCCGGACAGGCGGCTGTTTGGGCACATATCCCCCGCCATTCAGCGGAATGGACTCATCCGTTATCTGCCCCTGGTTAGGTATTCTGCCCATCTGTCCGTAAGGGTTGTAACCGGTCGCGTATCCGTTCTGCTGCGGGTAGCCGCCCTGCTGGTATCCGAACTGCTGATATCCGCCCTGTGAAGGATAACCTCCCTGAGCGTACCCGCTCTGCGGAGCATATCCGGCTTGCGGTGAATACCCCCCCTGATATCCGCTTTGCTGTGGATAGTCTCCCTGGGGAGGATATCCTCCCTGCGGATACACCGGCTGCTGGGGATGGTAATCGGGGCTCGTATACCCGGGACTGTATGGAGTCTGGGGGATGAATGTACCGGTCCCGCCCTGCTGGGAGTACATACCGTAACCGTTCTGCTGGAGAGGCATACTGAAGCTGCTCTGCGGTGCATATGCACCCGGAGCCGTATAAGGAGCGTTTGTCTGTGCATATCCCTGCTCTGCATTCTGGGCAAAAGATACCTGCGGTGTTGCGTATTGCGGCGCAGCGTATCCGTTTTGTCCTGCTCCGTATCCCTGCATTCCCTGGGGATGATATCCGTTCTGGTTCATTGCGTTCCCTTTCCGCCGTTTCCGGCGTGGTCCCTTGCAGCTGCCCGATAAAAGGAGCAGCTTAATGATAAATTTTATCATTCCTGTAACATTTTGTAAACCTTTTTTGTTCCTTTTCCGGCAGTCATGCCAACGCCTGCCGTCCCTGTTCTTTCATTGACTGTAAGTGACTGATATGATAAGATAATATGAATCTTTTCGAAAGAAGGAGAATGATTTTTTAATGAATACGACGCTTCTGATTATGGCAGCCGGACTCGGATCCCGTTATGGCGGCAACAAGCAGGTGGATCACATCGGTCCCAATGGTGAAATTCTTATGGAGTATTCCATCTACGATGCTCTTGAAGCCGGATTCGACAAAGTTGTTTTCGTTATCCGCCGCAGCATGGACCAGATGTTTCGTGAGCTTATCGGCGACAAGATCGCTCAGAAAGTTGAAGTGGCTTATGCCTTCCAGGAATATGATTCCCTGCCCGGCGGCTTTGTCCCCCCGGCTGAACGCACCAAACCCTATGGCACTGTTCATGCCGTCATGTGTGCCAAAGACCTGATCCATGAACCTTTTGCCGTTATCAATGCGGACGACTATTACGGGAAGGATGCCTTTGCTGCTATGGCCGCTTCTCTGAAGCGGCTTCGCAATGAGCCCAACAAAGCTTCCATGGTCGCCTATTATCTGAAAAACACAGTCTCCAAACATGGACATGTAACCCGTGGTGTCTGTACGACCGATGCGGAAGGAAAGCTTGTCAAAGTCACTGAAACTTTCAGTATCCTTCCTTTCCCCGATGGTACAATCCGCGATATCCATGATAATCCCGACGGGATCATCCTCGATCCGGATGCCCTTGTTTCCATGAACTTCTGGGGGTTTGCACCTTCCTTCTTTGAAGCCGGCACAGCATATCTTGACTCCTTCCTGAAGGATCCCTCCGGTGATCCTCTGAAGAAAGAGTGTCTCCTGCCTGCACTGGTGGATACCCTGATGCATACAGCAGGTCTGCAAGTTGAAGTTCTTTCCTCAAATGCTGTCTGGTTTGGTGTTACTTATAAAGAAGATAAAGATTATGTTGCTGCCGAACTTCAGAAGCTCCATGACGATGGCAGTTATCCTCCTGCTCTCTGATTTTCTTCCACATACAGATATTCCCGTGATTTACTGCCCGCAAACCAGTCCATCGGACTGGTTTCGTTGAACACCGGCATAAGCCGGAAGGTTCAGCCGGAGTTGAAAGATCTTGGAGTGATCATTTTGTCTTCCTATTTGCTGTCCGTCGGCCATGCCGCCGAACGGTCCCTTCCCGTGATCTTCACTGCTTTATCCTGCGGTGCTGCGCTGCCCGTTTCTGCTCTGGATGTTTTTTCCTTTTCCCGTAATCCCGGCAGCAGTGCGGAAGCTTCTTCTCTGGCTTCCTCTCTTTCGTCCTGCCATCATCTCATGGAAGATACAGAGGATTTCCCGGCCTTCCGGAGTATGATCTTTTTTCAGTCCTGCATACCTGTGTTCCGGGATCTTCGTAATTTTTCCTCTGATCCCGATACATCTTTGCTCTTTGACGCGCTTCGCGGCAAAGGGCTTCCTTTTTCGTTTCAGTCCGATCGTGAGGCTGTGGAATGGTGTTTTGCAGACCTTCTTTCGCGTCCCGGGGATCCCTCGGTTCAGACGTTCTTTTCCTGGATGTCGGGGATCGCTTCCTCTGCGAAGGGCAAAGATCCTGTCCGTCTGACCATTCTGGCGGATCTCAGTGATCCGTACGCATCCGGCCTCACTCTCGTTCTCCTGCCCTTTATCCGTGATTTCTTATCGGATCGATCTGTTTCCGTCTTCATTTCTCTGCTCGCGTTGGCGGAAACTTCCTCCCCGATGCCGGAAACTTTCTTTCCGGTACTCTCTTCATCCCTCCGTGATTTGGACTCGCGTTCCCTGCTCCGGCAGTCGGATGACGAACCTTCATACGGTGCGGACGCAATGTGGCTTCTTTCCCTTCCGTCTTCCATGGTAAAAGATCCTGATTCGCACTGTGTAACAGCGCTTGCAGCCGCCCGGATCCTCGGACAGATCTGCAGCATGGAACAATTACCGGCCTCCGGATTCCATACCAGAGAGATCGATGGTACTCTCTCTCTGGCCTCTCTCAGAGGCGACGCTCCTGCATTTACAGCTTTTCTCCGTTCATCTGTCTGGATGCTTTCAGATCTGATTCCGGCTATTCGGACATATCTTTCCGCTCCTGCCCGTTTGCGTTCCATTGCGATGAACCCACGGACAGGTATGTTCCGAAGACTGTTCTCCGGATCCGGCCAGGATAGCCTTTCCGGAGATCTTCTGCTGCTGGAATCCACGCTGAGAACTTTTCTCACAGGTGTTCTTTCATTTGTCCGATCCATTCCGGCTGCACTCCGTCCATCCGGTGAAAATGCGTCACTCTGGCAGCAGGCAGTCAATGCCTGCGGACGGTATATCACGGTTTCGTCCGAGTATGATGTTTCTGCTGCGGAAGCCAGGGAATCAGGCCTTGATTCTGTCCGTCCCGTACACCGCGTTTCGATGGCTGATACTGAGGAAGAGCTGCTTCTCCGAAAGATCCAGCAGATGGAGCGTCAGCTGGAGGATGAATCCCGGGCGCTGGATAAATGCCTTTCTTCCCTGGGCGGATACCGGGCCCTGCAGGTTCGGCTGGATTGTTACAACCGCTGCAGCGCAGCACTGAAGGATGCACGTGTAAAGGCAGGCTCTTCCCCGGACGGTCTCGATCACCTTTCACTGATGAAGCGTGCGCGCCGTGTTCGTCTCCTGGAGGCCGCTGTCGCCCGCTGCCGTGAAGACCTTTATCCTGCCACAGTTCAGGCTGCCCTTTCGAAGCATCCGTCAGGAAAGACAGATACCGCTGATCCATATGCATTCTGTCCCCTCAGCCCGGCAGGCTGCCGTGCGCTTGAGTCGTTCCTTGCAGGCACCGGTGAAAACTCGCAGCCTGTCCTTTCAGTCGATACTGCTGCACCTGAAGCAGACCCGAAGTCCCGTCTGAAAGCTTTGGTTTCCCTGTGCCGCGATGTTTCACCGGCTCGTCCTGTACCATTTCTTTTCGCACAGGCGTATGCAGTCTGTACGGATGAGCTTGTCTCCGCCCGTTTCCTGTCCGACGGTCTCATGCCGGATGTTCCGCTTTTGCCGGACGTCATCGCAGAAACACCGCTTCTTCGGATCTGTGATTTTCTTTCCCGCATTCCCGGTCAGCCTGCCCGCGAACATGAAACAGCAGAACTTCGCGGTATCATTGCAATGCTTCTCCTTCGCGAATACCATCGCCGGGACTCTTCTGAAGCCTCGCTTGTCTGCAACTGCTGCCTGCCTGATGCATCCATGGTTCTGGATTACTGGCTGTCTTCGCGTCGTGCGGAAAGAGTTTATATCATATCCCTTGAACAGCATGACGTTCGCCTTCCTTTTGCGATCATTCTGCCCGGACAGGAATTCATTGCAGCCCGGCGTACAGCTGCTCATTCAGATCTGGTTCCTTCCTTTGTCACATGGTATGATCGTGAAAAAGGTTCTTTTATGGATCCTTGCCGTTACCTTGGCGAGGGAGACCGGCTTCTCCTGAAACGGCGGATCTCTTCTTTTCTTGAAGTGATCGGCTCCGGCGAAGCGCCGCTTGTCTCTTTCCTTCGTGATTTTCTGAAAGAACTTTCACGCGATCCCGAACCCTTTTCCGCCGACAATCATCTGAAAACGCGTCTGCAGGCCGTATGCGGACTTTTTACGCTTTCTGCATATCAATCCTCTCTGACAAAGCAATATTGTTTCTATGAGCATTTTCTGGCCTCGGATGAACTTGGTTCCTGTATCACCGGACAAAACGATTTTCCGCCGGATCCGTGTACTGATATCCCTGAAAATGCAATATATCTGTATCGCAGCGTACCGTTTGCCCGGGAAGATTCACGTCTTTTGCTTGCCAGTCTGTATACCGCTGAAGAGGATTACACACTATCCCGCCTCAGTGCGGAGTGTGATGTTCTGTCTGAATCATCGGATGATTACCGTGACGCGCTCATGACCAACCTGCATAAACTTCTTGAAAGCAATCCGGACGCACTGCCCGATACGCGTGAAATTGCCTCCCGCCTTCTGGATGAGGCGGCAACACCTGTTGATCGGCGCGAACCTGTTTTTATATGGCCATGGGATGAAAAGTCTCCTTCCATCCAGACGGTTCTTCAGGAAAGCCTTGGAGAATTTCTCCCCGCAGATGCGCTGAACCCTTTTTCAGACGTTCTGACCCTTTTTCCTGCCCGGGGACATGATGTCATCGGTGACGCGCTTCTGTCTTCCATGTGTACTGTCCTTCCGCATGAAAACCTCTCAACGGAAAACGGAACCGATATTTCCCCTGACGCAGTTCTTCCGCCGCTGTCCCCGTCCTTTGGCCGTTCCCTGTGTCTGTTGCCGGAGGGACGCACGCTCCTTAAACCGGGACTGCTGAAATTCGAACGTTTCCGGGAGGATAAGCCCGGTTTCTCCAGCGACATTTCTGACGCTTTCCGGGTCACGCTGACGCTTGATGGCGTATTTCCAGTGCATCTTGTCCGGGTTTATACATCCGGTGAGATCCTTCATCTCTACGCTCATGATATTCCGACCCTGGCCGTCTGGCCTTCTGTACCGTTCCGTCTTCAGGACTGGCATGCATATTTTGTCTATGCTCATATTTCCGATCCCTTCACCGTATCGGTTCTTTCTTCTTCCGGAACGTGGTCTGATTTCGTTCTGACCTCGGAAGAACGGTATTCGGCTGTACTGGATACCTTTCCTGTATGTTTCTCCCTTTCCAGTGGAAACCAAACTGCCGGAATCCTGCCAAATGTCCTCCCGGAACCTTTTGTGGAATCTTCTGATCCTGTTGAGATCTGCGTCGATTTCGGCTCCGCAGGCACTTCCGTGGTTTTTTCTTCCCGGGACAGCCGCCGTCCTATGCATGGCCCTGTCATGGTCAGAACCCTTTTAAACAATCCGGTCTCCTCCAGGGATCTCCTTCGGCGTGAGTTTCTTCCTGCGGTCCCTGTATCCGCGCTTCTTCCGACTGTATCCAGGATCTTCCGGAATGTCCCCGGCGCAACGCCCGTTCCCTTTACCGATGGAATCGTGCTCATGTCCTCCGATCTGGAAGACCTTCTTTCCACGCCTTCCGATGCGATCTACACCAGTCTGAAGTGGGAGGAGGAAAAGGGACGCTCAGGCTTCCTGTGTCTCCATCAGATCATGCTCATGGCTGCCTTGCAGGCCCGTTTCGAAGGTGCTCCCGCCATTGCATGGCGTTTCTCTGTGCCGGATGAAATGGCAAAAGAGGGCCGTGAAACACTGATGAATCTGTTCATCTCCCTCTGTGAAAATGTCCTGCAGGAAAGCGGTTATGCACCATCCGTTCCGGACGGAGTCCTTCCTGTTTCCTTTGCAACTGAGAGTTCTGCTCTCGGAGCCTATTTCCGTTTCTGTGCAGCGGATGATACACGGGGCGGTTTCATGGTACTTGATCTTGGTGCCTGTACCGCAGATATTTCCTTGTTCCTCCGCGGTCGGGAGCAGGCGGTCCGCACATGCCAGATCCCTCTGGGTGTTCACTACATGCTTCTTCCCACTCTTCTCCGTGATCCGGATCTTCTGATCCGCGATTTCGGTTACTGTACAGAGGAAGCGTTCCATCGGGATCTTTCCATGCTTTCCCGTGCGCTTTCCGATGCCCGCACTGATCCGATTGCGCTCCGTCGTGCACGCATTTCCCTGGATTATTTCATTGCAGACCATCTGCCTCAGCTGCTTTCACTCGCACTGCAGATGGCATCTGCCGGACGCCCTTCATATTCCGGTTCACTGATCCTCTTATACTTCTCATACCTGATGACTCTTTCCGGTCTGGTGTTGCTGCAGCTGGCTGCCGATCCCAGTAAAAACGATTTCCTGCCGGAACAAATGACCCTTTGTCTTTCCGGCCGCGGCGCATCTATCCTGGAAGCCCTGCCTCCTCCCCTGAAAACTTCGCTCTGGCATTTCCTTTCCATGTTCCGCAACAAGCGGGTTGCTTCCCTTTCACTGCTTTTCTCTGCTGAAAAGAAGATGGAAATTCCGGTGGGACTTTCCCTCCTGCGGGAAGTATATTCCGGCCTTCCTCCCGCCTCAGCTATCCCGGCATCTATCGCTGTCCGGCCTGCAGAACTTCTTCCGGAATTTCTGCTCCGTTTCTGCCGTTTATTTCCGGCTTCCGCAGGAATGCTCTTCCCGGGTTTCTTCTCCAGTGACAGTTATCAGCCCTTCACTGTACGAGGACAGGCTCTGATCTCTTCATCGATTGATCTGTCCTTCCCTCCCACAGATACTCCTCGCCCATATGATTCACTATCCGCCTGGATCGGCAACCTGCTCGAACTCGTCCAGACCTCTGTCTGAAAGGAGTCCCTATGCAAATACTGACCTCTGCTAAAAATCCCCGCGTCCTTGCCTGGCGTTCCCTCCGTGATAAAAAGGGACGCGATGAACAGGATGCCTTCCTCGTTGAAGGTACTAAGATGGTTCGTGAAGCTTTGTCTTCCGGTTTCAGAGTGCAGGCTGTTCTGATCCGCGAAGGAGAGGATTCTTCCTTTGATATTCCCGTGTCAGTCCCGGTATATCTTCTGCCGTCACATATCTTTCAGTCTGTCTGCGATACCCGAACACCACAGGGTGTTGCCGCCGTCCTTTCCCGTCGCGTCCTTCCCATTTCCGGCACACATTTTCTTGCGCTGGATGGTATTCAGGATCCGGGAAATATGGGTACGATGATCCGGACGGCTGATGCCGCAGGCTTTGATGGACTGCTTCTGAGCCCGGATTGTGTGGATATTTTCTCCCCGAAAGTTCTTCGTGCAACAATGGGAAGTATCTTCCGGATGTCTTTTGCTTTTCCTGAAAGCCTTCCTTCCGCTCTCCTTGAACTCCGGGAAAAGGATTATTCCATCCTTTCCTCCCAATTGGACGGAGATCCGTTCTACAGCAGAAATAATGTTTCTTCTTACTTTGTGCTCATTGTAGGAAATGAAGGAAACGGAATCTCCGATCCGGTAAAATCTGTAGCCACCCATCATCTATGTCTCCCCATGCGCGGTGGAGCAGAGTCGCTGAACGCTGCTGTAGCTGCCGGCATAATGATGTATGACCTCATGAAAAATGCTTGACATTTCCGCCGCTGGACCGTATAATTTGATCCGTTGCGAACCTAGGGGCATGGTGTAATGGTAACACGTGGGTCTCCAAAACCTTTGTTGAGGGTTCGAATCCTTCTGCCCCTGCCATGAGAAGGGGCCTTGAAACGAATTGGTTTCAAGGCCCCTTCTTTTTTCTCCGTTTATAGCCAATACCATATACAACCGGTGATCCCGGGAAAAACCCTTTTCTCTCTCTTTTTTAACAAAACCATCCTTCAAAACCGGAACCGATTATCCTATGAAATATCTTATGATAATATATTATATATTCCTTTCCGTTCCGGTTGCGCAATGCTTCAGCCTTGATCCTCCCCACCGGGCTTCATTATAACAGGTCTCCGGATTTCACTCATTTCACTGCTCCCGGTTATTGATGCAGACAGATCCCGAAGAAGCTGATCTCTTTCTTCCTGACTAATGAGTTCTTTCCTCACCTGCAACCTCATACGCCGCATATTCATAATCCAGCTCATAACCCAGTTTCTCGGCCAGACGGACAGAATTCATGTTCTGAGCATCCCAGCTGGGGTACAATCCTTCCTTCAGGCATCGAAGGATCAGCGCTGCACAGACGATCGTTGCCAGGTGCTTTCTTCTTTCGGATTCCACAGTATCCACTTCAATCTCGATCCCTTCCCGGTAACGGGTATATGAGGAGGCTCCGGATACGATCCTTCCGTCTTTTGTGATCACCATACCTCTCCCCAGATCAAGGTATTTCTCCTTGCTCCCGAAAGAGGAGACAAAATCGCTTGTCACAGGGTTCTTCAGGCATAGGTCATAAAGTGCGGAATCAATCTCTCTCAGTTCATAACCTTCCGGCAGTTTATCCAGTTCCTTGTGCAGTGCTGCCGGATCAAACCTCGTGTCTTTGCGGATCGCATACCTCTTTACTCTTTTTGCTGAAGGAAAGCATTCCTCGATCATTGAAGCCCACTCTTCAGTCCGGGGTACCATGATCACAAATCCGGCCGGTTTGTGAATTACCAGTTCCCGGTCCGGATCCCCTGCATAAAAACCAAAGCATCCTGCAAACGCCATGGCAGATCGCGGATTCACCGGATCCGTCACAAACACTTTTCCCATAATATTCTGAAGGCATGAATAGATAAGCGTTTCCGGCCATCCCTCGAAAAGAGGCAGTACCTTTGAAGTTTCTTTCAGTTCATAAATCATTCCATATCACTTCTTCCCATACGTTCATTTCCCTGTACCCATATCCTGCTGTGCTGCCTTTTATCTTTGGTTCTTTATCCTTTTTGCGATTGCGACAGCAGCGTTGAATTTGTCCATGGAATGGTTCGCTTCAACGAGTCCGTCCGGTGAATAGTGCGGCTGATCCACAACGTCTCCGGAAGCCAGGAAATCATAAAGCTCAAACCCGTGGAAATCACATACGGACTGGACTCCTGCCAGCTCCATTTCCACTGCAATACAGCCTTCCGCCTTCCGCCTTGCGACCTGATCACGGGTCTCCCGGTAAAGAGCATCTGTCGTCCACACTTTTCCCTTTACGTACGGATAATGGTTTCTTCGGAAAACTTCTTCCACAAAACCGGCTCCGCGAATGGTGATATAGTCAGCCGGCGGAGCATAATGATAAGACATGCCTTCATCCCGGCATGCTTCTGTCGGAATGATATACCGGTTTTCTGTGGCTGTTCTGTCCAGAGATCCTGCGGATCCGAACAGGATGAACTTATCAGCCCCTGTTTTCCAGTTGATCTCGATGACATCTGTGGAAGCCATAGCCGATCCGATTTCGGACAGATAAAAAGCGATCCGCATTCCTTCGATAAAAAGCAGGTGAACCGGTTTAATACGGTTTGCCGCGCGGATTTCTGCGATCTGTTCATGCGGATATCTTTCCAGTACGGCGGGCCAGATCTCACGTGAAAAAGTTCCGATCGCCAGGTCAGTATAACCGGCCTTTTCCCCGAACAGGGTTTCCGGAGTGATAATTGCTTCACTTCTGTTGTCAAAAGAGTCGATGATCATAAGAGTTCCTGCCTTTGTCTGTGTATCTGCGTATTCTGCCGTTTTCAGCAGAACCGGAGCGCCGGGAATGAAAGTATCATCATCATTAAATGGTCCGGAAGCGGATCATAAAAGACCGTCCGGAACCATTTTTCCGCTTCAAGGCCGCGGACCAGCCGGCTTTCGCCGCTTACACGTTCAGTCATAGCCGTAACAGGCATCATCGGAACGCCGAAGAGATAGTTTCCGTTTCGGATCTCCACCTGAATGGATTTCTGCCACGTCCGGACTTCATAAAGATCCGGCTTCCACCAAACGATCCGGTATACTTCCTCGCCTGTATAATTATCCTTTACCTTACGGCTGACGCCCGGGACCACATCTGTATCCATATCAAAACGACTGTACCAGGAAATATCCCTGCCCTCGATCCGGGCAGGCTCTCGCAGAGAAACGACAGAAGCCACGCTTCCGACGGTCTCTCCGTCCCGGCAGAACTCATATTGCCAGATGCCTGTGGCCGACAGGCGATACGTGATAATCTCCGTCACACCGTCCCCTCCGGTTCCTGCTGTTTCTTCCTGCTTCCGTCTTTCCTTTCCGAATCAGATCTGTTCACATTTATATTTTTAGCCGGATAAGTCTGTTTTTCCTTCCTCCGTCGGAAATATGGATTATCTTCACCTCTTGCCGGTCCTGCTTTTTGACAGTATACTTCTTTTGCTTGTTTTTCTGGTTTGTCTTTATACTGGGGGCTTGTATTTATGAAAAATGAGGAAAAAACGAATGTCATGCGGTTGCTGGAATCAAGAAAGATCCCGTATGCATCGTATACCTATGCTGCGGATCCGTCATTGTCCGGAAAGGAGATTGCCGGTATTCTCGGTGAGGATCCGGCTTTCGTTTATAAAACACTCGTAACGCAGGGCAGAACCGGTCGGAATTATGTGTTTGTAATCCCTGTCTGTGCAGAGCTTGATCTGAAAAAAGCGGCTAAAACTGCCGGGGAAAAATCCGTGGAAATGATTCCGCAGAAGGAACTCCTTCCGCTCACGGGATATGTTCACGGAGGATGCTCTCCCGTAGGAATGAAGAAACCCTTCCCGACTTTTCTGCACATTTCAGCAGAATCCGCGGATCACATCTTTGTCAGTGCAGGAAAAGTTGGTTTCCAGATTAAGATATCCCCTGCCGGCTTTGGGAAATTGATACGATTTTCTTTCGCCGATCTTGTAACATCGTAAAATCTGCTGAACCTTTATGTCATCATTATTCAATTAAGGACTCCCTATTGATTTATTTTCTGAAATCATGCAAAATGGAACGAGAAGGGAAAAGCAGCAGAAGCCCCGGAGGCACTATGGGATATTTTTCAGAATTCCTGCATCAGAAGACGCCTGCGTCCAGACGTGTGATGCCGGCTTATTACCGCAAGGCACTGACTGTCAGTGAAGCAATCCTGGCAAGTTATTTTCTTGCTGCCTTTTTCCTTTTTCCTGCGCTGGGGAAGCACTGGGAATGGGTGCCTGCCGGTTTCTGCGTACTCACCGCGCTTGCCATGTGGCGCGTCGGAAAAATGAACATCATTACCAACTTTATTGTGTTCGGCACGATTGTGCTGCTCTGGTGCGGCTGGGGTGTGTACACCTGCGGATGGAGCATCGGAGTGCAGCATTTCCTGATAGTCCTGATCCTGCTCCTTTTTTTCAATATATGTATTTCCCCGAAAATAAAGGTCCTGCTCGGGATCCTGCTTCTCGGATACCGGATTGCTTTGTATGCGTTGTCGAATCTGATGAAAGAACCCGTACATATACTGACGGATACCGGCGGCATGATTTTTCAGACAACAAACAGCACTGTTTTTTTTCTGCTCGTAGCCATTATCTGCATCATCTTTTCCTCCAGCATCCAGGATACGGAGCGGCGCCTGCGGCTGGACAATGAAAGCCTGACGCTGGAAGCCGGCACGGATCCTCTTACAGGACTTCCGAACCGTCGTGAGATGATCGGGATGATCAGAAAGTTCCAGAAGGACTTCCCGTATCTCCCCTTCAGCGTAGCCATTGCCGATATCGACTATTTCAAGCAGGTAAATGATACCTATGGTCATCCCTGCGGAGATGCGGCGCTCGTTGCACTCACAGACCTTTTCCGGAGCAATGCGGAAGGACAGTACAGGGCTTGCCGCTGGGGCGGCGAGGAATTCTGCTTTTTCCTGCCGAAAAAAAACCTGGATGAAGCCGGAATGATCATGAAAGATCTGAGTTTCGCTGTTGAAAAAATGACGATTGATTTTGAAGGATCACAATTCAATATCACAATTACGGTCGGCGTGGAGGAAACAGATTTCCGTTCCACGCTGGAAGAACTTCTGGAATCCGCTGATGAAAAGCTTTACCTTGGAAAAAAATCCGGCCGCAACCGGGTGGTGGTCTGAGACTGGGCGGCCGTCAGACAGGAGGGAATTCCATGCTCGTCGATTTCAAAGCCAGCAAACCCGATGACAAGGAAACGATCCGTACGGAGATCAAAGATCTTCGCGCAAGGCTTGTTGCACAACAGCAGAAAGTCCGTGCCGGAAAGCTTCCTGTCCTGGTCCTGATCGAAGGATGGTCTGCTGCCGGAAAAGGAAGCCTGATCAAGGAGATCATCAGTGAAATGGATCCCCGCTTTTATCAGGTTGTCTCCCCGGCAGTGACACCGGAGAGTGAAGCACGTTATCCTTTTCTGTATCCGTATGCAAAAGCGATTCCTGAAAACGGACAGCTTGTCTTCCTGGATTCCGGATGGATGGAGTGTGCTGTAAGGCACCATCTCCGCCTGGAAATCACAAAGGAGGAATATAAACGCCGGATCCGTATGGTGAACGAGTTTGAACGCCAGCTTCGTGACGGCGGATACCTGATCCTGAAGATCTTCCTGCATATTACTCAGGAGGAACAGCACAGCCGCCTGCAGTCGCTGAGGAGTTCTGCAGATACGGAATGGCGTGTCACAAAGGATGACCTTTGGCAGCATGAGGAGTATGATCACTTTCTGAAATCATATGATGGTTTTATGGAGAAAACCGGCAATGCGGTCCCCTGGCATATTCTGGACGGAACGCATCGGAAGTCAGCCGTGAGGGACTCGCTCAGGCTGCTGGTCGAAAGGATCGATCAGGCTCTGGAGGAAGGACGCTTCACCGGTGATCCGTTTGACGAGGAATTTGCGCTTGTCAGGATGCCGAAACTGAAGGATGTGGATCTTTCCCTTGTCATTTCGGATGAGGATTATAAGAAAGAACTGAAAAGGCTTCAGAACCGTCTGGGTGAACTGCACAACATCCTTTACAGAAAAAAGATCCCGGTTGTCCTTTGTTACGAAGGATGGGACGCCGCAGGGAAAGGCGGAAATATCCGCCGGGTGACGTATCCGCTGGATCCCCGGGGGTTTGATGTGCATCCGATCGCATCTCCGGAGCCACACGAGCTGAACCGTCAGTTCCTCTGGCGTTTCTGGACCCGTCTTCCCCGCAGCGGTCATATCTGTATCTTTGACCGGACCTGGTATGGCCGGGTCATGGTGGAGCGGCTTGAAGGCTTCTGTTCGGAGAAGGACTGGCAAAGAGCTTACAACGAGATCAATGAATTTGAACGCCAGCTTACGGACTGGGGCGCTGTTGTCCTGAAATTCTGGATCCATATCGATCCGGATACGCAGCTTGCACGTTTTACAGACCGGCAGAACACGCCGGAAAAGCAATGGAAGATTACGGATGAGGACTGGCGCAACCGCGAAAAATGGCCTCAATATGAAACGGCTGTGGATGAAATGCTGCAAAAGACAAGCACAAAGAGTGCTCCATGGTATATTATCGAATCGAACGACAAGAAATATGCGCGTATCAAAACCCTGCGACTGATCGTGAAAGAACTGGAAAAAGCTGCGGAAAACCATTTTTAACGATTATTCTGACGCTCTGAAAAACGAAAAACTTGCCTTCCCTTCCTTTATGATGTAAAATTTTTTATTGTACAGAAATTGACAATTCGTGTCGGAAGGAAGGAAAAACATGACCAGGCTTGAAACTGATCTGCTCGATCTTCTGAAGGAAGACTGCCGGATCCCCCTTGAAAAACTCTCGGTAATGACCGGGGCCACTTTGGAAGAGGTGGCCGCGACCATCGAAGATCTTGAAAAGCGCAGGGTCATTCTTCGTTATGCTCCGATGATCAACTGGGACCTTACGGATCGGGAACGTGTTGAAGCCATGATCGAAGTTCGCGTTACACCGCAGCGTGACATGGGGTTTGACGCAATTGCCCGCCGGATTTACTGCTTTGATGAAGTAAAGAGTGTCTTCCTTATGTCCGGTTCCTACGACCTTCTTGTACTTGTTGAAGCCCGGACGCTGAAGGAGCTGGCTGCCTTTGTCAGCGGGAAGCTTTCCCCGCTGGAAACCGTTACCGGCACCGCCACAAGCTTTGTCCTCAAGCGATACAAGGAGGAAGGCGTTATCTTTGACTCCGGCGATACGGACCGCAGGCTGGTGATCTCCCCGTGAATTATGAAAAATACCTGAATCCGCGCATTGCCGCGGTTCCTCCCAGCGGTATCCGCCGCTTCTTCGATCTTGCCGCCACCATGAAGGATACGATCTCCCTCGGTGTAGGTGAACCGGATTTCAAGACGCCCTACCATATCAGGAATGCCGCCATTAATTCCCTCATAGATGGCGAAACGCAGTATACAGGCAACCGCGGTTTGCCCGAACTGCTGGAGGAGATTTCGCTGTATCTGGACAGCCGTTATGGTCTTTCCTATGATCCGTCAAAACAGATCATCGTTACAATCGGAGCCTCCGAGGCAATCGATGTGGCTCTTCGTGCCCTTACTTCCCCGGGTGACGAGGTCCTTGTCCCTGAACCAAGTTATGTTTCCTATTCTCCGGGCGTTATCTTTGCAGGCGGGACTCCGGTCGGGGTAGAAACATTCGAAAAAGATGATTTCCGCCTGACACCGGAATGCCTTGAAAAAGCAATTACTCCCCGGACGAAAGCACTGATTCTTCCCTATCCGAATAATCCTACCGGCGCAGTAATGAACCGTGAAGATCTGGAAGCGATTGCAAAAGTGATCCGGGATCACGATATCTTTGTCATCTCCGATGAGATTTATTCCGAACTTGTTTACGACGGTCATACCCATATATCCTTCGCTTCAATCGATGGAATGTATGAACGTACCCTGACGATCAACGGTTTCAGCAAGGCTTTTGCGATGACAGGATGGCGTGTGGGTTACGCCTGCGGTGCCTCCGAAATCATCGCGGTTATGAACAGGATCCATCAGTACGCCATAATGTGCGCTCCCCGACAGGGTCAGGTGGCTGCAGCAGCAGCACTGAAGACCGGTCGTGAAAACGGTTATGAGGATGTCCTCCGCATGCGCGCAAGTTATAACCGACGCAGGCGTCTTATGGTTGACGCGTTTCGGTCCATGGGCCTCCACTGTTTTGAACCGTATGGCGCCTTCTACGCTTTCCCATCCATCCGGATTACCGGATTGACAAGTGAAGAATTCTGTTCATCCCTGCTGAAAAGCAAGAATGTTGCGGCTGTTCCCGGCACCGCATTCGGTCCGGGCGGAGAAGGCAACATCCGCTGCTGCTACGCTACTGCACTGGACAAACTGAACATTGCACTTGACCGCATGGCTGAGTTTGTAAAAGAACACACCTGACTTTACTCGCCCGTTCTGCCGCATGCGGACGTGAATGATCCGATTTGGAGGCATGTTATGTACCGTAAATTCACCGCACTCCTCTGTTCGCTTTGTATCCTGCTGTCCTTCGCGTTTGCGGAGAATACCGGTTTCGATGAAGATGATATCGATATCGGCGATCTTATCCAGCTTGTGGAAGAGCAGACTGAAAAGGAACAAAAAGACAGTGACGGCGCCTATATCATGACGATCACCTGTACCGGTGATCTCACGATCGGCGGTGATAATTACCACCACAAGAATCTCTTTAAGCCGGAACTGGAAAACCATGACGACGACATCAATTTCATTATGCAGGATGTCCGCAGAATCTTCCTCAGTGATGACCTGACCATCGTCAATTTTGAAGGCACACTGACGAACACCACCTCCGTTCCGTCCAGCAAACGCAATAACGAGTTTCTCTTCAACATCGATCCGAAGTACGTTTCTGTTCTTCCGGACAACGGCGTGGAAGCTGTTTCCCTCGACAACAATCACGTACGGGATCACGGCGAGGAAGGCCTTGCTGACACAAAAGCGGCGCTTGAAGGTGCTGGCGTTATCTATTCAACACCGCTCGAGACCGGAGTCTTTGATTTTAAAGGTGAAATACAGGTGGCCATGCTGTCCTATAACTGCATTGACCGCTATGGAGACGGTTTTCAGAGTTCCAGATTCAGGGATGAATATAGCGACTCCTTCCTTGCGCATGATACCTTTGAGGAAGCTGTTTGTGATGAAATCCGCAAGGCAAAGGAGATCTATCCGCTGGTCATTGTTTCTTTCCATTGGGGGAAGGAACCCACAAAGTCCAACCCCAGCCAGGGATACATCCCCACAAGCAATCAGATCAACCTGGGCCATATGGCCGTAGAAGCCGGTGCGGACCTGATCATCGGAACCCATTCTCACCGGATACAACCCATCGAATGTTATGAGGGGAAGTACATCTGTTATTCTCTGGGCAATTTCTGCTTCGCCGGGAACAAAAAACCAAGTGATATGTCCTCCATCATCTTCCAGATCCGATTCCGGGTAAAGGATGGTGTCGTATCCTATAAGGATTTCAGGATCATTCCGATCCGGATTTCCTCCACTGTCAAGCGAAATGATTTCATTCCCACCATCCTCGAGGACGGAGCAGCGCAGGATGCCGTGCTGAATGTTCTGGCTGAAAATTCCAGGAACCTGCCTTACGCCGTTACGGAGTTCCCGCTGGCATTTCAGTAATCTTCTCAGGACTGTTTAAGGAGCGTCAGAATCATGCTTGCATCCATTCTGCTTGATGAGTGCCGGAAGGCCGGGATCGACTTTTATACCGGCGTCCCGGATTCTTTTCTGAAAGGTTTGTGCGATGAGCTTTTCGCACGCTTTGGCACCGACAGCCCGCATCACATTGTTGCGCATAATGAAGGCGGTGCGATCGGTCTGTGCACCGGGCACTATCTGGCTACCGGAAAACCTGCTCTGTGTTATATGCAGAACAGCGGCCTCGGCAATGCCGTCAATCCGCTGACATCCCTTACAGATCCGCAGGTATATTCCGTTCCCTGTCTGCTTGTCATTGGCTGGCGCGGTGAACCCGGTGTAAAGGACGAACCTCAGCATATCAAGCAGGGAGCCATCACCCTTTCTCTGCTGGATCTGCTTGGCATCCCCTATAAGGTACTTTCACCCGACACCTCTGCAGAGAACTTCCATGCCGCTTTCTCCTGTCTGGCAGATACCTTGCAGTACGGCCGGCCCGCTGCACTGGTTGTACGCAAAGGATCGCTGTCCTCGAATCTGCATCCGGTCCACGTAAACGACGCGTCACTCACAAGGGAAAAAGCAGCAAAGATCATTCTGCAGGCTGCCGGAAAGGATGACTGTTTTGTTTCCACAACAGGCAAGCTTTCCAGGGAAGTATTTGAGATACGGGAAACCCGGAAAGAGGATCATTCCCGTGATTTTCTGACGGTGGGATCCATGGGACACGCTTCCATGATCGCCCTCGGGATCGCTGAGGCAAAACCGGAGCGGCGTATCTGGTGTCTGGATGGCGACGGAGCCGTCATGATGCATCTTGGTGCACTGCCTCTTATTGCGCAAAGAGCTCCTACAAATTTTGTTCACACGGTAATCGATAACGGGGCTCATGAAACAGTCGGCGGTATGCCGGTCTGTTCCGGAGCGCTGAATCTCACAGCCCTTGCGGAAGCTGCAGGCTATAAAGAGGTAATCACAGCAGACTCTGAGGCTTCCCTATGTGATGCACTGAAAAAAGCAGCGTCCCTTCCCGGCCCTCTTTTTCTCGTGATCCGCTGCGCATGCGGGGCACGTAGTGACCTTGGACGTCCAACGACCACCCCAATTCAGAACCGTGACTCGTTCATGAATTACCTGAAAGACGGCTGAACGCCGTTTTTTTTTGCAAATCTTAAATTGTTACAAAAAGTTCACACTTTTGACTACAACATGTAGTGTTAATCGGTTGACCCTATCCGCATATTTAGATATTATATGAAGGAAAATGAAGAATTGATGAAGGAGGGGTGCATATGATCGCAGGTTACAGTTGCCGGCCTGTTTTCCAGTATCAGTTCCGCCCCCTCACAAATCAGGAACATCGCGCCGCCGACGGCGGTTTCTGTGTGATCCTGTACGAAAACCGGATTTTGTCTTTCAGCACATACGATGTCAGCGGTCGCTTTATGGATGAACTCTGCTTCAGCCTTCCCGGCCGTGCCATGCAGTGCTTTTTTGCCTTGCTGCGCAATGCTGCAAGCTGGCTCGGCTCTTCCCCGGTGGATCTGCATGCCTCAAATGTTTCGCCGTATGCTTCTTCCTTTGCCTTTGACGGATACGATCCGATCCGCATCTGGGGTATGAATGAACTGATTTGTGAGCCTGCATGCTCTGAATCCGGCTTTTTCTCCCGCCACCTGTATGTGTTGTTTGAAGACGTAGCCAACCTTCTGGCAGACAACGGGATCCGAATGACTCTGGACGGCTTTACCTGGGACAATGCAGTGATACGTCCGTTCCGCAAAAACCAGCTTTATTCATCCGGACAGCTGGGTGTTGTCTGACTCCATTTTATTTCCGGAACTTTCCGGCGCACATATATGTGCGCCGTTCTGTATTAAGGAGGTTCTCTGATGACTGTGACAGAGAAATATGATGAATGGCTCACCTGCCCGGCCATGGATGAAGAACTGCTGAATGATCTTCGGTCTATGGATGAATCGGAAAGGAATGACAGCTTCTACCGGGATCTCGTCTTTGGAACCGGTGGCCTGCGTGGTATTCTCGGTGCCGGGACGAACCGGATGAATCTCTTTACCGTGGCAAAAGCAACCCGCGGTCTCGGCCATTTCCTGCTGGAAACCTTCTCCGAGCCCTCCTGCGCCGTCAGCTTCGACAGCCGGATCCACAGCCGGGAATTCGCGGAGCTGACCGCGGCTGTATTGGCCTCCATGGGCATACGGGTATATCTCTATCCCCTGTTGCAGCCCACCCCTATGCTGTCCTTCGCTGTCCGCCATCTGAACACCTCCGCCGGCGTGATGATCACTGCTTCTCACAATCCCGCCGAATTCAACGGCTATAAGGTATACGGGCCGGACGGATGCCAGATCACACTCAGGGATGCAGACCGGATCCAATGCTTTATTGACGCGGAAAATGCCCTTACGGATATTCTGCCCGATTTCCGGGAGTACCTGGGGAACGGATTGATCTCATATATTCCGGAAGAAACGATCGAGGCTTATTACAGTGCTGTTTTAAATCTTCGCGTCAGTCCCTGTTCAGAGCCGCTGCATGTTGTTTATTCCCCCCTTAACGGAGCCGGCAATGTTCCTGTCCGGGAAATCCTGCGCCGTATGGGAAACATCCGGGTAACAGTCGTCCCTGAGCAGGAGATGCCCGACGGGCATTTCCCTACCTGCCCGTATCCGAATCCGGAAATCAGGGAAGCAATGGAATTTGCTGTCCGCAAAACGCTTGACGTCCATGCGGATCTTTGCTTTGCCACCGATCCGGACAGCGACCGGATGGGTGCCGGAGTACGTACCGGCAATGATGTCATCCTTATCAGCGGAAATGATATGGGGATCCTGATGCTGGACTATCTTTGCCGGAAAGCTCCGTCCGTTTCCACACTGCCCCGCGTTGCAGTAAAAACCATCGTTACCACAGAAATGGCTTCGGCTGTCTGCAAGAAATATGGTGTGGAACTGCGTAACGTACTCACCGGCTTCAAATTTATCGGGGAACAGATTGGGTTGCTGGAAAAAGCGGGTTGTGCAGAACGGTTCCTTTTTGGCTTTGAGGAAAGCTGCGGATATCTTTCCGGTACGGACGTACGCGACAAGGATGCCGTAAATGCTGCACTGCTCCTGTGTGAAATGGCCGCCAGCCTGAAGGCTGAAGGGAAAACCCTTCTGACCCGTCTGGATGAACTCTGCCGTGAATTTGGCTTTTTTGCACAGCGGCTTCTTACATTCCAGTACAGGGGTGAAGATGGTGCCTGCCGTATGGCCGCTCTGATGAAAAATATGCGCCGTCCGCTGTACGAACTGCGTACAGACAGCCTGCCTGTCAGTAGCAGGGTCGATTACATGCTGGATAATACCGGCTTACCGAAAAGCGATGTGCTGGAATTCATTCTCCCGGAAAACAGAAAGTTCATCGTTCGTCCGTCCGGTACGGAACCGAAACTGAAAGCCTATCTCTTTGCCCGCGGTACAGACCGGGATTCTGCCGAAAAGGCACTGGACCGTCTCGAACGTTCTGTCCGTTCTCTTTGTGAGTAATCTGTGGTACATAAAAACAGGCTGTCATATGACAGCCTGTTTTCTTTCTTCGATCTCAGTACCGGGCCTGACGCTGTGCTTCGAAGCACTCACGGCAGTAAACGGGACGATCTCCGCGGGGCTGGAAAGGAACCTGGGTTTCGCAGCCGCAGCCGTCACAGATCACAGTGTACATCTGGCGGGGAGCACCACCGTTGCCGTTCTGGGCACGACGGGCAGCGCGGCAGGCGGGGCAGCGGCTGGGCTCATTCTGGAAGCCCTTCTGCGCGAAAAATTCCTGTTCGCTGGCAGAGAAAACAAATTCGTTGCCGCACTCACGGCAGGTCAGGGTCTTGTCCTCGTACATGGATAAATCCTCCTAAAATATGTTGTTTACCCGCGCCATTGGTGATGTACTGTGCCCCGTTCCAGACAATGGTTAAGAAACAACCATGGAGGAAATGAACCGTGTTACGACCAGGGGTTGGGTTTACTTTGGAATTATAACATGATGTTTTTATTTTGTACAGAACTTTTTTACAGAAAAAGGAAAAGGAATGCTGTCGCATCCCTTTTACTCCAATATGTCCGTATTGTTCAGCGGCTGTTTGATTTCCGGTATCCCTCATTTTCTTTTTCCATATTCGTATCAGTTTGGCATTCTCCTCGTTTATGCGGAGTCTGTCATGCTTCCGTCTCTTGTACAAATACCGGACCATAGAGGCGGTACAGGCTGTTACGGTTTTCCTGCTTTCCAGTAAAAAACTGCGTTTCCGGCTTGACTTTGCGCATTTGTTTCCGCAGAATAAAATCCCGAAGGAAACTCCACCATCCTGTATGTTGCCGGAGAGATATTTTATGAATCTTAAAACCTTTTATGTTTCTGACTCGGATGGAACCCTGATGCGGAATGATGAAACGATTTCAGCATTTACAGTCCGTACAGTCAATGACATGGTCGCTTCCGGTCTTGCTTTTACATATGCCACTGCAAGATCCGTTGAGAGCGCACGAAAGATCACCGGGAATCTGAATCTGTCCCTCCCCGTCGTTACAGGAAACGGAGCAGTCCTTGCTGACAACGCAACCGGCCGTCATATCGAAAAGGCTGTCTTTACGGAAAGCATTGTCAGCGCCCTGAAACATCTTTTGCCGGAACTGCTGTATTGCGGATTTGTTTCCTGCTTTCTCGGAGACAGGATGATCAGGACAACTGTTCCCGGGAAACACACTTCCGGATTGCAAGGATATCTGGATTATTATACCGACGATCCGTCTTTGAAATCCGCCGAGGACATTAACGGTCTGTTCTGCGGAAAACCGGGTTATGTTACCATGATCGGCAAAAAGGAAGAAATCCGTCCGATTTATGAAAAAGTCAGGAATTCATCCGCCTGGGAAAGCTTTTTTCAGAAAGATACTTACCGTGACGAGTACTGGCTGGAAATCTGTCCCCGGAACTGCACAAAAGCAAAAATGTTGTTAAAGGTCAAGGAAAAGTATGGTTTTGACCGTCTGGTTGTTTTTGGCGACTCCCTGAATGATCTTTCCATGTTTATGGTTGCTGATGAAGCCTATGCGATGGCAAACGTCTGTGAAGAGCTGAAAAAGGCCGCGACCTGGATCATCGGAAGCAACGAGGAAGACTCCGTAGCCTATTACCTGAGTCGGCATGGTGTTTTGGCCTCTCCAGGAGAATGATCTTTTTCAGTCTGTCTGTAACATATTGCCTTTTCATTCGTAAGTTTTATTGAAGAAGGCTGGTGAGGATGGTGTCAGAGGACCGGGTGCTGGTTGAAATGCTGAAAGCCGGTGACGAGAATGCGCTTGAGCAGCTGATCATGCGCTGGCGTCCTGCAGCTGAAGCATATGCCCGGAATTGCCTGCACGATCTCCAGGCCGCCGAAGATGCGGTTCAGGAATCCTTCTCCAGAATATGGGCTGTGCGGTCCGGCCTGGATTCGGACCGGTCTTTTCCGGCATATCTTTATACGATTGTAAAGCGTATCTGCATTGATATGCTGCGAAAGAAAAGCCGTTCTCCTGTTGTTGCTGCGGTTCTCCCGGAAATACCGGTGGATTCCGCAGAAGTTGAGTTCATAAAACGCTGGGAACGACTGAATCGCATTCACCTGCTTGCTGGTCTGGATGAGGCAGACCGGAGACTCCTTCTGGCTTTTTCACTGGAAGGAAAACCGACGAAGCAGATTGCGGATGAGCTCCGGCTCTCGGACGGGCAGGTCAGGATCCGACTGCATCGCATACGGAGAAAGCTGAGGAAAGGGATGAGTTTTGATGCGTGATGACTACCTGAATCAGGTTATTTGCCGTGGAAATGAACTCTCTCTGCTGGATCGTGCCGCAACATGCAGTCTTCCGGCAAGAAAAAGCACTGTCCGCTGGGCTGTCGCTGCAGGTTTTGCTCTTCTGCTTACCCTGTTTCCTTCTGTATGCTCCGCACAGGCCTTCTTTCAGATGATCTGAAAGGGTGGATTATGAATGATGGATTCTGCAGTAAAAGAAAAAAAGAAAAAGTCCGTTGCGCGGGAGATTCTTGAATGGGTTTTGACTTTCGTTGTCGCCGTTTTGATCGTTCTGCCTTTCCGTGCGTTTGCTTTTGAGATGATCAGGGTTGAAGGACAATCCATGGATAACACACTCGCTGACGGAGAAATCCTGCTGGTTTCCAAACTGGATTATACTTCCGTATGGTTCTCATTTCCGTGGCAGGATAACAGTTCGAAGGAAAAAGCAGCCCGGATTACAGCCGGCGGTGATCCGGAACGTTTCGATGTGGTCATATGCAGGTACCCGGGGCGCGGCGATACCAATTTTGTCAAGCGTGTGGTCGGACTTCCCGGGGATACAGTTGAAATACGCAGCGGCTACCTTTATATCAATAATAAAAAATATGATGAACCCTATATCCCGGATGAATATCGGTCAGGCTATCTGAATTCATATGGTCCGTATACTGTTCCGGATGATTCTTACTTTGTTCTCGGGGATCACCGGAACAATTCAAACGACAGCCGGTCCCAGGGAGCTTTGCCCCGTGATATGATCATCGGCCATGTCCGGAGTGTTCTTTTCCCTTTCAGCGAACTGCGCGGAATCGATTGAATCCTTCACATGCATTTCACAGGAATTTGTCCCGCTGCCGGTTTTTCTGACTGGCAACGGGTTTCTTTACAGACCAGCTTTTGCAACGGACAGAAGCTGATTGCAATATGCCATTTTAATTGTTATAATTGTAAAATAATCAGCCATGCAGCCATATACTCCTTTTTCCCAGAAAGGTCGGAAACGCGTGAATCTTCAGTCCATCGTGATCACAAACAGTATCGGAATTATTCTGATGCTTTTGGTACTGTACAGCAGTAATGTAGCCCGTAAAAGCCGGGATATGGAATCCTGGCTGCTGACCGCTATGCTGATTCTCCTGGGTTGCGGCTGTCTGTCAGAAATGACGGCGTTTCTGGTAGACGGACACACCTCTTTCAGCTGCAAAATCATTTCCTGGGTTTCCAATATGTGTATTTATTTCATCAATCCGACCTTCGCGACGCTCTGGCTTCTTTTTACAGACTACCATCTTCACCGGAAAATCAGGCGCCTGACGACAGTATACCGGCCGCACCTGATCCTTCTTGCCGTTTGCTGGCTTGTTATTCTTGGAAACATTTTCGGGGAATACCTTTTCACCATCAGTGATAAGAATGTTTATTCCAGGCAGCCCGCAGCATATGTATTCTTTTCCGTATCTGTTATTTTTGTGATTAACAGTGCCGTTGAAGTTTACCGGTACCGCAGCTGTCACAGTGTGGAAATTTTTTTCCCGGTCTGGATCTTCCTGTCTTTGTTCTTCGCCGGCATCATCCTCCAGGGCCTTTTGTACGGAGTATCAGTCATCTGGTGTGCCACAGCCATCGGCCTTTCCACGCTTTACATGAGCATGCAGAATCAACTTGCTTACCGGGACGGACTGACCGGCGTCTACAACCGGCAATACCTTGATTATATTCTGCACACGTGGAACGGTCGCAGCGGGATCATGATTGACATCGATTATTTCAAGGATATCAATGACCGTTTCGGGCACTCCCAGGGCGATGAGGCATTGCGGAATGCCGCGCATTTTATGCGTGAAGCCGCGCCTGATGACAGCGTACTGATCCGGTTTGCCGGTGATGAATTCATTCTCCTGCTTATGACTGATCAGGAGGAAGATATACTGAAGGTGGAAGCACAGATCAGGGAAGCCGCTGTCAGCTTTAACAAAAATGCCGGCCGGCCGTATCAGATCCGCCTGTCCATGGGACACGCGGTTTTCCATCAGCAGACTTCCGACTCTTTTCTGGAAGCGATTGACCATGCAATGTACCTGAACAAGCAGCAGCGCCATGCATCCGGCCTGCTGATCGAAAGAAGGCGGAACCGGCCAGTATTGGCTGCGGAAAAGCCTGCAGATTGACAAGTACCTCCTTCCAGGTCATCAGCTTCCGATCTTTCCGGGTGGCTGCGTTACAGACTTTTCCCCCGCGGACGGTCATTTCCGGTTCATCCCGGAAAAACCGGCCGGATATCGCCCCTGATTCTGCACATAAACGGCGGTCTCTTCTTTCCCTTTTAACCGATGATCTTTCCCATACAGTATTCATCAACATAGCTGCCGTTTACTTTCATCGTTTTTCTTTTTATGCCTTCAACAGCAAATCCGCTCTTTTCATACAGTCTTTTTGCGGCCGTGTTGGGACATTCCACCGTCAGTTCCAGCCTGATGATGCCGTTTTTCTTTGCCCAGTCATCCAGCCGAAAGAATAATTCCGTTCCTATTCCCTGCCGCCTGTATGCTGAACGAATGCCGGTCACAACATATGCGGAATGACGGACTCTTTTCAGTTTGCCCCGTTCCGCCCAGATAAACCCGACAATTTCCCCGGTTTCATTTGCGGCGCAGATCAGGAAATCCCCGCCGCTTTCAGCCTCTTCTATAATACCCGCCAGCCGATTCAGATCCTTTGTCCTTTCCTGCCGTTCTCCGGGCTCATACATCATATAATCCGTCTCCTCATCAAGCCGGCACATCATATGAAAAAAATTCTCTGTATCATTTGCGTTGATTGTCCTGAAAACCATCTGTTTCCTCCTCGTTTCCTGATCCTGCAAGTACAGCAGTCCGTAATATCTGTATAGTCAGATGTAATTCGATATTCCTTCCCCGAATCCCTTGCGTTTTGCATTCCGTATTTCCATGGCCCGGCCGATGATGGCTTTTATCCGGATGTCATGATTGCATGCCTTTTTGCCGACGTAAGTAACTGAGGCCGGAATCATATGTCTGCTGATATTCAGTCTTTATGCCATATCCCTTCCTGAATGGAATTCAACATCTTCATTTTTCTGTGTGAATATGAAAATCCATGACGGTCTTTTCCATTTTTGCTGGCTGTCATTTTTTGGCTGTCTGATAAAAAACCCTGCAGGAATCAATCCTGCAGGGTTCTGTGATGAGGTGCCATCCAGATTCGAACTGGAGAATAAAGGTTTTGCAGACCTTCGCCTTACCACTTGGCTATGGCACCGTAAAAAAATGGAGCGGTAGACGGGACTCGGACCCGCGACATCCACCTTGGCAAGGTGGCACTCTACCAACTGAGCTACTACCGCATAAATGTGCCTTGGGGCGGAATCGAACCACCGACACTGTGATTTTCAGTCACATGCTCTACCGACTGAGCTACCAAGGCATATGATGGCGACCCGGAAGGGGCTCGAACCCTCGACCTCCAGCGTGACAGGCTGGCGCTCTAACCAACTGAGCTACCGGGCCGCGTGTTTGGTGGGAACAACAGGGCTCGAACCTGTGACCCTTTGCTTGTAAGGCAAATGCTCTCCCAGCTGAGCTATGCTCCCGGATACCGCGCAGGTTCCGCCCGAGACGGCCCCGCCTTGCAAGCGGCTTTGTTATGATATCTCATCAGATATGGTTTGTCAAGGAGAAATTTTCCTTTTTTTAATTCCCTGTTTTCATTCTCATCCATCAGTTTTTTTATATAATTGTAAAAAAATTGATATTGTTTCCGTTTTATATACATGATATAGTATGCGAGGTGGGTCTTTAAGACGGTACGGGATGCCGACAAGATGCGACCGGATGACCTGTGCGGGTCATGAAAGCGTAGATCGTAGCTTGCCGAAACAGCCGGCAGGCTCTTTTATATGTCTGGGGCCCTCCGAATAAAAAAAGGAGGAATGCTTCCTATGAATCTTGTCTACAAAGTCAACGACAAACCGAAGTTCCCCCAGCTGATTGTCTTCGCCTTCCAGCAGCTGCTGGCAATCCTGGCTGCCACCATCGCGGTGCCCAGTATTGTTGGCAATGGCATGAGCCAGAGCGCCGCCCTTTTCGGCGCAGGTATCGGCACAATCGTGTATCTGCTCTTCACGAAGTTCAAGAGCCCCGTATTCCTCGGTTCCAGCTTTGCTTTCCTGGGTTCCATGTTCGCTGCCTTTGGCGGAGCCGCCTCTACGGCTGTCGGTTATGCCGGCCTGATCATCGGTGCCATCTTTGCCGGTCTTGTGTATGTTGTAATTGCCATCTTCGTGAAGATCGGCGGCGTTGGCTGGGTCCGCAAGCTGATGCCCGCAGTCGTTATCGGCCCCACGGTCGCCATCATCGGACTGTCTCTGGCCGGTAACGCCATCGGTGATGCACTGCATGGCGCTGCCGTTGACAGCAACGGTGCCTACATCATGACTTCTTCCGTCTGGGCAAACCTGATCTGTGCGATGGTCACCCTGCTGACCGTTATTTTCTTCTCTGTCAAAGGCAAGAAAATGTTCAAGCTGATCCCTTTCATCCTCGGCATCCTCGCCGGCTATCTCGTTGCGCTGGCTTTCACCCTGTTCGGAAATGCCACAGGCCATGACAGCCTCAAGATCCTGGATTTCAGCGCTTTCAGCGCGATGAAATGGGTTCCTGACTTCACGTTCCGGCAGGCCTTTGACGGTCTTAAGCAGATCGACGCGAAATACATCGCAACGATCGCCGTGGCCTATGTGCCGGTTGCCTTCGTGGTTTTTGCGGAACATATCGCTGACCACAAGAACCTGTCTTCCATCATCGGTCAGGACCTTCTCGAAGAGCCGGGTCTGCACCGTACTCTGCTGGGTGACGGCATCGGTTCCATGGCCGGGGCTTTCTTCGGCGGCTGCCCCAACACCACCTACGGCGAGTCTGTCGGTTGCGTAGCCATCACTGGCAATGCTTCCATCGTGACCATTCTCGCCACCGCGATCCTGGCCATTGCCGCCAGCTTCTGCGGTCCGTTCGTCACTTTCCTGAGTACAATCCCCAGCTGTGTCATGGGCGGTGTATGCATTACCCTGTACGGTTTCATCGCCGTCTCCGGTCTGAAAATGCTCCAGCCTGTAGACCTGAACGACAACCGGAATCTTTTCACTGCTTCCGTAATTCTGATCGCCGGCATCGGCGGTATGACCCTGAAGATCGGTTCGGTAACACTGACCGAGATCGCCTGTGCTTTGATCCTCGGTATCATCGTGAACCTTCTTTTCAACCGTCAGGGCAAGGAAGAAAAATAAGCCGATTCTCACGAAAGGCCATGCGGGGTACCTTGCGTACCCCGCATGTTGTTTAGGAATATGAAACTGAAATCCGTTATCATGGACGAAGCTGCCGTACACCGCAGTATGACACGTATCACCCATGAGATCATCGAAAAGAACAGCGGTGTATCGGATCTGGTCCTTCTGGGCATCCAGCGGCGTGGCATGCCGCTCGCGGAAATGCTTCGCAGAAACATTTCCCGCTTCGAAGGAACGGATGTTCCTGTCGGCAGCATTGATATCTCGCTGTACCGTGATGACCTGACTGGTCTCTCCGATATGCCCGCGGAAGGTTCCAGCATCATTCCCTGCGACATAACCGGCAAAACAGTGATCCTTGTGGATGATGTGATCTATACCGGACGGACTGTCCGCGCTGCAATAGAAGCTGTATTCCATTACGGACGACCGAAGAGCATCCAGCTGGCCGTCCTGATCGACCGCGGTCACCGCGAGCTTCCTGTCCGGCCGGATTATGTCGGAAAAAACATCCCGACCAGCCATACTGAGCTCGTTTCTGTCATGGTGCAGGAATTTGACGGTGAAACCGGCGTATGCCTGTATCAGTTATAAAAGGGTTTACAAATCCTTCCGATTTTGCTAAAATACACTGCGGCTCAAAAATGAACCGTTGACTCAGGTTGCCGAGGCTCCGACGCTCCGCTGAGTTCACGGCGATTCCCGGGCCGAAAATGCCGTAACCGGCAATTAACAGGAGGAAAGACCATGACCAAGTCCGAAATCATCGCCGCCTACGCCATGCACGAAGGCGACACCGGTTCCCCCGAAGTGCAGATCGCTCTGCTGACCGAGAGAATCAATCACCTGAACGAGCACCTGAAGCTCAACAAGAATGACCATCATTCCAACCGCGGCCTGCTGCTGATGGTCGGCCGTCGCCGCAACATGCTGGAGTACCTGAAGAAGACCGATATTGAGCGTTATCGTACGCTGATCGCGCGGCTGAACCTGCGCAAGTAAGCCTTCCCCGGGTTCCCGGTACCCAAGAAGCTTTTAAAGCCGCCGGAGGAAACCTCTTTCTTCCGGCGGTTTTAAGCATTTATTCAGGAGTCTCGTATGTTATCCCTTGAAAATCCCGGCGGGGTTTTCATATGATAGCATACGGCACTCCGAAACAGAACAGCGGAGTATGATTCCGCAGAAAAGGAGTTAACGTATGGAACACAAGATCTATACCATGGACTTCGCAGGCAAGCCGCTGACCCTCGAGTTTGGCCGCTACTGCGAACAGGCCAACGGTTCCGTGTGGGTGCATCATGGTGACACCGTCGTTATGGTAAATGCCACTATGGCCCCTTCCCCCCGTGAGGGTGTTGATTTCTTCCCTCTCGCTGTGGATGTGGAAGAAAAACAGTACTCTGTAGGCAAGATCCCCGGCGGCTTCATCAAGCGTGAAGGACGTCCTTCCGAGAAGGCCACCCTTACCTGCCGTCTCATCGACCGTCCCCTTCGTCCCCTGTTCGATAAAGGAATGCGGAACGATGTGCAGGTTGTAGTCACTATTCTGAGTGTGGAACAGGACTGCCCTCCGGAGATTCCGGCGATGATCGGTTCTTCTGTGGCCCTGGCAGTCAGCGATATTCCTTGGAACGGTCCCACCGGTGCCGTTCAGGTAGGCCGTGTAGATGGCAGATTTGTCATCTGTCCCAATGAAGAGCAGCGTGCCCAGAGCGATCTGAGCCTGTACGTTGCCGGAACAGAAGAAGCCATCATGATGGTTGAAGCCGGTGCAAAGGAACTGTCTGAAGACACCATGCTTGATGCGATCCTCTTCGGTCATGAAGAGATCAAAAAGCTCGTTGCCTTCCAGAAAGCGATTGTTGCCGAAATCGGCAAGGAAAAGAAAGTCGTTCCGCTGATCACCACCGGTGACGACATTAAGGCCGCTGTACGCGAATTCGCATACGACAAGTGCGTGTGGACCTTTGAAACCTTCGAACGCAAAGAGCGTCAGGATCGTGAAGCACAGGTCAAAGAAGAAACCCTTGCTGCACTGAGCGAACGTTTCCCCGAACGTGAAAGCGAGATCGAAGATGCCCTTTACTACCTGAACAAGGAAGTCATGCGCGCTAAGATCCTGAATGAAGGCATCCGTCCCGACGGCCGCAAGGTCACGGAAATCCGCCCCATCTGGTGTGATGTAGGCGTACTCCCGCGTACCCACGGCAGCGCTATTTTTACGCGTGGTCAGACCCAGGCTCTGACGGTCACCACGCTGGGCACCATCAGTGAAGGACAGACGCTCGACGGACTGAGCAATGAGGATTTTAAACGCTACATCCATCATTACAATATGCCTCCGTATGCCACCGGTGAGGCCGGACGTATGAAGAGTCCCGGCCGGCGCGAAATCGGCCACGGTGCGCTGGCAGAGCGTGCGCTGCTGCCCGTGATTCCGGACGAGGATGTATTCCCCTATGCACTGCGTCTGGTAAGTGAGATCCTTTCTTCCAACGGATCTTCTTCCATGGCCTCCGTCTGCGGTTCCACCCTGAGCCTGATGGATGCCGGCGTTCCGATCACTGCGCCTGTTGCCGGCGTAGCCATGGGGCTGATCACGGACAAGGAAACCGGAAAACTGGCTGTGCTGACTGATATCCAGGGTCTGGAAGACTTCCTGGGTGATATGGACTTTAAAGTTGCAGGTTCCATGAACGGAATCACTGCTCTGCAGATGGATATCAAGATTGCCGGCATCAACCGTGCAATCCTGCAGCAGGCCCTGCGCCAGGCACTGGAAGGGCGCCTGCACATCCTGAAGATCATGCTGGATACGCTGGGTCAGCCCAGAGAAGAACTGAGCCCCTATGCGCCTAAGATCATTCGCTTCACCATCAATCCCGAGAAGATCCGTGAAGTCATCGGACCCGGCGGAAAGATGATCAACAAGATTATTGCTGAGACCGGCGTGAAGATTGACATCGAGGACGATGGCCGTGTCTTCATCTCCACTCCTGATCAGGAAGCAGCAGACAAGGCCCGTAAAATCATCGAAGGCATTGCCAAGGATATCGAAGTCGGCGATGTGTTTACCGGCAAAGTGGTTCGCATCATGAACTTTGGCGCCTTTGTGGAACTTGCTCCCGGCAAGGATGGTATGATCCACATTTCCAAACTTGACACCAAGCGTGTTGAAAAGGTTGAGGATGTTGTGAACATCGGCGACGAACTGGAAGTAAAGGTCAACGAGATTGATGCGCAGGGACGCATCAATCTGATCCGGAACGATATCACCTACAGCGAAGCACCGCGCCGCACGGAAGGCGGTTTCCGCCGTCCGCCGCGCCGCAACAGCCAGGACTGATGTGAGACCGCAGCCTCCGGTTTGTACCGGAGGCTGCCCTTTTATGAAACATGAACGAACGAATTGTAGCTCTGGATATCGGTGATGTTCGGATCGGTGTTGCCGTATCCGATCCCACCCGGACTGTCGCCTCCCCTGTGGAAGTAATCACCCGGGTCGGTTGGGGACCGGATACCAGGGCAATCAAAGCAATCTGTGAACGGTATGAAACCGCCCTTGTGGTTTCCGGCCTTCCACTGAACATGGACGGATCCGAAGGATTTCAGGCTCAAAAAGTCAGGAATCTCTGCGCTCAGCTGGAGAAAGCAGGCCTTACTGTTTTCTTTCAGGATGAAAGGCTTTCCACCGTGGCAGCAGAAGATGCGCTGCTGGAAGGAAATCTTTCCAGGAAAGACCGCAAAGGAATTGTTGACAAAATTGCAGCTGCTGTTATTCTGGAACAGTGGCTGAAAGAAAACACGTAAGGAGGCTATCCAAATGGACGAATTCAGAAATACCCCTGACTTCAATGAGGAAGACGATTTGATCGAGCTCGTCGACGAAAACGGTGAGACCACTGTTTTCGAGCATCTTGCTACTCTTGAGTATGAAGGAGAAAGTTACCTCGCTCTCTGTGATCCGGAAAGCGAAGAGGATGATCTGGAAGTTTTTATTCTGAAGATTGAACAGGATGAGAACGGAGAAGATGTTTACAATGTTCCGGATGATGATGTCGCGGATGCGGTTTTTGCCAAACTCGTTGAGATGACGGAAGATTTCGATCAGGAATAATCTTATTCTCAAACTGTTGTGTTCATTCCCGCCGGCCCTGTTTCCGGCGGGTTTTGTCTGCATACATTTCCCGGTCCGCCCGGGTCATAAACTCATCGATCCCGTCCTCCGTTCCGGGAACAGCGGCATATATACCAATACTGGCGCTCAGCTCGCAGATCCACGGTTCTTTCCTGTTCTGACGATCCATGGAAGCACGGATCTCCGGAATCAGTGCTTTCGCCTTCTCCACACTGTCTGTAATGCCGAAAGCCTGGAATTCATCACCACTGATATGGACCGGCGTCATACCGTATTCCGGGAGAAATCCAAGCGCTTTTCCCATTCTGGAAATCGCTTCATCTCCTTTCAGGTGTCCATATGTATCATTAATCCGTTTCATATGATCCATATCTATACTGATGATCGTAAAAACCTTATGCTGTCTCCTGGCCTGTTCCATCATCGCAGGCGCCTGTTCCATATAACCACGCCGGTTCAGCATACCGGTCATGATATCATGAACGGCCATGTTCGCAATTGTCGAAGCATAGTTTTTTATATTCGTTTGAAGAAAGAGGCTGATCAGAGCACCGTTCAGCAGCATCAGTACAGGATAAAGCGCAGCTCCTGTTCCGTTGCCGTGTTCCATAACCACATATCCGAAGTTCCGGTTTCTGTAATATAACGGGCAGAAAACAAGACAGGCCGTATTCCTACGCATTTCCTGCAGTGCCGGCACAAGATCACTCCGGTCGAAAAGCAAAGGCTTGTATTCCTTCCCGTTCCGGATGCCATACAGCAGCAGCATTTCTTCCGGATAAGCGTTTTTTCCAGGCTTCTCTCCCGCGTCGCGGCAAATGGCCGGATCTATACACAGATACATTTCCCTGATATTCCAGCTGGCCACAAATTCGCGGATCTTCTCAGCAGCCTCCTGCTCGTCCCCGACACCTGCAAGCGTTCCGGAAAACATACTGACACGTGTCAGAATGGTTTCCATATTCCATCGTTCAGTACCAAGCGCGCGGAGTTTATCGTTCATATGCTCTGGATTCTGGACACATCCGCAGCTTTCTCCATAAATCGGAATGGTGGGCAGAATGATATGATCATTTTCAGGGACTTCACCAGCGATCCACCTGCAAAGCACCTCAACCGCCTTCTGGGCAGACCGGTCAACAGGCCGGCAGATTGTCGTCAGGCCACGCATCACGGCTTCACGAAGCGCGTCAAATCCGGTGACCGCCACATCTTTAGGCACGCGGATACCATGTTCATTGAAACATTCAATAACACTCAGCGCCATATCGTCATTTGCGCAGATGATCGCATCCGGAAGCTCTCCGCCTGCTTCCAGAATCGCCTCTGCGGCTTTCCTCCCCCCCAGTACGGGTCCATTCCCCGTCGAACACCAGGCGGTTATCCAGTTTCATACCGTACCTGCTTAAAGCTTCCCTGCATGCTTCAAGCCGTGCTGCGGACACGCTGGATTCCAGTGGCCCACTGACAAAAGCGATTCTTCGGGCACTGTGTTCGTGAATCAGATGCTCCGTCAGTTCACTTACACTCACGGCATCATTAAACCGGATACAGACCGCGCCTTCCTGTGGAATATCGATGGACACATGCGGTTTCCCTGTTTTCTTCAACGGTTCCAGTACATCTGTCACCTTATGGAACGCTATATCATTCCCCATCGTAGCCGGCATGGAGATCACTCCGTCAAACTTATCCAGGTCCGGCAGGTCGTAAATCATACTCTCGCCGACCTCACTGCTGGTGGAAATTGCAACATTCATATGGCCCTGGCTGTTGAATATGCAGATATCCACATCGTTCTGCACTCCGGCGGAAGCCAGTCCGGACGCAAACTCCTGCTGGTATTCACGGTCTATGCTTGCAACAAGAACTGCAATCCGTCTGCGGGCCATGAGGCTGCTCCTTTTCTGTTAAATTTGTATCATCTGAGGCTATCTTTATTATCATATCATCATTTACAGGGGCGTACAAGTAGTTTCCTGTTGCCGTCCCGGTTTTCCATATGTTACAATAGCCACAGCCTGAAACTCGAATAAAAAAGGAGATTCCTGCTATGCTGAAGCGTGCTGCTATATCTGATGTTAAAATTCTTCCCGGCCTTTTCCGCAGCCGGATGAAACTGAATGAAGATTACCTGATGGAACTGGATTCCGTTTGCCTGTTGCAGAACTTTTACCTGGAAGCCGGGATCCAGCTGCCCGGGCAGCAGTCTGTTCCTGATCCTGCTTCTGCGAAGCTTCATTGGGGCTGGGAAGCACCCAGCTGTCAGCTTCGCGGTCATTTTCTCGGCCACTGGCTTTCCGCAGCCGCAGCCCTGTGTGCGAACGAAAATCGTCCGCAGCTGAGAGCCAAACTCGAATGGATCGTTTCTGAACTTGCCCGCTGCCAGGAACTCAATGGAGGTGAGTGGGTCGGTTCCATTCCGGAAAAATATTTTTCCCTGCTTCGCCCGGGTACCTATATCTGGTCGCCGCAGTACACCATGCATAAAACGATTATGGGGCTGAAGGATGTTTATGACAGACTGGGAATCGATACCGCCATCGATATCCTCGACCGCCTTGCTGACTGGTATGTCCGCTGGGTCGACAGTGTACAGGATTCGAATCCGGACGCGGTTTTCAGCGGCGAACAGGCCGGTATGCTGGAAGTCTGGGCCGACCTTTACGCGCTTACCGGAAATGAAAAATACAGAAAACTGATGGATGCCTATGAAGGCAATGCACTTTTCGGACGGCTGGATCAGGGCGGTGACGCCCTTACGGATGATCATGCAAATGCGTCCATCCCTGTTTCTCATGGTGCCGGCCGCCTGTTTGAGATCACAGGAGACAATAAATGGAAGCGACGGATGGAAGCCTTCTGGAAAACAGCCGTTACAGAACGCGGGATGTTCAGTACTACCGGTTCAAATGCCGGAGAATTCTGGATTCCTTATCGCAGCCACAGCCGTTTCCTCTGCGGAACCGACCAGGAATTCTGCACAGTATACAACATGGTTCGAACCGCGGAATACCTGTACAGGTGGACCGGTGATCCGCAGTATGCGGATTATATAGAACGTGCCATCTACAATGGTTTCCTTGCCCAGCAGAACCGCGAAACCGGTATGCCGACATATTTCCTCCCCATGTTGCCCGGAAGCAGTAAGACCTGGGGAAGCCGCACGCGGGATTTCTGGTGCTGCTTCGGTACAATGGTGCAGGCCCAGACGCTTTATCCGGAACTGATCTGGTATACAGACGGCGAAAGCGTATCTGTCAGTCAGTATATCCCTTCGGAAGTCTCCCTGATGCTCTCCTCCGGCCCTGTACGCCTGACGCAGTCTGTAAATATGAAAAACTACAACAACCAGGTGCTGTTTGACGAGCACGGCGGCGGCCGTGTTTCCAGGTGGAGTCTGCGCTTTGACGTGAAGAGCGATACTGGAAATGCCTGGTCCCTGAAGCTGCGTCTTCCCTCCTGGTGCACCGGTCATCCTGAAATCTCCGTGAACGGGAAACCTGTTCCGGACAATACCGCGAAAGACGGATATATTGTCATCACCCGTGTCTGGAACGAAGACACCCTGGATGTGTTTTTTCCTTCCGCTGTTCGCTGTGAACCGCTCGACGATCCGCATATCTTTTCCCTTGTGGACGGTCCTGTCGTCCTTGCCGGCCTGACAGCAGAAGACCGCCCCGTCGCCGGTGACCTTACCGATCCGGCGTCCTTCCTTCTTCCTGAAACGCCGCATACCTACGGCACCTTTGTGTGGCAGCAGAATACCTACCGCACCCGGAATCAGGCCGTCAATTTCCGTCTCATCCCTCTGTACGATGTGCTGGATGAGCCCTATACGGTCTGTTTCAATACCTTGACGCCGGTTTCCGGCAAGTGATATACTTTCCAAGTCGTGCGGATGTGGTGGAATGGCAGACACCGGGGACTTAAAATCCCCTGCCCTCACCGGCGTGCGGGTTCGAGTCCCGCCATCCGCACGCTTTTTTTACCTGCAGGCTGGCTGTTTCCCTGATCTCCAAAGCGTGAATACCGGTGACTATTTTCATAGGTGATCCCTGATGAAACAACGGAGGAAACCTTCATGATAAAATGTGAAAAAACTGTTATTGTACCTTTTGATATGAAGTACCTGCAGGATTATTGTTCAGGTTTCAATACGGAAATTACAAGATATCAGTGGCCCGATCCTTTTGAAACCCTTGATGACGCAAGGGATGTGCTCCAGGGGTTCCTGGATGAGATGGAGAAAGGCGAAACCTTGTTTTTCTCGGTTTTATCCGGAAACGGTGATTTTCTGGGAAGCGTTGAAATCCACGGGTTGACAGGGGATTGTCCAGAAGTTGGCGTATGGATCAAAAAAGCAGAACAGCACAAAGGCTATGCATACGAAGTGCTTCGTGCTGTCCTGGACTATGCTTATTCTGAATATGGCAGAAATGAATTCTTTTATGAAGCGGATGTCCGGAATGAGCCAAGCAACCGCCTGCTGCGCAGACTTGAAAACGAATACAGGATCACTGACCTGGAAACCGAGGAAATGATAACCGATTCAGGAAAGGAACTCCGTCTTCAGGGGCATATTCTCACGAGAATATAAGCTTCTTTTCCTTGTGTTATCTTCCATTACGCCGTTCCTGGAAAAATTCTATTTCCTCACCCAGTGGACCGTAACAGAAAGCCATCCTTGCCGGATATTCCGGTTCTGAACGGATCACAATATCCTTCGGCTCTATAAAGACCTCATACCCTGCATTTCTGACCTTTGCAGCAATCCCGTCCGTATCATCCGTCGAGAAAGCGATGTGGCGCAACGCGCCTTTGCTTCTGATCCCTTTTCCGTTGCAGAAAATTTCCAGGAATCCGTTTCCGGAATCAATCATGATCCCTTCCGGCCATTCCCGCACTACGCTGAACCCCAGAATGTCCAGATAAAACTCCCTGGCTTTCCTCATCTCCTCAGCACTCCCGCATTTCATGGAAATATGATGTATACCCGTGATCATTGCCGAGTCCCTTCTTACCTTCCTTTTTCTTCACTCGCCTGTAATTCTGTTCTTTTTCAGGCGCCGAAACTCCTTCCGGCCCGGAACATACACACAATATGTGAGACTGATCTCCGGAACAACCGGCCTTGCGACGGTCTGATGATCCGGATGCCCGGAATCATGCTGATATTCCATGTGCCAGGTACAGTCTGTCACAGTGTCCATTTTTGAAGCCAATGAAAAAGCAGCGGATAAACTGCCGCCCTTCACCGGTTACCGTTTATTCATTCTCCGAGCGGTTTTGCCTTGGGAGTTCCCGCCTTTCGCGGATAAGCAGAGGCGGTTTTTTCTGTCTTCCGGACCGGCAGGATCGTGTGATCCCATTCCCGGCCCTTCACCGTACAAGCTATCGGCATTTCAAGCCGTCCGCCCAATAACCTTGCGGCTCTTCTTCCGGCTTCCAGTTCATGCTGCAGTGCGGGCCCTTTCCAGCACAGTGCGCATCCTCCGGTTTTAACAAACGGCAGCAGGTATTCACACAACACGTTCAGCGGTGCCACAGCACGGGCTGCTGCGATGTCAAACTGCTCCCTGTATTTCCTGTTTCGTGCTGCATCTTCCGCCCTGGCATGGAGAATCATTGTATTCCCGACTCCTGCAGCGTCACGGACTGCTTCCAGGAACCTCAGACGTTTCTGCTGCGCATCCATCAGGGTGACGTTCAGACCCGGCAGAGCCATTGCCAGCACCATTCCTGGAAAACCCGCACCGGTTCCCACATCGATCAGGGAATCACCCGAACGGATCAGGTTTGTCCCGAGCACAGCCAGACTGTCCATGAAATGCCTGTCCAGCATCTCCGATTCCTCTTCAACAGCAGTCAGATCCATCCGTCTGTTCCATTCCTGCAGAAGCTGCAGATAGATCTCCAGCTTTTCCGGAAGCAGATCCTCAAAAGGAATATGATTCCGTTTCAGGCATTCTGCGATCTCTTCCCGCTTCATTCCGTACCTCCCGTCTCCTTACAGATTGAGATGCAGATATTTTTTCAGCCAGTATTTAACCCAGGCAAGGGTTTCACGGCTATGGTTCTTGATCCAGTATTCGGACAGGCAGGGACTGCCGATACCTGTCGCGTCAAGGTCCAGGTCTTCCGCCAGCGCCACTGACCGCGGCACATGGTAGTCGCTGGTCACAATAACAACCTTCCTGATCTCTGCCGGATAGTCAAGAAGGAGTTTTTTTGCATTCTCCAGGTTCTGCTCCGTATTGTATGAGTCCGGATCAGTCAGGATCATTTCTTCAGGGATTCCTTTATCCATCAGATACCGTTTCATGGTTACCGCTTCGGGTTCCGGTTCATCTTTCCCCTTCGCGCCGCAGACAGCCACAGGCACGGGTTTCCTCTGCCAAACCTCTGCTGCCCGCTCCAGCCGCAGACCCAGTTGTACGCTTGGCGTCCCGTCCGCTTTTACCTGTGCGCCAAGAACGATCACAGCATCGTAATCCATTTCCAGTTCATCTGCTGACTTCGGGACTTTTCCTTCCCGGATGCAGATATACCCCGTCAGCGAGCAGAAAGTGACAGCACTCAGCACCGCAATGATAAGGATCGTCTTGAAAAGCATATGTTTTTTCTTCTTTCCTTTAGCCATTATACTTCCCGCCTCAGGTTTTATTCCGGACACGGTAATCAATGTCACCGTGCTGTATCATACTGTATGTGCTGTCATTGGCAACAATGATATGATCCAGCAGCAGGATTCCGACGCCGTTCAGCAGGCGTTGCAGCTGGAGTGTGGAAGAGATGTCCTCCGGTGACGGCGCGCAGGTTCCCCCCGGATGGTTATGGCACAACAGTACACTGTGAGCATTGTAGTTCAGTGCCGTTTCCATAACCATACGCGGATATGCCGATACTTCACTCAGGGATCCGTCCGAAATCTTCCGGCGCCCCAGCACAGCACACCTGGCGTTCAATGAAATCACATAGAACCGTTCTGTCCGGTGTCCCGCCAGAATGGACAGACAGTACTTTTCCGCCTCCCGGCTGTTGCCGATCCGGTCCGGTACAGCCATGGCGCACCGGTTCCAGACACGTGTCAGCGGAACTACCATTGAAATCAGCGTGGCAGCTTTTTCACCCACTCCCGGAACATTCATCAGCATTTCCGGCCTTGCTTCCAGAACCCCCTTCAGACTGCCGAATTCATTCAGCAGTGCATGGGCGACAGGATTCATATCGCTTCTGGTGTTGGCATAGAAGAGCAGCAATTCCAGAATCTGATGATCTTCAAAGTGTTCAAAGCCGTTCTCGTGGATAAACCTCTGCCGCAGCTTTTCCCGGTGCCCGAGGTGAGGATTCTCTTTGGTATCTGCCATGGCGCCGTTCTCCTCTCCGATTTGATCTGATCACTTGCAGTAATATTCCCAGATATCGATACAAGCCTGTTTTTCCGCGGCGCACAGCGGCATAAAAGCGCGCCGGTACACATTCCGGATGTCATCTGCCGTCATGCCTGTCGGATGATTTCCCAGCCGGTCCGGATCCACCGCGAGGGTCATCCGGTTCAGCATCTCTTCTCCCGGCATTTCCGGAATCTTCATCTCCAGGTCGTACATGATTCCCCTCAGGAGCTTCGGTACCATCTGCGGATTGCTCAGGCGCATCTTCATCGCCAGATCAGACAGCATCTCCTTCACGTTTTCCGTATCCAGCATCTTTTCCCACAGGACAGGAAGCGTCACCATGCATGCATGTCCGTGTGCCAGGCCCATCTGTTTTGTCAGCTGGTAGCTCATTGCATGCGCTGCTGTAGTCCGGGTGATCTGGATCGCCTTGCCGCTCTGAAAACCGGCATCCAGCATTTCCTCCGCCGCATGCGGATCTCCTGCCAGATAAGCTTTCAGATTGTCCAGTACTCCAAGCACCGCCAGGTATGCATGCACCCTGCTTTCCTCTGTCGCGCTTCTGCTCCACCAGCTTTCTATCCCCTGGCTCAGTGCGTCAAGCGCTGCAGATTTTTTGTGATATTCAGGCAATGTATCCAGCAGGTCTGCATCCAGGATCACGCCATCCGGCCGGAGCGCCGGATGACTCAGGGAAGCTTTCCTGTCCCCAAGATAGACCACTGCATTCTGCGTGGCTTCCGCCCCGGTTCCGGCTGTTCCCGGGATTGCCAGATGCGGCGTATCCACGGGTTCATGATAATGCCCGGCTATAGCATCCTCCGTGCTTCCGGAATGCAGGATCGCTTTGACAGCCTTGGCAGTATCCATTGCTGATCCTCCGCCAATGGAGATGATCCCGTTGCAAAGTCCTTTGCGGAACATTTCAACGGCAGGCACTGCGTCCTGCAGTTCCGGATTGGGATGGTATTCACTGAACACGGGGGCAGTCAGCAGCATTGGGTTCTTTTTCAGCAGCCACCCGGTCAGATGACCGGATCCGACGATCAGGGGCCTTGTAATTCCCAACTTTTCCGCAATTTCAGGCACTCTCGTAATGCTTCCTCTTCCCCGCCTGACAATCTGATAACTGTTCAATATCATTCTCCTTACTTTCCAACACAGAACTCTGAGAACACACTGTCCAGCAGTTTCTCATCCGCCCGATCCCCGGTAATCTCGCTCAGCGCATTCTGCGCCGCCTGCAGATCCGTTGCAGCCATGTCCGGAGTATACAGTTCGAGAGTTTTTAGCGCATCCTCCAGATGCTCAATCGCCCTTTTTACTGCGTCCAGATGCCGCGGCTGAGTAATCGCCAGCCGGTCCCCGATCTCTGCAAACCTGCGCAGATGGTCCCGGACAGGCTTCAGACTGGTATTGTCCAGCGCAGATACTGTCATGCACCGGATCTCAGGCCGCAGGTTCCGGACTTTTTCCTCCGTCGTTTTCTGGAGAAGATCGGATTTATTGATGATCACCGCGTCTCCCGGATTCAGTTGTCTGATCCAGTTGTGTTCCTCAGTGGTCATTTCCCGGCTTCCGTCCAGGACCAGCATTGCGACATCCGCATTCTGTCTGGCCCGCTCAGACCGTTCCACGCCGATTCGTTCAATTGGATCCTCTGTGTCCCGCATGCCGGCAGTATCTGTCAGATGGATGCGGATCCCGTCCAGTGACATCTCACCTTCCACGGTATCCCTTGTCGTTCCGGGAATATCCGTTACAATGGCCTTCTCCTGCCCGATCAGCGCATTCAATAAACTGCTTTTACCGGCATTCGGAACACCAAAAAGGGTCACCTGCATTCCGTCATATATCAGATGGGAACTCCGTTCATCCACAGCGTTTCGGAGCAATCCTGTCAGATGCTCCAGTCCTTCGCGCAGAGAACCTGCACCTTCTTCATCACTGATTTCTTCAGGATAATCGATACAGGCAGCCAATCCGGCCTGGAGAAGGTATAGATCGTCAGAAGCTTTGCGGACAAAAGCTGCAGTGCCCCCTGACATCTGGCGGACCGCAGCGCGCCGTTCCTGTTCTCCGCGGGCCTGTATAAGGCTCATGACCGCTTCCGCCCGGCTCAGGTCGATTCGACCGTTCAGGAATGCGCGGCGGGTAAACTCTCCGGCTTCCGCCATCCGTGCGCCGCATTTCAGAACCAGTTCCAGGATGCTCTGCAGTACCTGCGTTCCGCCGTGGCTTTGGATCTCTGCAACGTCTTCCCTTGTGTAGCTCTTCGGTGAACGCATGATCACAGCCATGCATTCATCAAGGATTTCCGCTCCGTCCGTAATTCTCCCGTACATCAGAAAGTGGCTTTTCCATCCATACGTTTCCTTCAGTCCGGCTGGCCGGAAGATCTTTTTCAGGATCTTTTCGGATTCCGGCCCGCTGATCCGTATGATTCCGATTCCGCCCTGTCCGGGTGCTGTCGCGATTGCCGCTATCGTATCTTCTTTCATTGCTCTTTTCAAATGATCCGTCCGCTGTTTATTTCATCTGATGCATTCTGCTGATCGCTGCCTTCATATCCGTATCTCTGAAGAGTGCTGTGCCCATCACTGCCACAGTCAGCCCATTTTCTGTCAGCATCTGCAGATTATCTTCGCGGATTCCGCCATCTGCTTCGATCTCTCCGTCATATCCGATATCCCGCAGCTCGCGTATCTTCCGGACCACCCTTTCGTCCAGTTTCTGACCGCCGAATCCCGGTTCAACTGTCATAGCAAGGATCAGATCTGCATCTTCCAGATACAGTTTCACATCATCTGGCGATGTTCCGGGTTTCAGCGCCACTCCCGCCGTTGCTCCTCCCTGATGGATTCTTCGCAGCAGGCTCCTCACATTTCCGGTTTCTGCGTGAACCGTCACATTGGATGCCCCGGCTTCCAGAAATGCATCCAGCAGGGTCCCGGGATTCTCCATCATCAGATGTACGTCAATCGGCACAGCACAGATTTCTTTCAGCCGTCGTACCGTATCCGGAGAATATGCGAGATTCGGTACGAAATGAGCATCCATCACATCTACGTGGATCCAGTCACATCCTGCGTCCACAGCGTGCCGCACATCCCTTTCAAGATTAAGCGGATCAGCTGCCAGTATGCTCGGTGCAATCTTAACCATAGCGTTCCCTCCATTCCTCCCGTATTTCCTGCAGCAGCAGCCGGTATCTCCGCAGTCTTTCGGGATGGATCTTACCCTGTTCTGCGGCTGCCTGTACCGCGCATCCGGGTTCCTTGTCATGCAGGCACTCCCGGAATCTGCATTTCCCCTCGTATTCGCGGAATTCCGGGTAACGTTCACGCAGTTTTTCGGGTTCCAGCTGTTTTTCCGGTTCCAGCAGGTTGAATCCGGCAGTATCCATGACCCGAAGTCCGTCTTTCTCAATGAGTTCGGATTGCCGTGTGGTGTTCCTGCCTCTCGCGATTTTCCTGCTGATGTCTCCGGTCTCCAGATCCAGTCCGAGCAGTGCGTTCAGCAGTGTGCTTTTCCCCGCTCCGCTCTGTCCGGTGAGACAGCACAGCGCGCCTTTCATAGCACCCCTCAGAGCTTCGAGGCCCTCGCCTGTCTTCCCGCTCACCGTATACACAGGAATACCGGCAGCTTTATATTCGTCTTTCAGCATCGGTGCCAGACTCCTGTCCAGGTCTGCCTTGTTTGCTGCAATAAGGATATCCATATCCTGCGCTGCTGCCCGGCTGATCAACCGGTCTGTCAACAACAGATCCGCTTCCGGTACCGGTGCCACGACGATGACAAGTCGTGTTACGTTTGCCACAGGCGGCCGCAGGCATACAGTCCTTCGTGGCAGAATCTCTTCAATCCATCCATGCTCCTCGCCCTCTCCCGGTGAAAACAGGACTTCGTCTCCGGTCAGCGGACTGATTCCCTGCCGCCGGAATTTCTTTTTGCACCGCAGGACATAGCAGTTTCCGTCCGGATCCTTTGCTGTATAATAGCTTCCGATTCCGCGAATCAGCACACCGCGGAGAAAGGCTGTCTTTCCGTTTTCCACTGTGACCTTTCTGCTCCTTATTCCACACTCAGCGTTTTCTGCTCTATCTGAGATTCTCCTGCATACACTGTATAGGTATACGTCCGGTTGTCCGGAATATCAATGGTTTCCTCGATCATCCTGGAATCTCCCGGTTCCAGCGTATAGCTTCTGTTCTCGATGATCGTGTTGGAGCTTTCTGCCTGGATGATGATACGGACCTTCACCTGCTGGTCGCTTACAGGGATCATAACACGCAAAACTGCAGTTTTCCCGGCGTCCGGGTATCTGTAGATTGTCAGCTGCACTGACGTGTCCTCCGCTACCAGGTTCCCTGTTTCCGGCACCGTTGAAGCAACCAGACCATGCTGTTTCTCATTGTCCGCCGCAATGTATTTCAGTCCGGGCTGAAGCGTCAGGTTCTGTGTGGTCAGCATTTGCTCCGCTTCTTCCAGCGTCTTGTCTGTCAGCGCAGGTACACTGGTGCTTCCGCCGCTGACAGTCAGCGTTACCGGATCGTCCCGGGTAACCTGATTTCCTGCTGCCGGTGTCTGGCTGATGATCCGGTCTTTCTGTACATCCGTACTTGCAACGCGATCCCGGGTAATTTTCATGTTTTTTGTCTGCAGCTGTGCCGATGCTTCATCGGCTGTCATTCCGACAACATTCGGCATTTCGAAGGGGACAGGCCCGCTGGAAATCACAAGGATGACTGCGTCCCCCTTACGGATGGTCGTTTCAGCTTTCGGATTCTGCAGATATACCAGGTTTTGTTCAACCTGGTCATTCGGCATAGCCTTGTGGGTTTCAGTCAGTCCTGCCTGTTTCAGGATCTTTGCGGCCTCATCAATATCCAGACCCATGACATCCGGAACCTTTACTGTGGAGAACGTCTGCCGGATGATGGCGATACTGCCGAAGATAATTCCGGCAAAAGCGGCAAGCGCAATCAGAATATTCAGCAGAGTCCTCAGTCGTTTCTTTGAATCAGAGGCTTTGACTTTCTTTCGGGTTCCCGTGTTTCCGGTACGGTCTCCGGAAACCTGCGGCTTCGGCTGGCGTACTTCAAGTTCATTTTCCGGCATGACCGGTATTTCTCCGCGTTCGTCCAGGGCGGCACGCAGGTCCGCAGCCATATCCCTGGCGGTCTGGTAACGGGCCGCCGGATTCTTCTCCATGGCTTTCATACAGACGCGGATCACAGACGGCGGAACGTCCGGGGCAATATTCTGTATCGGAACAGGCGCTGCATGCAGATGCTGCATTGCAACAGCCACCGGGTTGTCTCCGTCATACGGCACCCTGCCAGTTAGCATTTCATACAGGACCACGCCTGTCGAATAGATATCGCTGGCTGCTGTCGCGCCTTCACCGCGGGCCTGTTCCGGTGAAAAATAGTGTACAGATCCCATGACATTGTCGCCCCGTGTCAGCGTGGCGCTGTCCGCGATCCGGGCAATGCCGAAATCAGCCACCTTGATATGTCCGTCTTCGTGTACAAGGATGTTCTGCGGCTTAATGTCACGATGAACAATGCCGTTCCTGTGTGCATGCTCCAGGGCGCTCAGGATCCGGATTGCGATCTGGCATGCCAGCGGTGCGCTCAGTTTCCCCCGTTCCTGGATAACGGCTTTCAGTGTTTTTCCCTGAACATATTCCATCACCAGGTACCGGTTGTCGCCATCCATGCCTACGTCCAGCAGGTTTACGATATTGTGATGCGTCATCTTGCTGGCGGCATCCGCTTCCCGCTGAAACCGGCTGATGAATTCCCTGTCCTCATTGTATTCCGGACGAAGCACCTTTACTGCGACATTGTGCCCTGTACGCAGGTCCACAGCCTTGTAGACGATGGCCATGCCGCCCATCCCGATCTGTTCGGTCAGGCGGTAGCGATTGGCAAGTATCTTTTCTGTCATGCTTCCGCCTCCTTCTGCCTGGCATCATCCGCAGTTCCGCAGGAGTCTGCCTCTTCCGTTTCCGGCGCAGCTGGTCCCGTTTCATCGGTCATCAGGATAAAGGTGATATTGTCCTTGCCACCGCCTTCCAGGGCTGCCTGGAGCAGTGCATCTGCAGCATCTTCAGTGTTTTCCTTTACCGCTAATTCCTCCAGTGTCCCGCGGGCGATCTGGCTGTACAGGCCGTCAGAGCAGATCAGCCAGCGGTCTCCGGCTTTGCGTTCTTCGGAGAACAGATCCGTCTCGATCGTGTCTTCGGTACCGACAGCACGCGTAATATAATTGCGCATCGGATGGCAGGCCGCCTGCTCTTCAGTGAGCACGCCGCGACGGACCATATCCCCGACCAGGGAATGATCTTCCGTCATCTGACGCATTTTGCCGTCCCGGATCAGATAAGCCCGGCTGTCGCCAACCTGGGCGATCAGAACCTCTTTTTCCATAGGCCACAGAAGCGTCAGCGTTGTTCCCATCCCGGTCAGTGCCGCGTCCTTCTCCTGACGTTCCCAGATCTCAAGATTGATCTTCTCAACAATTTCCTTCAGGGTTTGCCTGTCCGGATTCTTTCCCCGGATCTCCCGCAGAATCCCGTCTCTTGTATCGCCGGAAGCGATTTCCCCACCGTTATGACCGCCCATACCGTCTGCGACACCCGCAACACCTGCGCCGATGATCAGTGCATCCTGGTTGCTTTTACGCACACGGCCCACATCTGTCCTGCTGACAATGGCAAAACCGGGCACCGGGCTTTCCGGCCGCTGCTCTTCCTGCTCCGTCGGTTTCTGGGGAATATCAGGATTTTTCATCCGCTCCACAGCCTTTTCTTTCAGGTTGAACTTCCTCATTGCTCCAACTCCTTATTCCGCCGCAATGACCGCACGTCTGAGCTGTCCGCAGGCACCTTCAATGTCGTCTCCCATTTCCCGGCGTCTTGTCACGGAAATGTGTTTTTCTTCCAGTGTTTTCATGAATTCTTTTACCGTTTCCTCGCTGACCCCCTTCAGGTGACGTTCCTTCACTTCATTGAGGGGGATCAGGTTCACATGGCACTGCATTCCCCGTAGCAGTTCCGCCAGTTCCGAGGCTTCCTTCCGCCCTGCGTTCACGCCGTCTGTCAGCGCATATTCAAAAATTACGCGGCGCCCGGTTTCCCGGATATAATTCCGGCAGGCTTCAAGGATCTCCCGGATGCTCCAGGTATTCGCAACCGGCATCGTCTGCCGCCGGATCTCATCATTCGGTGCATGCAGCGATACACACAACGTCACAGGCAGCTTTTCCTTTGCAAGATCGTACATTCTGGGAACAATCCCGCAGGTGGAAAGCGATACGTTCCTCAGGCTGATCCGCACCCCGTCCTCTTCACGCAGCAAATGCAGGAAACGGATCACCTGCTCATAGTTATCCAGCGGTTCCCCGCTGCCCATCAGCACCACATGGCTTACTTTTGCCTCCTCACCGTTCTCCGCGAGGAAGCGGTTTGCCGCCAGGATCTCTCCCAGCATCTCTCCTGCGGTCAGATCCCGCACACGGCCTTCCAGTGTGGAAGCACAGAATCTGCATCCCATCCGGCAGCCTACCTGGGTGGAGATACACAGACTGATGCCGTATTTATACCGCATCAGCACACCTTCCACGCAGTTGCCGTCCGTCAGCACATAGAGGAACTTGACCGTCCCATCCATCTTGCTGGTCCGGTGCATCCTTATGGAAACCGGTTGTGCCACCGCATTTCCCTTCAGCTTTTCCCTCAGGTCCTTCGGCAGGTTTGACATCCCGTCGAAATCAGCACCCCGGTGAATCCACTGAAAAATCTGCTTTCCGCGGAATGCGGGCATCCCCGCCTCCCGGACCCACTTCGTAATTTCCTCGCAGGTCATTCCGGTCAGTTCCGTCTTCTTCTCATCCTGCATACATAGAATCCTTCCACCCCGTCCCGGTACTCCAGCAGCTGCAGCCCGGTCTTCCGGTATTGCCTGTACTTATCCGGTACCGTATCCGGCAGGTCCACGGCTTCAAATTCCGGATGTCTCTGCAGAAAAGCTTCTGCCTGCATCTCATTCTCTTCCGGCAGGATACTGCAGGTGGAATAGACCAGCGTTCCGCCGTCCTTTACATATTGGCAGACTGTGTCCAGCATACGAGCCTGGATTTCCGTCAGCTCCTGCAGGCTGTCCTCCGTTACTCGCAGCTTTATATCCGGTTTCTCCGCCAGCATGCCAAGCCCTGTACACGGTGCGTCAAGCAGGACCGCATCCATGGACTGTATCAGGTCCTCCCGCCGTTTCATCGCGTCCCGGACCATAGGCCGGACATTTTCAAGCCCCAGACGTTTTGCCTGTGCCTCAACCAGGGCAATACGGTGCTCATGAATATCCCAGGCCTGTACCCGTCCGGTACCTGCCATTATTTCGGCCAGGTAGCATGTTTTTCCGCCCGGTGCCGCACAGCAGTCCAGCACCTGTTTCCCGCGCTTCACGTCCATAGCCAGGCAGGCAATCATGCTTCCGCCGGTCATGATGGAGAAGGATCCGTTCAGGAAGTCTGCATCCCGTGCGATATTCATCGCTCCGCGTATCCGCCAGGCATGCGGAAGATCCGCTTTTTCCCTCTCCCAGACCTTCTTTTCCAGCAGTTTCTCAAATTCCGCGTCTGTCATCCGCGTCAGGTTCGGCCGCACTGTCCAGCTTTCCGCGTTATTCCGGGTTCCGGCGATCTTCGCAGCTTCTTCCCGGCCGTAATGATCCTTCATCCGTTTCCACAGCCATTCCGGCAGGCTGTATTTTATTGCATCCGCCCTGTCCGGTTCCGCCGCAGGATCCGGAAAGCTCAGTTCGTCCTTTTTCCGCACCAGGTTCCGAAGAATCCCGTTGCACACACCTTTCAGGCCTTCCATGCCCGTTTCAGCGCACAGCTGGACGCTTGTGTTTGTCGCAGCGCTTTCCGGGATCCGGTCTTCCAGAAGGATCTGGCATGCGCCCAGGCGCAGGATATTCCGCAGCTTGATATCCGTATCCTCCCGGGCCATCACCTGACTGAGCACATAGTCCAGCCAGATCAGGTGATCCAGTGTGTCGTATACCAGCCGTGAAACCAGGCGTCGGTCTGCGGAAATCAGCCCGCAGTTTTCCAGCGCCTTGTCCAGGCTCAGGGAGGCATACGCTCCCTGTTCCGTCACCTGCCGGATGACACGCAGCGCAATCCGGCGGGCCGGCATACCTTCTGTTTCTGGTTTCTTCTCCGGATGTGCATTCCCGGTTCGTCCCGTCTTTCCGCTGTTCGCCGGACCTTTTGCTCCCCCTTTGCGGAATGCGCTGTCCTTCCGGAACGGTTTCCTGCCGTCCCGCCGCAAATCCTTACTCCCCGGTCCATCTTTCCGGACCGGCTTCTTCGTTTCACTCATATGTTTTCCCTTCATCCTGCCTGTACTGGTTCATGGTTTGCGGGTGACTGTCCGTTACAGGATCGAATGCCCCCTCAGGTAATCTTCTGCCCGCATCCGTTTTCCTCCCGGTGCCTGGAGTTCCAGGATCCGGACAGCACCCGTCCCGCAGGCAATCACCAGTCCTTCCTTCGGATCTGCCCGCAGAATCTTCCCGGGTACTCCTTCCGCTTCGGCACAGACCGCGCGGAGCAGTTTCAGCGGTCCCTCCGTGCATGAAATGCTTACACACGGCCAGGGATTCAGTCCGTTGATCAGGCCGCGTATCTGTTCCGCAGATCCCGAGAAATCCGTATGTCCCATTTCCTTCGTCAGCATGGGATCATAAGTCATTTCCGCATGGTTCTGCGGGATCCGTTTCAGTGTTCCTGCTTCCATCTCCGCCAGGGTCTTCCGCAGCGTTTCTGCTCCGAGCAGGCTTAATCTTTCCGTAAGCTCGCCGCAGGTTTCACTTTCGCCGATCTCCGTCTCCTCCTGCAGCAGGATATCTCCTGTATCGATCCCCTCATCCATCATCATGGTCGTGACGCCAGCTTTCCGGTCGCCTGTCATGATTGCGTGGGCAATCGGCGCGCTTCCCCTGTGTTTCGGCAGAAGAGAAGCATGCACATTGATGTTCCCAAGTCGCGGAACATCCAGGATCTCCCGGCTAAGGATCTGCCCGAATGCTGCCGTCACGCACAGATCAGGCTCCAGTTCCCGCAGATCCTCCAGGCCGGTTTTCCGGATCTTCTCAGGCTGAAAAACCGGAATACCGGCTTCCAGTGCTGTCTGTTTCACCGGGCTCGCTGTCAGCTTGTTTCCCCGTCCTTTCGGCCGGTCAGGCTGTGTGAACACACCTGCCACTTCCGCTCCCGGATAATTCAGCAGCATTTTCAGGGACGGGACAGCAAATTCAGGTGTCCCCATAAATACAATCTTCACTGCAGGTCATCCTCCGGAATATGTCCCTCTATTTCTTCCTCGGTCAGTTCACGGTCCATGATGTCAACATAGAGCTTTCCGTCCAGATGATCCAGTTCGTGGCAGATCGCCCTGGCTTCAAACCCTTCCGTCTCGATTTCCATCCATTCCCCTTTGCGGTTCTGGTAACGCGCCCTGACCTTCATCGGACGGGTGACCACCGCCTGGCGCCCGGGAACGCTCAGGCATCCTTCCCGCCCGGTCTGGTTCCCTTCACGTTCGATGATCTCCGGATTCACCATTTCGAGCAGCCCGCTGTGATCTTCTGTCACATCCACCACCGCCACACGCCGGAGTATACCGACCTGGGGCCCGGCCAGTCCGACCCCTTCCGCCTTGTACATGGTATCCGCCATATCCTTCAGGAGAATCGCAAGCCGCAGATCAAACTTTTCCTGCTTTTTGCAGACCTTCCGCAGCGTCTCATCCCCGATTGTGATAATCTTTCTTGTTCCCATTTTCCCGGTTCCTTTCTGTCTTCCGTTTCTGCCCGTTGTCCGGGGTTCACGGCTGATCACATCATTGTGTTCGGATTCACCTCAAAGTATACTTCAGCGTTTTCCGTGCCCTCTGCTGCAAGCTCGGTAAGCGCCCCGAAGAACGCGTCCGTCTCGCTGCTGACCAGCGCCTTGATCACAATATGCCTCCGGTATTTTGCCTTCAGGAATTTCACGGAAGGCGTATCCTTCAGGATAATCAGCAGTTTCCGCTGCCAGTCCGGATGTGCGTTGACCAGTTTCTGTACCTTTTCTTCGAGTTCATCAGCCGCCCGGATCACCGCTTCCTCTCTGCCGCCCTCGATCAGCAGCCGTGCCAGCAGCGTAAAAGGCGGATACAACCCGTTTCGTCTTCTTCGAAACTCACTTTCAAAGAAAGCCCGGTAGTCCTGTCGTGCCGCGAACCCGATCACCGGATCATTCGGCAGATAAGTCTGTATGATCACGCGTCCGCTCTGCTGTCCCCTTCCGGCGCGTCCAGCCACCTGCGTCAGGAGCTGGAAAGCACGTTCCCTGCTTCGGTAATCCGGCAGGTTCAGCGCCATGTCGGCCGCCACAACACCCACCAGGGTCACCTGGGGAAAATCAAGTCCTTTTGCGATCATCTGCGTCCCGATCAGGATTCTGGCGCGCCCGCTGCGGAACTCCTCCAGGATTTTTCCGTGGCCGTCCTTGGTGCCGGTAGTATCGTAGTCCATCCGCACAGTCGGAATGCCAGGAAGGAATTTTCTGACTTCTTCCTCCACTTTCTGGGTCCCGGCTCCGAAGTAGCGGATATAGTGTCCGCCGCATTCCGGGCATTCTGTCGGCGGCGCTGTTTCCCTTCCGCAGTAATGGCACCGGAGTTTCCCGTCTGTCTTCCCTGAGGCGGTCATATGGTACGTCATGCTGATATCGCAGTCCGGACATTTGATCACATATCCGCAGGAACGGCAGGAAACAAAGGAATTATACCCCCGCCGGTTCATCAGCAGGATTGCCTGTTCGCCCTTTTCCGTACACTCCTTCAATGCTGTGCGCAGCGCATTGCTCAGGACCGTACGGTTCCCTTCCTCCAGTTCTTTCCGCATATCTGCGATCTCCACTTCCGGCAGCGGGCGATCATTCACGCGCCTGGGCATTTCGAGCAGAACATAGTCCCCTCTTTTTGCCCTGGCAAAGCTGAGGATACTGGGCGTAGCACTGGCCAGGATCATGGTTGCGTTCTCCCGCGTACAGCGGCTTGCCGCCACATCCCGGGTATCGTACCGCGGATGCCGGTCATTCAGGTAGGTGCTTTCATGCTCCTCATCCACAACAATCAGCCCCAGGCGCTCCACGGGCGAAAACACTGCGCTGCGCGCGCCGATCACGACGCGGGCTTCACCGCGCCGGATCCGGCGCCATTCATCATAGCGTTCTCCTGCACTGAGCCGGGAATGGATCACAGCAGCAACGGCACCGAACCGTCCCCTGAACCAGGAGACCATCTGCGGCGTCAAAGCGATCTCCGGTACGAGGATAATGGCGCTTTTTCCGACTGCCAGCGTTTCCCGCACCGCTTTCATGAATACTTCCGTTTTTCCGCTGCCGGTTACTCCGTGAAGCAGGAACTTTCCGCCTTTGCCCCGAAGGCAGGGCAGGATCTCTTCCAGCGCCTCCTGCTGCCCGGCAGTCAATTCATACCCCGGATCCTGCAGTTCAGCAAATGCACCTTCCGGCGTCCGGAGGGATTCTTCTTCCGTAATATGGATCAGGCCGTCCTGTGCAAGCTTTTTCAGCGCATCCCCCGGATCTTTCACTTTTTTCGCCAGCTCCCGCACCGGTATTGCTTCTCCGGAAGCCAGGAGTCCGAGCAGCTGAAAACGCTTCCCTTTCCGCCTTTCCGCCTCCATGGCTTCCCTGGCTTCTGCTTCGGAAACAGCAAGCTTCACGGTCCGTACGGTTTTTACCCGGACGCGTCCGCCGCGCATCTGCGCCGGCATCATCAGCCGCAGCGTTTCTGCCACGGGACAGTGTGTGTGTTCCGCCATTTCCTGTGCCAGGGCCATCAGCTCATGCGGAACAGCTGCATACTCTTCCAGCGGACGAATGACAGCACGCAGTTTTTCCTGCGGAATATCACACTCCTCTGTCAGTCCGACAACAATACCTTCCTTTTCGCGGGTTCCGAAAGGAACAGCTACCCGTTGGCCTGTGCCCAGTTCCATCCCTTCCGGAATCAGATAGGTAAAAGGCTTTGCCACATTCTCATGAACAATGTCCACGATCACCCGGCAATACAATCCTTTCCCCTCCTTTCCGGGCACAAAAAACCATTTTTTATTATATCTTTTTGTCCGCCGCATGACAAGAGAAACCATTGATTTTCCTTTATGCTCTCGTCTATAATGGTCGCAGATTCCAACTGACTGGAGGGCGATCCATGCCTGTCGAATTCAATTCCTCCGCCCGCACATGGACTCTCAGCGGGGGCAACACCAGCTATGTCCTTTACAGGGATGAAGAAGACCGTCTGCTGAATTTGTACTGGGGGCAGCGTATCCCTGCAGGCGCACTGAGCTTTGATCCGGCCGATTACCGTTCCTTTGCTTCGTTTGACCTTCCTGTGTCCGTGCTTCCGCTGGAGCTTCCAGTCTGCGGTTCCGGCTGGTATGGCGTTCCGGCTGTCGGTATTCGCGATAAGTGTGGAGATGAAGTTGTAGACCTTCGGATCAGGTCTGCGGAATCCTTTCCCGGAAAGCCGGCTCTTCCCGGGCTTCCCGCCACCTACACAGAAAAAGACGAAGAAGCTGATTCCCTTCTGATTCTGCTCTCGGACGCAGTTTCCGGCCTGAACGTCTCTGCTTTGTATACTGTTTTTTCGGAAAGCGGAGTTGTCACCCGCAGCCTTTTACTGGAAAACGCAGGCAGTGCGCCCATGACGGTGACATCCCTTCTTTCTGCCTCCGTTCCTCTCTGGCGCGGAGATCTGGACGCTGTCCATCTCAACGGTGCATGGGCCCGTGAACGGCGCGTCCTGCGGACCCCCGTCGGCCCGGGGGATTTCCGGATCTCGTCTGCCCGCGGCGCCTCCGGGCATGAGGAAAATCCTTTCCTGGCGCTGTGCGAACGGAATGCTGATGAGTTCAGCGGTTCCGTCTGGTCTGTCAGCCTCGTTTACAGCGGCAGCTTCCAGGCGTTCTGCCATACAGACATCTTTGGTCATCCCCGTCTGTCTGTCGGTATGAACCCTGAAGTGTTTTCCTGGTATCTGACCCCTGGTGAAAAGCTTTCGTCTCCGGAAGCAGTCCTTGTTTACAGCAAGGACGGCTTCAACGGTATGTCACAGAAATATCATGCTCTTTACCGCGACCGCCTGGCCCGCGGATTCTGGCGTGACCGTTCCCGTCCTGTTCTGCTTAACAGCTGGGAGAGTGCATACTTTGATTTTGATGAAAACCGGCTTCTGGAGATTGCAAAAAAAGCTGCCGATATTGGTGCTGAACTTTTTGTCGTTGATGATGGATGGTTCGGCAGGCGTACTTCCGACAATTCTTCTCTGGGCGACTGGATGGAAAACCCCGATAGATTCCCATCCGGTCTTTCCGGCTTGTCCGAAAAGCTGCATACTATGGGACTGCAGTTTGGACTTTGGTTTGAACCGGAAATGGTTTCGCCGGACAGTGACCTGTATCGCGCACATCCGGACTGGTGTCTGCATGTGCAGGACCGTCCGCGCACGCAGGGACGCCGGCAGCTGATCCTGGACCTTTCCCGGCCGGAAGTACAGGAATACATCATTTCGGCTGTATCCTCCGTACTTTCTTCAGCCGGTGTGGACTATGTCAAGTGGGATATGAACAGGAACATGACAGAAGCCTTTTCGTCTGTCCTTCCTCCGGAAAGAAAAAAGGAAACCCAGCATCGGTATATGCTGGGTCTGTATCATGTACTGGAATGCATTACCTCCGCCTTCCCGAATGTACTCTTTGAATCCTGTTCCGGCGGCGGCGGACGTTTCGATCCCGGCATGCTTTTTTACATGCCGCAAACATGGACCAGTGATGACACCGACGCCGTAGAACGTCTGAAGCTGCAGTATGGCACATCCTTTGTCTATCCTGCTTCCTCGATTGGCGCCCACGTCAGCGCCGTCCCGAATCACCAGACCGGGCGTTCAGTTCCGCTGAAAATGCGCGGTGATGTGGCTCTGGGCGGGAATTTCGGTTTTGAACTGGATCCCGGAAAACTGCTGCCGGAAGAACTGGAAGAAGCAAAGCAGATGGTCACGCGTGTCAAATCCCTTCGTGACCTGACCCGGCAGGGTACCTTCTGGCGTCTTCTTTCTCCTTTTGAAGGGCAGCTTACTGCCTGGGCATTCGTTTCTGAAAACCGGAAGGACATTCTCCTCTGCGCCTACAGTGTGCTTTCCGTACCCAATTGCGCGCCTGTGCGTGTCCGCCTTCAGGGGTTGGAACCAGGATATCAGTATAAAGCAGAGGACGGCCGCCTGTATTCCGGCGCCGCCCTCATGTACCAGGGAATTACTTTGCCTCTTGACAGGGATTTTTCCAGTTTTGTGCTTCTGCTGAAAGCTGTCTGATAATTCTTACTGACCGCGCAGTTTCCGGAGATCATCGACGATTTCCGTCAAAAGCTGCGCGGTTTTTTCAATCTCATCCCGCGTAGTCTCTCGCCCGAGTGTCAACCGGATACCTCCCCGCAGCATTCCATCCTTCAGGCCGATTGCCTGCAGCACATGGCTTGGCTCCATGCTTCCGGACGTACAGGCGCTCCCTCCTGAAACGGAAACTCCTGCCAGATCCATCCGCAGCACCAACGCCTCGCTCTCAATCCCGGAAAAGGAAAAATGGCAGTTATTCGGAAGCCTGCGTTCAGAATGGCCATTGAGACGTGCGCCTGGAATACTTCCGGCAATCCTGCTGATCAGGAGATCACGAAGTTCTCGGATACGCGCTGCATTTTCTTCCCTTTCTGATTCTGCAGTTTCAATAGCCTTTCCCAGTCCGACGATACCGGGTACATTTTCTGTCCCTGCCCGGAGTCCGCGTTCCTGCGATCCGCCGTGGATCACAGGATCAACGCGCACCCCGGTCCGGATATAGAGGGCACCGGTTCCTTTCGGTCCATGGAATTTGTGGGCGCTGAGGCTCAGCAGGTCCGCGTTCATTTCCCGTACATCCGTTTTCAGCATTCCGACCGCCTGTACGGCATCAGTATGAAATACGACTCCTTTTTCCCGGCAGATTTCTCCGATCCGTGCAACAGGCTGTACCGTACCGATCTCATTGTTCGCTGTCATCACGCTGACGAGGATAGTATCCGGACTGATTGTCTCCCGGATGCTTTCCGGATCAACTGTCCCGTCCGGATCAACCGGCAGGTAAGTAATCCGGAATCCGTGCTTTTCCAGCCAGCGGCAAGTGTTCAGTACTGATGGATGCTCAATCTGTGAAGTAATAATGTGGTTCCCCTTTTCACGCAGGGCAAAGGCTGTTCCCTGGACAGCGAGATTGTTGCTTTCGCTTCCGCCCGAAGTAAAGAAGATTTCACGGCTTTCTGCTCCAAGGACTTTGGCCGTCTGCCGCCTGGCATGTTCCACAGCCTTTCGGGTCTCCCTCCCATTCGCATGAATGCCTGATGGGTTTCCGAACCCGGAGATAAAAAAAGGCAGCATCGCGTTGAGTACTTCAGGAAGTACCGGCGCTGTTGCTGCGTAATCCATATAAATCCGATCCATAAGTTCCTCCGTCCATCAGAATCTCAACTGGAACAGCGTAAAATTCCGGTCCGCATCGTTCAGAACGAACCCGATCATGTTCATCAGCAGAGCCAGAAGGATCAGGATCAGAAGAGTACCCGCAATCACCGCCGCCAGATTGCCGGCACCGGACAGCATCCGGAAACGCTTTTTACTGATTTCGTTCCGTTCTTCCTTCGACAGTTCAGTTTCTTCCTGCTCATCAGGGTCGTCAAAACCGTCGTCATAGTCAGATTCCATATATTCATCCTGCAGACTGTCCACTCTTTCCTCGGCAGATCTGATCGCCGGCTGTTGCAGGGTCTCTTCCGTCTCATTCCTGTGGAAATATGCCATGAGTTCTCTCCTGTCAGATATAATCGAGCCAGGGATTGTCGGATTCCTCCCGGCCTGTCAGGTTCCCTTCGGCGCTCATTCCGGGAAACCTGTTCTGCCGCAGGGCTTCATACAGTACAATCGCGACGGAATTGGCCAGATTCAGACTCCTGGCCTCTTCACGCATAGGAATCCGGATACAGTGATCGTAAACTTTTTGCAGCAGGTTTTCCGGCAGGCCCCGTGTCTCGCAACCGAAGACGAGATAGTCTCCGTCCCTGTATTCCGCTTCATGATATCCACGTGGAGCCTTGGTGGTAGCAAAAAAAGCACGGATTCCGGGATGCTTTTGTATGAATTCTTCTTCATCCCGGTACACATGATACTCCATCAGGTGCCAGTAATCAAGACCGGCCCTTTTCAGATAGCGGTCATCAAGGGAGAATCCAAGCGGTTCGATCAGATGCAGTACCGTACCTGTAGCTGCACATGTACGGGCAATGTTTCCCGTGTTCTGCGGAATTTCCGGATGAACCAGAACAATATTCATGGACATGCTTTTCCCGCCTCCTTCCGGCCGGTCCCTTTCCGGATCAGATAAACTGCCAACGCGGCAAGCAGCATTCCTGTCAGAACTCCCGCACTGTCCAGAAGCACATCTGTCCATTGCGCAGTTCTCCCCGCGACCTGAATCTGATGGATTTCATCTGTCCCTGCATAGAGGGTTCCGCCTGCCCAGCTTGCAGGTCCTAGCCACCGTTGTTTTCCGAACCAGCTTTCCAGGCAGAGCCGAAGCAGCACTCCGAGAACAGCAAATTCCATAAAATGCGCTGTTTTTCGTACCACTGCCTGGATACTGTCATACAATTCTGTCTGTTGTGTTTCCGGATAATGATCATATTCCGGATAGAGCGCTCTGATCATCTGCCTTGCCAGTATGCCGCTCGTCTTATCAGACTGCTCTGCCGGCTCCATGGAGAAACAGAAAATCAGCGACATCACTGCTGTTGTCAGTACTGTCAGCAGGCTCCTGACCCAATTTCTTTGCAGTCCCGTTTTCTCCATTTTCAGTTCCTTTCTTCCCCGGAAACATCACGAAAAACAGGAGATAAAACATCTCCTGTTTCTGTTGGCTTTACTGGAACAGTTCCTTTACCCGGTCCATAAAGCTTTTCTGTCCGTCATATTCTCTGTCGGTCGTTGTAGCATCAAACTGACGCAGTAATTCCTTTTGCTTGTTGTTCAGGCGTTTCGGGATCTCCACTTTTACTTTCAGGATCAGATCTCCCTTTCCTCCCGAACGCAGCATCTGGATCCCGGCACTTTTGATCCTGAATTCGGTCCCGGGCTGTGTCCCTTCCGGAATCCGGTATTTGACCGGGCCGCTGAGCGTAGGCACTTCCACATCGCCGCCCAATGCTGCAGTCACAAAACTGATCGGGAAATCCAGTACCAGATTATAGCCTTCCCGCTTGAAAAGCTTGTGGGGCTTTACGCCAACAACAATATACAGATCGCCGTTCGGGCCTCCCCTGAGTCCGGGTTCACCCTGGCCATTCATAATAATGGTCTGTCCGTTATCGATACCGGCCGGTACCTTTACGGTCACAGTGCGCTTTTTGCGAACCCGGCCGCTGCCGCTGCAGGCCGTGCATTTGTCTCGTATTACTTTTCCTGTACCGCCGCATGCAGGGCAGGTTCGTACGGTCGTCATCCATCCGCCGCTCTGGCGGATCTGTCCTGCGCCGTTGCAGCTCGGGCAGGTAACCGGAGAGGTTCCCGGTTTTGCCCCGCTTCCCTTACAGGTATCGCACAACTCATTCCGGTAGATTTCGAAGCTCTTTTCGCAACCTTTTGCCGCTTCCTCAAAAGTGATCCGAAGTTCATAGCGCAGATCGTTTCCCTGTACAGGTCCCTGGCTCCTGGCACTTCGGCCGCCCATACCACCGTTGAACAGCTGGTCGAAAATATCGCCCATTCCGCCAAAATCAAATCCGCCGAACGGATTTCCGCCGCCGCCCATACCGCCCATGGGATCCTCAAATCCGAACTGATCATACCGCGCCCGTTTATTCGGATCGGACAGCACCTCATTGGCTTCATTCAGTTCCTTGAATCGTTCTACAGCCGTCTGGTCGTCAGGATGCAGATCGGGATGACATTCTTTTGCTTTTTTGCGGTAAGCGCGCTTGATCTCATCGTCCGTTGCGTTCTTGCTGACACCCAGCACCTCATAGTAATCGCGCTTCTCAGCCAAGCTGTCTCACCTCCTCCCGAAAAGCAAGCCCGTCCCCGTCCGGAGCGGGCTTGCTGCAGGTTTTTAATACAGATTATTCAACGCTTCCGTCCGCGTTCACGCTGCCGTCTGCGTTGGTGGAGCCGGGCTGCGCTCCGTTATCCATGGGATTGCTTTCTGCGCCGGCCTGCTGCTGATACAGCTTGCCGAATACTGCATATACCTTCTGGGTGAAAGCCTCCATGGCGTTCTTGATCTCTTCAGCGTTGTTGCCTTCCCGAACCTTCTTGAAAGCATCGATCTCGTTCTGCACTGTATTCTTGTCTTCATCAGAAAGCTTGTCGCCGTTGTCGCGCAGGGTCTTCTCCGCTTCGTAGATCAGGCTGTCTGCCCGGTTCAGGGTTTCAACCTCTTCACGACGCTTTTTGTCCTGCTCCGCAAACTGTTCAGCTTCCTTCACGCGCTGGTTGATTTCTTCTTCGCTCAGATTGGTACTGGCGGTGATGGTAATCTGCTGTTCATGTCCGGTCGCCTTGTCCTTCGCAGACACGTTCACGATACCGTTATTATCGATGCTGAAGGTTACCTCGATCTGCGGTACTCCGCGGGGTGCCGGCGCAATACCGGTCAGCTGGAAACGTCCCAGGGTCTTGTTGTCATACGCCATCTGCCGTTCACCCTGCAGCACATGGATTTCCACAGTGGTCTGGCCATCTGCGGCTGTGGAGAACACCTGGCTCTTACTGGTCGGAATGGTGGTATTCCGGTCGATCAGACGGGTAAAGATATGACCTTCCGTCTCCAGTCCCAGGCTAAGCGGCGTCACGTCCAGCAGGAGCACGTCCTTGACTTCTCCGCCAAGCACGCCGCCCTGGATAGCCGCACCGATTGCTACGCATTCATCCGGGTTGATCCCCTTGAAGGGCTCCTTGCCGGTCACTTTCTTCACAGCGTCCTGTACCGCAGGAATACGCGTGCTGCCGCCAACCAGGATCACCTTATTGATCTGATCAACGCTCAGGCCGGCATCTTTCAGTGCCTTACGCATGGGTTCGACTGTAGCATCCACCAGGTCGCTGGTCAGCTCGTCAAATTTCGCCCGGGTCAGCGTCACGTCCAGGTGCTTCGGGCCGGTAGCATCAGCCGTAATGAACGGCAGGTTGATGTTTGCTGTTGTGGTTCCGCTCAGTTCGATCTTGGCCTTCTCAGCTGCTTCTTTCAGCCGCTGGGACGCGATCTTGTCCTGTTTCAGATCGATGCCGTTTTCCTTTTTGAACTGTTCCGCAACGTAGTCAATGATCCGCTGGTCAAAGTCGTCGCCGCCCAGTCTTGTATTTCCGTTGGTGCTCAGCACTTCAAAGACTCCGTCGCCGATATCAAGAATGCTGACATCGAAGGTACCGCCGCCCAGGTCGTATACCAGAATCTTCTGGTTTTCTTCCTTGTCCAGCCCATACGCCAGAGAAGCTGCCGTGGGCTCATTGATGATCCTCAGTACTTCCAGACCGGCGATCCGGCCAGCGTCCTTGGTTGCCTGGCGCTGGCTGTCATTGAAATACGCGGGAACGGTGATAACAGCCTGCGTAACTTTCTCGCCCAGATAGCTTTCCGCTGTTTCCTTCATCTTGGTCAGGATCATGGCGCTGATGTCCTGCGGCGTATACTGCTTTCCGTCAATGTTAACCTTATAGGAGGTGCCCATCTCACGCTTGATGGAAATCACCGTCCGGTCAGGATTTGTTACAGCCTGGCGCTTTGCCACCTGTCCGATCAGACGTTCTCCGTCCTTGGTGAATGCCACCACGGAAGGGGTTGTACGGCTGCCTTCCGCATTCGCGATCACGACAGGCTGTCCGCCTTCCATCACAGCCACGCAGCTGTTGGTTGTTCCCAGGTCAATACCGATAATCTTGCTCATACTCTTTTCCTCCCTTTATCTGTTCCTGTAAATCGTTTATATATTTTCTGAACAACTTTCGTTATTCCGGAACCACTTTGACCATTGCATGCCGCAGAACCTTGTCTCCCATCCTGTACCCTTTCTGGAGCACCTGGCAGACCGTTCCGGGCTCTCCCTCATCCTCTGTCCCCTGAAGAACGGCGTTTTCAAGGTTCGGATCAAATCTCTCGCCTTTTCGGTCGATCGCTGTAACATCCAGTTTCTGGTATACATCCGCCATCTGCTTCAGCACCAGTTCCACACCGTTTTTCAGCGACTCATCCGAGCTTCCCGCGGCAGCTTCAACCGCCCGTTCCAGATTGTCGAGCACCGGCAGCATCACAGCGGCCACATCCTTGCGTCCTTCCGAATATGCATCTGCCCGCACAGTCTCATTTCTTTTCCGGTAGTTTTCAAAATCAGCCTGTACCCGCTGTGCCATCGCCAGGTATTCTGCGGTTTTGGCATTGGCCTCTTCCAGCTGTTTTGCCAGCGGATTCTCCTCTGCGTTTTCCGTTTCCGGCGTGTCATCGGGTACATCAGGCATCTTCTCTGTCTCTGCCTCCAGCGCTTCCTTCAGCGCTTCTTCCGCTGCTTCAGCCGCTGACATCTGCTCATCATGACGGTTCTTCCTGTCTTTGCTCATGTTTTCTGCCTTTCTGTTCTTTCCTGTATAGTGACCGCTGCGTTTTTGCTCACGGCATCTATTTTTCATCTTCCCCGCTGAACATATCTGTCAGCTGATGGCCGATGATGTTCAGTATGGATAACACACGCGAATATTGCATCCGTGTGGGACCGATCACGCCGATGGTGCCCTGTTGTCCGCCGCGGGTGGAATAGGCTGCTGTTACGATGGAGCAGTCTGCCATCTCCGGCACACCTGTTTCCGGCCCGATCCGGACTGTGAAAGACAGTCCGCTGCTTCCGCGGATAATATCCGCCAGCTTATCCCGTGTCTCCATCAGGCTCAGGAAATTCCTGGCCTTGTCCACGTCACTGTATTCGGGATATGCCAGCATGTTGCTGGTGCCTCCGACCGCCATGTGCCCGCGTCGCGGTGTATTCTGACCATCCGACAGGAATCCGTAAAGTTCCTGCAGGATCCGGTCATTTCCACTGATACGCCGTGATATTTCCGGAATATGCCTGCATGCTTCTTCCAGCGTCAGCCCCCGCAGTTCATTTGTCAGCGTGCGGGAGATCGCATACAGCGTATCACTGTCCATCTGTCCGCCTATGCGGATCACGCTGTCCCTCACCATCCCCTGATCTGTCACGATCACCACGAGTGCCGTATCGGATGATACCGGCACAAGCTGAACCGTCTGGATCCTGGGCTGAGAGCCCTTGGGAGACAGAACCACCGCTGTATAGTGTGTCAGGCTTGAAATCACCTGGGCAGCGTGGTCAATCACATCCTCCATCTGGTGAACCCGACCTGCGAAATGACTGCGTACCGACTCTTCCGTGGTATTCGGAATCATTCCTGCTTCCAGCAGCGTATCCACATAAAGACGGTATGCCTTGGCAGAGGGAACCCGGCCTGCTGAAACGTGCGGCTGATCCAGAAAACCAAGTTCCTCCAGGTCGCTCATTTCATTCCGGATTGTTGCGGAAGAAAGGCCCATGTCGTATTTCTTGCTGATTGTCCGGCTGCCGACGGGAACGCCGGTCAGGATATAATCATCAATAATCGCCTGAAGGATCCGCAGTTTACGCTCGTCCATTGCCATCTGCCTTCCTCCTTTCTTTTGTTGTTAGCACTCGACTCACGTGAGTGCTAACCACATGCATACTCTAACACTGCCGGTTTGATTTGTCAATACTTTCCGGCGTTTTTCAATGAAAAAGAATCCGGCGTTTTCCGTCCGGATTCCACATTAAAACACAGCTTTCAGCGCAGCCTGATAACGTCCCGGATCGTATATCCGTCTTCCCGTACTTGAGAAAGTTCGATCCGGCTGATTCTGGCTTCGAACGGGTCAAAATGCTGCTGCATTTTGCGGCAGAGGGCCTGCAGATCCGCCGCCGGATCGTAGAGAAGCGTGGTATGGGGCTGCCAGTCCTTCCCGGCCGTCCACTGGTCCAATGAATCGGCATATGGATCTGCAACCCTGCTGTGTAGGGAAACGAGTTCTTCTGTCATGGACGGCAGCGCTGCAATGATCGATGTCCGGCAGAGGACCCTGAGCTTCTCGTAGCGCACGGTAAACGAACTGTATTCCCGGATTGTCCGCACGCATGCTTCTGCGAAGCTTCCGTCATCCTCCGGCAGGTAGGTGGCAATCGTGATGTGTCCGTACAGAGGAGCTCCGGCACGTTCCCCGGGAAGGGCCGAATCCCGGAGCAAGCGCAGTTTTTCTGAAGCGTCTTCCGGCAGTTTTGCAATCACACAGAGCATGTCTGATTTCTCCTTCCGGCAGAAATCCCGCCGTTTTCTGTTCAGTCCAGAGAAGCGTACATGGAAGCCATCAGTTTCGGAATAAAACGGTAGTGGTCTCCGGGCAGATTCGTTGTCAGGTAAACGCATGTAAGTTTTTCCTTTGGATCCACGCAGAACCAGTTCCCGAAAGCGCCGTCCCATCCCCATTCACCGACGGAGCCGTTTATTCCGGCGTTTTCGGGATTTGTCATAACGCGTACGCCGAGCCCGTAGCCGTAACCGCGCTGGGTGTCCCAGCTGTGACTGACCTGCTGCTCCGGTGTCAGGTGATTCGCTGCAATCAGGTCTACGGTTTTCCTTCCGAGAATCCTGACATCTTCAAGCGTGCCGCCGTGAAGCAGCATCTGCGCGAAACGTGAGTAATCCCTCACTGTTGAAAACAGGCCGCCTCCTCCGCTTTCAAACTCCGGTCTGTCCGTCCTGTAATCCCGTTCCTCCGGCCGCATATCTTCCAGTATATGATAAAGGGTGGCAATCCTCCCCTGCTTCGCGTCCGGCACAAAAAAGCCCGTATCCTCCATCTTCAGCGGATCCAGGATATGTTCTTTCAGGTATTCTCCCAGGGACTGTCCGGAAAGAACCTCTATGACCGCGCCGAGTACGTCGATCGAGAACCCGTACATCCACTTCTCACCCGGTTCAAAGGCAAGCGGAAGCTGCCCGACCAGATTGGCATATTCCACAGTTCCCGGAACCGGTTTGCCGCTTTTTTCCCACTCTGTTTCCTTTTCAATCCGGATCCTGCCGGCGGCAGTGTCTCTCCATGGATACGGTACGCCGCTGGTCATGGTAAACAGCTGCCGCATTGTCACCTCGCCTTTGGCGTTCATGATTTTATAGGATCCATCCGGTTTTTCCTTTGCAACCTTCGGGTTTTTAAAACCCGGCAGGTATTCACTGACAGGATCCCACATCTTGAACAATCCCTGCTCATACAGCTGCATGATCCCGGCGACGGTGATCACCTTGGACATGGACGCAATCGGAAAAATTGTATCTTCGGATGACATCGGTATTTTTCTTTCAATATCCGCGTATCCGAAGCTCTCCTCATAATAGACTTCATCGTTACGCATAATGCGTACAGCGCATCCTGCGATCTGCCCGTCGGAAACAAACCGGCTGAGTGTATTATGCACCAGGTTCATTCGTATTCATCCTTTCATGGATCATTTCTGTGATCCGGTCATACTTTTTTTCTCTCCGATCATACCATGAAAGCCCGGAAAACGGAAACAGAAAAAGCTCCGTACCGCATGGTACGGAGCGTAAAACGCAGGTGATGTCTCAGCCCCCGAACATCTTGATCAGGAATCCGGCTGCAATTGCGGATCCGATAACACCTGCCACATTGGGACCCATGGCATGCATGAGCAGGAAGTTGGAGGGATTCGCTTTCTGTCCTTCGCGCTGGGATACACGGGCAGCCATCGGCACCGCGGACACGCCGGCGGAGCCGATCAGCGGATTGATCTTTCCGCCGCTCAGCTTGTACATCAGCTTACCAACCAGCAGTCCGCCGATGGTGCTGAAGGAGAATGCAATCAGTCCAAGCACAACGATCTTGATAGTATCGAATTCCAGGAACCGGGATCCGACCATCGTGGCACCGACGCTGATACCCAGGAACAGGGTCACGATATTCATCAGGGCGTTCTGGGCCACATCGCTCAGGCGTTCCGTCACGCCGGTTTCCTTCAGCAGGTTGCCGAACATCAGGCAGCCGATCAGGGGCGCGGTGGAGGGCAGCAGCAGGACAACAAAGATCGTCACTACGATCGGGAACAGGATCTTTTCGGTCTTGCTCACTTCACGAAGCTGTTCCATCTTCACGGAGCGCTCTTTCTCGGTGGTCAGTGCTTTCATGATCGGCGGCTGGATCATCGGGATCAGCGCCATATAGCTGTAGGCAGCCACAGCAATCGGTCCCAGCAGTTCCGGTGCCAGCTTTGTCGTGGTCAGGATAGCTGTGGGACCGTCCGCGCCGCCGATAATACCGATGGAAGCCGACTGCTGTGCGTCAAAGCCCAGCAGGTTTGCGCCGAAGAAGGCGAAGAACACGCCGAACTGAGCGGCCGCGCCCAGCAGCAGGCTCTTCGGGTTGGAGATCAGCGGACCGAAATCGGTCATCGCGCCGATGCCTATGAAGATGAGGCAGGGATAGATACCGGCTTTGACGCCGATATACAGGATATCAATCAGTCCGCCTGCGGCCAGGATGTGACCGTAATTGTGATAATACGGAGAAGTCTTGTCCAGGAAGGCATCCCACAGATCCTGGTGGTACAGCGCGTCCGGCAGGGATCCGTCCGTGGTCATAAATACGGAACTGACATTGGCCAGCAGGCATCCTACCGCGATGCCGACCATCAGCAGGGGCTCGTACTGCTTTTTGATGCCCAGGTACAGCAGCACGCAGGCGATGGCAATCATCACGAGATTGCGCCATCCGTCCGGATTGCTGAAGAATCCCGCAAATCCGGATTCGGAAACCAGTTGCCAAAGGGAATCAAACATCTTCTGTCTTCCTCCCTTATCCGAGTACAATGATCGGCGTTCCGGTATCCACCTTCATACCGACATCGGCCAGCACCTGCGCCACGGTGGCGTCGTGGGGCGCCATAATCTCGTTTTCCATCTTCATGGCTTCCAGCACTGCCAGCACTTCGCCGCCCTTGACAGACTGGCCTGCCTTGACATTGACCTTGACAATGGTTCCGGGCATAGGAGAAACAACCTGTTCCCCGGCCACAGCAGCAACAGCGGGCGCCGCCGGAGCCGCAGGTGCGGCGGGAGCAGCAGCGGGAGCCGCAGCCGCGGGAGCAGCAGCAGGCGCTGGAGCATACGCCTCATATTCGTCCAGCAGCATAGCTTCTCCCTGATTCACTTCAACCTCGTATGTTTTTCCCTTCAGGGTTACTTTGTACTTCATCTTACTTGACCTCCTTGATGGATACGAACCGAAGTTCGTTCAGGGGTTTCTGCAGTTTGTCCGCCACGATGGCCATAATCATGGCCGCGTCTCTGGGATCCGTATCGTAGATCTTCACTTCACCGGCAGTTCCGGGAGCGGCGGGAAGCGCCTTTGCAGCGGGAGCTTCTGCCGCGGCAGGAGCATCCGCAGGCGCCTTCTGCGCCTTTTTCAGCTTCGCCACCATGATCTTGCCCACGATGATGATCACAGCCATCAGCAGGGTCAGACCGATGAAAACAACCAGATAACCCAGAATGGCGTAAAGGAGATTGTTTCCGATATCGAGCGTCATACGGCCTTCCGCGGCTTTCTCCGCCACTCCGGCAACCTGTTCGGTCACTTCGCTGACGACCTCTTCAGCCATAGCAATTGACATCTGTGCCGTCCTCCTTACGCTTCCTCAATCGTGTACTTGACAACCTGTTCCCGCTTTTCCTTCCGGGCCTTGAGGAAATCCTCAGCCTGTTTCGGGAAGCAGATCCAGCTCATCAAGTCCTCTTCGGTTTCAGCCAGGTCGCCCAGGGCAGCCTTGGCTTTTTCGAAGTCCTCGCCGGTCCGCTTGCTGTCTTCGATGCGGCAGTCGGTAGGTTCGCCGCCTTCACCCAGGATCTTGTCCTGCAGCGCCTTGTCCACGGGAGCGGGAGCGATGCCGTACTCACCCTTGAAATAATTCTTCACTTCATTGGAAATATTCTTGTAGCGCTCGCCGACCAGAACATTGGTCACGGCCTGGTTGCCGACCATCTGGCTCAGGGGCGTAACAAGCGGAGGATATCCGAGGTCCTTGCGGACAGCCGGGATCTCCAGCAGCGCATCATCGAACTTGTCCATGGCGTTCATGTCCTTCAGGTTGGCAATCATGTTGCTCAGCATGCCGCCGGGAACCTTGTAAACCAGCGCCTGGCTGTCCGTAGCCATGCTCTTGGGATTGATCATTCCGTTGTCCACATACTTCTGCTTCACGGGCTTGAAGAAATCGTTCACCTTGTTGATAACCTTCTCGTCCAGTCCGGTATCAATGCCGTACTGCTGGCAGGCATAGAACATGGTCTCGGTGGCCGCCTGGCTTGTGCCGTTAGAGAAGCAGCTCGTAGCGGTGTCAATGACATCCACGCCGCTCTCGATGGACTTGGTCAGGGTCATGTAGGCCATACCGGTGGTACAGTGGGTATGCAGGATCACCGGAACATCGCCCACAGCGTCCTTGATGCCCTTGATCAGGTGTTCCGCCTCATAGGGGCTCATGGTGCCGGCCATATCCTTCAGGCACAGGGTCTCAAAGCCCATCTTCACCAGTTCCTTGCACATCTCGACATACTTGTCGACGGTATGAACGGGGCTCTGGGTATAGCTGATGCAGCCGGAAGCGATTGTCTTCGGCGTCGCGTATTTCTTCACGGCATCGAGGGCAGTGCCCAGGTTACGGAAGTCGTTCAGCGCGTCAAAGATCCGGATGATGTCAATACCGTTCTTGATGCTCAGCTCAACGAACTTTTCGACCACGTCATCATGATAGTGCTTGTACCCCAGCAGGTTCTGTCCGCGCAGCAGCATCTGCAGCCGCGTGTTGGGCATGTTCTTCCGGATGTTCCGCAGCCGCTCCCAGGGATCTTCGCCCAGGTAGCGCAGGCAGGAATCAAAGGTCGCGCCGCCCCAGCATTCGACGGAATAGTAACCGGCCTTGTCCATGACAGGCAGGATCTCCTCGAAATCGGCGTAAGGCAGCCGGGTCGCCATCAGGGACTGGTTGGCGTCCCGCATTACGGTTTCGGTAAACTGTACTTTTCTCATATCCGTGAATCTCCGTTCAGATTGATTTGTTATGAACACACGCAGGATGCCGTCCTCTCAGACGGCATCCCTGCGGGGTTTTCCGGAATATTACAGCTGCGGGCCTGCGGCAACCAGCGCCTTGCCGGCTTCGTTGCTCTCGTATTTGACGAAGTTCTTGATGAACCGTCCGGCGAGATCCTTGGCCTTTTCATCCCACTCGGCGGGGTTAGCATAGGTGTCCCGGGGATCCAGGATGCCGGTGTCGACGCCTTTCAGTTCGGTGGGCACTTCAAAGTTGAAGTAAGGAATCTTCTTCGTGGGCGCGTTCAGGATGTCTCCGTTCAGGATCGCGTCGATGATGCCGCGGGTGTCCTTGATGGAGATGCGCTTGCCGGTGCCGTTCCAGCCGGTGTTCACGAGATAGGCTTTGGCGCCGCTCTTTTCCATCTTCTTCACGAGCTCTTCCGCATACTTGGTGGGATGCAGTTCGAGGAAGGCCTGGCCGAAGCAGGCGGAGAAGGTGGGAGTGGGCTCGGTGATGCCGCGTTCGGTACCGGCCAGCTTGGCGGTGAAGCCGGACAGGAAGTAGTACTTGGTCTGTTCGGGTGTCAGGATGGAAACGGGAGGCAGCACGCCGAAGGCGTCAGCGCTCAGGAAGATCACGTTCTTGGCATCGGGGCCGGCGGACACGGGGTTCACGTTCAGAACGATCTTCTCGATGTGATTGATCGGATAGCTGACACGGGTGTTCTCAGTCACGCTCTTGTCGGCGAAGTCGATTTTGCCGGCTTCATCCACGGTGACGTTCTCCAGCAGGGCGTCGCGGCGGATCGCGTTGTAGATGTCGGGTTCGGAATCCTTGTCCAGGTTGATGACCTTGGCGTAGCAGCCGCCTTCGAAGTTGAAGACGCCGTTGTCATCCCAGCCGTGCTCGTCATCGCCGATCAGCAGGCGCTTGGGGTCGGTGGACAGGGTGGTCTTGCCGGTGCCGGACAGGCCGAAGAAGATCGCGGTGTTCTTGCCGTCCATATCGGTATTGGCGGAGCAGTGCATGGAAGCAATGCCCTTCAGCGGCAGGTAGTAGTTCATCATGGAGAACATGCCCTTCTTCATCTCGCCGCCGTACCAGGTATTCAGGATGACCTGCTCCCGGCTGGTGATGTTGAAGGCAACCGCTGTCTCGGAATTCAGTCCCATTTCCTTGTAGTTGTCAACCTTGGCTTTGGAGGCGCAGTAAACAACAAAGTCGGGCTCGAAGGATGCCAGTTCCTCATCCGTGGGGACGATGAACATGTTCTTCACAAAATGAGCCTGCCAGGCAACTTCCATGATGAAGCGGATGGCCATACGAGTGTCCTTGTTGGCGCCGCAGAACGCGTCCATCACAAACAGGCGCTTGCCGCTCAGTTCTTTCTTCGCCAGATCCTTCAGGACTGCCCAGTTTTCCTCGCTCAGGGGATGGTTGTCGTTCTTGTAGCCTTCGGTGGTCCACCACACAGTGTCCTTGGAATTCTCGTCCATGACAATGTACTTGTCTTTGGGGCTCCGACCGGTGTAGATACCGGTCATCACGTTCATGGCGTCCAGTTCGGTCAGCTGGCCTTTGTCAAAGCCTTCCAGACCGGGCTTGTTCTCTTCTGCGAAAAGAACTTCGTAGGACGGATTATGAAGGATCTCCGTTACGCCGGTGATCCCGTACTTGGTAAGATCGAGAGCTGCCATTCAAGGGTACCTCCTTTATTCCATTAAGCCCGGTTGATGCCAAGGCCCCAACCTGACCCAATTTCTTATTTTCTGCATTTCCCCCCTATTTCCTGCCTTGTAACAAAAATATAATAATTTGCCCGGAAGGTTGTAAAATAAGGTTTTTCATGCTCCCAGATCGTTCATCACACAATTGGAAAGGGTCCGGCTTTTCAGCCGGACCCCGTTGTCCGTTTGATTCAGTCTGCGGAAAGGAGCCTTACACTCTTTCCTCAATCTCTTTTTCGAGTTTCGCAACCAGCTCTTCCATGGTCATGCTGGTCGTCTGGTCCGTTGCCCGGTCACGCACGGCGAGTGTGCCTTCATTGATTTCCTTCTCACCGATGATCAGCATGTACGGCACCTTGTCCTCCTGCCGCGCGTAACGGATCTTGTACCCGATTTTTTCGTTCCGCTCGTCAAGTTCTGCGCGCACGCCCTGCTTCATCAGCTCCCTGGTGATCTTCGCGGCATAGTCCATGCTCTTGTCACTCACCGGCAGCACCTTGACCTGCACCGGCGCCAGCCACAGCGGGAAGATGCCCTTTGTCTCCTCGATCAGGTAAGCCATAAAGCGGTCGATGGATCCCAGGATCGCGCGGTGCAGCACCACAGGAGTCTTCTCGCTGCCGTCCGCTTCAATGTACTTGAGGTCGAACTTCGCCGGCAGGCAGAAGTCCAGCTGGCAGGTGCTCAGCGTGTATTCCGCGCCGATGGCCGGCTTTACGTTCACGTCCAGTTTCGGACCGTAGAAAGCGGCCTCGCCGATCTCTTCCGTATACTGGATGCCCAGTTGGTTCAGCACGTCGCGCAGAGCGCTTTCCGCCTTGTTCCACATCTCGTCATCCTGGTGGTACTTCACCTTGTCTTCCGGATCCCGCAGGCTCAGCACACACCTGTAATCCGTGATATGGAAATCATGATACACATCGCGGATCAGATTGACCACGCTGGCCACCTCGTCCTTGATCTGGTCCGGCGTCACGAACAGGTGCGCGTCGTTCTGGCAGAAATGCCGGCCGCGTTCAATCCCCTTCAGGGTTCCGCTGGGTTCAAAGCGGAAATCGTGGGCTACTTCGCCGATGCGGATCGGCAGGTCCCGGTAGGAATGGAGCCGGTTCGCATAGATCATCATATGATGCGGACAGTTCATGGGGCGCAGCACGAAGCTCTCGCCTTCCACCTCCATGGCCGGGAACATGTTCTCCTTGTAATGATCCCAGTGGCCGCTTGTCCGGTACAGATCCACCGTACCGACGCACGGCGTCATCACATGCTGGTATCCGAGCAGGCGTTCCTTTTCTTTGATATAGTTCTCAAGCTCCATCCAGATCGTATAGCCCTTGGGCAGGAACATGGGCAGTCCCTTGCCGATCAGGTCGTCTGTCATGAACAGCTGCATATCCCTGCCGATACGGCGGTGGTCGCGGGCTTTTGCCTCTTCAACCTGCCGCTCGTATTCCTTCAGCTCATCCGCGTTCCGGAACGCCACGCCGTTCAGCCTGGTCAGCATCTTGTTCTTCTGATCGTTCTTCCAGTATGCGCCGGAGATGGCCGTCAGCTTGAACGCTTTCAGGGCCTTGGTATAGGTCAGGTGCGGTCCGACGCACATATCGATATAGTCGCCCTGCTGATAGAACGTGATGACAGCGTCCTCCGCCAGGTCCGCGATATGCTCCACCTTGTAGATTTCCCCGCGGTCCTTCATCAGCTGCACCGCTTCCTCCCTGGGCAGCGGGTACACCTTGAAAGGCAGGTTTTCCTTCACGATCTTCTGCATTTCCGCTTCAATCGCCGGCAGGTCCTCATCCGTCAGTTTCACTTCTCCCAGGTCGATGTCATAGTGGAAGCCCTTTTCCGTTGCGGGGCCGTACGCGAAGTGCGCATCCGGATACAGCCGTTTCACAGCCTGCGCCATGATATGCGCAGCAGAATGGCGCAGTACTTCCAGCTCTTCCGCTTCGGGACAGTCCGCAACATGTCCGTCATTGTAGATGATCTTCATTTGCTTTCCCCTCCTGTCTTTGTTTCCGTGGTGTGGGGCTTTTGCCATATAAAAAGCATCCGCCCTGCGTTACTGCCGGGACGGATGCTGGATTGCAGCATTCGCGGTTCCACCCTGCTTGTTGAAACAACCACTCTTTTTCGCCGCTTTATCGGTCGGCCTCCGCCTGCCGTCCGGGAATGGTATCGAATCAGGCTCCGCTGCGGGGCTCCCACCTTCCCCCGCTCTCTGTGAGCGCACCTTCCTGACCGCGTGTCTCCCTTCATCCGGAAAGATTAAAGAAAGTTTATCACTTCTCCCCTGAAAATTCAACAACGAATTTCTTCGCCTTTTCCTGCGCCTCGATCACCCGGTCGCACCATGCGTCAAATTCCGGATCCTCCGTCTGGCATTTCGGATGACTCAGCACATATTCCAGCGTAATCCGTACGCCTCGGGCAAAGGGCACCTTCGTTACCATATCCGGCACTGCCCGTTTCAGCTTCCGGTTGTCAAATACTACGGAAACAGCCTTGTCTCCGAGCAGGCCGCCTTCAAAATCATAGCCGAAAGGTTTCCCCGCCTCAGCCAGGAAATCGGAAGAGATGTGGTATGCTTTCAGCTCCACGCCCAGCGCGTCCGCAATGGTCCGGTAGATCTGGTCCCAGGTCAGCGTTTCGTCCCCCGTGATCTGGAATACCTCCCCGATGGCATGCGGATTGGCCATCAGTCCGATAAAACCGGTGGCAAAATCAGTATTGAAGGTCATCGTCCAGAGGGAGGATCCGTCTCCCTGGATGATGACAGGTTTCCCTTCCCGCATCCGCTTGATGACCTGCCATGATCCCTTGTTTCCATGTACCCCGAGCGGAACGTTCCGCTCGTCATAAGTATGGCTCGGACGCACTATCGTCACCGGGAATTCTTCCTCCCGGTACGCTTTCATCAGAACCCCCTCGATCGCAATCTTGTTCCGGGAATACTCCCAGTGCGGATTGGCGAGCGTCGTCCCTTCGGTGATCCGGTAATCTGCCGCCGGCTTGTGATATGCCGAAGCGGAGCTGATAATGATATACTGCTTTGTTTTGCCCCGGAAGAGGCGGATATCCCGTTCCGCGTCATCCGGATGAAACGCGATGAATTCACATACCGTGTCAAACTGCATGCCCTCCAGGGCTTTGGCTGCTGCGGCTTCATCATGAATGTCCGCGGTAATCTGGTGAACGCCTTCCGGCACTTCCGCCTTCCTTTTCCCGCGGTTCAGCAGCCAGACTTCCCACTGCGGATCCTCCGCCAGTTTCCGGACAATCGCCATGCTGATGGTTCCGGTGCCGCCGATAAACAACGCTTTCATTCTTTTCCTCCTCCGGCGCTATGTATTTTTTCCTTCTGCCCGCAGTTTATCCGTATTCATCCGCCGCGTCAAGGGGCTGTATGAATGAAAACGGCCCGGCCTTGCGGCCGGACCGTGACGGGAAAAGGATTATTTGTCGTAATTGACAACCTGGCTGAAATCAGGAGCTTTCAGGCTTGCGCCGCCGATCAGTCCGCCGTCGATTTCGGGCTGCGCCATAAGCCCCTTGACGTTCTTGGGGTTCATGCTGCCGCCGTACTGAATACGGACCTTGTTGCCGGTGGCCTTGCCGTACTTGCGGGCAACCGCCTTGCGGATCACGCCGATCGTCTCATTCGCCTGCTCGTCGGTAGCAGTCAGGCCGGTGCCGATAGCCCATACGGGTTCATAGGCGATCACAACCTTGGCAACCTGTTCCTTGGTCAGGCCGTTCAGGGCAATCAGGGTCTGGTATTCAACCAGCGCGTCGGTATATCCGGCTTCACGCTCTTCCTTGTTTTCGCCAACGCACACAATTACCTTCAGTCCGGCTTCCACCGCTGCCAGCACCCGCAGGTTCACTGTCTTGTCGGTTTCGCCGAAGTATTGTCTGCGCTCGCTGTGGCCGATAATGACGTATTCCACGCCGCAGGCCTTCAGCATGTCCGCACTCAGTTCGCCCGTATAGGCGCCGCTCTTGGCCCAATGCACGTTCTCCGCGCCCAGCTTGATCTTGCTGCCCTTCGCAGCTTCCTTCACAGCCGCGAAATTCACGGCGGGAACGCACACGACGACATCGCAGGAAGCATCTTTCACAAGGGGCTTAAGCTCGGTAACCAGCGCCTTGGCTTCCGCGGGAGTTTTGTTCATCTTCCAGTTTCCGGCAATAATCGCTTTACGCATGTTTTAATCTCCTTCTCACTTTTCATCCAGACACGCAACGCCGGGCAGGGTCTTGCCTTCGAGGAATTCCAGGGAGGCGCCGCCGCCGGTGGAAATGTGGGTCATTTTGTCGCCCAAGCCCATCTGTTCAACTGCCGCAGCACTGTCGCCGCCACCGATGATGGTCACGGCGTCACTGTCAGCCATCGCCTGCGCCACAGCCAGGGTGCCCTGTGCCAGAGTCGGATTCTCGAAAACGCCCATCGGTCCATTCCAGACAACCGTCTTCGCATTCTTCACGGCGTCAGCAAACAGCTCGCGACTCTTGGGTCCGATGTCCAGGCCTTCCTTGTCCGCCGGAATCTTGTCGGAATCAACGATGGTGGTGTCAATGGGTCCGTCAATGGGATCCGGGAAGCCGGCCGCGCAAACAGTGTCGATGGGCAGAAGCAGCTTCACGCCCTTTTCGGCAGCCTTTGCCATCATGTCCTTGCAGTAGTCGATCTTGCTTTCATCCAGCAGGCTCTTGCCCACTTCGTAGCCCTTGGCCTTCAGGAAGGTGAAAGCCATGCCGCCGCCGATGATCAGGGTGTCAACCTTTTCAAGCAGGTTGTTGATCACGTTCAGCTTGTCTTCGATCTTGGCGCCGCCCAGGACAGCCACGAAAGGACGGTCTGCGTTCTCCAGCGCTTTTCCCATGATGGACAGTTCCTTGCCGATCAGGTAGCCGGCCACGTTGGGGCTGGTGTAGGCGGTTACGCCCGCGGTGGAGCAGTGCGCGCGGTGGCAGGAGCCGAAGGCATCATCCACATACGCGTCAGCCAGGGACGCCAGTTCCTTGCTGAAGTCTTCGATGTTTTTGGTTTCTTCCTTGCGGAAGCGGGTGTTCTGCAGCAGCACCACATCGCCGTCCTTCATGGCAGCCACAGCAGCCTTGGCATTCTCACCCACCACGTTGTCATCATTGGCAAAAACAACGTTCTGGCCCAGCAGTTCGCTCAGACGGACCGCCACAGGCGCCAGGGAGAATTTCTCTTCCGGACCGTTCTTCGGCTTGCCGAGATGGCTGCACAGGATAACCTTTCCGCCGTCCGCAATCAGCTTCTTGATGGTCGGCAGGGCCGCCACAATGCGCTTGTCGTTGGTGATCTTTCCGTCTTTCATCGGCACGTTGAAATCGCAGCGTACCAGTACCCGCTTGCCTTTGACCTGGATGTCATCAACCGTCTTCTTTGCCATGGATGGTCACTCCTTTGTCATTGTTTCTTTTATATGTGCAATCCCTTGGGATTTGCAGTCTTCTTCAGCCGCTCCGCCAGTCACTTTTCATTCAGGATGCGGAGCATTTTCTCCGCTGCTCCCTGGTCTGTAACAAGCAGCGCATGCGGCGTATGACGGAGCACGGAGAGAATAGCCCTTGCCTTGGAGGATCCGGCAGCTGCAGCAATCATGCGGCAGGTACGTTTCAGCCTGGCAAGATCAACGCCCACGCTTGAGGATTCCATCAGGCAGTTACCTGCCATGTCATAGTAGGCGCCGAAGCTTTCGCCTTCCGCGCCGCGCTGCAGCAGTTCCTGCTGGGTTGCGCGGTCCACGTTCCGGTTCCGCATGGTTTCCGCTGCAATGCCTACGCCGTGAAGGATCACATCAGCCCGTTCCAGCAGTTCCATCGCTTCATGAACGTCGGGCATCTTCAGCATTTCCTGCATTGCCGCCGCGTCCATGATATCCGGCAGATGGATCAGTCGGTAATGACCTCCCAGCCTTCCGGCAATTTCTTCTGCCAGTGTATTTGCCTGCAGCTCCACGGAACGCCCGATCCCGCCTCTTGCGGGAACAACCATTACATTCAGGGGCGTCTGGCTCTGGATGCTCCGGGCCACGGCAGCCACGGTGCTTCCGCCGGTTACGGCCAGCGTATTGCCGTTCTGCAGGATCGAGCGAAGCCGGACAGCGCAGATCCTCCCCACATCGGAAAGTACCTGGGCGTCCTCATCCGCGTCTCCGGGAGCAATCAGCACCCGGTCCACAGGAAGCAGTTCCGCCAGCCTGTTTTCCGTTTCCGTCAGGCCGTTCATTGCCTTGGAAAATTCCCGCGCGCTGTCGAGCACTTCTTCCGCCTTCCGGCTCAGCGTCATGCCGGACGCGTCCAGTTCAAGGTAGCCGAGGTCCTTCAGGAGCACTGCGGTGTTCCGGATTTCACGCTCCGGCAGGTTCAGCCTGGCAGCCAGCTGCCTGCGGCCGACGGGCTGCAGTACGGAAATGCGTTCAAGGATCAGGGCCCTGCGCGTCATTTCTTCCGTCAGGTCGGGAGCCAGTTTGCGCATCAGCGTAATGAATCCGGTGTCCATGCGGCTCCCTCCGTTCTATGACTTGTGGGACAATTTCCACCCTCATGGGCGGAACGTGTCCCGTGGAGGATCATATCACAACAGGAAGCCGTTTACAAGGGACAGATTCTAACATTTCTGTGAACAATACGCTTATACGCGGATGATCTCTGTGCCTTCGAGCGCGCGCCGGATCAGTTCCTCCTCATCCAGGTGCTTCTCGCCTTCCAGGATCTTGTCCATCTTCGGGTGGGTCGCCGGATGCCGCGGGGTAAATACCGTACAGCAGTCCTCGAAGGGCTGCTCGGAAATCTCCAGCGTCCCGATTTTCCGCGCAATGTCGATGATCTCGCTCTTGTCAAATCCGATCAGCGGACGGAACACGGGCATTTTGACCACTGCGTCGGTTGTGCCCAGCGCAGTCATCGTCTGGCTGGCCACCTGGCCGATGCTCTCTCCGGTAATCAGCGCCTCGCTCTCCGTCTGTTCCGCAATCCGCTCGGCAATGCGCATCATATAGCGGCGCATAATCAGCGTTGTGTATTCCTCCGGGCATTTTTCATGGATCTGCATCTGGATCTCCGTAAAGGGAACCACATGGACCTTGATGCCGCAGCAGCTGAAGCTGAGCTTCCGGGCCAGGTCCAGGACCTTCTCCTTCGCCCGGTCGGAAGTATACGGATAGCTGTGGAAGTGTACTGCATTGATCTGGACCCCGCGTTTGGCGATCATCCAGCCCGCAACAGGACTGTCGATGCCGCCGGACAGCAGCAGTGTCGCGTTTCCGTTGGTCCCGACGGGCATCCCGCCTACAGCCGGAACCACTTTCACATACAGGTATGCATTGTCCCGGATTTCGATGTTCACAAGATGCTCCGGGGTATGCACATCCACCTTCAGGTCCGGGTTCGCGTTCAGGATCCTGTAGCCGACTTCCTCGTTGATGGCCGGGGAATTCATCGGATACCGTTTGTCGCTGCGGCGCGCGTTGACCTTGAAGGTACCCTTCAGGCCCTTCACCATCTCAATCGCCTGGTCGCAGATCGCGTCAAAATCCTCCTTGGGCATCTCAACCGCCGGCGTGACGCTGTGGACGCCGAACACCCGGGTCACCCTGTCAATGCAGGCTTCGGTGTCACTGAAGCCGCGGACAAGGATTCGTCCGTCGTGCACATGGACATCGGCGCCTGTACCCCGCAGTGCGTAGCGGATTTTCCGCACCAGTGCGCGGATAAAGTACGGCCGGTTCAGCCCTTTCAGAAAAATTTCACCGTACCGTACCATCAGCAGTTCCTGCATAATCTGATCCTCCGTTTATCTTCGCGTGTATTTCTTCAGCATGTGATAGTGGAAAGCGGCGCGTTCCGCCGCGTAATCAATCTCTTCGGCGGTGTTTTCCCGGCTGAGGCTGAACCGCACGGAGCAGTCGGCACGTGCAGTACTTACACCCATTGCCTTCAGTACCGGGGAAATTTTCTGCTTCCTGCTGGCGCATGCGCTTCCCGCGGAAACGTAAACCCCGTCGCCTTCTAGCGCGAACAGCATGGTCTGGCTGCGCACCGGTTCAAACGCGACATTCAGAATGTGCGGGGCGCCTTCTTCCGGCGCCGGGCCGTTCACCTGTGCATCCGGGATCCGTTCCTTCAGCGCATTCCAGAGACGAAGCTTCAGCTGGCGCAGGCGCGCGCAGTCTTCGTCCCGCCATTCCTGCACAGCAGTCCCGAGAGCCAGGATCCCGAAAGTATTTTCTGTGCCGGACCGCAGATTCCCCTCCTGTCCGCCCCCGAAAATCAGCGGCTTCAGCGGATGCTTTCCGGCCACGATCAGTGCGCCTGTCCCCTTCAGCCCGTGAATCTTGTGGGCCGAAAAGGCGTAAGACTGAATACCGAGCCGGCGGAAACTGATCGGCACGCGGAGGAATCCCTGCACGCCGTCCACATGGATAGCCGCCTCCGGGCAAATACGGTTTCTGAGTTCCGCCACCGCTTCCAGCGGCTCCGTGGCGCCCGTCTCATTGTTCACCTGCATCAGGGAAATCATGGCTGTTTCCGGGCCCATCATTTCCTCCAGGCGCTGCAGGTCAACGGTTCCGTCTCTGCGGGCCGGGATTTCCGACACGCTGTGCCCCATCCGCCGCAGTTCTTCCGCGCACGCGGAAACAGCGGGATGCTCCACGGAAGAGATCAGCACGTTTCCGGGCGTCCGCCGGGTTTTCATATGCCCCAGCAGCGCGAGGTTGTCGCTTTCTGTCCCGCCGGAAGTGAAAACAATCCTGCATTCTTCTGCGCCGGCTGCCCGGAGGCAGGTCTCCCGCACATGATCCATTCGTTTCTGGATTTCCAGAGACGGTTTATATAAAGCGGATGGATTATACCATCCGCTTTCGGCCAGTTCCCGGATCAGGGCCTGTACGGATGCCCCGGGGCGGGTCGTTGCGCTGTTGTCCAGATATGCTGTCATGATATTACTCCCGCCAGGCGCTCACAGGTACATACTTACGGATAAGGCCGACCAGTTCGTCGCTCGGTTCCAGAACAATCATCTTCTTATCCTGTTCCTTTGTAAAATAGAAGAAGTACAGTTCCGCTTCCCGGTTCAGGAACCAGTTCATCCGTTTAAGCCCCGGCATATTGAGATACCGCCGGAAAGCATCTGAATTGACTTTCCCGAAACTTTCCACGTTTCGTACGTTCAGGCTTCCCAGGGATTTACGCTTCTTGTTGTTATATACTTCCGCAAAATCCAGCGCGCCATTGGTGAAAGTGTATTCATATTCTGTCAGGATCTTGTCATGAAAGAAATAGGTATAGGCGCAGATGCCGCCGCACAGCAGGAACATGATCACGCTTTGCCAGTTGATCCCGCCCGCTGCCAGGCTGCTGCTGATCGCAGAAAACATGAACGCAGCTGTCAGTCCCGAAAAAATGATCACTGCCCAGCTCAGAAGATAAAGGGCTCTGTTGATGCCGTTCTTATGCTTTACTACAACTTCTTCCATAAAGTGATCCTGCATTTTTAATTCCTCCAGTTACTGCATTGATAGTATTCCTGTTACTGTGCCCGCCCCAGCAGGCTGTCCGCAAAATCCGCGAAAAGTGCAGTGTCTCCCGGCATCGCGTTCAATGCCTCTTTTGCAAGTGCGATTTCCCTGCGTGCGTCTTCAGCGGTTCCTTCCACACCCTTCAGGGCGACCCAGGTCATCTTGTTCTGTTCCTGGTCCTTTCCGGTGGATTTTCCGAGCCGGTCCGCACTTCCCGTCACATCCAGGAGATCGTCCGTCATCTGGAACGCGAGTCCAAGGTGCAGGGCATACTCCCGTCCTGCGGCAATCTCTGTCTCCTCCGCCCCGGCCAGGGCCAGTCCCGCCTCGACAGCAGCCTCCAGCAGGTCGGCTGTCTTATGTTCGTGAATGTAACGGACAATATCCTCCCGTGGTTCCTGTCCTTCAGAGGTAACATCCTCGCTCTGTCCGGCGATCATCCCGGTGACTCCTGCATGGCGCATGATAATCTCCATTGCCCGGATTCCCCGCATATTATCCATTTTCACCGCAGATACAGCCATCAGTTCCGCAGCCGCATTCAGCAGCCCGTCACCGGCCAGGATCGCAACGTTCTCCCCGAAAACCTTATGATTGGTGGGTTGTCCGCGGCGCAGGTCGTCATTGTCCATCGCCGGCAGGTCATCGTGGATCAGGCTGTAGGTATGGATCATCTCCAGCGCGCAGGCAAACGGCAGCGCCAGCGAAGAGTCGCCGCCGGCTGTCTCACAGGCGGCCAGCAGCAGTGCCGGCCGGATCCGTTTCCCGCCTGCTTCCAGGCTGTAACTCATAGCTTCCCACAGAGGGGATGGAATATCCCCCAGGGAGGAAAGCATCGGGATCAGCGCTTCTTCAGTCATCTGCCGGTATTCTTTAAACGTTTTCATCGGAGACCTCCGTCTCTTTTCCGTTCTGAAGAACAGTCAGCCTGCGGCTCATTCCGCTCAGCTCCGCCGTCAGTTCGCCCAGGATTTTCATCCCCCGCTCATACTCCTTCACGGACTCCTCCAGCGGCAGTGTGCCGCTCTCGATCTTTGCGGTCAGTTCCTGAACCTGCTGAAGCTTTTCTTCAAAGCTCAGCGCCTTTTCCATTTCGCTCATGCTTATTTGTTCCCGTCCTTCCGTACTGCAGCTTCCGCGGTTCCGTCCGCGAAGCGGATCTTCACATTTCCGGCAGCATATGCTTCCTCCACCCCGGTCAGGACCCTGTCTCCCTGATCTGTAACCAGTGCATAGCCCCGCTGCAGCACCTGCAGGGGATTAATCGCTTCCAGGCGTTCCCGCAGCCGTAAAACCTGTGTCCCCGCTGCGTCCACCCGCCTTGCAGCGGCATGTGTCAGTGCGGTCCCGGCCAGCTGGTGCCGGGCGAACGTTTTCTCCAGCCGTGCCTTCAGTACGCGAATCAGTTCGGACCGCCGCAGATTGCTTTCGGATTTCAGTCGTGCAATCCTTTTTTCAGGGCTGACGAAAGTCAGTCTCAGAACCGCGTCCCTGATTTGGGCTTCAGCCCGGCTGATTTCGCTTTCTGCAGCACGCCGCAGTCCGATCTGCAGTGTATTTGTTCTTCCGGTCAGTTCCTTCCGGTCCGGAAAAACAATTTCCGCCGCGTTGCTGGGCGTGGAAGCCCGTATATCCGCCGCCAGGTCGCAGATCGTCGTGTCGATTTCATGTCCGACCCCGGATACCACCGGGATCCTGCTTCCCGCCACCGCCCTGGCCACGCTTTCGTCATTGAAGCACCAGAGGTCTTCAGCCGATCCGCCGCCCCGGGCTACGATCACCACATCCGCATCCGTCTGCTCATTGGCAATACGGATACCGGCCGCGATCTCCGCTGCCGCCCTTTCTCCCTGTACAGTCACCGGGATCAGGACGATCGGTACCGTTGGATTCCTCAGCGCCGATACATTCAGGATATCATGCCAGGCTGCCCCGCTCCCGGATGTGACCACCGCAACTTTCCGCGGCACCATGGGGAGCAGTTTCTTCCGCGACGGATCGAACAGTCCTTCCGCGCTGAGGCGTCGTTTCAGCTCCTCGAACTTCAGGAACAGATCGCCCGTTCCATCCGGACGCAGGCTCATCGCACGCAGCTGGCACTGTCCGTTTTTCGTGTATACATCCGCAAATCCGCTGACCAGGATCCGGTCTCCGTCCCGGGGTTTGATCCGGGCGTGGAAAGTGTTCTGCCGAAACATCACGCAGCTGATTGCGGATTCTTCATCCTTCAGGGAGAAATACCAGTGCCCTGTGGCAAGGTGAGGCCGGAATCCGCTTACTTCACCGCGTACAGTGACGCTTCGGATGCGTGGTTCTCTCCGTACCGCTTCAGCAAGCAGGTAATTCAGCTCGGATACGCTGATACTTCCCGTTTCACTCACGTCCCAGGGTCCTTTCAGCTGCGTCGGCAGTGTTTGCCAGCAGCATGGCAATCGTCATCCTTCCGACGCCGCCGGGCACCGGTGTAATCCATCCGGCGATCTCCTTCACGCCCTCAAAATCCACATCACCGCAGACTTTTCCGTCCACCCGGTTGATACCGACGTCAATCACCACAGCGCCTGGTTTGACCATGTCCGCCGTAACAAAGCCGGCCTTGCCGACCGCTGCCACCAGGATGTCCGCCCGGCGGGTATGCTCTGCCAGATCCCGTGTGCGGCTGTGGCACAGGGTTACCGTACAGTTCTGCTGAAGCAGCAGCATCGCCATCGGTTTGCCGACAATGTTGCTGCGTCCGATCACAACAGCTTCCTTCCCGTTCAGGTCGATTCCTGCGGAGCGGATCATATACAGGGCGCCTTTGGGTGTGCAGGGAACGACCCCTTCTGTTCCTGTCATCAGATGACCGGCATTGACCAGATGAAAACCGTCAACATCCTTTTCCGGCAGAATTTTCGCCAGTGCTGCCTGTTCGTCAAGGTGAACGGGCAGCGGCAGCTGCACCAGAATCCCGTGAATGGCCGGATCCTGGTTCAGCTTTTCAATTTCTTCCTCAAGTGCTTCCTGGGTTGTGTTTCCGTCCATACGGATCGTTCGGGAAAGCATGCCGGTTTCCTCGCAGCCTTTTCCCTTGTTCCGCACATAAATCTCGCTCGCAGGATCGTTTCCGACCAGGATCACGGCCAGACCGGGAATCACGCCCTTCTCTTTCATGGCAGCCACTCGCTGAGCAACCTTTTCTTTGATTTCCGCGGATAATACCTTGCCGTCCAGAATCTTTGCTGCCATAGTTTCCTCCTGATTTCCCGCGCTGGCGCGCGTCAGATCATCATTCTTTTTATCCTTTGATCACTTTTCTCAGTCCGATCAGCGCAACGCCTACTGCGTTATCCCCGCTCAGTTCCGGTTGTCCGAAAACAATGTGGGGAGCCTGATGTCTTGTGCGGATACGCCTCACGAGCATCTGCCTGAAAAGCGGTGAAGACGCTACGCCGCCTGTAACGAGCGCCTGCCGGAATCCGCTCTTTTCCGCGCCAGCGCATATCATGCGGGAAACGGTCCTCGCCAGCAGGTCGTAAATCTCTTTAGCGATGTTTTCCGGCGGGATGCTCCTGTCAGCGATCCATCGCTGCACCTGGCTTTCTGCGCCGCTGAAGTGGCAGAAAAGATCGCCCTTGCTCATGCTGCATCCGAGCAGCCCGCTGCTCGTTCCGCTTTCTGCCATCTTCTCCAGTTCCGGCCCCGCCGGAAAAGCCAGTCCCATTGCCACACCGGCGCGGTCCACCAGCTGCCCCGCATGCAGGTCAAGGCTTCCGCCGATTTGTGTGACGGATTCTTCCCGCACTTCCAGCAGGTCAGTCGTGCCTCCGGACAGATGCAGTGCCAGGTATTCCCCTGCCTTTTCCAGGTCCGTACCGGCGGCTGCGGCCGCCAGGTGCCCGCGCTGATGTGTCGTTCCGATAAAAGGCACTCCCAACGCGGCGGCTGTCAGCCGTCCGAAGGAAGCGCCTGCCATAAATACCGGCATATAGGAGTCGGCTCCGTCCCGGGGAGATGTGCTTGCCGCCACGGCAGCCACCGTTCCTTCCGTGATCTGCCTCAGGGCTTCTTCTGCCGCAGAAAGCTGCCTGATATGTGCAAATACCGCTTCGCTCTGGCGCAGTCCGCGTTCCCCTGCCGGAACAGGCAGCAGTTCCCGGTAATTCATGAGGACTCTCCCCTCTTCGGAAACCACTGCCACGCTCGTCCGGTAATTACTGGTATCCAGTCCCAGGACAGTCCTGCTCATACCGTCTTCTCACGAACGACTGTCCCCAGGATACCGTTCACAAAAGGTTTGTCTTCCGGATCCGAATACCGTTCTGTCAGTTCCAGCGCTTCCGCTACGGAAACATTCGCCGGCACGTCCGGATCATACAGGATTTCCCATACAGCCAGCCGGAGGACGGTAAGGTCAACCAGGGACATCCGGTCTGTCGTCCAGCCCTTTGCTGTTTTTCCGATAATATCATCCAGTTCATCCAGATGTTCCAGTACACCGTTGAAAGCCCTGGAGATATATGCGCGGTCTTCCTCGTCCGGTTCTTTTTTCCCGACAGCCCGTTCTCCCGGAACTCCGTTTTCCCGGAGCTCGTCATAAACCATTTTCAGCGTTTCCTCGCCGCCCTGACCTCCGGATACTTTCTCAAAGATCATCTGCATTGCGGCTGAACGCGCGGTTGTTCTTGACATGCGTCTTATTCTCCGTCTTCTTTATTGTCCGTTGCTTCTGTATCAGCCTGGATCTCAGCGCCTGCCTGACGGTTTTCCAGATCCCGGGCGATCTCGCTCTTCAGGTCGATCACCTTTGCTTCCTTCGCGGGGATAATCCTGTTGGCAGTCTCCTTGATGAATTCCTGTTTGTTTTCCACAGTGCCGATGAAATACCCGATTCCGAACAGGATCAGCAGAATCAGGACCTTCCAGAATCCGATAATCATGATCAGGGCGGCAATTGCGACCAGGGCGGCCCCGACTGCAACACCCATCATGGGCGTTCCCATCTTAGGCTTCTTCATTTGTTTTCTTCTCCTTCCGTTTTATCCGCGTCAGGTTCCTCCGCCTTCTCTGCGGATTCCGGCTTCTCTGTTTCGGTATCTGCCTTTGTCTCAGTTTCTTCCGGCTCCGCGGCTGTTTCGGGGGCTGCAGCGTCTCCGGGCGCTTCAGCGGTTTTCGTTTCGCTCTCCAGGTCTTCCGGCGGAAGCGGCATAATGCATGGTTCTTCCTGGGTCCTGAACAGCTGCTGGTGAATGGGCATATCCTCCGTGACCGGGTCTTCCATGCTCTCAGCGGCCGTCATGACTGCGGCAGCCGCGGCTTCTTCCCGCGGAATCTGTATTTCAGGCTCGGCCGGCATCTGCGCCTCCGGCTCTGCGGATACTTCCGCCTTCTCCTCAGGAGCAGGCTTTACTGTCGGGTTTTCTCCGCCCCGGGGCAGCAGGTTGCCGGCAGGCGGTTCAATGGCAAACATCGCGTCTTTTGCATCCTCGCCGGAAGACTCGATCTGGATTCGGATGCCCTTCACTTCAACGCCGCTGCAGGCAGTCACATAGCGTTTCACCTGCTTTTGCAGGTTATCGACCGTCAGCGGAATGCTCACGCCGCCGGCCACTGTCCCGCGGATCCGGATCAGCAGCCCGTCCCGCTGGTTTTCCAGGCGGATCCCGTCCGTCCGGATCTCGCTATGCTGTTCCAGGCATCTTTGGACCATGGTTTCCACAGTCTTCAGGGAAATGGCCAGGTCGCCGTTTTCAAGCTTCTGAAGGACAAATTTATCCTTCCGTCTCCTGTGGCGGAAAAGCATCAGCAGACAGTACAGCCCGATAATCAGCAGTGCTCCGGCAATCGCGCCAAGGATTACTTTCTTCGTGGATGTCTCTGCCGTCAGCAACTGTGTAACAAAACCAATCACATCCACGCTGAAGAACACCTGTGCCACCAGGCCGGCGCAGGCTGCAACCAGAACAATCCCGGCCAGGGCTACCAGAATACGGTCCAAAATGCGGATTTTCATCTTATCCCCCCTCTTCTCTGAAAAGTCAGAAAGACAGAGGAACACTCCTCTGTCAAAAGAACAGGTCAGACTTCTTCGGCAGGCTTTTCTTCTTCCGGATTCTCCGTCTTCTCTTTTTTCGGCTTGGAATTTTTATTCCGGTTCTGTTTCGCGGATTTGCTTTCAGAGCTCTCTTCCACCGCGGGTTTCACCGGATCAGGTTCCGACAGCTTTTCCGGTTCGGAATCTCCTGCCTCCAGCGCGGCGTTTTCCACGCCGGACTGCAGCGCGTTGTTCTCCTTTTCGAAGCTTACGCCCTGCACATGCACGTCCACCCGGACCACATGAAGCCCGGTCATGGATTCGATGGCTTTCCGGACGTTTTCCTGCGCGTCCATGGCAGCCCGCTGGATCGGCGTTCCGTATTCCACGATGACATACAGATCCACCGCGGCTTCTTCCGTCCCGATTTCCACCTTCACACCCTTGGTGACGTTCCGGTTTTTATTCAGTATATTGCCGCTGACACTGCACATGCCGGCAATGCCTTCGACTTCATTGGCAGCAAGTCCTGCAATAATGGCAACCACTTCGTTTGCATAAGTAATTTTTGCGGAAGGGGTTGTGTCGGTCTCCGGCGTCATAGGCATCGCGCCGTTTAGGTCCTTCTTGGCAGCCATGCGTCGTTCCTCCTTGATAATGGAGATTCAGATTCATTTTATTATACCAGGTTTTCTGGTCCTTGACAACCGATGGGCTTTACTCAGCCTCTGCGGTTTCAGCTTTCCCGTTCTCTTCCACAATACGGATGTGCAGCTCGTCCAGCTGCTTCTGCTCCACCGGTCCCGGAGCGCTCATCATCACGTCCTGGGCATTCTTGTTCATCGGGAACGGAATTACTTCCCGGATCGATTCCTCGCCGGCCAGCAGCATCACCATCCGGTCCACGCCGGGGGCGATTCCGGCGTGCGGCGGAGCTCCGTAGCAGAAAGCATTGTACATGGCGGGGAATTTCGCTTTCACATCGTCCTCACCCAGGCGGACCATTTCAAAAGCCTTGATCATGATTTCCGGATCGTGGTTCCGTACTGCGCCGGAGGAAAGCTCCACACCGTTACACACAAGGTCATACTGGAATGCGGTGATTTCCAGCGGATCCACTTCGCCCGCCGCAGCTTTGTTCAGGATATCCAGGCCGCCGTTGGGCATGGAGAATGGGTTATGGCAGAATTCCAGTTCGCCGCTTTCCTCTCCGATTTCATACATCGGGAAATCGACAATCCAGCAGAATTCATACTTCTCTGTATCCATATGATTCGGGCACAGTTCCCCCAGCTTGCGGATCAGTACGCCGGCAGTCTTCTGCGCCGCGCCTTTTTTCCCTGCGGACAGGGCCACAAATGTATTGGGCTTGAGATCCAACGCCCTGATGATTTCTTCCTTTTTCTCCTGCAGGAATTTGGCAATACCGCCGCTGATCTCCCCGTTTTCATCCAGCTTGAACCAGTAGCTCTTGTTGCCGCTGACCACTTCCGTGTCCGCGCACAGCTTGTCGATCTGTTTCCGGGTCGCGGCAAAGTCGGTCACCGGAACAGCCTTGATGACGTTTCCTTCAAACGGCCCGAAACCGCAGTCCCCGAGCAGTTCCGTCACATCGGTCACCGTCAGGTCGATCCGCAGGTCCGGCTTGTCAGTGCCGTAGGTTTCCATGGCTTCAAGGTATGGAATCCGGCGGAAAGGCGCGGAGGAAGCTGTGTGATACTTGCCGAAGCGGGAAAACACCGGCGGAAGAACATCCTCCAGCACAGCGAACACGTCCTCCTGCCCGGCGAATGCCATTTCCATATCCAGCTGGTAGAATTCACCGGGGCTCCGGTCACCCCGCGCATCCTCATCCCGGAAGCAGGGAGCAATCTGGAAATACCGGTCAAACCCGCTGGTCATCAGCAGCTGTTTGAACTGCTGCGGGGCCTGCGGCAGCGCATAAAACATTCCGGGGTGTTTCCGTGCCGGCACCAGGTAGTCACGGGCCCCTTCCGGGGAGGAAGCCGTCAGGATTGGCGTGGTAATCTCCAGGAAGCCGTGTTCAGTCATGGCCTGGCGCAGGGCGGAAACGACGTTGCACCGCATCACGATATTTTTCTTCACTTCCGGATTCCGCAGGTCCAGGTACCGGTATTTCAGCCGGATACTCTCGTCCGCTTCGCGGCTGCGGTTGATCTGGAACGGCAGCTCGTTATACCTGCATTTTCCCAGTACTTCCACGCTGTCCGGTACCACTTCAATATCCCCGGTCGCCATTTTCGGATTCTTGCTGCTCCGCTCCCGGACCGTACCTGTCACCGAAACGACGCTTTCCTTGTTCAGGCCAAGGAAAACATTCAGGATCTTCTCGTCTTCCGCAACCAGCTGTGTGGAACCGTAAAAGTCCCGCAGGACCACAAAGGCCAGGTTTCCGCCCACTTCCCGGACATTTTCAACCCATCCGCTCAGGCGTACGGTCTCTCCTGCGTTCCCCAGCCGGAGCTCATTACAGGTATGTGTTCTGTTCTGCATCATCATTCGTTCCTCTCCTGTCCGATCATGGCACGTGTTTTTTCGCAGGCTTCGCTGATGGAAACGACTGCTTCCTCCCCGTTCGCCATGTTTTTGATTTTCACGTTCCCGGCAGCAGCCTCCTCGTCGCCGATCACAGCCGTCAGCGGCGCCCCCGTCTTGTTTGCATACTTGAACTGGGCCTTCAGGCTCCTTCCGCAGTGATCCAGGTCCGCCCGGATTCCGGCCCGGCGCATGCGCTGCACCAGGTCGAATGCATACGGTCTGTTTTGCCCCATATAGGTTACAAAGACTTCATACTGATCCGGTTTCGGGATTTCAACGCCTTCCGAATCCAGCAGCATCAGCACCCGTTCCAGACCCATGCCGAAGCCGACGGCCGGAATATCCTGTTCCCCGATCTGTGATACCAGATTGTCGTACCTTCCGCCTCCGCAGACTGTAAGCTTGCCGTCTTTTGTCTCGGTTACCAGTTCAAAAACAGTCTTCGTGTAATAATCAAGTCCCCGGACGATCCGGCTGTTCACCCGGAACGGTATCCCCGCCTGCGTCAGGCATTGCTGCAGCTGGTCAAAATGCTCCCTGCATTCGTCGCAGAGCAGGTCCAGCATGCTCGGTGCGTCCTTTGTCAGTTCCTGGCACTTCTTTTCCTTGCAGTCAAGAACCCGGAGCGGATTCCGGTCAAAACGCTCCCGGCAGGTCTCGCACATCTGTTGGATCCGTTCCCCGAGGAATTCCTTCAGGCGGCTGTGGTAAACCGGGCGGCACTTGGGGCACCCGATGCTGTTGATTTCCACGCTCAGGTTCTTCACGCCCAGGTCTGACAGCAGGTGATAAGCCAGCAGGATCAGCTCTGCGTCTGCAGTCGCCTCCCTGGCGCCGAAGCACTCCAGCCCGAACTGGTGATGCTCCCGGAGGCGTCCGCTCTGCGGGTTTTCATAGCGGAAGATCGGCGCATTGAGATAGAACATCTTGCAGGGCAGCGGTTCAGCATACAGGTTATGCTCCAGGAAACAGCGCACAGCACCGGCTGTTCCTTCCGGTTTCAGGGTGATGGACCGGTCTCCTTTATCCCTGAAAGTGTACATTTCTTTCTGCACGATATCTGTGGTATCTCCCACTCCGCGCAGAAAAAGCTCTGTATGTTCGAACACCGGGGTCCTTACTTCGCGGTATCCGGCCAGTGCGGCCGCCGCGCGCATCTTTGCTTCCAGGTACTGCCAGCGGTAGCTTTCCGCAGGCAGTACATCCTTGGTTCCCCGGGGGGCCTGTGTCAGCATAGTCTTCCTCCTGTTTCGGTTCATTGTAATATAACCATAGAAGTATATCATAATTTCCGTACTTGTAAAACAAAAAACTCGGCATAATCGCTTATGCCGGGTTGATAAATCCGTTGATGTCCTTACCAGGAATAATTCATTGCCTGTTCCACGCAGTTCTGGTGCTCGTCATCAACAAGTCCGGTTCCATGGGTCTTGCTCTTATAGAAATGAATGCAGAAATGCCCGTCAAATCCGTTGTTGCTGATTGTGGCAGTGCCATGGGGCATGCCGTTCATGGAAGCGGCATATACATGGCCGTTATATTTTACCAGGATCGGCCTCCTCCGCCAGCTCCAGTGACCGTAGATTCCCAGCATTGTCTGCATATCGGAATAAGTCAGGGGTTCCGCGTCAAGGTGGTTGTACCCGCTCCAGCGTTTGCACGTAAACACCTTTCCTGTTTTGCAGTCCTTTACCTTGAACGTGGCTCCCTTGGGAATGGTATTGCTTCCGCCGTTGAACCAGTTCAGGCGTTCGGTCCCCGTAGATGAGGAACTGTCAGAAGCCGCTTTCCTGGCGTTGGAGCTGTTCAGCTTGGCCAGTGTATTCGAATTCACGGATCCTGTCACGTTCAGTCCGTTCCGCTGCTGGAACTCCTTTACAGCTTTCCGCGTCTTGCTGCCGTAATCACCGTCCGCGCTGCCGCTTGCAAGATACCCGAGCGAAATGAGCCGTTTCTGTACCTTTCGTACCGCGTCGCCTTTATCGCCCTGCTGACAGGTTCCGCCTGACGAGGAGGAACTGCTTCCCGCCTTATCTGCGTTGCCGCTGTTCAGCTTTTCCAGCGTGCTGGAATTCACTCTGCCCGTCTGGCTGAGACCGTTGTTTTTCTGGAATTCCATCACGGCGTTCTTTGTCTGGTTTCCGTAACTGCCGTCCGCGCTCCCGCTGGCCAGATATCCCAGTGATATCAGGCGTTTCTGAACATTCCGTACCGCGTCTCCTTTGTCCCCCTGCTGGCAGGTGCCGCCGGAAGATGTGCTGCCGGAAGAGGATTTACCGGAAGAGCTTCCCGAAGAAGATATTTTTACATACTTTTTCCATACGTATCCCGTCCTGCCGTTGTATGAGATCTTGTACCAGTTTCCGTTTGTATCGCTGATGGTAACCTTGTCCCCCTGATGGGCGACACCTACCACATTGCTGTCTGTGGAAGCTGTCGCGCGGATATTCAGGGCGTCCGCTGTCACCACACCGGTCTGAGCCACAGCTGAAACAAGGGGAACCAGGCAAAGGATCAGTATCAGCACAAAAAACAAATGTCTCTTTTTCATGCATACAATCTCCTTTCCGCTGATAACCGGTTGTATTTTATTACAAATATATTACAATGTCAATACCACGTTTTAATAATTGGAAGTCATTCGTTTTCTCATTTGTAATATTTATTCGAAAACGCGTTCCTGCAGTCCCATATACTGAACTACCCGGCAGGCTGCCGCGGATAATGCTTGACAACATGAATCCCCTGTGGTAATATGCCATAGGTTTTTAAGAAACCTGTGCCGAAGACAGCCGGTACCGCATCCGCGGTTTAAAGGGGTTCCCCGCCTGCCGAGGTGTAAGCGGATCATGTTTTTACTCCCTTGCGCCTGCACGCAAGGGTTTCTTTATTCTGAACCGGACAGGAGGTGCTACAGGTACCATGAGCAGCAATATCGAAATGAAAAAGCAGGTTGTTGCCGAGATCGTTGAAAAGCTGAAGAATGCCGAGTCCATGGTCATCTGCTCCTACAGCGGACTGACGGTGGAACAGGTCACCGCCCTGCGCAAGCAGTGCCGTGAGAACGATGTGCATTACTGCGTCCTGAAGAACCGCCTGGTTCTCCGCGCGCTGAAAGAGCTCAACATCGAAGGTCTGGACGGTCTGCTGGAAGGCCCCAATGCTTTCGTTTTCGGTGATAAGGATGTCACGGCCGCGCCGAAGATTATCTCCTCTTTCATCGACAAGAACAAGCTGACCTCTCTGGAGATCAAGGGTGGTCTGCTGGGCACGGAAGTGATGGACGTTGCCACCATCAAGTCTCTGGCCGCCACGCCCAGCCGGGAGGAACTTCTGGCCACGATGGTCGGTTGTCTGGTCTCCCCCGTTTCTGCGCTGGTTTCCGTACTCGAGCAGATCGCCGAGAAGAAGGAAGCTGCCTGATTATCCCCGCGGCCTGACCGCCGCATGACAAACTGTTAATGGAGGAAATTATAATGAATATTCAGGAGATTCTCGAAGCCGTAGAGTCCATGAGCCTGCTGCAGGTTAAGGAACTGGTTGATGCCATGAAAGAAAAGTTCGGCGTGACCGGCGCGATCGCCGTGGCCGGTGGCCCCGCTGCCGGTGGTGCCGCTGCCGCCGCTGAAGAAGAAAAGACCGAATTCGATGTCGTGCTGAAGGATGCCGGCTCCGAAAAGATCAAGGTCATCAAGGTCGTCCGTGAAGTCGTTGCCGGCCTGGGCCTGAAGGAAGCCAAGGATATGGTTGAGTCCGCTCCCAAGACCATCAAGGAAGCTGTCTCCAAGGAAGAAGCCGAGAAGATCGCCGAGCAGTTCAAGGCTGTTGGCGCCACCGTCGAAATCAAGTAATTTCAAACGGCATTCATTCAGGCGGGTGTTCAGATCACCCGCCTGTTTTTCTTTATCCGGAGTTCAGGATATGGTATAATCATTTTATTATTATGAACAAAACGGTTTCTTTCCCCGGAAAGGAGGCTTTCGATGCGCCGGTTCTGTTGTCTCTTGCTGCTGGCGGTTTTGCTGTTCGCCGCCTGTTCCTGCCTTGCGGAGGACGAGATCATTCCCCCGCAGTGGCCGGTACCGGATTATGTTGCGCATCTGCTGGAGGCTGCCTCCGATGAAATCGGCTACACGGAGGAAGAACACGGCAGGACCAAATACGGCGAATGGGTCGGTGATCCGTACTGCCAGTGGTGTGCCGAATTTCTTTGCTGGTGCGTGGATCAGGTGGATAAAAGTTACGGAACAACCCTCCTCAATCAGGTTTATCCCCTTTACTCCGGTTCCAACGAAGGACGTGCCTGGTTTATCACTGCCGGCCGCTATGTGATCCGGAAAGGCCCCATCGATGACTGGGGATATGAATGGTTGAAAGGTGCAGACTCCTTTATCTCGTCCGGGGATTATATCCCGCAGCCGGGGGACTGGGTTTTCTTTACCTGGACCAGCGATGCGGATACCGACCACGTGGCCATGGTCGAATACTGCACCCGGAATACGGAAACCGGAGAAGTTCTGATCCATGTGATTGAGGGAAACGCGCCTTCCTCCGTGGCAAGGAATACATATGAGCTGAATTACAGCCGGATTCTCGGGTATGGAACCGTTCATGACGCGGCTGACATCACCATGCACTTCGGCAACAAGGGGGAAAAAGTGCGCCAGCTGCAGGAAAAGCTGGCCTACCTCGGGCTGCTGGATCCGCAGTATGTAAACGGGGCTTTCGGGAACGCCACAAATGAGGCGCTCCGGACCTTTCAGCTGGAATATGACCTGCGTCCTCTCGGCTGGGCCAATATGGCCACCCAGAAAAAGCTGGATGCCGCCTGTCAGGAAAAATATGAAAACACTCCCGACAACTGGATTGTCGAGAGTGAAGGGGACTGAACCGGGAGGAAATGATTCCTCCTTTTTATTGTCTTTTTCAGATCATCCGCCTGTCCAGTCTCTGCCGGAACAGTCCGTGCCGGTTGCACCAGCAGAACAGCCACCCGCTTCCGCGGAAAAGGAAACGTGTGTCCGCGCTTCCTTCCGGATACAGAGCCCGGATCTCGCAGCGGTCTGTAGTCATATACGCCACGAATGAAAGGAAATGATCCTTGCTCATGGAATGGTTCGCTGTAACAAGGATCTCATCTTCTGATTTCTGTATTTCAAGCCTGTGTGCCGGATCTGGATCTTGCGCCTCCAGAGCGGGAAGCTGTATCCCGCAGCATGAGATCACGGCGTCCCCTCTGGCGAAAAGAACATTCCCGCAGGCAGGACATACATGGAACCGGCTCTTCATCATATTGGAGGAGCGGTTCATGTTCCTGACCGCCTGTCCGCACAGCAGTTCCTGGACTGAAACCTGCAGGGCGCTGCCAAGCGGTTCCAGCAGGGAAACATCCGGGAATCCACGTCCGGTTTCCCATTTTGATACTGTCTTGTCGCTTACGCAGATTTTATCTGCCAGCTCCGCCTGCGTCATCCCGAGCTTTTCACGCAGCGTCCGGATCACGGCGCCGGTCACACAACAGTCCATTTTCCTCCGCTCCTTTCGCACATCAGCATAGCAGAGGATCCCGCCGCAAACAACCTGCGCTCCGTAGATACCGCCTTCACAGTTTTTCCGGCCTCAGCGGTCCGGCTGTTTCAGGTACCGGTAGCTGTATACTTTTCTGAATCCGAGTTTCCTGTACAGGTTCATTGCGGCCCCGTTGGTCTGCACGACCTGAAGATATGCGTACCGTGCTCCCTGCTCCCTTGCTTTCCGGATCACGGCCCTGCAGGTCTTTTCTCCAAATCCTTTTCCGCGATAGTCCGGATGGACGATTACATTCTGCAGCAGTGCGTATCCCTGTTCTGACGCGGCAGAAGCGCAGGCTACGGCCTTTCCATCCTGCAGGACGGTGTAGTAGACGGTTTCTGCAAGCACCTTTGATACCATTTTCCTGAAAAGTTCCTGCCTGCGGGGATCTGTCAGTCCTTCCAGTGCGAAATAAACCGGCAGCCATCCGGATGGTTCCTGTGAAAACACGCAGTCGTCCGCATCTGCCTGTAATTCTGCGTTGTCCATATCCAGGATCATAACATCCGTAGGCGTAACAACCGTATAGCCTCTTTGCTGCAGATATTCGCAAAGAACCGTATCGCAGTCCGTGATTTTGAAAAGCGCCGGCAGTCCCTGTTTTGCGTAGCATTCCTCACAGTGCGCCACTTTCTCCGCCAGGTCCTTCTCAGACGGATACAGTACACTGACGGAATTTGCCCTGCTTGTATGTCCTCCGGAAAAGCGCAGCAGCCATCCGTCGTACTGCATCACGTTCAGGGCAACATGTCCGTTTGAAGCGATCTCCTCCAGGAAACGAATCTGTGCGTCCATATTTATGCTTTTTTCAGCAGTCCGAGCGCGGTTTCCAGCAGGTCGCCGACGGTTGAAGCTTTTCGTACAGCCATCTTGATCGCTTCCTTCTCGACAAAGTTCAGCTTGTGATCCTTGTTCTGTTCAAACCATTTCACCAGCAGCTGGATGTCTTCCTGTTCCATTCTCATTTTCCTCCTTTTTCCGGTTCAAGTTCAAGCAGGATCAGTTCACACGGATTGTTGATCCGCGGAATGCGCGGCTTCGCGCCGTTGGTCATGCCCCTGGAGATCATCATTTTCCCGTTGTCATGCAGTCCGTGTGTCAGTTTCGGAAACAGTCCCTGTCCCGGCGCATACAGTCCCCTTCCCCGGATCTGGATCTGTCCTCCGTGAGCGTGTCCGCAGAGGGTAAAGTCAATATCACGGCCGCGGACATAGTCGCGGTATACTTCCGGGTGATGGCACAGCAGCAGGCGGAATTCCTCTTCCTGTTCAAATCTGTCAAGGAATTCCGTATCGGGCGGCTCCTTGATCCGGCTGCTCAGGCCGCCGATCCTTATTCCCCTGAACAGGCAGCTTTCATCGTGCAGCAGCGTCACTTTGCTTTCCGCCGCCCTGGCCAGGAACTCCTCTGCATGCCGGTATTTCACCTCATGGTTCCCCGGGGAGAGGAAAACCGGCACGATTTCCGGAACCTCCTGCAGGAAGCGGTACGCGTCGCTGTTGTCCCGCCGGTGCCTGTCCACAAGGTCGCCGGGAACCAGGACCGCGTCGCATTGCGCAAAAGTATCCAGTACGTCGTCATACGGCGTACTGTGGATATCGGACGCCACTGCAAACCGGACATGCTCCGGGATCCGCGGGGACCGGACGGTGTGTTCTGTGATGATCCGTTTCATTCCGCCTGCTCCGTGATTTTATTGTTTTTCCCTGTTTTTCTGCGGTAAAGGATCAGGCAGGCATAACCGGCGATCAGCAGGGCCGCTGCTGCCAGTCCGGTTCCCGTTCCTGTTTTCCCGATCATCGTTCCAAATTCCGCGGCCAGGCCTTCCGATGCTTCCTCGAGGAGGGCTGCCGGACGCGAGGCCAGGAAAGAGATACAGCCGGCCAGGACGATCAGTCCCGCTGCCGCGGCCGCGGTTCCGTAGTGTTTCAGGTATCTGGCAGGTTCCCTGCCCAGGAGCAGTGCGATCAGTCCGGCGCATGCCAGGCCCAGGGCAAGGCACAGCATCGGAATCTTCCGGACGGTCTGGACGATGCCCCGGATATCCGCCTTATCCTTCGCGATCTTTGTCCCGAAACCGATCAGTGTCTCCCGTACCGGGAAAACCGTATTCTCGATCATTGCTGTCAGGTCCGTCACGATGGTCCTCGGCTTTTCCCCGAGTTCCTTTCCCTCCGCCTCAGCATAGATGACATCTTCGATCGAGCTGTTGTGCCACCGGGGAAGCGTGGTATCCTCGCCTTCCGTCAGCAGGCGGGTCCACCATTCTGCGGACTTCCGGTTCATCTCCTTCAGTTCTTCCCTGCTGATGGTCGCTTTTACCGCATCCGCGGAAAACCCGTACTCGCCGGCCATCATGTCGATGTTTTCGCAGATCGAGCGGAACTGCTTGTCCAGCATGCTGTCATCCGCGGCAACGCTGAGATGCAGTCCCGCGGAGGCCATCATCTGCAGAACTGCAGAGCCGAGAATGGCAGCAGCCAGCAGCAGCGTCATCAGAATTGTGACGATCCATGCACATCCGCGTTCAGCCGGCCGTGCTCCACCTTTGTTTCGCGTGTTCATGCTCTCACCACCAGTTTGATCAGGATGCTCAGGAGTTTATGTATCTTCGGGCCGAAGCGGTAAATGATCAGCGCCGCGGCTGCGATAACCGGAAGGGCTGCCGCCAGCGGCAGGAGGTACAGACCTGCTCCCGTTTTCTTCTTAATGCTCACTTTTTCTTGTTCTCTCCCTTCGTCTGTGCCTTCTTTGCTGCATATCGTCCTTCATCGGCGCCTCGCCCCGGAGCTGGAGCAGCTGGTCCCGCAGCTGCGCGGCCCGCTCAAACTCCAGTTCCTTCGCAGCGCCGATCATCTCTTCCTCGATCCGGCGCATCAGTGCGTCACGCTCTTCTTCGGTCAGAGTCTCCGGCGCGGTTTCCTCCACGCGTTTCGTCACTTCCAGGACAGAGCGGATTGCGTTCCGTACCGTTTCGGGAGTGATCCCGTGCGCGGTATTGTAAGCTTCCTGCAGTGCCCGCCGCCGGTTGGTTTCCGACATGGCTTTCGCCATGCTCTCGGTAAGTGTATCTCCGTACAGAATCACCCGGCCGTCCGCATTGCGGGCCGCCCGCCCGATCGTCTGCACCAGCGATGTTTCGCTGCGGAGGAATCCTTCCTTGTCTGCGTCGAGGATTGCCACAAGCGCCACCTCTGGCAGGTCCAGCCCTTCCCGGAGCAGGTTGATGCCAACCAGCACATCGTATTCACCCAGCCGCAGGTCCCGCAGCAGTTCCATTCGTTCCATGGTCTGGATATCGCTGTGCAGGTAGCGTACCCGGATATCCAGTTCCTTCAGGTAATCCGTCAGGCTTTCCGCCATACGTTTGGTCAGCGTGGTCACCAGGACCCGCTCGCCCTTCCCGGTCACCTTCCGGATCTCGCCCACCAGGTCGTCCACCTGGCCGGTTGCCTTTCGCAGGATGACCTGCGGATCCAGCAGACCGGTCGGCCGGATAATCTGTTCCACGGTCTGCTGTGACCGTTCCCGCTCATAGGGCCCCGGTGTGGCGGAAACAAAGATTGTCTGCCCGATCCGGCTTTCAAACTCCTCAAACAGCAGCGGCCGGTTGTCATACGCGGATGGCAGCCGGAACCCGTAGTTCACCAGCGTATCCTTCCGTGCGCGGTCTCCGTTGTACATCGCCCGGATCTGCGGAACGGTCACGTGGCTCTCGTCGATCATCACCAGGAAATCCCCCGGGAAATAGTCCAGCAGGGTATAAGGCGCGTCCCCGGGTTTCCGGCCGTCAAAGTAGCGGGAATAGTTTTCGATTCCCTGGCAGTATCCGATCTCGCGCATCATTTCGATGTCATACCGGGTACGCTGCGCAATCCGCTGCGCTTCCAGCAGCCGGCCTTCCGATTCGAATTCTTCAATCCGTTTCTTCAGGTCGTTCTCAATGTCCCCGATATGCTCCTCCAGGTGTTCCGGATCGGTTGCGTAATGGGTCGCCGGAAACAGGGCGGCATGTTCCATGGTGGCCAGTACATGTCCGTTCACCGCGTCGATCTGGGAGATCCGGTCGATTTCGTCTCCGAACATTTCCACCCGCAGGGCGCGTTCTTTTTCACCCGCAGGTATAATCTCGATCACATCGCCGCGCACGCGGAAGGAACCGCGCTCAAAATCCGTATCATTCCGTTCGTACTGGATATCAATCAGGTCCCGCAGCAGCTTCTGCCTCGGATAAGTCATGCCGGGCCTCAGGCTGAGCATCTGCCCTTCGTATTCGCTGGGATCTCCCATGGAATAGATGCAGCTGACTGAAGCTACGATAATAACGTCTTTCCGTTCCCGCAGCGCGGCGGTCGCCGAATGGCGCAGCCGGTCGATCTCGTCATTGACGGAGGCGTCCTTCTCAATATACGTATCAGAGGATGCAATATAAGCTTCAGGCTGGTAATAATCGTAATAGGAAACAAAGTACTCCACCCGGCTGTCCGGGAAAAAAGCCCGCAGTTCGCTGCACAGCTGGGCTGCAAGCGTTTTGTTGTGCGCAATCACAAGCGTGGGTTTCTGAACCTTTTCAATGACTGAAGCCATGGTGAAGGTTTTCCCGCTTCCTGTCACGCCCAGCAGGATCTGATCCTTCAGCCCGGCTTTCACCCCGGCAGCCAGCGCCTCGATTGCCTGCGGCTGGTCGCCGGATGCACTGTAGGGTGCTTTCAGCACAAACTGATCCATGCCTTCTCCTCTTCTGCCGGATATCGCAGGGTGACCGTCTCTCCGTCCCTTGCTGTCCATGTCTTTTCAAAAATGGTCCGGGCGCTGTCCAGGCAGTTTTCCGGTTCTTCCAGGCTGGTGCTGAAATGGGTGAGCATCAGCGCGGCCGGCGCAGCCTCTCTTGCGATCTCCGCTGCTTCCCGGAACATCATATGATGGTTCTTCAGCGCCTGGGGCAGCTTTTCCTCGTCTGCATACATGCCTTCCAGGATCAGCAGGTCTGCATCCTTCGTGTATCTTTTCAGCGTCTCGCACGGACGCGTATCCGTGGAAAATACCACGGTGATCCCTTTGCGCGGCGCTCCGAAAACCTCTTCCGGCCGGATTTTCCGCCCGGCTGCGCGTACGGTTTCCCCTTCCTGCAGTTTCTTCCATTCTGTAACCGCCACCCCGAGCGCTTTTGCCTTTTCCGGGGAAAACACATTCTTCCGGGGCAGTGTCATACGGTATCCGTAGCACGGGATTCCGCCGTGATCCACCGGGAACGCCCGGATCTGCAGGCCGATCGCTTCCAGCTCTTCACCCTCCGGGGGCAGTTCGTGCAGCAGTACCGGATAGCTCAGCGGAGGAACGATCACGCAGAGCCCTTCCACTACCCTTTTCAGTCCCTTGGGACCCCAGATCCGGAGCGCTTCCGTCTTTCCGGCCTTTTCCAGGCTCAGCAGCAATCCGGCCAGTCCGGTGCAGTGGTCGCCGTGATAGTGGGTCAGCAGCACATCCTCAATACAGCGGAATCCCCAGCCCAGTTTCCGGATCCCTACCTGTGTTCCCTCACCGCAGTCGATCAGCATTGCCCGCCCGTTCTGGCGTACGTAAAGGGAAGAAAGGGCCCGGTCCGGCAGCGGCAATGTCCCGCCGGTACCCAGTGTGCAAAGCTCCAGCACGTTTTTCTCCCCTTTCAGAATCCCGCAGATAATCGATGATATCATACTCCTCTTTGTCTTTTCTTGCAATCACTGCGTCTTTCGCGCCGGTTAAAATATACCGCGCTTATGCATGTGTTTTCAGCTTTCCCCCTTTGTGTTCAACCATTTCTGTTTTGATTATGCCGTTTTATGCATATTCGATGCATATTATGCAATTTGTTTCTTCTTTTTTCCTTTTTGTGTTTTTTGAATGTTCTTCCGGAATTTCTGCTTGACAGGCCGCAATTGCGGGTGTATATTTCCATGCATAAACATGCACGAAGGAGGAGTTCCCATGAATAAAAATGATATCAAGAAGGTCGTCCTCGCCTATTCCGGCGGTCTGGATACGTCCATCATCATCCCCTGGCTGAAGGAGAACTACAACAATCCCGAGATCATCGCCGTTTCCGGTGATGTCGGCCAGGGAACCGAGCTGGACGGCCTGGAGGAAAAGGCGCTGAAGACCGGCGCCTCAAAGCTGTATGTCCTGGATCTGACGGATGAATATGTTGATGACTATATCATCCCCACCATGAAAGCCGGCGCTGTCTACGAAGACTACCTGCTTGGAACCAGCCATGCGCGCCCCTGCATCGCCAAAGGCCTGGTCGAGATTGCGAAAAAGGAAGGGGCTGACGCCATCTGCCATGGCTGCACCGGCAAGGGCAACGACCAGGTCCGGTTTGAACTGGCGGTCAAGCACTTCGCGCCTGATATGCCGATTATCGCTCCCTGGCGTGAGTGGGATATCCAGTCCCGGGATGAAGAGATCGATTACGCGGAAGCGCATAACATTCCCCTGAAAATCACCCGCGAAACCAACTACTCCAAGGATAAGAATCTCTGGCACCTGAGCCATGAAGGCCTGGATCTGGAAGACACCGGCAATGAACCGCAGTATGAAAAGCCCGGCTTCCTTGAAATGGGCGTCTCCCCCATTGATGCTCCTGACATTCCTGAATATGTCACCCTCGACTTTGTGCAGGGCACACCCGTGGCGCTGAACGGTGAAAAACTCTCCGCCAAGGAAATCATCCTCAAGCTCAACGAACTGGGCGGGAAGAACGGAATCGGTATTATTGACATTGTGGAAAACCGGCTCGTCGGCATGAAGTGCCGCGGCGTATACGAGACCCCCGGCGGAACGATCCTGTATAAAGCGCATGAGGCGCTGGAGTCTGTCTGCCTTGACAAGCTGACCATGCATGAAAAGCAGAAGCTGTCCATCACCTTTGCTGAGCTCGTCTATAACGGCCTGTGGTTCTCCCCGCTGCGGGAAGCGCTTTCCGCCTTTGTGGATAAGACGCAGGAGAAGGTCACCGGTACTGTAAAGCTCAAGCTTTACAAGGGAAACATCATCAAGGCCGGCGTATGGAGCGATTATTCCCTCTATTCCGAGGATATCGCCACCTTCGGCGCCAGCGACTATAACCAGAAGGATTCCGCCGGATTTATCACCCTCTTCGGCCTCCCGACAAAGGTTCAGGCTCTTGTCGATGCCGCAAATGCCAAAAAGTAAGGTTTCAGACGAAAGGTACTGATATGACCAAAGTCTTTATCGATGGCAGCGCCGGCACGACCGGCCTGCGGATCCGGGAAAGGCTCGCCTCCCGGAAGGACCTGGAACTGCTGGTCCTTCCGGAGGAGCTCCGGAAGGATAAGTCCGCGCGGGCAGATGCCCTGAACACAGCGGCCGTTTCTTTCCTCTGCCTGCCGGACGAGGCGGCCAGGGAAGCTGTTTCCCTGGTCTCTTCTTCGGATTCCGTCATCATTGACACCAGTACAGCCCATCGCACCGCGGAGGGCTGGACCTATGGTTTCCCCGAACTGAAAGGACAGCGGGAAAAGATTGTTTCCTCCCGCCGTATTGCCAACCCCGGCTGCCACGCCAGCGGCTTTGTTTCGCTGGTTGCGCCGCTGGTACAGGCCGGACTGCTCCCGCGGAGCGCCCGGCTTTCCTGCTTTTCCCTGACCGGTTATTCCGGCGGCGGAAAAAAGATGATCGCGGCCTATGAGGCGGAATCCCGTCCCTCGCTCCTTGATGCTCCGCGGCAGTACGGTCTCGGCCAGGTCCATAAGCACCTGCCGGAAATGGCCGCGGTCTGCGGACTGGACCATGCCCCGGTTTTCTGTCCTGTAGTCGCCCCGTATTATGCCGGCATGGAGGTCACTGTGCCCCTGACGCCGGCGGAAACCTCTGCGTCTCCCGATGATATCCGTGAGGTTTATCGCACATACTATACTTCCGGCCTTGTCTCTTTCAGGGAATCCCCGGAAGAGGAAGGCTTCCTTTCCGCCGGTGCGCTGTCCGGACGCGACGATCTGGAGATTTCCGTTTTCGGTACGCCGGAACGGATTCTGCTGGTTTCCCGTTTCGACAATCTCGGCAAAGGTGCGTCGGGAGCCGCAATCCAGAATATGAATCTTGTGCTGGGAGCGGATGAAGCGCTCGGCCTGGTCAGGGGATAATCATGGACGAAGTACGCATTCAGCCGATGACCGCGGACGATTATGACGAAGTCCGGGCCCTTTGGATGACCATCAGGGGCTTTGGGATCCGGACCCTGGACGATTCGCCGGCGGATATCCGGCGCTTTATCCTTCGGAATCCGACCACGAGCGTGGTCGCCCGTGTGGAAGACCGCATTGTCGGTTCCATCCTGTGCGGTTCGGATGGACGCCAGGGTTCCCTGTACCATGTCTGTGTGGCCCGCGAATACCGGCGCCGCGGGATTGGCACGAAAATGGTCGGTTACTGTATGCAGCAGCTGAAGCTGATGGGCATTAACAAAGTCTCGCTGATTGCTTTTACCCGCAATGATGCCGGCAACGCCTTCTGGAAGCAGATCGGGTGGACCCGGAAGACAGATGTGAACTACTACGAATTCATCCTGAATCAGGAAAATATCACTCAATTTATAGGAGAAGACACAGATGATCCGTAACATTTCCGGCGGGGTCACCGCTGCCATGGGTTTCAGTGCTGCCTGCTGTGCGGCAGGCATTAAATATCAGGATCGTACGGATATGGCCATGCTGTACAGTACCGTTCCCTGCAATGCTGCCGGCACTTTCACGACCAACAGGGTGAAAGCGGCCCCCGTTCTGTGGGATCGTGACATTGTGTCATCCGGCTGTCCTGCGCAGGCGGTGGTCGTCAATGCGGGAATCGCCAACGCCGCCACCGGAAAAACCGGCCTGGATCTGTGCAGGAAAACCGCTGAAGCTGCCGGAAAGATCCTCGATATTCCCGCTTCTTCTGTGCTGATCGGTTCCACCGGCGTCATCGGACCGAACATTCCGCTTGATAAAATCACCGCAGGCGTTTCCGTCATGGCTGCCGCCCTTTCCGACACGCAGGAGGCGGGCACCGCAGCCAGCCGGGCCATCATGACCACCGATACTGTCAACAAGGAATTTGCCGTATCCTTCGAACTGCCTGCGGAGAATGGCGTGGGCACCGTGACCGTTCACCTGGGCGGCATGTGCAAGGGTTCCGGCATGATCCATCCCAACATGTGCACCATGCTGGCGTATCTCACCACCGATTGCGACATTTCCCGTGATCTCCTGCAGCAGGCGCTTTCCGCTGTTGTCCAGGATACCTTCAATATGATTTCCGTCGATGGGGACACCAGCACCAACGATACGCTGCTGGTCCTGTCAAATGGTCTGGCCGGAAACCGCTGTATCGATAAGGCAGATGAGACCTACAGTCTCTTCTGCGAAGCCCTGTTTACTGTTTGCCGGGATCTGGCTGTGAAAATGGCCGGGGACGGCGAAGGCGCCACTCATCTGGTCGAAATGCGTGTATATAACGCGGATACAAAGAAAAACGCGCAGATCCTTGCCCGTTCCGTCGTCGGCTCAAGCCTCGTCAAGGCCATGATTTACGGCCGGGACGCAAACTGCGGCCGTATTCTGTGCGCGCTTGGCTATGCCGGCCCGGACTTCGATCCCGCTGTGATCGAACTTTATCTGGTCGGTGAAAAAGAAACCGTCTGTTTTTACAGGGATGGCTGTGTGCAGGACTTTGACGAGGAAAAAGCCGCGGCAATCCTCTCGGAGAAAGAAGTCCGGTTTGCCTGCGACATGAAGATGGGCAGCGCGGAGGCTTTTGCCTGGGGCTGCGACCTGACATATGATTATGTGAAGATCAACGGCGATTACCGGAGCTGAAAGCCACATCGGAACAGTTGAAAAGATTGCACGCGGAGGTGCACAGATGCAGAATGAACTGACAAATATGGAACGGGCGGAAGTCCTGACCGCAGCCCTTCCCTACATCCGGAAATATGCCGGTCAGATCGTTGTCGTCAAATACGGCGGCAACGCCATGATCAATGAACAGCTGAAGGAACAGGTCATGGAAGATATCGTCCTGCTCTGGCTTATCGGCGTTCGTGTGGTACTGGTACACGGCGGCGGCCCGGAAATCAACGATCTCATGGATCGCCTCGGCAAAAAGCCGGAGTTTGTGGGAGGTCTGCGTGTCACGGATAAAGAAACCATGGATATCGTCCAGATGGTCCTTGCAGGGAAGATCAACAAAACGCTGGTCAACCTGCTGGAGATGAAAGGCGGTAAAGCTGTCGGCCTGTCCGGTATGGACGGCCGTCTGCTGCAGTGCAGCGTCAAGGACGAGCGTCTTGGCTTTGTCGGTGAAATCCAGAAAGTGCATATCAATCCGGTTACAGACCTGCTGAATAACGGATATATCCCGGTGGTCTCTACTGTAGGCTGCGATAAATCCGGAAACGCCTACAATATTAACGGAGATACTGCTGCGGCGTATATTGCAGGTGCTCTGGGTGCGAAAACGCTTATCATGATGACGGATATCGCCGGTGTCCTGAAAGACAAGGATGATCCTTCCACGCTGATTCCGGAAATCTCTCTGGATGAACTCGCCCTGATGAAGGCAAACGGTATCATTTCCGGCGGTATGATTCCCAAGGTGGAATGCTGTGCAACGGCCATTTCCCGCGGTGTGAAGAATGTGGTCATCATGGACGGCCGCGTTCCCCATTCCATTCTGATGGAACTTCTTACGGACGAAGGTGCCGGCACACGTTTCTCCGGGGCTTCCCCGAAGTATGATGACCGCCAGTCCGGCTGGGAATGATTCCGCCGATTATCTGAACCGAGAGGAGTGCATATCTTCCGTGACAACCATTGAACTTGATCAGGCATATATCGCCCATACCTATAAGCGCTTTCCCGTGGAAATTGTTTCCGGCAAAGGCTCCCTTGTCCGGGATGCTGCCGGAAAGGAATATATCGATATGGGCTCCGGAATTGCGGTTACTTCCTTTGGTGTAGCAGATGAGGTCTGGATTTCTGCCGTGGAAAAACAAATCCGTCAGGTCCAGCACATGTCCAACCTGTATTACACGGCTCCCTGTGCCCGGCTGGCTGAAGCGCTGTGTACGCGCACCGGCTTTTCCCGCGTTTTCTTCGGCAATTCCGGCGCAGAGGCCAATGAATGTGCCATCAAGGTGGCCCGGAAATGGGCCGCCGAAGCCAAGGGACCGGACTGTAACATCATTGTGACGCTGGAAAACAGTTTCCATGGGCGTACCCTGACAACCCTGGCCGCCACCGGTCAGGCGCATTATCATGAACTTTACCAGCCCCTGACGCCCGGCTTCGTCCATATTGCTGCCGGGGACATGGCTGCTCTGAAGGCACTTTGTGCGGGAGGAAAAGTAGCTGCCGTGCTCATCGAGTGTGTCCAGGGCGAAGGAGGCGTTATTCCGCTGGATCCTGCTTTCGCTTCTGCCCTCGCTGCGTACCTGAAAGAGCAGGATATTCTCCTGATGGTCGATGAAGTCCAGACCGGAAACGGCCGTACCGGGAAGCTTTATGCTTATATGAATTACGGTCTTCACCCGGATGTCGTGACGACCGCCAAGGGCCTCGCGGGCGGACTTCCGCTGGGAGCCTGCCTCCTGGGTGAAAAGGTGAAAGATGTCCTCTCCTACGGGGACCACGGCTCCACTTTCGGTGGAAATCCGGTTGCCTGCGCTGCGGCTCTCTCCGTTCTGGACCGGCTGACAGACAGCTTTCTCTCGGAAGTGGAAAGCAAGTCTGCTCTTCTGCGCGGATTGCTGGAAGGTGCGCCGGGAGTACAGTCCGTTTCAGGCCTTGGCCTGATGCTCGGGCTGAAAGCGGACAAACCGACCGGAGAAGTCGTGCAGGCCTGTATGGCAAACGGCGTTCTGTGCCTCACCGCCAAGGATAAAGTCCGTCTGCTCCCTGCCCTGAACATTCCGGAGGAACTCCTTCGCAAGGCTGCGGGAATCATCATCGCCGCCTGCAAATGAATCTCTGCCCTGCTGGTTGTCTGCCGGGGCGGCTTGAAGCGGAATCGAAGGGACCTCCGGCGTTCCCTGATTCCCGATGTTATCCTTAGTGCCGTTTACTGACCGCTGATCACTGATAATCCGGAGGATTTTTTATGGCCTACTTAGTTCTCAGCAACGGTGTCACTTTTGAAGGGTCCCGTATCGGTGCCCACGTCGACCGCATTGGTGAACTCGTATTCACCACCGGTATGGAAGGATATCTCGAAACCCTGACCGATCCCAGTTATTTCGGTCAGATTGTAACCCAGACATTCCCGATGATCGGTAATTACGGTGTGATCGAAGAGGATTTTGAGGGCAGCAGTACGCTGTTCGGCTATATTGTACGGGAGCTGTGCGATACGCCTTCCAATTTCCGTTCTGCCTATCCCCTGAACGATTATCTTGTTGCCCGTGGCATTCCCGGTCTTCGCGGTGTGGATACGCGGGAGATTGTCCGGATTACCCGCGAAGAGGGTGTCATGAATGCCATGATCTGTGATGAGATCCCGGCGGATCTAAATGCAATCCGTAACTTCCGGGTTGAAAAGGCAGTTGACACCGTTTCAGGAAACGAAAAGTATTTTTGCCCCGCTGACGGAAAGGAACGCTGCCGTGTGGCGCTGATTGACTATGGAGCAAAACATAACATTATCCGCAGCCTTCAGAAGCGCGGATGCTCTGTGACAGTCTGGCCTGCCCGTACCCCTGCAGAAACGATCCTGGGCTCGGAGCCGGACGGCATCATGCTGTCGAACGGTCCCGGGGATCCTCAGGAAAATACGTTCTGTATCGGTGAACTGAAAAAAATGATCGGGCAAAAGCCTGTCTTCGGCATCTGTCTGGGGCACCAGCTGGCTGCGCTCGCCCTGGGCGGGGATACCGTCAAGCTGAAATACGGACACCGGGGCGGCAACCAGCCCGTCCGGGATCTGACAGCAGGAAGAACCTATATTACTTCTCAGAACCACGGTTACGCGGTCGTCGCGGAATCCCTGAAGGGAGTCGGTGTGGAGTCTTTCCGGAACGCCAATGACGGCAGCTGCGAAGGCATGGAATACCCGGAAAAGCATTGTTTCACCGTCCAGTTCCATCCCGAAGCCGCTTCAGGTCCCCGGGATACCGCAATTCTGTTCGACCGTTTTGTTCAGAGGATGGAGGAAATGAAGCATGCCTAAAGATCAAACCATCCGGAAAGTACTGGTGATCGGTTCCGGTCCGATCGTAATCGGCCAGGCAGCGGAATTTGACTATGCCGGTGCCCAGGCCTGCCGCGTCCTCAAACAGGAAGGCATCAATGTGGTTCTCGTCAATTCCAACCCGGCAACCATCATGACAGATCAGCATCTGGCGGACGAGATTTACCTGGAGCCGCTGAATGCTGCCACTATCCGCCGGGTCATTGAGAAGGAACGCCCGGACGGCCTGATTGCCGGCCTTGGCGGCCAGACCGGCCTGACCCTGGCGATGCAGCTGAGCCGCAACGGCACACTGGATGAGTTCGGCGTACGGCTGCTTGGATCGCCCATCGAAGCCATTGAAAAAGCGGAAGACCGGGAAAAGTTCCGGGAAACCATGCTGAATATCGGCCAGCCGTGTGTGCCCTCCGGCATTGCGGAAACGCTGGAGGAAGCCCTCGCCGCGGCGAAGGAAATCGGTTACCCGGTCATTGTCCGTCCTGCCTATACGCTGGGCGGCAGCGGCGGCGGCATCGCAAATGACGAGGAGGAAATGCGCTCCCTGGCCCGCGGAGGTCTCGATGCCTCCCCCATCACCCAGATCCTGGTGGAGAAATGTATCGCAGGCTGGAAGGAAATTGAGTTCGAAACCATGCGCGATGCGCAGGGAAATGTTATCGCTGTCTGCTCTATGGAAAACGTGGACCCTGTCGGCATTCATACCGGCGACAGCGTCGTAGTCGCGCCTGCCCTGACCCTTTCGGACAAGGAATACCAGATGCTCCGTACGGCTTCGCTGGATATCATCAGTGCCATCGGGATCGTCGGCGGCTGCAACTGCCAGTTTGCCCTGAATCCGGATTCCTTCGAATACGCGGTTATCGAAGTCAATCCCCGGGTCAGCCGTTCTTCCGCGCTGGCCAGCAAGGCAACCGGTTATCCGATTGCAAAGATCACCACGCGCCTGGCGCTCGGCTATGCCCTGGATGAAATCGCCAACGACATTACCGGTAAAACCTGTGCCTGCTTTGAGCCGACCGTCGATTACGTCGTCGTCAAATTCCCGAAGTGGCCTTTCGATAAGTTCTACGGATCTTCCCGCCGCCTGGGTACCCAGATGAAGGCCACCGGCGAGGTAATGGCCATCGGCCAGCGTTTTGAGGAAGCCCTGATGAAAGCTGTCCGCGGTGCGGAAATCTCCCTGGACACGCTGAATGCGCCGCCGCTGACGGATGCGCCTGTCCGTGAACGCCTTGCCCTGCAGGATGACCGCCGGCTCTTCACTGTTTTTGAAGCCCTGAAACAGGGTTTGTCCGTGGATGAGATCTTTGACATTACAAAGATCGACCGTTTCTTCCTGTACCGCCTGCGTGCCATGGCCGAAGCGGAGATGAAAGCGGAAAAAAACGGCCTGCAGCCCGGCGATTATGAAGCCTTCAAGAAAATGGGCTATCCGGATGCAGCCATCTGCCGGATTTCCGGTGCGAAAGAAGTACCCGGGTGGAAAATGAGCTACAAGATGGTCGACACCTGCGGTGCGGAGTTCGCCGCGGAGACGCCCTACTTCTATTCCTGCACGGACAAAGCCTGTGAATCCCGCAGCCTGAAGCGTTCCGGCCGCCCGGTCGTCATCGTGCTCGGCTCCGGCCCGATCCGGATCGGCCAGGGCATCGAATTCGACTATTCCTCCGTACACTGCGTCTGGACCCTGCGCCGCATCGGTTATGATGTGGTCATCATCAACAACAATCCGGAGACCGTGTCCACCGACTATGACACGGCGGACCGCCTCTATTTCGAGCCGCTTACCCCCGAAGATGTCATGAATGTTATTGAGGTGGAAAAGCCCGTAGGCGTTGTGGTCGCCTTCGGCGGCCAGACTGCGATCAAGCTGACCCAGTATCTGGACAGTCACGGAATCCGTATTCTCGGCACCAGTGCCGAATCCATTGATATCGCCGAAGACCGGGAACGTTTTGACAAACTGCTGGAGCAGTTCGGCATCCGGCGTCCCCACGGGATGGGCGTACGCACCATGGAGGAAGCTGTTGCTGCAGCGGAGGAACTTGGCTATCCTGTTCTCCTGCGTCCTTCCTATGTTATCGGCGGACAGAATATGACCATCTCCCGTTCCCGGGAGCAGACCGTGGACTATATGACGCGGATCCTTTCCGGGGGAATTGAGAATCCGGTCCTTGTGGACCAGTACCTGCCGGGCATCGAACTGGAGGTCGACGTCATCTCCGACGGCAGGGACGTACTGATTCCCGGGATCATGGAGCATATCGAGCGTGCCGGCGTGCACAGCGGTGACTCCATTGCGGTGTATCCGCCCTTTAATCTTACGGAGAAGTTCCAGGATAAAGTCTGTGATATGTCCACCAAGCTTGCCCTGGCGCTCGGTACCAAAGGCCTTGTGAACATTCAGTACCTCATTTATGACAATGAACTGTATGTCATTGAGGTGAACCCCCGGGCTTCCCGTACGATCCCCTATATTTCCAAGGTGACCGGCGTACCCATGGTGGACCTGGCTTCCCGTGTAATGCTGGGAGAGGCGCTGACGGATCTTGGATACGGCACCGGGCTTTTCCCCGCTCCTCCCTGCTGTGCCATCAAAGTGCCCGTTTTCTCCTTCGAGAAACTGAATGATGCCGATTCCATCCTTGGGCCGGAAATGAAATCCACCGGCGAAGTACTTGGAATCGGTGTCACCAAGGCAGAAGCCCTTTTCAAAGGCCTGTCTGCCGCCGGTTTCTCCCTGCCCACCGTCCGCGACCGTTCCCACATGGGTGTGGTGCTTTCCGTGGAGGATGAGGATTTCCCGGATACGATTGCCCTGGCAAAGCGCTGCTATGATCTGGGAATTCATGTCTATGCCACCAAGGATACCGCACGCGCGGTTTCCTCCGCAGGTATTCATGTGCAGACCGTCGCTGACCCGAAGATCAGTGATGAAATCATAAGTCTGATGGAAAGCGGTGCGGTAAACTACATCATTTATACCGGTGCCGTAAAGGACGATACCGTGGGTGATTACCGTGTGCTGCACCGCAAGGCAATGATCCTGGGCATCCCCTGTATGACCTCGCTGGATACGGCCAATGCCCTTGCAGATATCCTCGGTTCACGTTTCTCCCTGGAAAACACTGAACTTGTGGATATCACCAAAATGAAGCACTGAAACTGTACAAAAAGCGCTGCCTTCCGGCAGCGTTTTTTGTCTGCAGATTACTGGGTAATCGCTTCCCTGATCTTCCCGACCGCTTTTGCCACATCGGCAAACTGTTCAGGTGTCAGGGATTGCGGACCGTCGCACAGCGCATGAGGCGGATCGTTATGTACTTCAATCATCAGTCCGTCTGCCCCGCACGCCGCCGCGGCCAGCGCCATGGGTTTCACATATCGTGCCGCACCTGTCGCATGGCTTGGGTCCACCACCACCGGCAGGTGGCTCAGCTCATGGAGCACCGCCACCGCGGACAGGTCCAGCGTATTGCGGGTATATGTTTCAAAGGTACGCACACCGCGTTCGCACAGGATCACCTGCTCGTTTCCGCCGGCCATGATATACTCGGCGCTCATCAGCAGTTCCTTGATATTGTTCGCCAGGCCGCGTTTCAGCAGGATCGGTTTGTCAGTCCTGCCCAGTTCCTTCAGCAGTTCAAAGTTCTGCATATTCCGGGCCCCGACCTGGATAATGTCCACATCCTCAAAGAGCGGGAGATGGGAGATATCCATGATCTCGGTAATAATCGGCAATCCGGTCAGTTTTTTGACCTCGGAAAGGATCCGGATACCCTCCTCATGCAGTCCCTGGAAATCATAGGGTGAAGTCCGGGGTTTGAACGCCCCGCCCCGCAGCACACTTGCGCCGCTGGCTTTCACAGCCCGGGCGATGGTCTCCACCTGTGCCTCCGATTCAACCGAGCAGGGACCTGCGATCAGGCCGAAGTTCCCCCCGCCGAATGCTGCTGTGCAGTTCTTCACCCGGACAACGGTATCTTCCGGATGGAATTTCCTGTTTGCTTTCTTGAAAGGCTCCGAAATCCGGGTGACATTGTCCACAAATTCCAGACCGCGGATCAGGTCCATATCGATCCGGGTCGTATCGCCCACCAGTCCGATGATTGTCTGGAATTCACCCTCGGAAATATGTGTACGGACACCCTGATTCTCAAGCCACTGGAGCAGATGCGCCTGTTCTTCTGCCCGGATGCCTTTTTTCAGCGCAATAATCATGCTGGTTTACTCCTCTCAGATCTGTAGCCGGTCTGCCGCCGTTTATTTGTCAAACTGCGCCGGGACCGGCTTTGTCACTTTTTCAAGTTCTTTCTTCCGGCGCGTCTTCACTTCTGCAGGAATTGCCTGGATATCCCCGGCCTTCGTCAGCGCCGCTTTGGTCATGCTCGGTCCGAGCAACTCGTAGATCAGGACGCCGAACAGCACAATGTTCCGGATCATCGTGCCGTCCTCGCCTCCGAGGATCCTGTATGCTGTCGCGCACATCCCCAGTGCTACGCCGGCCTGCGGAAGAAGGGTAATGCCAAGATATTTCCGGACAGTGGCCGGGCTCTTTGCCAGGACAGCGGACCAGTGCGCACCCAGAATCTTGCCAAGGGAACGGGCCAGGATATAGACAACGCCGATCAGGATCACAGCGGGCTCCGAAAAAACCTTAAACTGCAGTGCGGAACCGCTCAGTACAAAGAACAGTGTTATGGCAGGCCCGGACCAGCGGTCCGCCTGCAGCATCAGTTCTTCGCTCAGCGGGCAGAAATTGCAGAATACTGTTCCCAGCATCATACACACCAGGAGGCTGGAAAATCCGAAGGCAAAAGGACCGACAGGTATCTTCAGCTGGCTGACGGCAACCGTGATGATCACGCTGCCGACGATCAGGGCATTCCGGTTGCGATGGGAATGAAAATACCGTTCCAGGTAGGTCAGCACCACACCGGTCAGTCCTCCGAACGCGAGGGAAAGGACCACTTCCATCAGGGGTTCAATAATCAGCGCCGCAATATGCGTGGTACCGTTCTGCATCGCCTGTGCGATGCCGAACGAAACAGCAAAGATCACAAGGCCGACGGCGTCGTCCAGCGCGACCACCGGCAGCAGTACATCCGTCACCGGGCCTTTTGCCTTGTACTGCCGTACGACCATCAGTGTGGCCGCGGGTGCGGTGGCTGCCGCAATTGCGCCGAGTGTGATCGCCACCGGCAGGCTCAGCAGATCCGGTCGCAGGAAATGAAAGGTAATCAGGGCAATATCCACACAGGCTGTGGCAATCACAGCCTGCAGGATTCCGATAATCGTTGCCTGCCTGCCGGTCTGTTTCAGTGCGGAAAGTCTGAATTCATGACCAATGGCAAAGGCGATGAATCCCAGTGCCACATCACTGATCAGCGAAAGGGAATCAACCTGTTCAAACGTACTGAATCCGATTCCCAACCGACCGAGCACACAAGGACCGATCAGGACCCCTGCCACCAGGTATGCCGTAACGTCCGGCAGGTGGAATTTAACAAAGAGGCGGGTCATCAGCAGCCCCGCGAACAAAGCGATTGCGATCAGTAAAAGGGTTTGCATAAAAGGGTGCGGCTTCCTTTCCTCCGTTCATTTTCACGGCGGCCATTGTACCACTTTTACACGCCGGACACAAGACTTTGTACACATACCGAACAAACGGTACCGGCTTGCGCCTGAAGTTCCGTCTGTGATAAAATAAACAGGATAATAAGGCCTCTGATCCTCTTCCTTGCGGTGTTTTCCGGAGCTTTCCGGGAACCGCGGGAGGAGTTCTGCCACCGGCCGCTATTCTGGAACAGGAGCGATGAAGAATGAACCGGGTAACGAACGATATTCTCTACATCGGTGTAAACGATCATGACCTGGACCTTTTCGAAGGTCAGTACATTGTCCCGCTTGGGATGGCCTATAACTCCTATGTCATCCTTGATGAAAAAACCGCCGTTATGGACACGGTGGATAAGCGTTTCGGGGATGAATGGCTCGGCAACCTGGATAAAGCGCTCTCCGGCCGGACCCCGGACTATCTGGTAGTCCAGCATATGGAACCGGACCATTCCGCCAATATCGCGCTTTTCATGGAAAAATATCCGGCAGCCGTCGTTGTGGCTTCTGCCAAAGCTTTCACGATGATGAAAAACTTCTACGGCAATGAATATGCAGACCGCCGCATGGTTGCCGCCGAAGGAACGGAACTTTCCCTTGGCGCGCATGTCCTTCAGTTCATCGCTGCGCCGATGGTGCACTGGCCTGAAGTCATCATGACCTATGACCGGACAGACAAAGTTCTCTTCTCCGCCGATGCTTTCGGAAAGTTCGGTGCGCTGGACCGTGAAGATCCTGAAGGCTGGGCATGTGAAGCCAGGAGGTATTACTTCGGGATCGTCGGCAAATACGGTGCCCAGGCTCAGGCCGTCCTGAAGAAAGCCGCCGCATTGGAAATTCAGGCGATCTGCCCCCTGCACGGTCCTGTCCTGCAGGAAGACCTGCCGTATTATCTGAACCTGTACAACATCTGGACCACATACGGTGTGGAGACGGAAGGTGTCGCCGTTTTCTACACTTCTGTATATGGCAATACGGAAAAAGCTGTCCGGATCCTGGAAGAAAAGCTGAAGGAGAAAGGCTGTCCCAAAGTCGCAGTCAGTGATCTGGCCCGGGATGACATGGCGGAATGTGTGGAGGATGCTTTCCGTTACGGTAAAATAGTCCTGGCTACCACTACATACAATGCCGACATCTTCCCTTTCATGCGGACATTCATTGAAACGCTGGCGGAACATGGTTTCCGCGGCCGGAAGATCGGTTTGATCGAGAACGGCTCCTGGGCTCCCGTCGCCGCAAAGGTCATGAAAGGCCTCCTGGAAGGATGCAGGGACACCGTTTTCGCGGAAAACACCGTGAAGATCCTTTCTTCCGTTTCGGAAGAAAACCTTGCCCGGATTGATGCGCTGGCTGATGAAATGATGGAATAATGTATCTGTATCCAAAAAGGGATTCGCTGTTCAGCGAATCCCTTTTTTGTCCGGTGATGCAGACAGGTCTTATTTTACAGGATCCTTTTTCCTCATGTGTGTCGCGGCATAGGCAATCACCCCGCCGGCCAGCGCAAATACCGTTGCGGTCAGCATTGTCGGTTTCACGCCTAACGTCTTGAACATGCTTCCGCCGATCAGGCTTGCCAGCACGGATCCGATGGTCGTCATACTGAAGGCCAGGCTCTGTGCCTTGGCAGAATCCTTTTGCGGCACGGTCTCGTCCGCATATCCGACGATCAGAACAGTATACAGTGCGTAGCTCGGTGCCTGCAGGATCCTGCTGGCAAACAGCAGCGGGATATTCGGTGCCAGTGCATACGCCAGCGTCTTCAGTACAAAGAACACGAATGCAAGCCGGATATACTGTACCCTGCTCCACCGCTTAGGCAGCTTGTCGGAAAACATCATCACCGGCACTTCCACAATCGCCGTGAACGCCGCCAGGTAGCCCATGATGGCCGGACCGCCGCCTACATTTTCCACCAGGTTGATCAGGAAATTCCCATCCGTATTATGGGCAATGAAGATGATGATCGTCCCGAACAGCATCAGGCAGAAAGACTTGTTCTCCCGGATAAAGTCAGCAAGCGAGGAGGAACGTTCCTGCAGGACGGTTTCGCTTTGCGGCAGGCTGTTCTCCGCATCCCGGAGATCCCGGTCGATCAGCCTGTTTCCGATTCCCTGAAGGGCAACAACCGCCATCCCTGCAAAGGGAAGCATCCTGTATCCAAGCTGTTCGGTCAGGATCCCCAGCAGCGTGGACAGAATCACGAAGGAAAAACTGCCCATGGACCGTGCCAGGCCGAAGTTCAGCGGGGCTTTCGCCCGTTCCAGCCGGACGCAGAGGTCCAGGTTCAGCGCGTTCACCGGCATCACGAACGTAATATACAGCACATAGCAGATCGTACACAGGAGGTTCTTCTGCGGATTGATACGCAGCGCGGTCAGCAGGATCATCTGCATTCCCAGCAGTGCAAAGACCAGCTGGGCATGCCGTATCTTCCGGTTCCGGTCAATCCATGCGCCCAGCACAGGACTCATTACAGCCCCGCCTACGTTGCCAAGGGCCAGGATAATCCCCAGTTCCTGATCGTCGTATCCGGCGCCGTGCAGGAAAACAGCAGCATATGCCGTCACCACGCAGAAAGCCATCCAGAAACCACCTGTGATGATCATATAATGGAATGTGACAGCTGATATCCTTTTCTTCATAATACCTCCGGCTGCCATAAATCATCCGCCCTGCAGATTCCCTCTGTAGCTCTTTCTTTCACGAAGGGTTCTGTCGTGTCAGTTTCCTTTAAGGACATGGTATACCCTGTCGAAACAGGTTTTGATCTGGTAATCCGTGGAAAGGAAACATCCGTACGGGCTGTTCAGGTTATACACATAATCCTTCCTGCCTGCCGGCGCGTCCACAAGGCCCCAGATGCACACAGCGCTCAGGTTCTGTCCGTTGCTGCTGGCCGGCATGAAGATCTCGGAGAAAAGACGTCCGTAGAACTCCGCGTGTTTTTCAGACTGCGTCTCGTCAAAATTCCGTACAGCCATCTCCGTGATCTGGACTTCATATCCTTCCGCGGAATAAATCCCGATGGACTGTTTCAGATCCGTAATAAGGTTTTCCGTCAGGCATCCTTCCTGCGTGCCGTATCCGCCGAGATATCCCTGCATGCCGATTCCGTCAGCCAGTTTACGGTATCCGCCTTTTTCATCCTTCGCGTAAGTGTTGATGCTTTCAAGCAGCGCAAGGGCGGCCGTCCGTTTTTCACTGAAAAACATATTGTAATCGTTGTAGAATAGATGGATATCCGCGCCGAGGCTCTCCACGGTATCGCGTGCGCACAGGAATGAGTATTCCACATAGTCGTCACCCACCCTGTCCAGGAAGACGTTGGGCGTTCCGCTGCGCATTGTCCGGAGATGCCTTTCATCCGCGCTGCTCCATTCACCGGCATTGTCCCCGATGGCTTCATTCACCACATCCCAGCAGTAGATCACTCCGGGGAACTTTTCCTCGAAATGAGTCACCACCTGCTCAATATAGCTCTTCAGCCGGGCACGCATCGTTTCCCGGTCTGCCAGCGGTTTCCTCTCATCATATTCTTCATGGAAGAACCACTGGGTCATATACGCGTCCCACACCAGCACGTGCCCGCGGACATGCTTTCCGTGCGCCTGGCACCAGGCGATCATCCTGTCGGCGTTCGTATAGTTCATCCGGGGCATTCCGTCCTCGCTCCTCCTGGAAGCGTTCTGGTCCAGCAGCGAATAAGCTTTGGTTTCATTTGTACAGGTCAGGGAATTGAAATGATCGTCCAGGAAATCCATAAATACAGCATTGTTCATATCCCAGATTCCGAAGGCTCCGCCCATTCTGAATCCATATGGTTCCGCAAAAGTATACAGCGGTTCATAATCGTCTGAAACTGTCCCGGCCAGCTCTGCCGTGCAAATAACAGGCATAAGGCCAAGGACAAGTGCAGCTGTCAGGATCATAAAACGTTTCATGGATAGTTCCTCCTTCTTGGAACCGGGATCGCATGATCCCTTTCATAAAAGATGCCCCTTCACATCAGGCTGTGCGGAGCATTTTTGTTTTTACTATACTACCATGCGGACCGGTCGAATACAAGCGTCATTTCTTTTTCCGGCACATTCGAAAAAAAAGACCGCCCTTGCGGGCGGTCCGGGAAAAACTTTTCCGGATTACGGAGCAGCTTCTTCCACAGCTTCTTCGGTAGCTTCTTCAGCAGCTTCTTCAGCAGCGGCAGCTTCTTCAGCAGCCTTTGCTTCTTCTTCAGCAGCCTTCTTGGCGTCATACTCTTCCTGAGTCATATCGCCATTGAACACAGCTAGCATATCGGTCCACACAGGCGTTGCGGATTCAACTGCCTCAGCGGGGCTCATGCTTCCGATCGGTCCCCACAGCAGGGCGCTGCCCAGCACGTCGTTGGTGGAACCCAGCAGGTAGGTCTTGTTGGCAACACTGTGCTCGGATTCACGCATCATGGCGTAGGTTTCGTCCACGGCGCGCTCGTCGGTGTAGTTGTACTTGTTGCCGATCCAGCCGAATTCGTTGTCAACACCGGGGGTGTCGTTGGTGTACAGGTCATAGATCTGCATGATCTTCGTGGCAGTCTCTTCGTCGTAGACGTTCGGCACGCCGTAGATATTGTCGCAGGCCATGGCCAGGTAAGTATCAGCGTTGGGTCCCTTCGGGAACATCACAGCGCCCCACTCGTCTTCCATGTCAGCCATTTCGGCGCCGTCGTTGAATCCCTGCCAGGTCTGTCCGGGATAGAAGGCAACAGTGCCCTGCTTCCAGTAATCTTTGAACCAGTCCCAGTTGGAGCCTTCGGGCTGAGGAGCCATGTAGTTTTCAGCCATGGTCTTCCGCATCTGCAGGGCGTCCAGAGCCGGCTGGCTGTTGGCAGCGATGGCCAGCTTGCCGTTTTCGTCATAATCGAAGAAAGCAGCATTGTTGGAGAACATCAGGCCGATGGCCAGTTCGTCGCCGGAGCCGACCATGCCGTAGATGTCATACACGCCGTCGTTGTCCAGGTCGCGCTGTACCTTGTCCATGATCTCGATCATCTTGTCCCAGGTCCAGGTTCCGTCTTTCTGAGCGTCATAGATGGACTCAGGATCGATGCCCGCTTCAGACAGCACCCGCTTGTTGAAGAACACGCAGCTGCGGGGCTCGGTGGGACCGGCATGTACGCCGTAGACTTTTCCGTCTTTCGTCATGAAATCCAGGTCGGCCTTGTTCCACTTCTCGGCAGAGAGGTCGATGGTCCAGGGCATATACAGGTCGTTGGCCAGGGGGGTGCCGGCGAAGTCAGAAGCGACGGCCACGAGGCACAGTTTGCTGTTGTCATGGTTCATGACCATGTTCGCCAGTTCAGAGGGGTTGCCCGCCCAGTCGCTCAGTGCGGTTTCAACGATCTTCACATTGTAGGTAGCTTCGAGCCAGTCACGGTAGTCATACAGCAGCTGGGTCTCTTCATCGGGTTCAGCCGTGCGGGCGCTGTGATTTTCATCATCATTGCTCCACCAGTCGTAGATGTACACAGTCGCGCCACCGAAGTCCAGACCTTCGATGATTGCCGGATAACCTTCCGGAACTTCTTCCGCAGCCGCAAAGCTGCAGCAGCCCAGCAGCATCAGAGCAGCCAGAACCAGAGCCATGATTTTCTTCATACCAAGAAAACCTCCTTTTTTATTTCCTTACAGAATTCCCTTCCGGAATTCCGTATAGGTACTGTTTTGTTGCGATCTCTCGCTTGCATGGGAAATTATATACCAATTATGACAAACATTCAAGTATCTGCGGTGTACTTTTCGCCTCACAGCGCAATAACTGATTACTCCTTGGAGCCCGTCATTGCAAGGCTTTCCACAAAGGTCCGCTGCGTGAAACAGTACAGGATGATCAGCGGGATGCAGCAGAACAGCACCGCGATGGAAATCAGCTGCAGCTGCCTGCCGTTCGGTACGACGACCGCCTGTGTTGCGTCAGAGGAGAAATACCGTCCCATACGGCTTGCCATCGTGCTCATACGGACAGAGAACATATTGAATCCGGAAAGGAAATTCCGGGTATAGAACAGGTCCGTCCATTGCCATACAAAGCTGAACAGGAAGCAGCTGGCAATCGTCGGCACTGCGTCCGGTAGCATGATCTTGGCAAATGTATGCAGGGTTCCGCATCCGTCCACATATGCCGCCTCTTCCAGGCTTTCCGGCACACTCTTGAAATACTGGCGCAGCATATAGATGAACAGGCCGTTTTTAAGCCCCATACAGGTCAGGCTCATCATAACATACGGGAGCAGTGACGAGCGCAGGTTCACGGTGGATCCTGTCGTTGCCTTGATGATTCCCAGGATGTCAAAATTGGAGAACGTCACATACAAAGCCGCCTGAATCGTCTGCGGAGGAATAATGATCAGCATAACCACACAGGCAAACCAGAATTTTTTCAGCGGAAACTCAAACCGGGCAAATCCATAGGAAACCAGCGTGGCCGCGACAACCTGGCAGATGGAAATCACAATGGAAATCCAGAGCGTATTGATCATGGAGGTCGGCATATCCGTCAGGTCGAAAACGATTTTATAGTTTTCCAGCGTCACATGACGGGGCAGCAATACGATCGTTGAATCGTAAAGATCCTGCTCCTTCATCAGGCTCATCGCGAAACGCGTCAGCATGGGCTGGATGATCATGAAGCACAGGCCGAACATCAGGAGTGCCCGGATCACAGAGATTGTGATCTGCTTGATCCGGCGTTTCAGCAGGTAGCCTTCACTGCGCTTGTTCCGGACCCAGAAGCTTTTGTTTTCTCCGATAAAGACCGTATTATCTTTACTCATAAGACTTCACCGTCCTTGTAATAATGAAGGTGCTTATGCCGATAAAGACCAGGGCAACGCCGAAGTAGATCCAGCTCATGGCGGAAGCCACGCCGAAGTTCAGCTGAACACCGTACATTACTGTGTTGATCCGTTCCATAACACGGTTGTCATTTTTCATGAAGAAGTCAATGATCGTATAGATCGTGTTCACCAGCAGCAGCGGGCTGACCATCGGGAAGGTGATCTTCCAGAAGGATTCCCACGCGGAGCAGCCTTCCACATCCGCTGCCTCATACAGGGAAGGTGAAATGGACTGGAGTCCGCTCAGGAAAACGATGATCTGAATTCCGCTGGCCATGATGATGTCGTAGATCGCGTCAATCATGTCAAACACAACCTTGAAAACCTGGCTGGCTACACCGGAAACCTGCAGCAGGTTCTGCAGAGTCTGTGAAATATTGATCCCGGAGGAATTCTGCACTGTGTTCCCGATATCGCTCATCATATTGTAGAACTCATTGGAGCTTTCAATTCCGGGCAGCACGCCGGAAGACAGGATTACAGGCAGGAAAAAGATGATCCTGCAGAAGATCCGTCCTTTGAATTTCTGGTTCAGGATCACAGCAATCACGAAGCTCATGACGATCGTTGCGATGGTATTGATCCCCATTCGTCCGATTTCATCAACCAGGTACTGGTTGAAATTCGGATCGGTCGCCATTGCGTAGTGATAATTGCTGAAATTGTTCCAGGTCATCGTAAAACCGCTTCCGGGAACCAGCCTCACTTCGCTCAGGCTCATCCGCATCGAAAGGATCAGCGGATTGATCATAAAGAAGATAAAGCCGATAATGAAAGGAAGAATAAACAGCGTGCCGATGCGTGCCCGTCTCGCCGGCATGGTGTGGTAAATCGAATTCCCGGGAATATACATCCGGATCGCGTCTGTGATTCCGGAGTACCAGTGCTCCCGGTATTTGCGCTGTTTCTTGCTCATTTACCCTTCCCCCTTACTACCAGATAATCCCGGGCAGGTACTGTGACAGTTCCCTTTCGGTATTCCCCGTCAGAATAATTCACATACACCTGGGTTCCATCCTCATAGGTCGTAACGGAAACATCCTTTGTCAGCTGTTCATGTCCGGTAATCATCCGGCGGTTCAGCCCCCTCATCTCCTCCTGGTACCGGTTGATCATCGGAATGGCGATGTCTTTCCAGAGGGAATAGCCGGACGCGGTATAACAGCTGTACATGGTATCCCTGAGTACCTTGGTATCTTCCTTCATGAAGCTGAAGCTCAGGCCGGCTCCGTATTCCGCGCATTCCAGCATGGCCGTCTGGTAATCTCCGGCCAGGTTGATTGCCTCGCCCGTATAGTCTTTGATTCCGTGAAGCGCAATCTGGTAGAACGGAATCCTGGCGTCAATGATGGAATAGGGATTCCCGGTCAGGTTCATGTCTGTGATCATGTCCGCGTAAGGAACGGCATAGTCGTTGCCTTCCTTGATCGTAATATACAGTCCCTTGTCAACGGCGTCCTTCAGGGTCTGTATATTCATCTCTTTTACCTGTTCCCGGGTCACGGTATTCTGGACGTAGTAGTCTGCGCTCAGCAGGTTCCCCAGGTCCCGGAACGCGATTCCGGCCGCTCCCCGTTCTGTCAGATCGCGGATCAGGTTACCCGCGCATTTCTGGGCGTATTCAGGCCGGACCAGGTAGTAGGATTCCTGCCAGTCCGACTGCTGGAAGGTTACAATATCGTAGTTATACAGTTTAACCTGTTCGCGGGTCGTAAAACGGGCAGCGTTGGAGAAAGCGGTAAATCCGTCAAACAATCCGCTGTCATATGCAAAGCAGCTGATTCCGTCAAGGGAGAGCATAACATCCTTATCTTTTGCGGCAGCCATCAGTTCCTTCAGGCCCTTTTCACCGCCCAGCTCGCCCAGCACATGGATTCCGGTCAGGACCTTCTGCCGTACGCCGCCGTTGCACCATCCGGTCATCTTCAGATGAAGATCCCTGATGCCGCCCTCCAGCAGTTCATTCATAATCCTTTCCGCGTCAGCGAACGTCGTGGTCGCTATGACAGAGTCCACCGGGATGCCCGCCTTCGGAACAACCTTGTTGATGGCGCCGATCAGTTCAACATTCACAGGAATTTCTTCACTGGCCTGCTCTTTGCGCATTTCCGGTTTGTCCCGCAGGTAATCCCGGTAGGCTTCCGCCATGGCGATGTAGCTTCCGCCCTCCGTAAAACGGTAGCGCTGGATGACTGTGTCGTCCGGGATCTTCTGCTCATACATATACAGCAGCTGTGCCGTCCGGTTTGAAACATTGAACCGGTCGTAATGCAGGACGTTGTACTTGCTGTAGACAAAGTTGTAACTGTTGAACCTGCCGGCAATATCAGCGTTGATTCCGGCATAGGAGCTTCCGCCTTCAATGATACAGATAAAGGAACCGTCTTCCTGTTCCATGCCGAACACCGGGAACGCGTTCTTTGTTTCGCTGACGACTTCGGTCCGTTCCGTGGCGTAATCCCAGCCGTAAAGATTCGCGTAATACGCGCTCTGCGCAGTCTTCCCGTTGTTGTACCGGATCAGCGCCCCGCCGCCTTCCGGGATCAGGGTATAGCCGTTCTGGTCGGTTCCTGCCGCGCCAAACATGGGAAGTATGCTGATATAGGTCAGCGGGGCGTCTCCCTGGCAGCGCACATCGCTGTAGGGAACCTCAACGACCAGGTCCTCCCCGTCCAGCCTGTAGATTACGGAAACGTTGAACACGGGACCGTTGTTATCCTTGGCTCCGGCCACATTCTGCTGGTCAATCTCGTATTCTTCCTGAGTATATCCGACTTCTTCAAAGAAAACCTGGATTTTCTCCTTGTTCGTGGCTTTTGTGTCGGACTTGATGATATACAGCGCCTGCTCCGCGGCGGATGGATAAAGCTCGAGGATCTCTGCTTTGTTTTCCTTTTTGTCAAGCTTGTCCGGTTCCACCAGGGTGTAGATGGAACTGACCTGTTTCTTGCCCTTCTTGGACATGGCGTCGGTAAACTGCTTGTACCTCTCCACAGTAATTGCGCTGGGGATCAGGTAGTTTTTCTCGATTTTTCCGATCGCGTAATCCACCCGGATGGACCCGTCCTCCGCCTGCGCGGTCTGGTAGGTCTGGTTCTGGATGGAGTATGCGTAGTTGTTGAATTCGATTTCGCCGCCGCTGAAAGTGTAGGTTACATTCAGCGTGGAGGAAAGTGCTTCCTTGTTGGCGCCCATCGCAACAGGATCGCTGGCCCGGTCTGTCGGATTGGAATACCATGTCTTCCCTGTTTTCTTGTCTGTTACAGTGAACTGGGTCGTTCCCTTGTCCATTTCAAACAGCAGGAAATCATTTTCCATATTCAGCGTTCCGCTTAATCCTTCAGAGCTGAAAACGACCGGCGGTTCGCCGAATGTGTCTTCTTTCTGGGAATAGATCGGAACAAATACAAACAATACCAGGGCCGCCAGCGCAGCCAGTAAAATCACCCACGGCAGGATGCGCCAGACGATGGATCTCTTCTTCCTCATCAGTCTGTTCCCTCCTTAATACAACCGGTATACGATTTCCCGGTACATACTGATGAAATACGCAAGCGCGTCGCTCAGCAGGCTGAAGAACACCAGTACCAGGAAAATGATAACCAAAGCGCCGACAACCGTTACAATCATGAATATAAATGTTTTTCCGGGACCGTAATCATGTATTTCCATCAGTCCCACAAAGACCAGGAATACACACCAGATCACGGAAAAGGTCAGGATAACGCTGTAAAAGCTTCCTTCATCAAACGTCAGGCAGTTGCTGACCAGGATCATGGGCAGCTGAAGGAGGATGTAGGGAACCAGTGCGTAGCACATGGCCATATAAATATCCTTGAACCTGCCTTTTCCTTCAAACAGCGTGGTCATTGCCCAGTTTGCCAGGCAGAGCACCAGGAACGGAATCGCTAGGGATGCCGCTTCTTCCAGGATATTCAGGTGCTGGATCGGCGCCATGATAAACTGGAAGCTGGTCAGCATCAGTTTCAGCACCCTGGTCAGCAGGAACAGGAAAAGGAAGGTGTTTGCTGCTGCGATCGTTCCTCGCTTCTCATGGATCAGGTCCCAGAATCCGTCAAAAGGATGCGTCATCACATACAGGGAATAACGCAGTGAATCGCGGTAGCGTTTCCACCATGCGCCGCGGCCTTCAGCTTTTTCGCTTTCGGGGAGCTTACTTACGGACTTTGCTGTGCTCATGCATGATCACCTCCCACTTCATTCTCTTCATTCGTCCCAGGACCAGCGGAACTATCAGCAGGATTGCTATCAGCAGGATGATCCACCAGATATTCTTTTCAACCCATTCCTTCCGGTACAGCTTGAATGCCCGGCCGTAGTTTTCCCGGTCATGCGCCATCTCAAAATACTCCATGGCGCCTTTGAAATCATTCTGGCGGAGAATTGCGCGTCCGATTCCCCGGAAGGCAAGCGGATAATTGGCATTCAGTTTCAGTACATTGCCCCACAGGTCCGCGCTTTCGTCGTACTGTCCTTTTGTGTAGCTTTCAATCGCGTCATAGATCATGGCGCCGAATTCCGTCGGGCTGAAAACCGTGATGTTGTTTTTCAGCTGGTCCAGCACCAGGAGGTTGTTCCCGATATGTTCAACGCTCACGGCGCCGGTAAATGCGCCGTCAACATTCCCCTTCGTTCCGAAGGACCACAGCAGGACGCCCTGGTTGTCATATCCGAACAGGCGCCCCCGCGTCCGGTCAACAGCCACGTAAATATCGTTGTCCAGGACCGTAATATCTGTGAATTTGCTGGGCCCGTTCTGCACGCTCTCTTCGATCCACCAGAGATCGCCGACCGGGGGATACCTGTCATTCTTGATCAGGATGTCACTGCCCAGGCTGTTCAGCCGGCGGATTGGCTTCGCTTTGTCAGTAAGCAGGTCATATTCGCTGAATATGGTATTTGTTGCATAGATAAACCCGTCAGGATCCATATACATGTTTTCATATTCAGTCGGAACAAAGCTTTCGGAGGCCGCCCGCTGTTCCTTCGTCTGGAAATAGCGTTTCCAGATGTATTGTGCCATGTTTACTGACACGGTGTTGGCCCCGATAAACCCGGAAAAAACGCCGTCAGCTTCGAATTTCACAAAACCCTTGTTCACGTTCAGGCAGAGAACGTAAACGCGGTTCGCCACGTCAACCGCGAGTTTGCTCGGCATGAACGAAAGGCTCTGGTCAAACGTTGCGTCCAGGGGTTTCGTGAATTCCCAGATCACGTTGCAGTCCTTGTCCATCTTCAGGACGCGGAAATTGTTCATATCTGCCACGTAGATATTTCCGTCGTTGTCTACCGCGATATCGTTCGGAGTATTGAACGTCGTGATGACTGATCCTTCATCGTTCTTTTTCCATGCTTCATACTCCCAGATCCGGCAGTTGAATTCCTTTGCCTTTTCCTCGGCTTCCATCGCTTCCTGGTGCTGGATTTCCTCTTCTTCCTGTGCGCTGGCAAGCGCCGCTTCCGCCGCTTCGATTTCCGCGTCGGTTGCCGGGGTTTCCCTGGACGGATCCTTCAGGGCATTCAGCGCTTTCTCCGCGTCCTTGGTTTTGGAGATCGCGCTTTCATAGGCTTTGGATTTTGAATAGTAATTCTCCGCGTGTTCGTAATCCTCGGCCGTTCCGTTCGCCGAACTGATAATGCGTTCAATCTTGTACTGGTCTCCGCTGAACCGGATCTGGAGGATACGGTTATTGCCCGTGTCGCAGACATAAAGATCCTGGCCCTTGACGAACAGGCTCTGCGCCCTCCTGATCGGGACATTGTCCAGGTTGTCCAGTCCGAGCGAGACGCTGTCAATGACTGCAGCGACCCGGTAGGCGTCCGGCGAGGCCTGTACATCGCGCCAGTAATCGTAGTTGTAGGTATATGAAGTGCTGAATCCGTCGCGTTCCAGGTTGAAATTGTCGTCTGCGGCCGCAGGGATTGCCGCCGTCAGCATAACGAGCGCGCATAGGATCGCCAGCACTCTGCCAATCGCTCTCACTGTGTTCTCCCCTCCTGTACTGTCATTTCTCATCCGTTCATAGGTCATCAGTCCTTGATGCCGGAGGAAGCCATGGTCTCCAGGATCCGGCTCTGGCTCAGGACGAATATGATGATCGGGACCGAAATGATGATCACCTGTGCCGCCGCGCTTTGTCCGGTACGCGCGATACCGCCGGCCTGGATCTGGCCGAGGGCGTATACCAGCGTCTTCTTGGCCTCGGAATAGATGACCGTTGCGGCACTGGTATTCCACAGGGACTGTACGCTGAAGATGATCATCGTCAGCCAGGCAGGCTTCACATTCGGCATCACGATATGCCAGAAAACACCGAAGGTGCTTGCTCCGTCGATCGTAGCCGCTTCAATAAGGGCGGTCGGGAGGCCTTCCATGAACTGTTTCATCAGGAACATTCCGATGGGGGCTGCAAATGCCGGAAGGATCAGAGCCCAGTAGGTATCAATCATTCCGAGCTTGCTCATGATCAGGTAGTTCGGGATGCCGGTCACATAGCCGGAGAACATCAGGCATGTTGTGACAAGGGCGAAGAATGTCCGGCCGCCGGGAAATTCGTACTTGGCCAGGACGAACGCGGCCATGCTGGCGATCACCAGGTGCCCGAAAGTTCCGGCAAGGGTGATAAACACGGTGTTCACCAGGTAACGGCTGAACGGAACCCAGCTCTGTCCCATGGTCACAAACAGGTCCGAGAAGTTGTCAGTCGTCGGATTCTGCGGCCATACGGGCGGCGGGAAACGGAAAAACTCGTCCAGCGGTTTCAGGGATGCGCCGATCTGGAAGAACAGGGGGAAAGCCATCGCCGCGCCCATAAGGAGCAGCAGCAGGTAGATTCCGATATCGCCGGCGATGGAGCGGTTTGGATGGCGGCGGGTGATCAGGTGTTTTTTCGGAACCTCGATCTTTTCGCCGCGCAGTTCGGCCAGGCGGTGGAGCTCGTCGCCGCGGGTTCTGGGCATGACCGGTTTGTCCGCCCAGTTTTTATCGATCTGTTCATAGACCTTCTGGCCGTAATCCAGGTCGAAGACATACCGGCTGTCATCCTTCAGGATCACGGTCATCTGGTTGCTGACGCCGCCCCGGCGGATATTGTCCACGCGGTGCATCCGGGGATAGGTCCATTCGACCAGCGGCTCGCTCTTCCCTTTTTCATAGAAGGCTGCGCCGGTTTCAGTGGCCACCAGCTGGCCTTTGTACTTCTTGCCGGAGATGGTTTTCATCGTACCGGCGGATTTGACGGTATTCAGCTCACTCATCTCAGGTACCCACCCTTCCCAGCAATCCGGCAATTGCCTTTTTGCACAAAATCATGACCAGGAACAGGATTGTTGCAATCGCGCTTGCGTAACCCATCTCAAACCGGCTGAAGCCGTAGTCGAACAGGTGGGTAACCACTGTGCGTGCCGCGTAGTCCGTGGAAGGATATCCGCACAGGATTCTCGGAACGTCGCTGACGTTGAATGCGGAGGTGATACTCATGACCGCGCCGAACAGCAGCATGGGTTTCATGCTCGGAAGGGTGATGTGGTACAGCTCCTGCCAGCGGTTCCGTACGCCGTCCACATAACCGGCTTCATACATGCTCCGGTCGATTCCCTGGAAACCGGCTACGAAGCTGAGGAATCCTGTGCCCATGCTCATCCACAGAATAACGATGATCAGGATCGTCATCATATAGGTCGGGTCCAGCAGCCACAGCTTCGGGGCGTCAATCAGGCCGTACTCCATCAGGATCGCGTTGAACCAGCCGTAGGCGTCGCCCTGGAAGATGATGGAGAAAACCGTGTACGCATTCGCGGCGATGGACGGTGCGTAGAAGATGACGACTGCCACAGCACGCAGCCATTTCGGCAGCTCATTGATAAACCACGCAAAAAGGAAGGAAAGGATATATCCGACAGGACCGGTGATCACAGCGATCACAAAAGTGTTCTTGACTGCTGTCAGGAAGACCTCGTCCTGCAGGATCAGGTTGATATAATTCTGGAATCCGATAAACCGGGCAGGTTCCAGGATGTTGTAGTACGTAAAGCTGTAGTAGATGGATGTCCCGATCGGAAGGATGAAGAATGTGAAGAACAGGATTGCGTACGGGGCAAGGAACAGATAGCATACTTTGTTCCGTTTTGCCTGCTGCAGGCCATGCTGTATCTTCTCACGCCGCATCGTCAGGTAGCGGGAACCGAAAGACTGGGTTTGCATGCTTTACGGGCCTCCTTCCTTGTTAATCGACCGGCAGGTTGAATTCCCGCCGTTTGATCTTGATTTCTTCATTAATGGTTCGGGCGTATGTCAGGAGCGTTTCCCGCGGGTCCTGTTTGGTCGTGATCACGCGGCGGATTGCGTTTGTGATATGACGCGTGGTGGAATAGCCGCCGGCAATTTCCGGGAACCCGTGTGTATGTGCCATCTGCTCTTCGAGCACAGCCAGGTTTTTGGTGCTCCAGGCCAGCTGCCGCAGCGCGTCGCGGTTTGCCGTCTGGTACCGCGCGCTGGCTCCCAGTACGCTCTCCATCTCACGTCCGAAACGGACCTGGGCGTCCGCGCTCACCCACCACTTCATGAACTCCCATGCATTGTTCCGGACCTTTTCATCGTCCGTCTTGATCATCATGCAGCAGAATCCGTCCGTATGGGTTGTCCGGTCGATGCTCCCGTCTTCCCGGACGGTCCCCGGCATCAGGGTGAAGTCCCACAGGCCGCGGATCTCCGGAGCGGAGATCATCAGGGTATTGTACGTGCCGTAAGGCGCGACGCCAAGCGGCATCTCGCCGCTGCGGAAGCGGCTCACAAAATTGAATATGGTCGGCAGGCCGTAATCATTGTACAGGCTGACATACTGTTTGAATGCCGCTACGCCGGCTTCGCTGTCAATCAGCGTGTGTTTCGCTTCCTGATCGTAAATCTCGCCGCCGTTCTGATAGACCATTGTGTTGAACACAGCGGTATTCAGGGTATTGATATCCGGGAACGGAATACCCACGCTCAGGCTGTCTCCCTGGAGGGTCGGGAGCATGGCAATCAGTTCTTCCCAGGTATCGGGAACTTTCAGTCCCATTTCCTCCAGGACATCCGTGCGGTAGAAAAGCACCGGGAAATCCTGCGTTTCGGGAAGTCCGTAAACACCGATATGTTTTCCGTTGTTATACCGGAGAGGATCGACAATGCTCGGATAGAAAGAGCTGATTACGTCGTTGAAATCGTCGAACTGGGTCAGGTCTTCGACTGCATTGCGCATCGCGTAGTTCACGGCGAACCATCCGCTGACGCTCAGCACGATATCCGGACCGTTTCCGGCAACAACGGCCGTCAGGATGGCGTCGGCCTGCACCAGTTTGATGTTGACTTTTATACCGGTCTTCGCGGTGAATGTATCATCAACGATGGTTTTTAGTACGGTGCTCTGGTCGCGGCCTGTCGTGATCCAGATCTGCAGTACATCGTCGTTGCTGTCGTACTTGTTGCCCAGGGTGTTGTAATCCACGAAGAAGGAGCTGACGCAGCTGCGTACTTCGTGTCCGAAGCTTTCAAAGAAATTCTCCGTCACAGGACCGGGTTTTGCATTCTCTCCTGTGATCATGATCAGGTCCACATCCAGTTTGCTTTCGGACATGTTCTGCATTGCGGTTCCCAGCGAGGTGATATTGTCCTTGAAGCTGGTAAAGCTTTCCGTGATCCGTTCGTTCATGGCCATGAACTGTTCCAGCTGAACGGCGAGGGTCAGCGCGCTCGCGGCACGGTCGCTCTTCTCGCCGGTTGTCGCGACGATATCGTCCACGATCTTGTACAGGCGCTTGCTTTCCAGGTCCATGGCTTCAATCGCTTCCGGATAAACCTTGTCAAGGTTATAATCACGGAAGCGGTCGGGATTCGCTCCGGTCAGCACCAGCAGCTTGCGGTAGATCTGATTCAGGCGGAAAAGGCTGTCTTCCACACGTCTCAGGACAGGTCCCATCTCCCCCAGTGTCACTTCCATCCGGATGGTATGCGACCCTTTGGTCAGATAAAACCGGAACGGATTCCCGTCCGCATCTCCCAGTGTCCTCATTTCCCATCCGGTATTGTAGGCAAAAGCAACCGATTCAAGATCCTTGAACGGAATCTCGCCGTCAATGTAAATGCTGCGGCAGGAAAGAGCACCGCGCTGGTACATCTGCCGTGCTTTGATGGAAATATTGTAATATCCGTCTTCAGGCGCGTCAAAATCCCACTGGATCCATTCGCCGGCATGCGTCCACGGGTCGCCGCCGATATAGTTCAGGATCGTGTTTGTAACAGAATAAGGAATTGTTTTGGCACTGCTGTGGTCGTACCGGGCATACAGGCTGGGAGCACTGCGCAGCGGAGCGGATTCTCCCTGGATGGTCTGGGAATAGTTTTTCCCTTCTTCCGTCATTTCTGCTTCAGGCTGGGCTGCCGCATATTCCTCATACGTCGGGTATTTCACGACAGGAACCAGCGTGATTCCGCAGACCACCATCGGCTCATTGACAGCCTTCAGTGTCAGGGTGTTTTCCCCTTCATTGAAATGAAAAGCATAGGGTTCGGTCTGGTATCCCATATCATCCCTGAGGAAAGCGGTCTGCCGGTCAAAAACTTCTTTCTGGCTGGGGCGGATATCATTCCCCTGGTTATCCTTCCGTACTTCACCCACATCGGTCCACAGGCGGCTGAACGTCAGCGTGCTCGCACCCGTAAAAGGCAGCTCGCCGTTGATCAGAAGCTCTCGTTCAATATCGATGCCGCGGCTTTCGGTTGTCAGGTACTCCAGCCGGATATTGTACATGCCGGCCTGCGGCACGTCCGCCTTCCAGGTGACCGCCGATCCGTCTTTGGTCATGATGCCTTCTGCCTGTTCTTCTCCGTCTCCTTCAAAGGAAAACACGTCAACAGGGACCTCCGCTGCTGCTTCCGGTTCGGAAGCAAAGGAGGCCGCGTAGGCTTCATACGTATTGCCGCGGCCGATCCCGGTAACATCCGTGGAAAGGTCGGTTCCGGCATATTTTTTGCTGTAGTCGTTATCTCCCTGGTTCAGCAGGGTGATCAGCACAACAAGAACAGCAACCGCAAGAACCCCGATGAGAATGTTCCGCCATTTTCTTGACATGAGTTCATCTCCCGTTGTCCCGGCTGAAAAGGCACAGGCAAACCTGTTCCCTCTCAGTCGGATATTCTGTTCTCAGACCATAGGACATATGGATAACCTAAGCCATTATACAGAATCGTCCGGAGCCTTGTCAACGTCAAAAGGTGTCCCGGAAACGTTCCCGGAGCCTTGTTTTTCCTATGTTTCCGACATGAAAAACACATCCGGGCTGATTGTCCGGATGTTGTTTTTCTGTTCAATTTTCTCATTTATTGCTGTTCCCGTCTGCTTGCCGGAACTGCCATTCCAGCAGCGCTGTTCCTCTTTCGGTCAATCGGAAAAAAATGTCATGCATTCCGTTCAGGGGAACGGCCAGCTCTGCTGTGATTTCCGTATCGGTATCGCAGGCCGGAATCTCCAGCACTGCAGCCGGCTCACCCTCGGCGTTATCCGGAATGACTTCGATCCGTGCCGGAACTTCAGACCGGGCAGTCACCCGGACAAACGATGCGCCTTTGGGGCCGAAATCCGCTCCGGCCGCCGCGACCCAGCCTCCCGGCGTGGTGCTGACCGCCGCCATTGCGCCGGTGCCGGCTTTCCGGTCTTCCCGGTTTGCCAGTTCCGTTGTCACACCGGCCATGGAAACAGCCGTGGCCCCCGGGATTGCCGCAAACGGATCCAGCGCCTTCAGCTGTTTCACACCCGATATCGTTCCTTTTGAAGGTGCGGGAAGCCCTTCTTCTGTCAGTTCCAGCCTGTCCACAAAAACGCTGCGGTATCCTGCATTCCAGCCCATGGCCTTGTCAAGCGTGGCCGCGTGGTAGGTAATGTACCACTGTCCCTGGAAACTGAACATGCAGTGATGGTTGTTCCCGCCGACGCCGAAGAAGAAACCCGGATTTTTCAGCACCTGCCCCGCGTAGGTAAAGGGACCCGTCGGCCGGTCGGAAACCATATATACGATTTCTCCGCTGCTGAAACCCTGCGGGCTTCCGGCAGCCGGAACGCTGAAGTTGGAACAGTAGGAATAGACATAGGTATCCCCGAAGCGGTTGATCCCGGAATCTTCGAACAGCCACGGCGGACTGATCGTGATGGGATCCCCGTCCAGGCTGATCATATCTGCTCCGAGCTTTGCCACCCTGGCGGTTCCGGGATCCGCCTGTTTTCCTTCCGGAACGCCGCCCCCGAAATACAGGTACGCGCTGCCGTCTTCATCCACCAGCACAGCGGGATCAAACAGCCACGTCACAGAAGCGCACGTCGGTGTGTTTCTGCTGACCAGCGGTTTCCCGATCGGGTCCGTGAAAGGTCCCGTCGGGCTGTCGGAGGTCAGCACGCCGATTCCTCCGCCCGAATTGGCAAAATAAAGGAAAAACCGGTCTTGCCCGTCAATGTTTTTCCATGCGGCGCACGGAGCCCAGGAATTGGTGGCCCACTTTGCCGCGCCGGTTCCGCCCGCTGCGCGTACAGACCCGTGATCCGTCCAGTTGACCAGGTCGTCGGAAGAAAGAACCCGCAGCGTGGTAATATTGCTGTAATCGTTGGTTTTTGGCTTCTCCCCGGCATTGTATACCGGTTCGTCTCCCGTCATGTACAGATATACCCGGTCTCCGTACACCAGCGCCCATGGGTCTGCCCCGAAACGCTGCACCATAACAGGATTGTGGTTCTCCGCCTTCTTGTAAACGATCACAGGATCGGCCTCCTTTTTGATGATAGTATCCAGGTCCAGTGTTTCCGCTGCCGCGCGCACTGCGTCTTCATCGCCCGGCATCGGGATTGCGTCGTCCTGCAGGACCCCGAAATAAGCAGCTATAAACTTCCCTTTTGCATTAAGCATACGCGGCGGAATGTTTTTATCCCCTCCGGTTTCATCCAGCAGTGCAGGAAATGAAACGCTCTGCACCCGGTATTTCCCGGCAAGGGCAAACACGGCTTTGTAACGGGTTGCCAGCCGGATCTGTCCCGATGCGGTCCGGTCTGTATTCGCTATTTCCAGCCCGGACAGGTGGGCTTCGATTCCGGCTTTTCCCGCCGTTGCCAGGAGCGTCTCCATTCTTTGCAGCTCCGCCTCTTCCATGGTCATGCTGCATTCAAGGACGATCCCGTCCAGCAGTCCCTGTTCATGGAGTTCCGTCAGGAGGTGGAATATCTCCTCATCCGGTTCTTCTGTCAGTGCCCAGAGGAGTTTCTGGTCTTCTTCCGCGGATTCACGCGCAGTCCTGAATGCCAGGAACGCATACTCTTCGCCGATCACCTGCCGGAAAAGGTTGCCTTCAGGATCCTGTCCGCCGCGTATCACTTCCCACGCAGTTACGAGGCCGGGATATTTCCCGTTAATCTGCACGATCTGGTCCCGGATGGCGTTCTCCATGCGTCGGGCCGCTGTTTGTCCGTCCGTTCTCTGCGCTCTGGACGTATCAGCCCATCCTTCATTAAAAAACCATTTGGGGACGTTTTCTGTCTGTACGATGGTCGCCGCCCGCGCCTTCATGCCGTTCTTCGCTGCAAAATCCAGTGCTTCCGAGGCTTTCCCGATGGTCAGGCGGGCATGCTCCTCGTCCTTTCTCTTTTTACTGCTTCCGCGGTCCAGGAGATTTTTGCAGCACATCGTCTCTTCGCAGATCAGCATACTGCACTGCTCAGCTGCCATTTCCGCCGATGCCGGATTTTTGCCCAGTACGGCGGTTTCCGGGATACCGATATCCATCGCCGCACCGTAAATCTCCCTCAGTGACGGCGCAGTCCCGTCCGTCAGGTAGGTCTCATATTGCGATGCTCCTGCAGCGGTAAACGGAATGATACAGGCCGTCACAAGCGCCGCAAATCTCCCCGGTCTTTTCTTCATGGTTCTCCTCCGGTTCTTTATGCGGAAAAAGCCGGACACTGAATGTCCGGCTCATGTCTCAGCGGATTTCCGCGCCGAGTTTGAATTTCAGGTTTCCGAGGATCTTTTTGATGAAACGGTCCACATCCTCCGGTGCCAGCGCTTTTTCGGATGGCGTGAAGGTGATCTTGAATGCCATGCTCTTTCTGCCCTCACCGATCTGCTCTCCGCGGTAGATGTCGAACAGTTCCACATCCGTTACGCTCGGGCAGGCCCGGGAAATTTCGGTTATCAGGCTGCCGCAGGTCGTTTCTTCACCCACTGTCAGCGCCAGGTCCCGGATCACGGCCGGATAAGCGGAGACCGGAGTATAGCGGATACCGGCTGCCGCGTGGCTCATCATCTTTTCATAGTCGATCTCACCCAGGAAGATCTTGTGGTTGGCTTTGCTGTCCTTGTGCAGTTTCAGCTCCGCGGTCACTTCGTTCGCCAGTTTTCCGAACACGCCGATCCGCTCGCCCTCACAAAGGATATAGGCAGCCACACCGGGATGCAGGTAACTCACGTCTTCAGCCCGCTCCACGTCAAACTTCATCCGGAAAGCTTCGCCCAGCGCCTCCACGCTGCCTTTGACCGTGAAGAAATCCTCCGCGTCCCCGAAGGCTGCGAAGCCAAGATGCGGCCGTTCATCAGGGTGTTCGCCCTTTCCGGCCGGCACATAGACATTGCTGATTTCGAAGATACGGCCTTCATTATTGCCCTTCTTCAGGTTTTCGACCACGATGTTCAGCATGCTCGGGGCAAGCAGCGGCCGCATCACGGAAAGCTTCTCGGAAATGGGATTCTGGATCCGGATTACGTTCCGTTCCGGCGCGTCGGCAGGGATCTTCAGGGCGTCCAGGTCACTGTCCGCATAGAAGGACAGCGTATAGCATTCATTGAATCCCTGCGCACACATCACGGAAGCAGTACGGTCCCTGCGCTGCTGTTCCGGAGTCTTTCCGCCGCTTGTCACGGTGGCACTCTTCAGGAATGTGGGCGTCACATGATCATATCCGTATTCGCGGATCACTTCCTCCGCCAGGTCCGGTTCGCCGACTTCAATATCCTCGCGGTACCTGGGCGCAGTTACGTCCAGGATGTCCCCGTCCTGCTTCACGTCGAAATTCAGCCTCTTCAGGATTTTCAGGACTTCCTCCGCCGGCACTTCGATGCCGAGGATCCCGTTGATCCGCCGCAGGCTTGCGGTAAAGCGTTTCCCTTCGCGGGGTGCGCCGGCACTGCAGTCAAACGCGCTGGAAGTAATCTCTCCGCAGTTCAGTTCCTGGATCAGGTGAAGCGCCCGGGCCATGCCAAGCTCCGTGATATATTCGCTGATTCCCTTTTCAAACCGGGCGGAGGAGTCGCTGCTCTGTCCCAGGGCGCGGGAGGTTTTGCGCACGTTGTCGCGGGCAAATTTGGCTGCTTCGAACAGCAGCTGTGTGGTTTTATCGGTGATCTCACTGTTCAGGCCGCCCATGATACCTGCGAGGGCAACCGGCCGGTTTCCGTCGCAGATCACCAGGTTTTCATGGGTCAGGGTGAATTCCTTCTCATCCAGGGTCTGGATCTTTTCACCGTCCTGTGCCCGGCGGACGATAATCTTCATTTCCTGCAGCTGGTCCATATCGAACGCGTGCATGGGCTGCCCGATCTCAAGCAGCACATAGTTGGTGATATCTACCACGTTGCTGATGGACCTCAGCCCGCACAGGGCCAGGTTTCGCCGCATCCACCGGGGACTTTCCCCGACCGTGATGTTCCGCACGGCGTGTCCGAGGTAGCGGGGGCACAGGTCCGGCGCGTCCACCCGGATCTCCAGTCCGGGTACGGTGGTCTCCGTAACGGTATAGTCCGTCGCGGGCATCTTCAGTTCCTTGTCCAGGACTGCGGCCACTTCCCGGGCGATCCCCAGCACGCTCTGGCAGTCCGGCCGGTTGGCTGTCACGGAAATATCAAAGATGTAGTCATTCAGTCCGACGACTTCCCGGATATCCGTTCCGGGCACAGTGTCCTTCGGCAGGTCCAGCAGCCCATAGACTTCCGCGCCGGGATAAAGGTCTTCATTCAGTCCCAGCTCGTCTCCGGAACACATCATGCCGTTCGAGGGAATTCCCTTCAGCGGCTTGGCTGTGATCCGGATCCCGCCGGGCAGGGTGGCGCCGTCCAGTGCCGCCGGTGTATGCATGCCTTCGTAGACATTCGGCGCGCCGGTGACGATCTGGATGTCGTCGCCGTATTCGCCGCAGTTCACTTTGCAGATTACCAGATGGGTTCCTTCCACCTTTTCGCAGCTTTTCACTTCCGCCACGACAACCTTGCTGATCTCCCCGCCCAGGTTGATCAGCTCCTCGACTTCAAAACCGCAGCTGAAAAGCTTTTCCTGCAGTTCTTCCGCAGTAACGTCAAGGTCAACATATTCTTTCAGCCAGCTGTACGGTACTTTCATCTCTCTGTCTCCTTTCGATCAGAACTGCTTCAGGAAACGAAGGTCGTTCTCAAACAGCAGGCCGATATTGTTAATGCCGTATTTCAGCATCGTGATCCGCTCAATGCCGATTCCGAAGGCAATGCCGGAATAGACGGAGGAATCGATGCCGCAGTTTTCCAGTACTTTGGGATGGACCACGCCGCCGCCCAGCACTTCGATCCATCCGGTGTGCTTGCACAGGGAGCACCCTTTTCCGGCGCATTCAAAGCAGCTGACGTCCACTTCCACGCTCGGCTCTGTGAACGGGAAATAGCTGGGACGCAGCCGGGTACGTACATTCGCGTCAAAGATCTGCTGCACAAATTTGTCCAGCATCCCCTGCAGGTCGCACAGGGTGATCCCCTTGTCAACAACCAGGCCTTCCATCTGGTGGAACATCGGGGAATGGGTCGCGTCACTGTCGGAACGGAACACACGTCCGGGAACCAGCACCTTGATCGGCGGTTTCTGGCTGTCCATCACACGGATCTGACCACCGCTCGTCTGGGTCCGAAGCAGCAGGTCATCTTCCAGGTAGAAGGTATCCTGCATATCCCGGGAAGGATGATCCTTCGGCACGTTCAGCCGGGTAAAATTGTGGTCATCGTCTTCAATTTCCGGTCCTTCGTACACATCGAAACCCATTCCGGCAAACACGTTGATCATTTCGTTTTTGACCAGGGTCAGGGGATGCATATGGCCGAGCGCCTGTTTTTTTGAAGGCAGGGTGATATCCACCGCTTCCTTCCGGTTGCGGGCCTGCAGCTCCAGCTGTTCCATCTTTTCGCTCAGGGTTTTATATTGCTGTTCCACCTGGACCTTGAAATCGTTGATGACCTTGCCCATGGCCGGACGGTCTTCCTTTGCCACCGCGCCAAGGCCTTTCATCAGGTCTGCAACGCTTCCCTTCTTGCCAAGGAATTCCTGCCAGAAGGCTGCCAGGGTTTCTTTTGAATTGATTTGGCTGATCCGCTGCTCCATCAGTTCCCGAAGCGCGTTGATCTTCTGTTCCATGATCGTTCACTCCTGAATGAAAATATCAAATTTGATTATATCATGCAGCAGCTGTGATTGCAAAGAAAAAAAGGAACGCGTTCCTGCGTTCCTTCAGAACAGACTCACCGGCTTCCGGGAAAATTGTTCACCGCGCATTCTGTACCCGGTTCTTGACCGCGTTCACCAGGTTCTTCATGCTGGAATCCTTATTGATTGCGTTTTCCATCACCTTGCAGCTGTGCATGATGGTGGTGTGGTCCCGGCCGCCGAAAACCTCACCGATCTGGGGCAGGCTCATTCCGGTCATTTCCCGTGTCAGGTAAATCGCCACCTGTCGCGGAACGGTAACCTCGCGTTTCCGGGTGGGGCCGACCAGTTCGCTCAGCGTTACGCTGTAGTAGTCGCTGACCGTCTGCATAATCATTTCAGCCGTAACCTTTTTCGGCTGCTTCTGGTCAAAGATTTCCTTCAGCGCCAGTTCGCTCAGTTCAAGGGTGATCGGCTGTCCTGTCATGCTGGAATATGCATTCAGGCGGGTCAGGCAGCCTTCCAGTTCCCGGACGTTGCTCTGCACTTTTTCGGCAATCAGCTGCAGCACTTCATCCGGAACCGCAATGCCCTCCTGCCGGACTTTGTCCCGCAGGATCGCTTCCCGGGTTTCCCGGTCCGGTGCCTGGATATCCGCCACCAGTCCCCATTCAAACCGGGAGCACAGCCGTTCCTCCAGGCGCTGGATGTCCTTTGGCGGTTTGTCGCTGGTCAGTACGATCTGTTTGTTGTCATTGTACAGTTCATTGAATGTATTGAAGAATTCCTGCTGCGTAGCTTCCCGTCCGGCAATGAACTGGATATCGTCGACCATCAGCACGTCCACCATCCGGAGCCTGGCCCGGAGTTCATAGGTTTTTTTCTGCTGTATGGCGTTGATCATCTCGTTCATGAAGGTCTCGCTGGTCATATACAGGATCCGCTTGGACGGATCCTCCTGATGCACATAGTTTCCGATGGCTTGCATCAGGTGTGTTTTCCCGAGGCCCACCCCGCCGTAGATAAACAGCGGATTGTATGCCTCACCCGGTGTCTCCGCCGCCGCGAATGCGGCCGCGCGTGCAAACCGGTTGCTGTCGCCCGGGATAAAGGAATCAAATGTATATTTCGGATTGAGATGCGGATCGGTATCATCAGGCCGTTCCGGAAGCGTTTTACGCCGGCGCTCTTCTGCTTCCTCCTTGCTGAGAATCAGCGCCTTATGGGGCTTTCCGTCCGCTTCGGACAGGCAGTTTTCAATTTCCGTAAGATATTTCTTCTCGATCATGGGAATCAGAGGTTCCATCATTGCGCTGATGATAATCGTGTCATCTTCTTCCATGATGACGGGATACATATTTCCCTGTACCCAGGTAGTATACGCCAGGTAATTCATCCGTTTTTCCAGCAGGGAGCAGGCAGACTTCCAGAGCGATTCAAGGTCCATCCGCATTCCTCCTGTCATTTCGTATGATACCGGGCATAAAAAAGCACACGAAACATCGTATGCTGTGGAAAACCGGGCTGTGGATAACTTTTCCAATTTCAACCGGCCTTGCTATATTATCAAATAAAATAATGAATTTCAACCTTTTCTGTCCTGTGGATAATTTGATAAAAATGTAAGAAATCCATAGGCGCCGCTTCAAGGTTTTGTGGTTATTTGTTCCCCTTAATACTAGATTTATGATTTTGTATTTCTTCCTGCCCCGTTTTTTTTATGTTTCCGTTGCTTTTTGAACTTTTTGTCAAAAGAATTAATACATAATTTATAATGCGGTGCCATTTCAAAATCTGTACAATTTCCTTCATTATTAACACAAAATATGGTATACTGAATGTATCAGTTCATTTCGGAGGAATATGCATGATTGAGTCCTGGCATGTCCGCGAAGCGCTTCGCAGCCGACTGGGATCATCGCTGGTGGATGAGCCCGGGTTTGCAGATCCGCTTGCCGCCGTATTGCGCTCCTATCTTTCTTACAAGGATACTTTTGCAAGCCTGGCCTCCCGTGTGGAGGATACGCTGTTCAATCTCCTGTACGATCGTCTGGGGCCGTCCATGTCTGTCCGGATGAATGACGGGTCCTTCCGCCGGATACGCACCAATGAGCTGAAAGACGCGGCGGATGATGTCATGGGCGTATTATTTGACCAGCTGAAAGTATATTCTGTCAATTACCAGGCGCTGCAGTCCTATGTGATGGAATCCGGTTCCTTTTCTGCCATGCGCGTGCTGTACGTCCGCTATGCCGGACTGATGACCGACGGGGAAAGGCGCGTCCTTGCCCGGGTGATCCGGGATGCCCGCCCTGCGTCCGACTGGAAAGAGTGGCTTTCCGACAGTTCTGAATCTCCCGGAGGTGTACTGTGAAAAGATTTACCGCGCTGCTGCTGGTTCTGGTCCTGTTTCCGTGCCTTGCCCTGTCCGAAACGGTGGTAACCAGCTTTTATCCCGTCTGGATTATGACGCTGAACCTGACCCGCGGGCTGGAAGATCATGTCACGGTCCGTAATCTGGCTGCGCCGTCTGTCGGTTGTCTCCATGATTATCAGCTGCAGACCTCGGATATGAAAGTTCTTTCCGGTGCCGACGCCTTCGTGGTCAACGGTGCCGGAATGGAAGCCTTCCTCCCGGAGATTGCCCGTGCCCTTCCCCATCTTCCTGTGATTGAAGCTTCGGAAGGGATCGACCTGCTGGAGAACGGGGACGCTGTGGAAATCCTTGAGTCGGAAGAGGAAGAGGTCAATTCCCATCTCTGGCTTGATCCTGTCCGGGCGGTCCGTATGGCGGAGAACATCGCTGCCGGCCTGGTCCGGCTGATGCCGGAGGAAGAGTCCGTGATCAGCGCCAATCTGCAGGATTACCGTTCCCGCCTGGAAACCCTGGATCAGCAGCTGCGCGAAGGGCTTGAAGATCTTCCCCGGCGCGATATCGTAACCTTCCATGAAGCATTTCCCTATTTTGCGGCCGCTTATGGCCTGCATGTGGTCGCGGTCGTCAGCAAGGAACCCGGAGAGGTCCTGACCCCGGCCCAGATGTCGGTCCTTGTCCGGGAGATTATCCGTCTCGGAAATCCACCTCTGTTTGTGGAGCCGCAGTATACGGATCTGTCTGCGCAGACGCTTTCCCGGGAAACCGGCTCATCTGTCTGGTCCCTGGATCCCATGGTCACAGGCCCGGAGGAGAACGTCCCCTTCGATTATTATGAAACCGTAATGTTACAGAATATGGAAACACTGATTGATGCCCTTTCTGTCAGCCCCGGATCGGCTGACTGATCGGAACATAGAACTTTAACGGGAGGAGGTAGGGAGAATGCCTGTTGCGTCTGAAGACGTCTGGAAGATCCTGTACGCAGTTTTCCGCTATCTGTTCCCCCTGCTCGCTGTTTCCCTGTTCTTTCTTGTTCTCTTTTACATTCTGTCCGAATCCCGCAGCCGCCGGGAGAAAGTTCACGGTCTTCCCGGAACCGGTACGGTCGGGGAGCTGGTCGTCCTTTCCGGCGGGGACGAACTGGACGTGAATACCTGGTTTCCGGTTCCTCGCGAGGGCGTGCTGGGTTCCGTCCGTTCCTGTGATCTGGTCATTCCCTGCCCGGGTGTCCGTACAAAGCATCTTGATTTTTCCTGGGAGGATGGAACAGGCCTGCTGATTCGTCCGCGCACCGGATGTGAAGCGCTGGTCAACGGAGTGCCCGTCACCTGCCGGTCCCGGGCAGCCGATATTCCTCTTACCCACGGTTCAGTACTGCAGGTCGGAACCGCAATGCTGCGGCTTCATCTGTTTGCTGCGCTTGACAACACGCCTGCCCCTGTACAGCCGGCGCCTGCGGAAGCACCGGCTCCTGTGCCGGCTCCTGCCTTTGCTCCTTTCCCCGGCATGCCTGCGGACAGCATGTCCTCTCAGCAGGCCTGTCCGCCCCCGGAACTGCCGGATAATAGAGTGCCGCCGCCTGCCGCCCTTCCGCCCCGTGCGGAGACGCCCGTTGCTCCTGAAAATGCAGTATCTGACCGTCCCCGTCGTTCGGATCGCTGGAAGGAGGACCTCGGCGAATGAAAAAGCATTCTTCCTTCCGTTCCCGGGTGGTTGCGCTGTTGCTCGTGCTTTTTGCGGCTGCCTTTCTCCTGCCGGCTTCCCGTACCGGCAGTTCTGTACTTTACATGCTGGCTGCGGCCGTTCCCGGCGTGATACTGCTGCTTCTGTTCCTGCCGGCCGGGCTCTTTTCACTGGACCGTCCTTCCCTGTCCTCAGCCCTCTCCCTGTGCGGATTCGGGATGCTGGCTGCGGTATACATTTCTCCGGACGAATCGCTGTCCCAGGGGATGCGCTGTATTGCCGCCCTCTTTTTCCTGGCATTCGCTGTCGTGCTTGTCCGGGCATTTCGCCCGTCCGTGCCGTCCGCGGTCCTTCCCGCCCTTTGCGGCCTGGGAATCATCTCCTGCCCTTTGTGGTTTCCTTCTGTTACTTTTTCCATGGCCGAGGGCGGAATGGCGCTGCTGCTTTTCGCTGTGGCCGCTTTTCTGTCGCTCCGGCAGTATCTTCCCGCGCTTGCGGCTTCGCTGGGCGGGACTTTACTGCTCCTCCTGGGCCGGGATTACGGCAGTGCCGTCGTATGGGGACTTGTTTCCGTCCTGGTTTTCTGGACTGGCTCTGACAGCCTCCTCTGGTCCGGGATATCCCTTGTCAGCTCTGCCGGTTTATTTGGCATTCTGACAGGATTTGTTCTGCCTGTCTCCGATGCAGCACCGGCCATGCTTTCCCGGATCGCTGCAATGCCGCTGATTCCGCCGGAAACCATTGTGGAGGAATCCGCTGGCTTCGGTTCTCCGGAATCCCTTTATTTCCTGTTCGGCGAACAGTACGGTCTCATTCTCCTTTTCTGTGCGCTTCTGCTGTTGATCGCGCTTTTGATCCGCGGCGCGTCGCTTGCACTGCACACCCGGAAATCCTTTCATGCTTCTCTGTCTCTGGGAATTGTCCTGCTTCTGGGGCTGCGGGCGTTTCTTTTCCTTGCTGCGGCAGCAGGGCTGCTTCCGGTTGCCCCCGGAGCATTCCCCTTCCTGACCTCCTCTGCGCCGGACCTCTTCGCCCATTTCTTCCTTCTCGGACTGTTGTCCGGTGTTTCTGCCCGTAATGACGCGGATCTGGAGGAAGACGCCCGCCTGGCGATGCTTGCACACTGAAACGAGGTGAGGAATCATTGAAAATCATGCGTTACCGGATCAGGATCATCACCCTCGTTCTGGTCTGTACCTTGCTTGCGGTGGCTCTTTGGACTGCGAAATCTGCATGGTTTCCGGACGGTATCCGTCCGGAAACAACGGAAGATGCCGTACCGCCTGTTACCTCCGAAACCCCTGCATCATCTCCATCTGGCCCGGATCCATGGGCTGATCCGGTTGATCCTGTCCCCGCTGCTGAAACGGTTCCTTCCCCGGAAGAGACACCTGCCTCCGATCCTCTGTTCAACACGTTCGGACTCTGATCATTCCGGAGATCTTTCTTTCTGTATGAAAAGAGCCGGCCTGAAAGGAGTGCCTCCGTTTTGTTTTGGAAACGCGTTCCTGCTCTTCTCTCTGCACTGATCCTTTTCCTTCCCTCCCTTTGCTTTTCGGAAGCCGTCCCGGAACCGACCGTCACACCGGAACCGGTACAGATTCCTGCATCCCCCGACGATCCGCCTGCTGTGATCCTGCGAATGACGGAGATTGCCTTTGAAGAATGGGAAAACACAGGAGGAAGAGCACTTCCGAAGAGCAACAAATATACGAAGTGGGTAAACGATGCCGAGTGGGGATGGTGTGCCGGGTTCACTTCCTGGTGCGCAATGACAGCCGGTGTACCGCAGGAAAGCCTGAGTGCTATCCTGAAAAAACCGGAAGGCTGTGACAATCCCGTTTTTTCCTGCTCTGCTGTCAGTCCCGGAAAACTGTTGCGCGCTTTCCAGTATATGCATCGTACAACCATGATCCCCCGAAAGGGATTCTTTGTCCTTTATGGCGACCGGACCAATCATACTGCGCATGTAGGACTTGTGTACGATACGGAACTGCTTGAGAATGGAAAATACCGTCTCACAACTATTGAAGGCAATATGAAAAGTACAGTCCGGATGTATATTGCCGATTATGAACCGTTGGATGTGGTAGGCGGGAAGCGTCGCAGCCCGTCTGTCAGTAATCTTTCTGCCGTTCCGGAAGAAGCCCGCGATGGGGAAAACACAAGATCCCGTACGTATCATATCCGTGTCTCGGACGTGGATGGTTCAGACTGGTATGTGACCTGTTTCCTGATGACCTGGCTTCCCGGGACTGAACAGGCGGAAACAGCAGAATCAAAGGAGGTGCCTGACCATTGATCTGGACTGCTGGCTTATGCGTTGTCTGCTTTGGAATCTGTCTTCCCCTGTTCCTGTATTACAAAAAGTGTCTTCGGCTTCATCTGGCCGCAGCCTATAAAACGCTCGGAACTCTCTGTGCTTTTCTTCCCGCGCTGATCGCGGCGATTCGCCTGGAACCTGCATGCTGGGTTTGCGCTGCGGCGCTGCTGCTCTATGCTTTCGCTGATTATGTCCTGGAATTCAATTTTATGCTGGGTGCCGGCTTTTTTATGGCCGGCCACATCTGCGCCATTGGCTTTTTCCTGAGACTTTCGCCTGTTTCCGCCCTACATCTGGTCTGCCTGCTGCTGCTTGGTGCAACATCTGTGTATGTCCTGTATCTGTGGCGTAAACCCGTCGGAAGGCGTATGCCTTTTTTCGCTGTATATGTAGCTTCCCTGGTTATGATGTGTGTCTGTGCGATCGGGTGCTTCCCCGTCCATGGCATTGCGGGGATTCTCATTGCCGCCGGAGGCGCCCTCTTCTATATCAGTGACTTTTTCCTTTTCAGGCGTCTCCTCTTTCCCGCAGACCGTATCGTCAGCTGGATTATTATGATTACCTACTATGCCGCGCTCCTGCTCTTCGGCATCAGCTGCCTGATGCTCTGATCTTTCAGATTCCTGAAAAAGGAAACCCGCTGTGCCGCTGTGATTCTGGTTAAACTATTTCGCCAGGCCAACGGCCTGGCTTATTGGAATCCGGGGAGCGAGCTGAACGTCAGTCCGGTGGACTGTCCGGCGCAGCCGGAAGTGAAGCGAACGAGTCATCCGAAACGAGCAATGGCTCCGCTCCAAGGAGCCAGGGCGAAGATTGAGGATGCGGGGAGTGATCCGAGTGGTGCCCCAGTGGGGCATTTGCCTTAGGCAAAAACGAGGTGAGCGAGTCAACCGAAAGGGAGAGCAGAGCCCGCTCCAAGGGCTCTGAACGACCATTGAGGTTGCGGGGAGCGACCCGAGAGTTCCCCCGGTGGGGCATTCGCTGAAAGCGAAAACGAGGTAAAACGAATCAATCGAAGCAAGCAGCGGGTTGATGCTTCAGCGATGCCCGCTGCGCCAACTGAGGTTGCGGAGGCGCACCGCTGAGATCCCATAAAAAAACTCCGCCGTTAAGCGGAGTTTTTATTGTGGAATCCGGGGAGCGAGCTGAACGTCAGCACAGTGTGCTGTCCGCTGAAAGGCGGAAGTGAAGCGAACGAGTCATCCGAAACGAGCAATGGCTCCGCTCCAAGGAGCCATGGTGAAGATTGAGGATGCGGCCGACGGAATTCAACGAAAAAGCTCTGTTGCTTTTGCAACAGAGCTTATTTGGAATCCGGCGGCGACCTACTCTCCCGGACCGTTACCAGTCAAGTACCATCGGCACTGAAGGGCTTAACTTCTGTGTTCGGTATGGGAACAGGTGGAACCCCTTCGTCATTGCCACCGGAAATGGTGAGCATATTCAGTTTCGCACACCCTGACAACTGCACAGTATCGATTCAGTGTAAAAGACTGTTTTCAATTAATCTCAGAATCACGCTTTTTGTAATCAAGCCCTCGACCGATTAGTATCATCAAGCTCCATGCGTTACCGCACT